>Ga0224506_10000227_pt1 | contig 55082 bp, 48 predicted proteins | sample SF_Jan12_sed_USG_2_FD_169108 | JGI IMG/M metagenome (GOLD analysis project Ga0224506, IMG submission 169108) | Sediment microbial communities from San Francisco Bay, California, United States - SF_Jan12_sed_USGS_8_1 | ecosystem: Environmental > Aquatic > Marine > Sediment | place: USA... | reverse complement strand
ACGCGCAGCTTCAAGATTAGCCTGATACCATTTCTTCTTGGTTTCACTGACTTTTTCATCGCTGATTTCATACCAGTGTTTTTCTGTCGGCTGATTATCTAAATTCGCTTCATACCATTTAGCTCTGTTGGCGCGCGCTGTTTCAAGATTAGCCTGATACCATTTCTTCTTGGTCTCACTGACTTTTTCATCACTGATTTCATACCAGTGTTTTTCTGTCGGCTTGTTATCTAAATTCGCTTCATACCATTTGGCACGGGTTTCTCTAACTGCAATAACAGCCTCTTTCAGATTAGCTTCATACCATCTTCTCTTGGTATCCAAATGCTGTTGTTGAAGGTTGGCTTCATACCATTTTTTTTGGCCTTCACGTGCTGCTTCCAGATTAGCCTGATACCATTTCTTCTTGATCTTCTGCGTTCTAGTTAACGCAAGGTTAGCCTGATACCATTTCCACTTGGCATCCGCATATTGATCCACACCCATATTGGCTTCATACCATTTGGCATGACTGGCACGCGCAGCTTCAAGATTAGCCTCATACCATTTCTTCTTGGTTTCACTGACTTTTTCATCACTGATTTCATACCAGTGTTTTTCTGTCGGCTTGTTATCTAAATTCGCTTCATACCATTTAGCACGACTGGCTCGAGCTATTTCTAGATTCGAGCGATACCATTTTCTCTTGGTAGGTGTGTATTTTTCATCACTGATTTCATACCAGTGGCTTTCAGTTGGTTGATTGTCTAAATTAGCCTCATACCACTTTTTTCTGCTCTCTCGTGCCGTTTCTAAATTGGCTGCACGCCACCTTGCTTTTATATCTATGGTTGTACTCATAATTGAATACCTCGTGGTAAATTATTACCCGATAGTACATGAGTTGAAGATAAGACTACAAGTAGATAAAACACTATTTCATTTTAAAGTTTGCATACGCGGAGGCGACTTTATTCAAAACAATGTTTTTCCGCCTTAAGCTGTTGTAACATGGAAATCTGTTGTTCTACCTGTAATGTACGCCGTTGTTCTTTTTCTTCTATCAAAGTTGAGTAGCCCAAATAGGCAAAACCCAATAAACCTTTCACAACTGGAATAGAATCAACGATAGGAATAGAGTCAAACATAATAAGTGTAGTTGCTATTTTGTTTGCATCGTCTTGATAGAAATCCGGCTTATAACTGTATCGATAGGGATGTAAATAACGAATCGTATTATCCAATTCAACGCAGCTAAATTGTCTTGTATTATCCGTTGCTTCAACTACTGGTGGTTCAAAGTAAATAGGCTCAGTCGGTATTGGTGGCAATGCCAAAGCGCTAACGGTAGCAACATGCCACAATAAACCGATTGATGAAATCGATAGTAATAACGATTTAAGTTTCATTTGTGTCGCCCTGTACACTATATTGTTATCACTTATTATCGACCGTTTTTATAAAAACTACAGTCATTCTTAACTGCCATCATCAGGATGAGCTTCTTTTTCATGTTTATGTACATCTGCCCAGAGTTGAATCTGTCGAGCTACCGCAGCATTAAAACTTCCATCCGGATAATTTCCACCGGCATCCAACTCTCCAACCGTCAGATCAGTTAACAAGGCCAATGCCTGTTCAACTGTTTCTACCGCATGGATCTGAAAAGTCTGATTAGCAACCGCATCAATCACATCCTGACGCAACATCAAATGCTGCACATTAGCATGAGGAATAATGACACCTTGCTCACCTGTATAGTTGACCTTTTTACAGATATCAAAAAAACCTTCTATCTTTTCATTCACACCGCCAATAGCCTGCACTTTTCCATGCTGATTCATCGAGCCAGTGATCGCAATAGATTGTTTTAACGGCACACCAGCAATTGCTGACAGCAAGACGCACAATTCCGCCAATGTCGCACTGTCGCCATCAATTTCACCATAACTTTGCTCAAACACCAGACTTGCTGACATTGATAATGGCTTATCCTTGGCATAAGTAGTGCCTAGATAACCACTCATTATCATCACACCTTTGGAATGAATATCCCCCCCCAAATCGACTTCACGTTCAATATCAATGATATCGCCTTCACCATAACGACAATTCGCGGTTAACCGTGATGGTTGGGCAAAACTAAACCCTCCTGCATAAAGAACAGAAAGTGCATTTATCTGCCCTATTTGCTTACCGGTTACTTCAATACAAGTGATTGCACGTTCTATCTGGCTATACAATAGTGTACGCTGTCGATCAACACGTTGAATCCGGCTTTGTATCGCCAAATCAACATGATGCCTGGCCACCATTTTAGCTCCATCTTTATGCGCCCAGTAATTTGACTCTCGCAACAAATCTGTTAAATCTCCTTGATGCAAGGAAAGCTTGGATGCATCATCTGCGGTTCGAGCGCTATGTTCAATAACACGAGACACTGCATCACGCTCAAGATGCAATAAGCTTTCTTGCTGCACTGTCGTTGCCATTAGTCGAGCATATAACAGGTGGCTATCCGCATCACGTGTCATTTCATCTTCAAAATCTGCCACGACCTTAAATAATTCGGCAAATTCGGGATCTAGTTCATAGAGTAGATAATACAAACGTCGATTACCTAGCAGAATCACTTTTACATCCAAGGGGATTGGTTCAGGTTCCAGTGACACTGTCGATACAATACTGTACATCCGTTCCAATGTGTTCAGCTTCAGCTCTTTGCCTTGCAATGCCTGTTTCATACCTTCCCATGCAAATGGCTGCATCAACAGTTTCTCTGCATCCAGTATCAGGTAACCGCCATTTGCACGATGAAAAGCACCTCCTTTAATCAAACTAAAGTCAGTCACCAGAGCACCCATCATAGCCATATGCTCTACACACCCGAACAGGCTTTGATGGTTTGGTAGGCTTTCATAGACAACTGGAGCCCCCTGCTTATCCGTGTTATCTACAATCAAATTTATCTGATAACGGCGAAATAATGAGCTATCAATACCTATTGGTGACGCCTCATCTTCATTGCTTTCACTTACTTTTAGAAACGCATCAACATTGCCCCGCATATCCTTTTGCATAGCATCAAAATATTTCTGTAGACAGGTTGAATTAGGGTAAGCATGTTTAAGTTTACTGACATGCCTACTAATCACTTCTAATGCCACCTCAGCATTTAAAGCACTTATTTTTTTCTGATTGTCATGTTCCCACTCACGTAGCTCTAGAATGGTATGCTGTAACTCTTCGTGTAAGGATGCAATGATGTCTTCTGTTTTTTCCTGCTCATCCAAAGGCAGTTGTTCAAACTCTTCGGTGGTCATCGGCTGGCCATTACGCTTGGCAGCAAAAGCATAATTGCCATCCTGCATCCTCAGCAATAGAATGCCTTTTTTATCCGCTTCTTGCTGCAGGTTGCCAAACATCCTCACACGATGTTTACGAGATGCCTCATCAATGGCTCTTATTCTTCCACGGTAATATTCATCATCAAAGGCTCTAGGCAGTTCCTCCAGCAACTGTATGACGACTTTTTGAATATCCTGCCATAACTGACTACCTTGTCCGGCTGGCAGTGATACAAACCAAGGCTTTTGTGGATCAACAAAGTTGTGTAAATAGCCCCAGTCGAGTCCCTGTGGACGCTGTTTTACCTGTTCGTCGAGAAAACGTTTAACCAGTGTATATTTACCGGCTCCCGTTGCCCCCATCACAAAAAGATTATAGCCCTCACCAATAATATTGGCTCCAAAATCAACGGCTTCCAAAGCCCGTGATTGCCCAATAATCGTAGGTAAGACTTCTAGTTCTTCAGTAGAAGAAAAGTCAAATTGCTCAGAGTCGCAATTCTGGTATAAACGTTCTACTGGAATTTGTGTGATCTTGACCATGTTTTTCTCTAGCCTAATAAGGTATTTTTAGCTTAGGATACTCCCATGCAATAGGCAACCTTAGTTTTATTAGAAAATAAGAGGCAAGGAATAAATGGCTGGACAAGATTACGAAGAAAAACGCGACTTTGTACGTATGCGTATTGAAACGCAAGTCACATATACCATCAAAGGTAACAGTGGTATAACGCATCATGGTGATAGTCAGGATTTAAGTGCAACCGGCCTGTATATGACAACTGACTATGCACTTTCTGTAGGCGATATCATTGATATTATAATGAATCCAAGTGGCGAGCGTTTACCGCCATTTACCGCACAAGGTAAAGTGATTCGATGCGTGACAGATGAAAATGATGCCAATCTATTTCACGTATCAGCGGAGTTATCACAAATCTAAATATAGAGCCGCCCACTAAAACGACTATATCCAATAACTGGTTTTAGTCATCACTTTGGACATCAAGCCCATTGCCAGCTTAACTGGTTGAGGCAATTCAGCACCGCCCGCTTCCAGCGCTACTGTACCATGATGCAGTTCATCCTCTTTCATCTGCTCCAGAACTGCACGGCTTTTATGATCATTTGAACTCATGTGTCTTAAATGTTCATCCAGATGTTTTACCACCTGTTTTTCCGTTTCTGCGACAAAGCCCAAACTCCATTTATCCCCAATTTTGCCAGCGACCGCACCAATAGCAAAAGAACCTACATACCATAACGGATTTAATACACTGGTATGACCGCCAAAATCATGGATTCGCTGCTGGCACCACACCAGATGATCATTTTCTTCTAGTGCTGCCTGCTCCATCGCTTGTCTAATTTCAGGTAATTTGGCAGTTAATGCCTGCCCCTGATACAGAGCCTGTGCAGATACTTCACCAGAATGATTAACCCGCATTAGACGAATTGAACGTTGCTGTTCATCTAATGTCATTGTTTCATCATGCAACTCATGTCCCGGAATTGGACGATGGGTCGTTTCTGGTTTGCCAAAAACAGTTTTCACCGCTTTATCACATTCCATAATCGCCGTGTCGAGTGCACTAAATCTACGTATTGTCATGAACAAGTCTCATTAATAAATGATTAGATTGACTGTATTTATATTAGCGCAAAATAGGACTAAGCTAAAACTCAACAATAAATGTCCTGCTTGATATTTTATGAGCTCGAAATTAAAAAAGGCTTGTTTTATACACAAGCCTTTTTAATATTAATCATCGATACGTTTATCACTTTCATCAAAAAATTGTTGCAAGGTGTCCGCTAAATCTCGAGGCTGAAATTTTGGTACATAGGCATCTGCACCCACACTCCTACCCATTGTCTGATTGGCAGCAGCAGTTAATGATGAATGCATAATGACAGGTAAATGCTGTAAACGTGGATCAGCTTTGATTTTTTGGGTCAATACATAGCCATCCATCTCTGGCATTTCGACATCAGTCAGAACAAGTTGAATTTCACTTGTAATATCTTCCCCTCGCTCTTCACACTTCTTGGCCAGATTATCCAGTAATTTCCATGCCTCAGCACCATTTACTGCACCAACATGATCAACACCCAAATGTTCAAGCGCTTTGAGAATCTGTTTTCTGGCAATTGCAGAGTCATCAGCAAATAAAATAGTGTGGCGCTGATCAGACTTGATTTTATGGATACCATCAAAAATTGATTCATCATAGAATCCACCGGCATCCGCCAATATTTTTTCAACATCCATAATCATGACTAGACGTTTATCCGCTAATTCTGATACTGCTGTAACCAAACCGCCCATTTGTTTAGATAGCAACGGTGGTGGCTCTTTTACCTGCTCCCAGTTCAGTCGCTGAATGGTATCAACCGATGTCACCAAAAAACCCTGAACATGGGTATTGTATTCGGTGATCATTAAAATCCCGGGTTTTTCTTTAGACTTAAATTTACAAAATTTTTGTAAATTTATAATAGGTACCATGTCACCCCGAAGACTAACAAAGCCTTCCACACCTTCCGGCATTTCTGGAGCAGTGGTGATTTCAGGAATATTTAATACTTCACGTACTTTAAAGACATTAATACCAAACACTTCATTTCGCCCGGTATCATCATTAGTACCTAAACTAAACAACAAGACTTCAAGGTGGTTTGTCCCTGCAAGCTGTGTACGTTCATCAATAGAATCCATCAATGTAGCCATAGTAACCTTCTTTACATTTCAACCAAATTTTCGATTTAACAATACACCTTATAGGCAGTTCTAGTACAGCGGACAACAATCATTGCCGCATTATCGGCAATTTTTGTCCATATTTAATTAAAACAAGCAGATAAAATAATACTTAAACCATCATCAATATTTGATAAAGCAAAATCTGAGCCGAGTTTATGTGCAACTTGATATCCGGGGTATTTTAAACAGGTTCAGACAAAGTAATGTTAATAAACATCCACTCGACAACAGCATGATAATACAATAAAAAGTCAGACAAATAAGCTAGAATTTGACCTAGTTATTGTAAAATAAGGTTAGAATAACGCGATGCTGGTTGTCGCACACTATTTATCACACCGCGAAAATGGTGCCGAGAGCGAGACTCGAACTCGCACGAATTTACATTCACTAGCACCTGAAGCTAGCGCGTCTACCAATTCCGCCACCTCGGCAATTGAACGATTGTTCAAATAAGAGCGGGCACTTTACCTACTGGAAATATCCCTGTCAATGTCTACAAAAAAGTTAAAAGATCAATATTCATCGCGTGAAGCTGAAAAATATGACAACCCTATCCCAAGCCGCGAATTCATTATCGAACTCCTCAAACAAAATAACCGCCCTCTAACTCGTCGTAATATTAGCAAACTACTTGGCCTTAAAGGCGAGCAACAAACTGAAGCACTTCGCCGTCGCCTCCGGGCAATGGAACGCGATGGGCAACTACTACGCAATCGTAAAAGTGCCTATGGTGTTGTGTCCAAAATGAACTTAATCACTGGTCGTGTGATGGGGCATCCCGATGGTTATGGTTTTCTGATACCTGATGAAGCTGGCGATGACCTTTTCCTGAGTGACCGTGAAATGCGCGTTGTATTACATGGTGACCGAGCTGTTGCTCGTGTGACCGGCATTGATCGTCGCGGTCGTAAAGAAGGCGCGATTGTTGAAGTCATCAAACATGCTAATGAACGCATCGTCGGTCGCTTATTTTCCGATGCGGGCATTTACTATCTTATCCCTAATAATCGGCGAATAAGTCAGGACATCCTGATCCCACCCGAAGGCCTAAAAGATGCCAAGGAAGGACAAATTGTTGAAATAGAAATCACCGAACAGCCACATAAACATCGTTCACCACTTGGAAAAGTGGTTACTGTTTTGGGTGATCATATGGCACCGGGGATGGAAATAGACATTGCATTACGCGATTTTGAATTGCCTCATGTATGGTCGGTAGAGACCATAAAACAAGCCGAATCATTTGGAGAACAAATCCCAGCTTCAGCCATTGATGGTCGTCTTGATCTCCGTTCTCTACCATTGGTAACTATTGATGGCGCTGATGCCCGTGACTTCGATGATGCTGTCTACGCTGAGCCTTTAAAATCAGGTTCTTGGCGTCTATGGGTAGCCATTGCTGATGTTTCCTATTACGTTGAACCAGACACACCATTAGATATAAGCGCTCAGGAACGAGGTACCTCTGTGTACTTCCCTAGTCAGGTCATTCCGATGTTACCTGAAGCATTGTCAAACGGTCTGTGCTCTTTAAACCCCGAGGTTGACCGTCTTTGCATGGTTTGTGAAATGGTAATCAATACAGATGGTGAACTGGAGTCGCACCAATTCCATCAAGCAGTGATGAATTCAAAGGCACGGTTACTATACGATGATGTAGCCGCGATACTGGTAGATAAGGACACCGTACTACGAGAAAAATATAAAGCGGTCTTACCTGGTTTAGAAACCATGTATGACTTATATCAAGTGATGTTAAAAGCACGGGAACAACGTGGTGCCATCGATTTTGAACTGACAGAAACTCAATTCATTTTTGATGACAACCGAAAAATAAAATCGATTGAACCTCGAGAAAGAAATGATGCCCATCGCCTGATCGAAGAATTCATGGTCGCGGCCAATGTCTGTGCTGCTCAATTTTTGTTAAAAAATCAAGTACCAGCACTGTTCCGTATTCATGAAACACCTTCTGAGGAAAAACTGTCCGGTTTACGTGAATTTCTAGGTGAACTTGGACTGTCTTTAGGTGGCGGTGATGATCCTCAACCTGGCCATTACGCATCGCTGCTACATGCAGCCCGTCAACGACCGGATGCACACTTACTACAAACTGTCATGCTACGTAGTATGAAACAAGCTGTATACAACCCCGATAATGTCGGTCATTTTGGGCTGGCACTGGAAGCATATGCGCATTTTACCTCACCTATCCGCCGCTATCCTGACTTATTAGTTCACCGTGCTATTCGCCACATAGTGACTAAACAGAAAAAATCAAAATGGCATTATTCACATGAAGACATGCTTCAGCTAGGCGAGCACTGCTCAATGACAAGCCGTCGTGCTGATGAAGCTACACGAGATGTTAGCGACTGGCTCAAGTGTGAATATATGCAGGACCGTGTCACTGAAGTTCACGAAGGTGTAATCAGTAGCGTTACTAGCTTTGGACTGTTTGTGGAGCTTAGTGACATCTACATTGAAGGTCTGGTGCATATTACCGCACTTGGTAATGACTATTATCAGTTTGATGCCTCAGGACATCGTCTTATAGGTGAACGCACCAACAAAATATATCGACTTGCTGACAAAGTTCTGGTGAAAGTGGTACGTGTTAATTTGGATGACAAAAAAATAGATCTGGAAATAGTCTAAACAAACACTATTGTTAGGAAGCACATGGACGTGCCTCCTCCATACTTTAGGGATACATTAAAATTATCTCCTGAATAATTTTTCTTGACCTGAAAAATAAAGGCAGTAGAATTACCTGCTTTCCAAATGAACACTGAAACACACGTTTCTATTCTTGCGTTCATAATGGTGAGTGTAGCTCAGTTGGTAGAGTCCCGGATTGTGATTCCGGTTGTCGTGGGTTCGAGCCCCATCACTCACCCCATTTTTTTCAATTATTCCACGCAAATTGAAAAAACACTTTTTATGCTCATTCGCATACGTTAACTATCAATAGCAATAATAAAATTAAATCAACTTTTTACTTGCTAACACATACAGGCCTCCGTATAATTTCGGTCTTCTTTCGCCGGTATAGCTCAGTTGGTAGAGCAGCTGATTTGTAATCAGCGGGTCGTAGGTTCAAGTCCTATTACCGGCTCCAGATATATCAAAGCCTCAGTATTTATACTGGGGCTTTTTTATTGGAGGAATGTCGACTGTTGGTATTCTAAACAATACAAAATCCATTCTTAATTGTCTGGAAACTTTCCTATTAAAAAGCAGTCATTGGTATAAACATAATGATTATGAGTGTAGACTAGTTAAATCCATAATTAGTCCTCACAATTATTAAATTGATTATAATGATGTGACATATAAAATCTCTTAAGTGATTGTAAAGAGTTACTTTTTACAGACATAGCCCCACTGTGAGCTCATACCATAAAGGAGTGAGAGATCATGAATATTTGGCTATTTATTCTTATATTGATATTTTCAGTTTGGATTTGGTTGAAGCACACCAAATCCAAGCCTATTCACAAACACCCTACTTCAGGTAGCTCTACCAGAACATCCAAGAGTTATCATGGTGTTAGCATTCAGCCTTGTTTAAATGCATGCCAAGCCGTTAGTCAATTCAAAGGTAAAAGGTTTTTAGCCAGTGAAGTTACTGCACTACCTGTCCATGGATGCACAGCTAAAAAATGTACGTGCACTTATATCCATTATGAAGACCGTCGTAGCAAATTAGATCGTCGATATAGAGGAGTTAGCATCCGATTAACAGATGTTCCTGAAAGGCATAATAACCGTTCAGGAAGAGACAGAAGATGGCATGGTTTACCTGGCTACCAATCAAGCTACAGTTAGTGATAAGGTGATGCCTTCAGGTCATCAAATAAACGACTGAGCCTTAACAAAACCTCATCCGGTAGAATATTTGTTTCAAAACCATAGCCTTACCACTTCTACTAAGTGGAGTTTTATAGAATATAACAACATTGATATATCTATAAATAAAGTTCATTATAAGATTTAAAGCGCCCCGTTTTTAACTATACGTTATTATCAAAAGGAGTGATAAATTATGGATATGTGGCTATATATACTAATTATCGTCTTGGCACTTTCCATCTGGTTTATGTTAAATAAGCATTCTCAAAAGCCCGCCCATCATATTAATACACGTGAAAAGAACTTTCATGGTGTTAGCATTCATCCGTGCTCAAATGCATGTGAGGCGGTTAGTCATCTAGAAAGAAAAAGATTTTTAGCCCGTGAAGTTACGGTACTACCGGTTTCTGGATGTACAGCTAAAAATTGTACCTGCACTTATATCCATTACGATGATCGCCGTAGCGAACAAGACCGTCGCTACCCAAGCATAGAAATGAAGAATGTTTCTACTAATCATAATCACCGTACTGGATCAGAACGAAGAAGACATAGTTTCGCCTGACTAACTAATTAATTAAAACACATTTACCCATGATGAGTAGTTATGGTAAATCAAGTTGGCTGACACCTTGATTTTTTCTATTCGTTTTTAATAATAACGCATCTTCAATGGGCACAAATCTGGTTGCTTCATTAATTAAAGATGCTGCTGTTAGCTTTGCCACACTATAAACTTCAACGGCTACACCGTGGTCTTTTATTATTTTCCTTACCAACATATCAAAATCGCCATCGCCCGACACTAATATGATTACATCTGCCTTGCTTGCGTAATCCATTACATCTAGTGTGATGCCAACATCCCAATCGCCTTTTGCCGATCCGTCTGCTCTTTGAATAAAAGGTTTTAGTTTGACCTCAAAACCAATCTCTTTAAGTATGTTTTGGAATTGCTGCTGTTTTTGATCGCTTCTATCAATAGCGTAAGCGAACGCATTTACAACGCCTCTGTTATCAGTTGCTTGCTTCCAAAACTCACTGTAGTTGAAATGGCAGTTGAATACTTGTTTTGTGGTGTAGTAGATGTTTTGAACATCAACAAATATAGCGACTTTTTTCATGAGAATGACTTGCCTATTTTTATGACAAATTTCTGAGTATAGGATTGCAGATAAATGAGACTAAAAAGCCGCAGATGAAACTGCGGCTTTTTGGAATTTGGAGCGGAAAACGAGATTCGAACTCGCGACCCCGACCTTGGCAAGGTCGTGCTCTACCAGCTGAGCTATTCCCGCTGAGAAAGACGTGCATTATAGGCTGTTATATTTTCCTGTCAACCCTTAGATACCAACATTGGCCATGCTGCTTTCAAGTAACTGAACATAGAGCTGATTGTTAATGCAGCCGCAAAATAAAGCAGCACAACGCCTATCTCAAATGTTGGCAATCCAAACAAGGGTTTATAAAAAATCAAACACGCAATTGAGATCATCTGAAATGTTGTTTTCAATTTTCCAACATAGGATACTTTAACAGCATTTCGCTGCCCTAATTCTGCCATCCATTCCCGTAAAGCGGAAATTGTAATTTCACGTCCGATGATAATCACCACTGGAATCAAAATATACCATTCTGATGTCTTGTATAAAATCAGCACCAAAGCCACCGCAACAATTAGCTTGTCAGCCACAGGGTCAATAAATGCACCAAAGGGCGATGTTTGCTGCCATTTTCTTGCTAAGTAACCATCAAACCAATCCGTGATTGCTGCAATCACAAACACAATCGTCGCCCAGACTGGGGCAGACCCATGCGGTAAGAAATAAAGTCCTACCAGCACCGGTATCAATGCAATTCGCAACAAGCTCAAAATATTAGGTAAATTCAGCATAACGTCCACTTAAAACTTAATAGTCAGCTTAATATATCACCTTAACGCTGTTATTTCTCGCCATGAAAAATATCGTAGATTTTTTGAGCTAAAGCTTCACTTATTCCATCAACACGAGCCAGATCTTCCACCCCTGCCCGTTTCACTTCTTGCAAGCCTCCAAACTGTTGCAACAATTTTTGACGACGCTTTGGCCCCATACCTGAAATACCTTCCAACGGTGACGTATTACGAGCTTTGGCACGACGTTGCCTGTGACCAGTAATAGCAAAGCGGTGAGCCTCATCACGGACTTGCTGCAATAGATGTAAGGCGGGAGAATCTGCTGGTAAATCCACTTCGCCTTCTCGTCCCACCAAGAACAATGTTTCTTCTCCAGGTTTACGTTCGGGTCCTTTGGCAATACCTAATATATCAATATCAAGCTGTAGGTCTGCCATTACTGCTTTGGCCTCCGTTAGTTGCCCTTTACCACCGTCTATCAATAATAAATCAGGTCGTTTACCTTCACCTTTTTGCAATCGGGTAAAACGACGCGTTAGGGCCTGATTCATCGCGGCATAATCATCGCCCGGAGTAATACCTTCAATATTAAACTTACGATAATCACTTTTAATGGCACCTTCAAGGCCAAACACCACACACGACGCGACAGTCTTTTCGCCACGAGTATGACTGATATCGAAACATTCAATGCGCTTGGGGATATCGTCCATTTGCAATGCATCTTGTAAGATCTCAAAACGTTGCAATAAATTTGCCCGACTACTCAAACGCTGACTGAGGCTGATATCGGCATTGGTGACCGCCATTTTCATCCACCGTACACTGGGACCTCGCTGTGGACAACGAAGCTGAACGCGGTGTTTTGATTCTGATTTCAGTACGTCTTGCAGCAAGTCTATATCTTCAAATGTATGACTCACTAGAATTTCAGAGGGAATATCCTTACCGAGATAATATTGGGGGATAAACGCCGCCAATAATTCTTCTGGTGAACTGTCTGAAGAACCTTTAGGGAAATAGCTCTTATTTCCTAAACTGCGTCCACCTCGAATAAAACAGACTTCTACCACGGCCATACCATCACGAATAATAGCAGCCAACACATCCAGATCACCGTATTCCGAGCTGACATACTGCCGTTCCTGTATTCTCCGCAAGCTGATGATTTTGTCTCTTATTATCGCTGCCTGTTCAAAATCCAGGCTTGCCGATGCTGCCTCCATTTGTTCTGTTAAAGCATCCATCACCTGCTGATTTTTTCCTTCCAAAAACAGGATGGTGTGTTGCACGTCTTTTTGATAATCCTGTTCTGATATCAACCCTACACAAGGACCAGTACAGCGCTTAATCTGATACTGTAAACAAGGCCGGGAGCGAGTCTGATAATAGCTATCATCGCACTGACGGACAGGAAACAGTCTCTGCAACAAGTTTAAACTTTCTCGAACTGCACCGGCGCTGGGATATGGACCAAAATATTTACCTGCTTTTCGCTTGGCACCACGATGTAAACTCAACCTTGGAAACTTATCGCCAGATATAAACAAATAAGGGTAGGTTTTATCATCTCGTAACAGAATGTTGTAGCGCGGCATTAACTCCTTTATTAAATTATTTTCAAGGATAAGGGCTTCATTTTCTGTATGAGTAACCACGGTTTCAATGTTGGCAATTTGTGCCACCATCACCCGTGTTTTTGATGTCTGTCCCGTTTTACGGAAATAACTGGAAACGCGCTTTTTTAAATTTTTAGCTTTACCAACATAAATCACTGTACCCGAGCTATCCACCATACGATAGACGCCGGGACGATTAGTAAGTGTTTTTATGAATACCGATGAATCAAATTCAATATCGGCAGATTGTGTTGAGTCATCACCCATAACAACAGTAGACGGTTATGACTCGCTGTTAGTCTTCTGTTTTTTTAGGAGCATACTGGCGTTGGTAGCACTTATGGGCCTGATAAAAACTATTGGCCGACAACCCTAACAAAATCACGGCGCCTATCACTGCAGGTACTTTGTCATTATACAAATAGAACATTGCTAATGCAGCCAACAACTCGCAGCTACCAATCACTTTTAGCAATATGACATTTTCAATCCGCTTCATGTATTATTTTCTCCAGCCAGAAGGTCATTAATCGTTATGCATTATCACACATTAATCATGGGTAATAAATCGCTCCCACAGAGTATTCGCTGTATTTATATAGTCTGTTTATGTGAAAATAGCGTGTCTTATAGCTATTAATCATTGAGTATCATGGTCTTTTCAGACTCACCCAGCCCTTTACGGCCACAGTTACCAACAAAAACTAAAAATCTTTTTCATGCTGGCCAGCTTTATGGCAGTGCACAAGGTTTGTTGTTAGCCAATGCGGCACAACAACATGACGGCCCGATTTTAGTATTAACCGATGACACGGCTTCAGCACACCGGCTAGAACTCGAAGCTCGCTTTTACCTAGGTAACCAAGTATTACCAATTTTACATTTCCCAGATTGGGAAACCTTACCTTATGACTCCTTCTCACCACATCAAGACATTATTTCTGAACGTCTAGAAACGCTACATCATTTACCCAACTTCAATCGTGGAATTTTATTAGTACCCATCGCCACTATCATGCATCGAATTGCACCGCGTGAATTTCTCGACGGTAACACCTTAATGCTGAAAACCGGTGACCAATTTGAGATTGAATCCTGGCGAGCAAAGTTGGAAAAAGTCGGTTATCGTTGTGTGTCTCAGGTGATGGAATATGGTGAATTTGCCGTTCGTGGAGCGATCATTGATCTGTATCCGATGGGAAGTAAACTCCCCTACCGGATCGATTTGTTTGATGATGAAATTGATAGTCTGAGAACATTTGACCCAGAAACACAACGTTCGATCGATACGATTGATTCCATTCAGTTATTACCTGCCCGGGAATTCCCCACTACTGATACCAGCATCCAGTTATTCCGCCAGCAATTTCGTCAACATTTTGAGGGCGATCCTCAACGCAGTCTGATCTATCGAGAAGTTAGTGAAGGAAATATACCAGGCGGTATTGAGTATTATTTACCACTGTTTGTCGAACATACAAATAGCCTGATCGACTACTTGCCTGATACCACTCTATTGATCAATATTAATGATCCCTATCAAGCGGCGACTGATTTCTGGAAGGAAATCACTCAACGTTACCAACAACACCATGTTGACAAGGAAAGACCACTACTCGCTCCCAACGATATGTTTATACCCGTTGAGGAGCTATTTGCCAGCTTTAAAAACTATCAGCGACTTCATGCCCAAACGTTTGAACTAGATCAGGGTATAGGCAACCATAACTACAGCACCATCATCCCACCACAGCTAACGCTCAATGCTCGTAATGATAAGCCTTGTGAGGCACTAAACCAATTTATAGACACATTTCATGGCCGCATATTATTCGCAGCCGAAACAGCGGGGCGTCGAGAAACTTTACTTGAATTACTACGTAATAACGCCATACAACCCAAAGCCTATCAACGTTGGGATGATTTTCTAGCAGATAATGCCCCCATTGGTATTACTGTGGCACCACTTGAGCACGGTCTTGTACTTCCCCAAAATAATATTGCTGTCATAGCTGAACCCCAGTTGTTTGGGCAGCAGGTCATGCAACGCCGTCGCCGTAGTCGTAAGAAACGTGACTCTGATGCGGTTATCCGTAACCTTGCCGAATTGACGATTGGTGATGCCGTTGTTCATGAAGATCATGGTGTTGGCCGTTACCTTGGTTTGCAAACGTTGGATGTTGGCGATGTTGCCACCGAATATGTCACACTTGAATATGCCAAAGGCGACAAACTGTACGTTCCTGTTGCCGCACTGGATTTAATTAGCCGCTATTCGGGTGCTGCGCCTGAACTCGCTCCTCTTCATAAACTGGGTTCAGGTCAATGGGAAAAAGCACGACGTAGAGCAGCCGAAAAAGTCCGTGACGTTGCTGCTGAACTGCTGGATATTTATGCTCAACGAGCAGCTCATAAAAAACCACCTATCGCAGATCCAGATGAGCAATACTCTACTTTTATTTCTGCTTTCCCATTTGAAACCACCCCCGATCAACAAGATGCTATTGACGACGTTATCAAAGACATGACCTCTGATAAGCCGATGGATCGTCTGATCTGTGGTGATGTGGGCTTTGGTAAAACAGAAGTCGCCATGCGTGCTGCATTCCTAGCAACACAATCTGGAAAACAAGTCATGGTACTGGTTCCCACTACATTATTAGCGCAGCAACATTATGAAAACTTTAAGGATCGCTTTGCTGATTGGCCGGTTCATATTGAAGTCATGTCACGTTTTCGTTCTAAAAAACAGCTCGATGCAGTTAAAAAAGCCATGACTGAAGGCACTGCCGATATCATTATCGGCACCCATAAATTACTACAACAGGATATTCACCCTAAACGACTGGGCTTATTTATCTTGGATGAAGAACATCGTTTTGGTGTCACTCAAAAAGAACAAATCAAAAAATACCGTGCTGAGATAGATGTGCTCACCCTAACAGCCACTCCTATTCCACGCACACTGAACATGTCCATTTCAGGCATTCGTGATTTGTCGATTATTGCCACCCCACCAGCACGACGACTATCGATAAAAACCTTTGTTCAACAATGGAATGCAGAAAAAATTCGTGAAGGTATATTGCGTGAAATAAAGCGCGGAGGTCAGGTTTATTTTCTACATAATAAAGTAGAAGATATAGATCGTGTTGCCCGTGAAATTGAACTGATCATTCCTGAAGCCAAGGTCACCATTGCTCATGGTCAGATGCGTGAACGTGAATTAGAACAAGTCATGCTTGATTTCTACCACCAACGTTTTAATGTGCTGGTGTGTACTACTATCATTGAAACTGGGATCGACATTCCATCTGCCAACACCATTTTCATCGATCGTGCTGATAAATTAGGGCTAGCTCAACTGTACCAAATCCGTGGTCGTGTTGGTCGTTCACATCATCGTGCCTATGCCTACCTAATTGTGCCACCACAAAAAGCCATGACTAAAGATGCCATCAAACGTCTTGAAGCCATTGAATCCATCGAAGATCTTGGAGCTGGTTTCACTCTGGCGACTCATGATATGGAAATACGCGGTGCCGGTGAATTATTGGGTGATGAACAAAGTGGTCAAATGCAGGAAATTGGTTTTGGCCTATACAACGAACTGTTAGAACGTGCAGTTACCGCTTTAAAATCTGGCAAAGAACCAAGCCTTAATATTCACGACCGCCACTTTGTTGAAATCGACTTGCATGTTCCAGCCTTGATTCCAAGTGATTACCTACCTGATGTCCATGCTCGTCTAGTATTGTACAAACGTATTTCAGCAGCGGCTGACCACGAGGCTTTACGTGAATTACAGGTAGAAATGATTGATCGTTTTGGCTTACTGCCTGAACAAATTCAAACCCTGATCGCCATTCATGAACTCCGTTTCAAGGCTAAAGCCATTGGTATTCGTAAAATGGATGTTTACGATCAAGGCGGTCGAATTATTTTCGATAAAGAACCGAACATTGACCCCATGACCATTATCCAGTTGATTCAGTCACAGCCGGCAAAATTTAAACTGGATGGACAGGACAAGCTACGATTTATTGAAAGTATGCCGGAAGCTGCCGATCGTATCTTGGCTTTAGAACAACTATTAGATACACTTTACGTATCCACTTAATATTTTGTAAGGAATTTAAATATGGCACATATTTTAGCCGTTGATGATGCAAAAGTGATTCGAATGATGGTCAAAAATATACTAGAATCACATGGTCATACCGTTACCTTGGCAGAAGATGGCAGAGAAGCCATGATATTTGCTCGTGATAATGATGTTGATCTGGTTATCACTGACCTAAACATGCCTAATATGGGTGGAATGAGTTTTACTGCTGCATTACGAAATCTGGACAATTATCGCTATACACCCATTCTGATTATGACAACAGAAGACAGCGAATATAAGAAAAAAAAGGCAAAAGGCTCAGGTGCAACAGGTTGGATCCAAAAACCTGTTAATGAAGAACGTTTATTACGAGCGGTTGCAAAAACTCTCAGTAAATAATAACGCAGCTAATAGCAGATAAAATAGTGTTTTCTAGCATCAAAAATATTAGAGAGAGCAGGTAGTAATAACTGAATACAAATGATTGAGATATATTTTTTATCTCTGCGATTGATGTAATAACCACAAAAAACTAAAGCTTTTTGTATTGCTGTCGATAATTCAATTGTTAAACATAGTTTAGATTATTATTATGATTGAGCTACCACGTATCTATACAACATCTGTCACATCTCCGAGTCAACCCTCTAAAACGATTCGGTTTCAAGCTATTGCTGATGAAGAAAAACCCGTAACCGCTGTTGAAAGGCGCAGAAAACCGAGTCGGCGTAAACCTGCATCTGAAAAGGAACAGATCGAACGTAGGGTATCCGCCGATCGACGCCGCTCTATGTTTAACGATAAAGCATAACCCCAATATTAGGTTAACGTAAATTAACTACTTTTCCTGTGTTGATGGACTGTATTGCTGCAACCATCGTTCTACAATTTTCTTGTGCATCTGCTATCGACAATGCAGGCGATTTTGCATTCAAAACGCAGTCACTGAAATGCTCAATTTCAAGCACAAAGTGATTGGCACTTTCTAATTCAACTTGATGCTGTTCACCGGCATCTGTCCACCATGAAACCACTGGCACGTCTTCAGGATTTTGCCAAACGGTATGGCACTTAATGCCACCCAGAGTTCCAATAATTTCATATTCACTTCGGCGGGCACGCTCAAAACTAATATCAAAATGGGCATATTTACCATCGTCATAATCAAGCACACCACTTAAACTTGCATCAGCCCCACTATCGAGCAGTTTCGCCATTGCTGTCACAGCCACAGGCTCACTATCAAACCATTTACGTGCGGTGTGAACGGCATAAGGGCCAATATCCCACATCGCACCACCACCATGAGCCATGTCTTTCTCAAGACGATATAGTCGGGCAGACTTCATCGGAAAAGAAAAGCAAGTCCGTACGGTTCTAACATCACCAATAACACCAGAATTTATTATCTCTTGTACGGTGTCATGTTGTGGATGAAACCAATACATAAACCCTTCCATAACCGTGACATTGTGTTGTTTCGATGCTGACTCAATGGCCTTGATATCGTCTACAGTTAAAGCCATAGGTTTTTCAATCAGGACATGTTTTCCTTTAGAAATCGCTTTTAAGGCCCACTCAGCATGTTCATCGTTGGCCATCGGCAAATAGATAGCATCAATATCAACATTAGCCAGTAATTGTTCAGGATCATCTAATGTCTGTATCCCTTTTTCTTGTGGTGCATATTTGGTTAATGTTTCAACTGCTGCCCCGGCACGACGACTCGCTATGGCTATTAACTCGGCATTACTGGCTTCTATAATGGCCGGCAATAAACGTTCGTTGACACGTGCCGCACCCAATATTCCCCACCGTAATTTTTTTTGTATTGTCATCAGTATAGATCCGTAATAAATTCACACTAATCATATAGACTTACAGTATATAGTTCCAGTCCATATAACATTGAAATATATAGGGTTTTTAACGTTATTTTTGACATTAGGTCATGTGTGTGCAAATCTTCATTTTCTTTCAATTAAGGAGGCATTACCATGACTATTTCTGTTGGCGACCAATTACCAGAGGGTAAACTAACTGAATCTATAGAGTTTGATGCCGAAACCGGCTGTCCAGCTAATCCACAACCCCATGATGTTATTACGGAAACTCGTGGCAAGAAAATTATCATTTTTGGTGTGCCTGGTGCATACACACCACTCTGTTCAGCTGAACACTTGCCCGGTTACGTTGAATATGCCGACCAGCTCAAAGCAAAAGGCGTTGATGAAATTTGGTGTATGGCGGTCAATGATGCCTTTGTAATGGCGTCGTGGGGTAAAGATCAACACGCCACTAACAAAGTCCGAATGATGGCTGATGGCAGTGCTATCTATACTAAGGCACTTGGTTTAGATCGTGACTTAACGGCCGGTGGCATGGGTATTCGCTGCTTCCGATTTGCCATGTTAGTGGATGATGGCATTGTAAAATACCTAGGCGTGGAAGGCAGTGGAGAGTTTCATGCTTCTAAAGCTGAAACCTTGTTAGAGCTAGTCTAACATCGCTATAAAGCCAGACTGGTTGAATGTTTTCTACTGGTCTGGTTTTACCCAGCGCTGTTCTACTTGATCATGACTGCCAATCAACACCAGTGATGCCAGTTGTTCAAAAATGCCGTGCTCAACCACACCCGGAATGGCATTCAATAGTGCATTCAAGTTTGCCACATCATACTGATCATCAAAGGTCATATCCAAGACCAAACTGCCATGAGATGTAATCGCCAGTCCATCACCACTAGAATTCGATCTTAACTCTCCATGCCCCCCAACATCTTGCAAACTCTTTTGCACTAATTGCCAGGCAAATGGCATCACCTCTACAGGAATAGGGAAATTCTGGCCAATGCGGTCAACCAGTTTACTCTGATCAACCATGACGATCATTTTCTGACAGGCTTTTGCTAATAATTTTTCTTTTACCAAATCAAAACCACGGCCTTTTAATAAAGTCAGATCTGGAGTCACTTCATCTGCACCATCTACATAGAGATCCAAATTGGTCACATGTTCAATAGCCATCAATTCTAACCCTGCTTTCTGAGCTTTTATTGTACTCACAACAGAGCTCGCAACTGTGGTGATTTTCAGCCCCTGTTCACGCTTTTTTCGTGCCAATTCTTCTATAAAATAATTAGCCGTCGATCCTGTTCCCAAGCCAACAATCATGCCATTTTCTACTAGGTTGGCAGCGTGTATCGCAACACTTTTTTTTTCATTTAGCACTTCAGTCATAACTTACACCGCCGCTTAGATAATTTTTTGTTACTGGCCCTTATTTATTTTAAGTCGTATATTTTCAATAACAGAGATAATATTAAGTACATCAACTGGCTTTGTTATGTAGTCATCGAAACCTGCTTTATGTCCTCGTGCTACTTCATCAAGCATGGCATTAGCAGTCACTGCAATGACCTTCATTTCAGATGACAGGTTTTTCTTATTCAAGACCTCTAAGGTTTCAAAACCATTCAGACCCGGCAAATCTATATCCAACAAAATAATATCCGGCTTAATCTCAAGAGCCTTTTCGATCCCTTCTTCTCCCGTCATGGCTTCAAATAATTCAACATCATCCATGCCATCCATAATCTGGCGCATTAACATCATATTGGCGGGATTATCTTCTATATATAGGACTTTAAATCTGCCAGCATTTTTATTCTGTAGCTGAATCGAAATTTTATCACTAGCATCGTCTTCATACTGCTGTATTGATAGAGTGAGTGGTAAATCAAACCAGAATGTTGTTCCTTGGCCAACTACACTGTCCAGCATCAATTCAGTATTCATTAACCGGGCCAACTGTCTGCTAATAGCGAGTCCTATACCCGTGCCTTCAATAGATGATTTATGCTTACCTAAACGATTAAAAGGTTCAAATAAAGCCTCAAACATGTCGGCTGGTATACCTTCACCTGTATCTTGTATTGAAAAACGCAGTTTTTCACCTTTTATCTGGATAGATAGAGTAACGGTGCCATTAGCTCTATTGTATTTAACCGCATTTGATAATAAATTAAATAGCAGTTGTTTTAGTTTTACGCTGTCTGCTTTTACCCATAATTCTTCCGTCTCAATATTAATCGCCAAAGTTAAGTGGTTTGTTTCAAGTTGTGTTTCTATAGAAGGAATTATTTCTTGCATCAGTTCATGCACATTAATGGCTTCAATAGAAACTGTCATCTTGCCACTTTCAATATGCGACAGTTCCAGTATGTCATTGATCAAATCTAAAAGATGTGTGCCTGAAACAGTGATATTAGTGACATATCCTTTTTGCTTCTCCGTTAGCTCATCCATTTGCAAAAGCTGAGAAAAACCCAAAATACCATTTAACGGGGTACGAAGTTCATGACTCATCCTCGATAAAAACTGACTCTTGGCTTTATTGGCTTCTTCAGCCGTTTCTTTTGCTACAACTAATCCTGCCTCCATTTGTTTGCGCTGTGTAATTTCATCATAGGTTCCTAACACACCAAAAATGTCACCTTGGCTATTTATAAGTGGTAATTTATTCGTCGCTAACCACTTTTCATCACCATTGGCATCCAGTAATTTTTCTTCAAAGTGAAGTTTTCCAATTCCAGTATCGATCACTCTTTGATCATCTTCACGATAAAATTTGGCATAAGTGTCTTTCCATGGCATATCAAAATCAGATTTTCCTACTAGCATCTCGGGTGTCCTCATACCTGCATCCCGACAAAACAGAAAATTAGCGCCGAGATAATTAAGGTTTAAATCTTTCCAGAACAAACGTACAGGTACTGCGTCTAAAACTGTTTTCAACATTTGATTGAGATCATCTGTTTTTTGTTGACTTGTCCGCAAATTTAGTTCGGCCTGCTTACGGTGCTTGTTTTCCTTTAATAGGTTTTTATTAATATCAATTATATCTGCCAGATCTGGTAACTGGACATACTCGGACAGTTTGGGAACGAGATAAACAGCCGTTGCTATAGAAACCACGGCAGTTACTAATTTGAAAAAACCTGCAAGGTAATAAAGAGGAAACCACAATGTCACGATATTCATGACGTGAGTTATCCCACACGCGGCTATAAATAAAGCAAATAAATAATAGATAGGTTTAAATGTCGCTTCATTACGTTTATGAACAAAATAAACTATGGCAATGGGAATCGAAAAATAAGCAAGCGCAATAAACAAGTCTGAAATAACATAAAGTGATAACAGCGGCACATCCCATGATATGCACGTTCCATGTGGCAAATAACTATTAGCATGAGTAACTTCGTCGACATCCATAACGCGCTCCCTAAATATCCTAGTTATATAGTCAAGAATATACCACCTCGGGCTACTCATGCAATATACTTATCTTATACAATTAACCTAACGTTTCACTGGCAGGATAGCTCATGTCTCAACTCAGTCATATTGTGCAAGATATTGAAAAAGCAACGGCATTAACGCTCAGTAATTATCATTTATCCCCTATTGCTGGTGGCTGCATAAATACGGCTTACCGATTAGAAACACAGCAACATTCCTTCTTTATTAAACTCAACCAGCCCCGTTTACTGCCCATGTTTGAAGCAGAAGCACGTGGTTTGCAAGAAATGGCTGAATTAGCAGCCGTTCGAATCCCAAAAGTCATCTGCTACGGTCAGGCTGATAACCACAGTTATCTGGTTCAGGAGTATATTTCTCTAGGAAATTTGCGAGGTCAGGCCAATCAATTATTAGGTAAACAGTTGGCACAATTACATCAGCATCAACAACCTTATTTTGGCTGGCACATCGACAATACTATTGGGAGTACCCCACAACACAATGATCGTGAACATGACTGGCTGACATTCTGGCAACAACACCGCCTTGGCGCTCAGCTAGAGTTTGCCGCCAAAAATGGTTTTGGTGGACGATTACAAGAAAAAGGACAACGGCTTATGAGCGAGCTCAATGCCTTTTTTGATAATTATTCCCCTACGCCGTCCTTATTACACGGTGATTTATGGGGCGGTAATGCTGCGGCAGATAGCCAGGGTAATCCAATTATTTTTGATCCGGCCTGCTATTATGGCGATAGAGAAACAGATGTCGCAATGACCGAATTGTTCGGTGGGTTCGGGGGTGAGTTTTATAGTGCCTATCAGTCTGAATATCCATTAGATACTGGTTATAAAACTAGAAAAACACTTTATAATCTCTACCACATACTCAATCATGTGAATTTATTTGGCGGCGGTTATCTGGCTCAGGCTGAATCCATGATTGAACAATGTCTTGCTGAAATTTAACTAGAGCTATCAACATGAATCAAATCAAAGTACTGTTTGTCTGCATGGGCAATATTTGTCGTTCACCCACTGCTGAAGGTGTATTTAATAAACTGCTTGATGATATGGGTACAGCAGACCGATTTCTGGTCGATTCAGCTGGCACACATGCCTATCATGTGGGTGAACAACCCGATTCAAGAGCACAACAGACTGCTCACAAACGTGGGGTAAAATTATCTAATATTCGTGCTCGCAAAGTAGCGTCGTCAGACTTTGAACACTTTGATCATATTCTGGCAATGGATAGTGATAACTATTCTATGTTATTGGCAGCCAGCCCCAAAGAACATCACCATAAGGTAAAACGTTTTCTCGAATACACTCCTGAGCATCCTGAAAATGATGTACCAGATCCCTATTATGGAGGTCAAAATGGATTTGAACATGTGTTTGATTTGGTTGAAGCCGCATCAAAAGGTTTTTACCAGTCAGTAATGAAATGAATACCAATCTTTCACTTCCCCATAGCAAAGTAGCGCGGTATCATTATCCATTAATATTTTTATCCTTCAATTCAAGGGATTTCCAATGATGAGACATATGCAGCTTAATCGCTCGATAACCATAACTCTGTTATTTAGCTTGTTACTGTTTTCTTTTCCACAGGTTTCTTTAGCTGCTGATAACGTCAAGTTGCTTGACCTAACTGGTCATTGGATAGGTTATGCATCGCTGGCAATTTTTGTGATTGCCTATGCTCTGGTTATCCTTGAAGAAGAAATTCATATGCGAAAGTCCAAGCCCGTAATGGTTGCTGCCGGTATTATTTGGGCGATGATTGCTGTTATATATGCGGGGCAAACAGATACCGCATATCATCATACTGCCGAAATTATGATTCGTCATAACCTGCTTGAATACGCTGAATTGCTACTGTTTTTATTAGCAGCAATGACTTATATCAATACTATGGGTGAACGAGGTGTATTCGATGCCCTACGCACATGGTTAGTTAACCAGGGATTCTCTCTTCGAACCATCTTCTGGTTGACCGGGCTTCTGGCATTCTTTATTTCACCAATAGCCGACAATCTTACCACCGCATTATTGATGGCAACAGTGGCTATGGCCGTAGGCGGAACAAATCATAAGTTTGTTGCACTTGCCTGTATCAATATCGTTGTGGCTGCAAATGCAGGTGGTGCGTTCAGTCCCTTTGGTGATATCACTACCTTAATGGTCTGGCAAAAAGGTGTGGTCGAATTTCAAGAATTTTTTGTTCTATTTATTCCATCAGTCGTCAACTGGATTGTACCTGCCATGCTTATGTCGATAGCGGTTGCAAACGATCACCCCACATCACTGAATGAAACAGCGAGCATGAAACATGGTGCACTGGTCGTTGTTGGCCTGTTTTTACTCACCATTACCATGGCTGTCTGTGCCCATAATTTCCTCCATCTTCCACCTGTTATCGGTATGATGACCGGGCTTGGTTTGTTAAAGTTGTACGGTTATGTAATTAAAATTCGTGACCTTCGTGACCAACGTATCTCTAATTCTATGGCTGATAGTGGTCGAACAACATTGAATATTGAAAGTAGTGATAAACCACAAACAGCACCTTTTAATATATTCCAGCAATTAGAACGTGCCGAGTGGGATACCCTCATGTTTTTCTACGGTATTATTCTGTGTGTAGGTGGTTTAGGTACGATTGGTTACCTCACTGTTGGCTCGCAGCTGATGTATGGTGACCTCGGGGCTACCAATGCCAATATCCTTGTCGGTATTTTATCTGCCATAATTGACAATATCCCGGTGATGTTTGCCGTGTTATCAATGATGCCTGATATGGATCATGGGCAATGGTTGTTAGTGACATTAACTGCTGGTGTTGGTGGTTCATTATTATCAATTGGCTCTGCCGCGGGTGTAGCTGTAATGGGTCAGGCACGCGGTATCTATACCTTCTTCGCTCACTTGAAATGGATGTGGGCTATTGCTTTAGGATATGCCGCCAGTATCTGGGTACATCTGTGGCTTAATGCCGACCTATTCCATCAGGCTATTTCATAAGTTATCTGAAACAATCACAATTAGAACTAATCAAACCGAGTAGTTGTCTGATTGCTCGGTTAATAACACTATTTAAGAGTAATAATATTCATGCTTTACAGCACCGATGATTTGCGTATTACCGGTATGCAGGAAGTCTTGCCACCGGCACAGTTACACCAGGAATTACCTATCACCGAACAGGCATCGGAAACGGTGTTTAAGGCCAGAGATCTTACCCAAAAAATACTGCATGGTGAGGACGATCGATTAGTAGTAATTATTGGGCCCTGCTCAATTCATGATCCCGATGCTGCACGAGAATATGCAACCCGACTAAAGCCACTGATCACCGAATTAAAAGATGATCTGCATATCATTATGCGTGTCTATTTTGAAAAACCACGCTCTGTTGTTGGGTGGAAAGGTCTGATAAACGATCCATACCTTGATGGCAGTTTCAAAATTAACGATGGCCTGCATTTCGCTCGCAAATTATTACTTGATCTGGCTGAAATGGAAGTTCCTGCTGCAAGTGAATATCTGGATTTAATCAGTCCCCAGTATATTGCTGATTTGATTTCGTGGGGAGCTATTGGGGCTCGCACCACCGAAAGTCAGGCTCATAGAGAATTAGCTTCTGGTTTATCATGTCCGGTGGGCTTTAAAAATGCCACCGATGGTGGTTTGCAGATTGCTGTCGATGCCTGCCTATCTGCTTCAAAACCACATCATTTCATGTCACTGACCAAATCAGGACATTCAGCGATATTCTCCACCACTGGTAATCCTGATTGCCATGTTATTTTGCGTGGTGGTAAAAAACCGAATTATGATGCGGCCAGTATTAAAGAAGCTGCCGCCATCATTGGTCGCACAGGCCAGGCGGCTCGTTTTATGGTTGATTGCAGTCATGCCAACAGTGGAAAAAGTCACATCCAGCAAGAAGTGGTATGCCGTGATGTTGCAAATCAAATTGCAAATGGTGAAAGGCGCATTATGGGGCTCATGCTGGAAAGCAACCTTATTGCTGGCAGACAAAATGTTGAACCCGATAAAGAACTTGTCTATGGTCAAAGCATTACTGATGCCTGTATGGCATGGGACAATAGTGAAGTTTTGTTACGAGAATTAGCTGAAGCAGTTCGCAAGCGACGCCAAAAATAGCTATTTGTTACTCACATTATGGTGTTGAGTAAGGGTCTTAAGCAGTCAGAATGCTTATCTGAATTCTTTCATTTCAAATTGATTGTGATTTAAATTAATCATTGAATATTTATATCTATATAACAAAAACATATAAGTTATTAATTAAAAAGCACTAATTAAAATATAATGCTTTGGGTTTTTCAAAAATAAGCTATAATTACTGGCCATGAAATGCGCCCTGTACCCCATATTTGATAAGGTACAGCGAAGTCCCGATATTTATAGTAGGTTATTGCATGGCAGACTATGCCCTCATATTAATTAGCACCATACTGGTCAACAATATTGTTCTGGTTAAATTTTTGGGATTGTGTCCATTTATGGGCGTGTCTCGTAAACTTGAAACGGCAATGGGTATGGGGCTGGCCACAACCTTTGTATTGACCTTGTCATCCATCAGCAGTTATTTGATAAACGAATATCTGCTAATACCATTAGGTATCGAATTTCTACGCACCATTAGTTTTATTTTTGTTATTGCAGTAGTGGTGCAATTTACTGAGTTGGTTGTTCACAAAACAAGCCCGTTACTTTATCAGGTGCTCGGTATCTTCTTACCGCTGATTACGACGAACTGTGCGGTATTAGGTGTTGCCTTGCTGAACGTACAGGAACAGCATGGCTTTTTAGAATCGGCTTTATATGGCTTTGGTGCTGCTATTGGTTTTTCTATGGTGTTAGTCATCTTTGCCTCTATGCGAGAACGAATAGCTGTATCCGACGTACCTGTGCCCTTCCAAGGTGCTGCTATTAGTTTAATCACAGCAGGTTTAATGTCTATGGCCTTTATGGGCTTTGCTGGCCTGGTCAAGGTTTAAAATATGTTCACAGCAATAGTTGCCATCACTCTGATGGCGTTAATTTTTGGGCTACTGCTGGGTTTTGCCTCCATACACTTTAAAGTTGAAGGTGATCCCATTGTTGAACAAATCGATAAATTATTGCCACAAACACAGTGCGGTCAATGCAGTTTTGCCGGTTGCCGCCCCTATGCGGAAGCTATTGCATCAGGAGAAGCAGACATTAACCGGTGCCCTCCCGGTGGCGAGGCAACCATTCAAGCACTGTCGGATTTACTGGAAGTTGAAGTCAAGCCTCTTGATGATGAATGTGGCGTAGAAAAACCCAAAATGCTGGCAGTGATAGATGAAGATCGCTGTATCGGCTGCACTTTGTGCATTCAAGCCTGTCCGGTTGATGCGATTCTGGGTGCGGCAAAACAAATGCACACTGTTATTGCCGATGAATGCACGGGCTGTGAACTTTGTCTGCCACCTTGCCCTGTAGATTGTATTGATATGGTTGAAACAAAACCTAATCCAAACACTTGGCGCTGGCCTGATCCTGCTCATGTTGATTTAAAGATTGGAGATCAGCCATGACCGACGGTTTAGGATCATTCCCGGGTGGATTAGTACTGGATGGTCAGAAAAAACGCTCTACTCTGACAGCTATACGCAAAACGCCGCTAAGCAAAAAATTAATACTGCCTCTACAACAGCATATTGGTGAGCCTTCCACACCGCTGGTGGCTGTGGGTGATTATGTACTCAAAGGCCAGAAAATTGCCAAGGCCAATGGGCATGTCTCAGCCTGTCTGCACGCACCAAGCTCTGGAACCATTGTAGCGATTGACGATCAGCCTGTTCCGCATCCATCCGGTTTGTCTGCTCCTTGTGTCACCATTGAAACAGATGGTGAAGACCGCTGGATAGAACGTCAACCAATCCATGATTTCACCGCATTAACTGAACACGAAGTTCGTCAACGTTTACGTGATGCCGGTATTGTTGGTCTAGGAGGTGCTGGCTTTCCTAGCTATATAAAACTAAATCCTGGTGTACATCATCATGTAGATACACTGATTATCAACGGTGCTGAATGTGAACCCTATATCACCTGTGATGACATGATCATGCGTGAGCGAGCCGAGGGCATATTGGATGGTGTTGAAATCATGCGTTATGCATTACGTGTTAAACACTGCGTGATAGCGATTGAAGATAATAAACCAGAAGCCATATCAGCAATGGAAATGGCATTAAAACAACGACCACACATCGAAGATACCATCGTTACTGTAATTCCTACTCGCTATCCAACCGGTAGTGAAAAGCAATTGATTCAAGTCGTTACTAATAAACAAGTCCCAAGCCATGGTTTGCCTATTGATATTGGTATTGTTTGTCATAATGTGGGCACAACTTATGCTATTGGTCGTGCCATCAGCCATGGAGAACCATTAATATCCAGAATCGTCACTGTAACCGGCAAAGATGTCAAACATGCAGGTAACTTTGAAACACTGTTTGGCACGCCTATGGACGAATTGTTGGCTTTTTGTGAAACCCAACGTGAGCCTGGTCAACCATTTATTTTAGGTGGTCCGATGATGGGCTACAACTTGTCTGGTGACCACTTGCCAGTAACGAAAACAGCCAACTGTATTATAGTTGGAGTTGATGAACCTGCCCCTGATATTAAACCTCTACCATGTATTCGTTGTGGGGAATGTGCAACAGCTTGCCCTGTCAGCCTGCTACCTCAACAACTCTATTGGCACTCTCGTGCTAAAGATCTTGATAAAACACGTGAATACAACCTATTTGACTGTATTGAATGTGGCTGTTGCAGTTATGTCTGTCCAAGTAAGATTCCGTTAGTCCATTACTTTCGGTTTGCAAAAACTGAAACGATGAACCAACAACAAGAACGTGCTAAATCTGATGTTGCTCGTATCCGCCATGAGAATCGCCTAGCTCGTCTGGAACTGGAAAAACACGAAAAAGAGCTACGTCATCAGCAACGCAAAGCAGCACTTGCCGCCAGTCAGGCGAATAAAGAGAATGCTGAACCATCTCAATCTGATAGTCAGGAGAAAAAATGATGCCTTTACACCGACTGTCATCCCCATTTTTATCTGGAACTAATCGCGTTACCTTACAGATGCTGACCGTGATTGTGGCCTTGATTCCAGCCGTTATTACACTGGTATTTTTCTTTGGCCCGGGTGTGCTGTTCACAATACTTTTGGCGATTGTAGTGGCACTGCTTGCTGAAGCAGCAATGCTAAAACTCCGTGACCGTCCACTTAAACCATTTTTGACCGATGGCAGTGCCATTGTTACGGCAGTATTATTAGCCATTGCATTGCCACCATTGTCACCGTGGTGGTTGACCACAGTAGGTATTCTGTTTGCAATTATATTTGCCAAACATCTTTATGGTGGCCTTGGATACAATCCTTTTAACCCAGCCATGGTGGCTTATGTCATCCTACTTATTTCTTTTCCGCTCGAAATGACAACCTGGTTACCTGTCCATAGTTTGGCAGAGAACCCATTGACTATCAGTTCGGCTTTTCAAATGATTTTTAGCGGACAAGTAACTATCGGTCAGGGTATTGACACCATATCAGGTGCAACGCCTCTAGACAGTATGAAAACGCAAATCGGCTTATTGCAACACCCCGCACAAATTATCAATCAACCTTTGTTTGGTCATTTTTCTGGCAAAGGGTGGGAATGGGTCAATATCTGGTTTGCTATTGGTGGTTTATTGCTCATTTATCGCCGCGTTATCAGCTGGCATATTCCTGTTGCCATGCTGACCGGGTTAATGGTTATTAGCCTTATAACTTGGCTGATCGCGCCTGAAATTACAGGTTCCCCCCTATTTCACCTACTTAGTGGTGGCACCATGTTAGGTGCATTTTTCATTGCTACCGATCCCATTACTGCTGCCACGACCATTAAAGGTCGACTTGTTTTTGGTGTAGGAGTTGGACTTTTAACTTATATAATTCGCGTATGGGGTGGATACCCTGATGGGATTGCATTTGCGGTATTATTAATGAATATGTTGGTGCCCTTGATCGATTATTACACTCAGCCTAGAGTTTATGGATCAGTGAAATAATGAAAACACTCAAAACTCAAGTATTAGGTGTAGGTGTGATGTTGGCGATTTTTGCTATTGTCGCAACCAGTCTGGTTGCACTCACTGAGGCTGGTACCCATGATAAAATCATCGAAAATGAGCGCCAGACATTACTCAATGCTATCAATGCCGTCATTGCTCATGATGAATATGACAACGCTATTCTGACTGATACGCTCACACTGCCAAAAAGCGGGCAACTTGGCACCAAAGAAGCCACGACTGTATACCGCGCTCGTCTGAATGAGCAGCCAGTAGCAGCTATACTGACTGCTGTTGCTCCAAATGGCTACAACGGCCAGATTAAATTACTGATTGGTATCTTCGCTGATGGTAGCCTGTCTGGTGTACGCGTCATTAATCATAAGGAAACCCCCGGGTTAGGCGATAAAATTAACGAAAAGAAATCTAACTGGATCCTGAAGTTTAAGGGTTTATCTCTGAAAAACCCTGATCAATCCAGATGGCAAGTGAAGAAAGATGGTGGTGACTTTGACCAATTTACTGGTGCAACTATTACTCCACGTGCAGTAGTAAAAGCAGTGAAAAACGCATTGCTATATTTCGATGAACATCGTGATGATCTTTTTAAGGATGCTCAGAATAATGAATGAACAGTATGGCCCAATCATTCGGGACGGATTATGGAAAAACAACCCAGCCTTGGTGCAATTATTAGGGTTATGTCCGTTACTGGCAGTGACTAACACTGTGATCAACGGGTTAGGCCTTGGATTAGCGACTATTCTGACCCTTGTTGCCTCCAATGGAATCGTATCGTTATTACGTAAACAAATTCCTGATGAGGCCCGCCTGCCAGTCTTTGTGATGATCATTGCTTCGATTGTGACCATTATTGAGTTATCCATGAATGCCTGGTTCCACGAACTGTATTTAATCTTAGGTATTTTCATACCTTTAATTGTGACCAACTGCGCCATTACAGGCCGTGCTGAAGCGTTTGCGGCCAGAAACCCCGTTGGTCCCTCTGTCGTTGATGGCTTAATGATGGGGATCGGCTTTACCACTGTTCTGGTTATTTTGGGCGGCATGCGTGAAGTAATCGGTCAAGGCACGTTATTAAGTGAAGCCCATTTAATGTTTGGTGAAGCAGCACGAAATTTTACTATTGTAGTATTTGAAGACTATCGTGGATTTTTAATGGCCTTGTTGCCTCCTGGTGCATTTATCGGTTTGGGTCTAATTGTGGCATTAAAAAATATCATTGATGCAAAACAGGCCTCTAAACAGCCTCAAAATATCAACGCAATTGCTGAACCAGCCAGTTAGTTTATGAATCAGACTCAGCGACATGAGTTTTTTGCCACCCTTAAGGCACATAACCCTGAACCGACTACGGAACTCAATTACACCACGCCATTTGAGTTACTGATCGCTGTTATCTTATCGGCACAGGCCACCGATATTGGTGTCAACAAGGCTACCGATAAACTTTACCCTGTCGCCAATACGCCCCAAGCCATTCTAAATTTAGGGGTAGATGGCCTTAAGAAATATATCAAGACAATCGGTCTCTTTAACAGTAAAGCTGAAAATGTCATCAAAACCTGCCTGATTTTGCTTGAGCAACATCAGGGAAAGGTTCCAGAAGATCGTGAAGCATTAGAAGCCCTGCCCGGTGTCGGACGTAAAACAGCAAATGTGGTTCTAAATACGATATTTAATCATCCTGTTATTGCTGTCGACACGCATTTATTTCGCCTTGCCAATCGGACTGGTCTGGCAAAAGGTAAAACCGTACGTACAGTTGAAGATCGTTTAATGAAGGTGGTACCTACTGAGTTTAAGCAAGATGCCCACCACTGGCTGATATTACATGGTCGCTATGTCTGCACTGCCAGAAATCCTCAATGTCATTCATGCAAAGTTTCCCACCTATGCGATGAATTCAAACGCCAGCAGAAAAAGGCCAATAGGTCATGATGTTTGGTCAAAATCGTCAGCAACTGCGTCAGTTTTACCACGATGCATGGCAAAAGAAACTGGCTAATGAAACTCTTAGTCCCTTAGAGTCAGTTGTCACACAAGTCATTAGTGAACACCCAGAATATCACGGTATTTTTAACTCCGATGCCAGTTTGGAACAGGAATATTTTGTCGAAAATGGTCAAACTAATCCCTTTCTCCATATGGGATTGCATATTTCTTTACATGAACAAATTTCGACTGATCGTCCCGCTGGCATTCGTAATCTGTACCAACAGTTACAGGAAAAATTTGGCGATGCTCACAATACCGAACACCAGATGATGGAATGTTTAACCGAATCAATTTGGCTGGCCCAACGAAATAATCAGGCTCCATCAGAATCTGACTATCTATCCGTCTTACAACAGTTGCTCACAAACTAATAGCCTAATAAAATCAATGCAAGTCTTGAGTTTTATTTTAAAGTGGGCGTCTTGCTCTTCATCAACTGTTTGCCAATCTATATGACATCGACAGTAATTCGTATAACTATGTCATGCTGTTGGCATAAAATATTTAATTTACCGATTCCGGAAAGTGAGTAACGGAATTTGTCAGTGAAGGTCATTTCGATCAGGCAAAAATAGTTGAATCATCAGGAACACACCATGAACTCATTTGGATTTACCGGCCCAGATTCTGAACCTGTCTTTTTTGAGCAGGACACTCCTATCGCCAGTGGCAAAGATTTACTGATTAAAATTGATGCCATTGCCATCAACCCAGTTGATATTAAAATAAAAGCAGGGCTGACACCCCCTTTAAAATCACCACGTATTGTTGGTTGGGATGCCTGCGGTACTGTCATCGCAACAGGTGATGACGTTGAGTTATTTCAGGTCGGCGACAACGTCTTTTATGCCGGTGATGTCACTCGCCCAGGTTGTTATGCCAGCCATCAACTGGTCGATGAACGTATCGTTGCAAAAGCACCAAAATCATTAACACCTGCTGAAGCCTCAGTAATGCCGCTATGTAGTATTACGGCATGGGAAGCCTTGTTTTCTCGTCTTAAAATTAATGCCGAACTAGAAGCTGGCAAAAACATACTGATCATTGGCGGTGCCGGTGGTGTCGGCTCAATTGCCATTCAATTAGCAAAAGTTGTTGCCAAAATGAACGTTATTACCACTGCATCACGAGCAGAATCTGAACAATGGTGTCGCAAACTGGGTGCTGACCATGTCATTAATCATCACAGTGATATGGTTTTGCAATATCGTACACTTGGCCTTAAAGATCCTGATTATATTCTGTGCCTGAATGATACTGATCAACATTTTGATGCCATGGCAGAATTGATTGCACCACAAGGTATGATTTGCACCATCGTTGGCAGCAAGGAAAAACATGATCTGGACTGCCTCAAATCCAAGAGTGCCGGTCTGGTCTGGGAATTCATGTTTACACGTCCCATGTTTAATACAGATGATCTCATTGCCCAGCATCAAGTATTGCAGCGCATTGCTGATCTGCTTGATGAAGGCAAACTGGTCACCACACTAACAGAGACTGTCGGTCCAATGACGGCTGACAACATCACTAAAGCACATCATCAAATAGGTCTGGGAACAACGATTGGAAAACTGGCGTTAACGGCAATCATGTAATAGTTTCACCAAACCCATTATCGCCGTATAATTAGCCATTATTTCATTACTCTTAGTTTAAGGTTTAATCATGAATACACAAAAATCGAGCAAATTCTTTGTTGGCAGCATCATTACCTTTTTGATTCTTTTTGGATTGGTGAAAATTATCCTTTCTACCATGCAAGACATTGAAAAACATGCTATTTCTCCAGAAAGCATGACTGCTGAAGCCGTAGAAGAACGTATTAAACCTGTTGCTCAAGAATATGTCGGCGAAGCGCCCGTTGTTGAAACTGCACCTGTTGTTGAAGCTAGTGCTAGCACTGGTGGTAATGGCGAAAAAATCGTCACTCAAGCCTGTGCCATGTGTCATAGTACTGGTATGATGAGTTCACCTAAACTTGGCAGTGCTGCTGACTGGGCGCCACGTATTGAAAAAGGGATTGATACCCTTTATTCAAATGCCATTAACGGTTTCAATATGATGCCAGCCAAAGGCGGCAACCCAGCACTTAGTGATGATGATGTTAAAGCTGCTGTTGACCACATGGTCTCACAAGCTAAATAACAATCACTAAAAAGCCCGCTAACGCGGGCTTTTTTATCCAAGCTATTTAATGCTCTGACATTCACCCTCTTGATATCAGCCCATATTAAAACCGCCATTCAAACCGGGACATATTTGTGACCAATAACGATGTATTACGCCGACTCCGCTATACCTTTGACCTTAGCGATGACAAGATGATCAAGATCTTTGCTCAAGCCGATCTTGAAGTAACGCGTGAACAAATCAGTAATTGGTTAAAAAAAGATGACGATCCGGATTATAAAAATTGTAGCGATGTCCAACTATCCACATTTCTAAATGGGTTTATTAACGAAAAACGTGGTAAAAAAGAAGGCGAACAGCCTAAGCCAGAGAAAAAAATAAACAACAACATTATCTTTAGAAAACTAAAAATAGCTCTAGACCTAAAGGATGAAGATATTTTAGAAATTTTGCTATTAGCGGATTTAAGAATCAGTCGACACGAACTCAGTGCTTTTTTCCGCCGTCCCGATCACAAACACTTCCGCCAATGCAAAGACCAAATCCTGCGTAACTTCCTGCACGGCGTGCAACTGATGTATCGACCTGAGAGTGATCCAGACACTGAATTTCAATGGTAGTGAGATTTAATCTCATAATACAACTCTAACTCCATTTATTTCGCATGCTATTCGATATTCGTACATTATTAGTCGCCGTGGCACTAGCGAACCTATTTTGCGCAGGAGCCAGACTCCTGCTTTGGCGGATGCACCCGACTATCCCCGGACTTGGCCGCTGGGCACTCGCCGGTGGCGCAGGTGCCCTAGCTCTCGTCCTGATCCTCTTCTATGGTATCCAATACTGGTCACCATTGTTATCTCTGGCGCAGCTGATTGTTGTGATCGGTCTGGTTCTGGCCTGGGACGGCTTTCGCTACTTTATTGGAACGCCTCCTCTCTCACGTCTCGCTTTGGTCGTGATTACTGCCATCCTGCTGACTTGGGTAGTAGCAACGCAACTTCAGGACTCTATACAGCTACGTGTGTTGGGCAACGCCATTATTGTTGCCGCATTGTCGGCCCTGATTGCACGTGAGTTACTCACTGCACCCAAACAGATATCAGCCGCAATGCGTGCAACTGGATGGGTGTACGGTATCAATGCAGTCGTTTTCCTGATACGTATATTTGCTACTGACCTAAGTGCCCAACCGACAGGCCCATTGAACCCCAACGGATTTGCCGCCTTTATGCTGCTGTGGTGGTTGTGTATGACCATTGCCGTAACGCTGGGGATGGTGCTGATGACAGCTGAACGTCTCCAGGCTGACCTTGATAAACAGGCCAACCGTGACCCACTGACCGGCGTACTCAACCGCCGATCCTTTTCGTTAATGGCCGAAAAGGCGCTGGTTCAGTCCCGTCGATATGACAAGCCACTTTCAATATTGATGATGGATCTCGACAGGTTCAAACAAATCAATGACCGTCTCGGCCATAGCGCCGGCGATATACTATTGTGCCGGTTCGCTGCCATCGCTGGCCAAGTACTACGTGGCGAAGATGTTTTCTGCCGCTTCGGCGGTGAGGAATTTGTCGCGCTATTACCCAATGCCTCCGCCGAACTGGCACAGGTAGCAGCCGAAAGACTCCGCACCACCTTCGCAGCAGATTCAGCAAAAACAGAAACTCTGGAAAATGACCTACCCTTGAGCCCCACCGTCAGTATCGGCATTGCCGAACTTGAACAGGATGAAGATATCGAAACTCTCATCCGCCGCGCTGACAAAGCCCTATATCAAGCCAAGAAAAAAGGGCGTAACTGCTGTCACCTCGCAGAAGGGATTGAAAAGTCACCAAAAAAAACAAAAAAACAATATTTATCCGTGCCTTAAAATATTGGAGTTTTTGTTTACATTACAAATAGTTAAGATTAAACAGGACAGCCAATCTATTTCAGCATTGCTCTGATATTCGACATATGGGCTTTTTTACGCTCCTGGCGTTCTTCTGGATCAGCCTGTGTTTTTTCGGTGGTCCAGATTAGATCTTCTGGTGGCAGTTCACGCAAGAACCGGCTTTCTTCACAGTCCACTTTTTCACCGTAGCGTTTACGTGAATTCGCCATGGTAAAAACCAGACTGCGTTGTGCTCGGGTGATGCCAACATAAGCCAGCCGGCGTTCTTCTTCGATGCTGTCTTCTTCAATACTGGTACGATGGGGCAGAATTTCTTCTTCCATCCCAACAATAAATACATGAGGAAATTCCAGACCTTTAGCCGCATGTAAAGTCATTAAATGCACAGCATCAGCCTGATTTTCGTCTTCCTGACGCTCAAGAATATCCATCAGGGTTAGACGGGCAGCAATATCACCGATGTTTTTTTCTTCGGTATCCTGCTCAATCAACCGGTCAATCCATGTCAGTAGTTCTTCAACATTTTCCATCCTTCTGGTGGCTTGATTGGGATCGCCAGTCACCTCTTCCAGCCAGGCACGATAATCAATTTCTTCAATCATATCGCGAATAGCTTCCATCAAATTGCCGCGTTTGGCACGGTCGGCAATGTCCACCAGCCAATGACTGAAATGTTCCAGATGCTTGATTGCTTTTGCTGATAGTTGCTCAGCTAATCCCATTTCAAAACAGGCGCCAAACATGCTGGTTTTACGTTCAGTAGCATAGTTACCAAGCGCCTGCAAAGTCGTAGCACCAATGCCGCGTCGTGGTGTATTAATGACCCGTAAGAAAGCGTTATCGTCATCCTGATTTGCCAGCAGACGCAGATAGGCCATGATATCTTTGACCTCTACCCGTGAGAAAAACGAGGTGCCACCAGTGAGAAAATACGGAACATTATGTTCACGTAAAACGCGTTCAATAGGTCTGGATTGATGATTACTACGATATAGAATTGCGTAATCTTTAAAGCTAGCCTGATGTTTGAGCTTGTGATAAAGCAGTTCTGACACCACTTTTTCTGATTCATGATCGTCATCACGACAACCAATGACTCGAATCGCATCACCCTCGCCCATTGCACTCCACAGTTTTTTCTCAAACAAGTGTGGATTGTGACTGATCAACTGATTGGCAACACGCAGGATTCGTCCCATTGATCGGTAATTTTGTTCCAGCTTGATCAGTGTCAGTCGAGGAAAATCCTGCTTTAACTGTTCAAGGTTTTCCGGCCGAGCACCTCGCCATGAATAGACAGACTGGTCGTCATCACCCACCACGGTTAACGCTTCACGAATACCAACGAGCTGTTTGATCAGTTCATATTGACAGCCATTGGTATCCTGATACTCATCTACCAGCAGGTAATGAATTTTAGCCTGCCACTTTTTCAACACATCCGGGTGCTCACGGAACAATAACACTGGCTTTAAAATCAGGTCATCGAAATCAACCGCGTTATAGGCCTGCAATGCATCGACATAACGCTGGTAAACCTGAGCCGCTGACTGTTGCTGACCATCTTCGGCAATTTTCATGGCCTGAGCTGGCAGTATCAGCTGATTTTTCCATTCAGAAATCTGCCACTGACATTGTTCAGCATGTTCACTGTCAGCCGCAAAATCACGCCCCATCAAATCTCGTAATACCGCCAGACTGTCCTGAGCATCGAAAATTGAAAAACCAGTACGGTAACCGAGATGGGCAAATTCACGACGCAGAATATTCAAACCCAATGTATGAAAGGTTGATACCATCAGGCCACGTGCTGAAGAATTTCGCGATGCCATTAATTCAGCCACTCTACTTTTCATTTCACGTGCAGCTTTGTTGGTGAAAGTGACCGCTGCGATATGTCTGGCAGGAATGCCGCATTGTTCGATTAAATAAGCAATCTTGCGTGTGATCACTCGTGTTTTACCACTGCCCGCACCCGCTAAAACTAATAGTGGGCCGTCAATATGACGCGCTGCCTCCCGCTGTTGCGGGTTAAGATCTTGCATAAATCAGAATTTCCTTAGCCGTCCAGACGGCGATATCCGATCGCCTCGCCAAGATGTTTGGTTTCAATCTGTTGTGAGTCGGCCAGATCAGCAATCATCCGTGCTACTTTCAATATGCGGTGATAGGCACCTGCCGACAAATTCAATCGACTGATGGCTTGTTCTAATAATTGATAATCGCTGTCACTCAAGGGACAATAAACCTCTAACTCTTTATGTTCTAACAAATCATTCGCTTTACCCGCTCGCGCCATTTGCCGTTCTCTGGCAACAAGGACACACTCACGAACCGTGGCTCTATCTTCTTCCTGTTCACCATATCTACAGCCGGTCGTAACACCGATTTCGCTACTTCTGGCACTTGCACCAGCATATCAATACGATCCATCAATGGACCTGGCACTTTGGATACCACGGCCCATTTAATTCAACTGCTCTAACCAGTGTGTGCCGCCAAGACGTTTCTGCTGCTTAAGATTCCAAGATGCACGCTCACGTAGATACTGATCAGGCCTAGCCAGATCATAACGTAATGGGCTGGGTAAACTTGACGCCAATAATGCAGTTTGCATTGGACTTAGCTGCCAAGCTGATTTTCCAAAATGATGACGACTGGCTGCTTCTATACCAAAAACACCCTCACCCCACTCAGCAACATTCAAATACACTTCTAGGATCCGTTGTTTGCCCCACGTCAACTCAATCAGCATGGTAAACCACGCTTCGAGCCCTTTTCGTATCCAACTTCGTCCTGTCCACAAATACACATTTCGTGCGACCTGCTGACTAATCGTGCTGGCACCGCGCAATTGGCCACCATCACCCAAATCACGTAATGATTTTATAATGGAATTGACATCAAAACCTGGATGAAAAGGAAAAAGTTGATCTTCAGAAGTGACAACCGATAGCGCCGCCCGTTTAGGAATATCATCCCAACTCAACCACAACTGCTTTAACTTAAAGTCATCATTGTCAGAATATACCCAGCGATCCATCATCACCATCGTCACTGGAGGATTAAACCAGCGAAACGGTACCACCACAACTATGCTGAGCACGATAAAAGCCAGCATAAACAGTAGAAAATAACGAATAATGGGGTGTCGTATTTTTTTCACCAGCCGATCCTAGCAGAACCATCTAAAGACATTGTTAATGGTTAGACTAGTCAAACACATTCTAATCTATATAAGAACAGCAATAATCCGCTAATTGGCTGACTTTTAAATCAAATGAAGAATCACCAGGTACATTAAATGACTCACCGCCTTTTACGGTTAACCATTCATCAGTGCCTTCAAGGCGATAGCTTAACTCACCTGCCAAAATCTCCATTAACTCCGGCTTTGCTGTTCCAAATGTGTATTCACCCGGCATCATAATGCCTAATGTTTTACTACTGCCATCTGCAAATTTGACGGCGCGACTGGTCACGTTACCATCAAAATAAACATTGGCTTCACGAGTGATGGTTACATTATTAAATTCTGACATGTTGTTCTCTTATTTTTCGGTTTTTGACTGCTCTAATTCAGCGACACGCTGCGATAAAGCTTCTAATTTTTCACGGGTGCGGTGCAAAACCTGGGTTTGCACATCAAATTCTTCTCTGGTCACCAAATCCAGTTTGGTAAACGTGGCACTCAATGCAGCACGAATGTTCTTTTCAACATCTTCCTGCATCGCCGTAATACCGGGTGGCAGTGCACTTGATATCGAATTCATGACTTCTTCAATTTTTTTCGGATCTAACATCGTTGTTTCCTCATCTTAGTGCCAGCCATTTTACGGCAATCCTGATCAGACTTAAATCATAATCATCAATGCAAAATACGGCACCCAGTTGAAGGTAATCATTATCATTTTATACAAGACCATACCGCAGTAATGGATGGCATCAAAACGTTGTACCGACATATCAAACCAATAGGTATGCATTCGGTACATCCATTCATGGAATAACACAAAAAATAATAACCACCAGAAGAGCAATCCCATATTGATGATGCCACACCAGAAAAGAACCTCTTTCACAGCTTCAATTGTCATATTGTCATCCTCATAATTGGTGAGATTTAATTATGTCCTGACAGCAAACTTGCCAATCCCGTTTCACGCTGATGCTGTGTCAGTACTGTTTTTTGCAATACCGTGTCACTGCATAACAGGCTTACCTTTTTTTTTGCCCTTGTAATCGCAGTGTAAAGCAGTTCACGACTTAATATCGCACTGTCTTCTTCTGGCAATACCACACACACATTTTCAAACTCTGAGCCCTGACTTTTATGAACGGTCATCGCAAACGCGGTTTCATGTGCGGGTAGTCGAGTCAGATCTACCCAACGCACGGTATTATCAGATAAGAAACAAGCACGTAACACTCCCTGCTCATCATACAAAACCAGACCCGTATCGCCATTAAATAAACGCTGTCGATAATCATTCTGGGTCACCATAATGGGGCGTCCGGAATAAAACCGTTGATGTGTTCGCCAGCCCTGGCGCAGATAGTGTCGTTCAATGAGTTCATTGATTGATGACACTGATTGAACACCCTGTTTTAATGCTGTTAACACCCGATAATGTTCAAATAACTGTAAACACGTTAATGCATCCGTGTGACTGGATACCGCATCAAAAAAGGCTTGATAACCATCAATCACCTGCGCTTGGATACTGGAAACATCCACTTGTTGCTGCCAGATCGGAATTTGTGCATTGTTAACTGCGTCATAGACCGCATTCACATCACCTGACTGCACCGATTTAGCCAGTTTGCCAATGTCACTGTGTTCATCAAACCGGTAACTGTGTTGGAGCAACACAACGCTATCTGTCAGTGCTGAGACTGTGTCGGTAGAAGCCGCGACATCCATGCCGGTAAACTGCTTCGCCAGTTGACTAAACTCAGAAGATACCTGTGAAGGTTGAGCGCATAAATTAGCCAGCACTGCTCCCGACTCTACCGATGCCAACTGTTGGCTATCACCAAGCAGTACTAACTGTGCCTTATCCGGCAACGCCTGCATCAATTTCGCCATCAAACCAAGATCGATCATAGATGCTTCATCAACAATCAGTACATCAACCGGCAACGGTCGGTCTCGATCATAACGTCCGTTGGTATTATCAGCAGTGATGCCAAGCAGACGATGCAAGGTTTTCGCACTCAGCCCGGACGTTCCACTATCATCAATACTTCGTTGTAACCGTGCAGCCGCCTTACCTGTCGGTGCCGCCAATGCAATCTTTGACTTCGGGTTTTGGCCGTACAGCATTTGTATCAATCGCAATACAATGGTTGTTTTACCCGTTCCCGGCCCACCAGAAATCACACTGAGCTGGCGCGTTAAGGCCATCAATACTACTATCTTTTGCCAATCTATCCCTTCAAGCTCACTGTTCCAGTCAGCAAAGTCCTGCTGTAATTGTTCTGGATTCACGATGTCCACTGACTGCAATCGTTGCCGTATAGCCTGAGCGACATTCTGCTCATCCAGCCAGAAACGATACAAATAGAGCAAGCCTTCATCAGTCAAAATGAGTGGTTTATAGTCGCCGGGCTGGCCTACAACATGGCTTTGTTTTAGTCGTTGCAACCACTCCGGCATCTCTTCAGGTAAACCCGTCTGCGATAACACATCACTGCGTTGCATTTGAGCCAGATTTAAACAGACATGACCCTCGGAAATCGCTTCGCTAGCCAATGCTGCTGCCATTGCAACCAGATCATCACCGCTGTTATCCAGTCGCTGAATAAATCGGGCAAACTGATAAGAAAGTTCGCTGAATCCGGCCTGTCTTAATGCCAACTCACTCATTAGTCAGCCTCCTGAAAACAACGATCTAAACTATCCAGTATGGCTGTCTCCGGTTTGTCATAAAAAATGCCTGCCTGTCCCAATCCGGCTTCATTCCTCTGACAAACAGATAATAAACACCGCCAAGGTGTTGTTCAGGATCGTAATCCGGCATTCTTAGCCGCAAATAGCGGTGCAAGGCCAAATTGTAAATCAGGTATTGCAACGGATAATCATGGGCCACCATCGCATCGCTAAGTTGTGATGCCTGATAGTCCAGTTCGTTATTGCCTAAGTGATTTGATTTGTAATCCACAATATAAAAGCGGCCCTGATGTTCAAACACCAGATCAATAAAGCCCTTCATAAATCCGCTGAGGCTGGAAAACGTCAGCCGATTAATGACTGTCGCCAACGGCGAATTTTTATCCAGTAATGGCATCATGGCACGCTGTAACTTATCGACCGATAAATTAGCTACCGGAAAATAAAAGGCCATTTCATCCAGTCGTTGGGCAGGTGTTAACTGGTTTAATGACAATCCTTCTTCCAATCGCGTTGCCACTACCTCGCTTAACCACTGACAGGCCACAAGCGTCCATTTTTCATCAAAGCCAAATTGCAATAAGGTGCGAGATACCATACTTTGCATCGCCTCAGTATCGCGACTGCTAAAGTCCCAGTGTTCAAACATGGCATGTATACAGGTGCCCGCCTGAGCCCCTCTCGGAAAGGAAAACCGATCCAAAGCCAAACTCATTGCAGTCTGGACGATGACCGTCTCGTGAAGAGACTGAGCATCATAATCGGGCAACTCGGCATCATGGCCGTAGGTCAACGCACTAAAGCTACTAATTGACCAGGGTTGTTGAATGATGCCGGAGAAGGGTCTTGCAGACAGTGGCTGTGTCGAGTCACTGCCAGCGTGATAACGAATAAATTCCCCTTCTTTTATGGTTCTAACCGCCACACTGCCAGCACTGGATTCCGCTAATGCCGACAAATCGGCTGCCATGGCGACACTATCCAGCTCATTGTGTGTCGGATGTAACAAACTGAATAACGCTGAATTACTCACATGTGAGCCTTCGGCCTTGCCCTTCACATTGCCCCAGATCACCACGCAGCGTTCACGAGCACGAGTTAATGCAACATAAAGCAGACGTAAATCTTCTGCCCGTTCTTCTGTGGCTACCAACTCAGCCGCCTGACTCAATGCTGGTTCAGAAAAGGCGGCACAGGCACTGTTATTGTTATCTTGCTGATGGAAACTGATCACTGGGTCTTTTGCTGATCGCAAATTCACATCCCACAGAAACGGACAAAACACGATCGGGTATTCCAGACCCTTACTTTTATGGATGGTAATAATTTTGACCAGTTGTTCATCACTTTCCAGCCTCAACTGTGCGGTTTCATCACTTGGATCGGCAGACTGAATATGGGTTGATAGCCAGTGCAATACCGCTTCCATTCCGTCATTCTTCTGGCTGCATTGATCCTGAATCAACTCCAGCAAATGCAATATATTGGTCAGTTGCCGGTCACCATCAGCCAGAGTCAGTAAACGCTGTTGTGCAGATACCAATATCAATAATTGTCGAAACATTCGCATAAAGCCATGTTTTAACCAAAGCTGGTGCAATTCATAAAAGACATCAAGCTGGGCATGCCACTCATTTTCATCTTGTTGCAGCTGGTATAAATCTCCTGCATTTAATCCCCATAACTGAGTCGCTAATGCTGATTTCAATCGTGCATCATTATTCGGTTCTGCGATTGCCAACAGTATGCGCTCCAGCATGTGCGCTTCTTTTGAGGCAAATACATTTTCTCGCCCCTGCTGCACACTGTTAATTCCACGTTGTTGCAGACAATGTTGTATTTCATGGGCTTGTTTATGATTACGGACTAATACCGCAATATCGCCACCAGACACAGCACGATGTTGTTGTGCATCGTGATCAAGCAAAGTCGCCTGGTGTGACTGAGCAAGATTCAATAAACGGGCTATCTCATCAGCAGTGACATTAGCAGCAATCGCCGTCAGATCTTTTTTAGCCATCGACTTGTCACTTTCTGCCCACAAGATTTGCAGTGGTACAGAATCAGGCTGTTCAACAGTTAATACTGGCTTATTGTTACGAGCAGCATCGACAGTTTTAAAAGGGATATCCTTATAAATAAAAGGTTCGGCATGACGGCTAAAGATAGTGTTTACCGCCGATACCAGATCAGGATGAGAACGCCAGTTAGTAGTCAACGTATGTTGAATATCAGCCCGTGATTTTGCCTGTAGATAGGTGAAAATATCTGCGCCACGAAAGCTATAAATGGCCTGTTTTGGATCACCCACTAAAAAGGTTGGCAAACCACTGTCAGCATAGATTCGGCTAAAGCTGGCATATTGCACCGGATCGGTATCCTGAAACTCATCAATCAGGGCTGCCTGATATTGCTGACGCAAACGGGCAACCAGCCAGTCTCCTCGCTCGCCCGATAACGCCTGTTCCAAATTCAGTAATAAATCATCGTACGACTGTAATTGTTGCTGCTGTTTTTGTTTAGGCAAGGTGTCACGTAGATTTTCCAGCAACCGTAGCCGTAACTGCTGGCGTTGTAATTCTCTTGCCTGTTGTAAATGATGGCTAAGTGCAAGTAACTGTTCACACGCTGTCCAAAAAGGATTTTCAGGCAGGATTTTGTCTTTTTTCAGGCCATCTTCCAGCTTCTCTGGTGTGAACTTTTCAAAGCCCTCAAACAGACTCAATGGCATGTCAGGTGATGCCAGCATATTACTCAGCAGTAACAGCCATTTTTCAACGCTACTTGTTCGGTATTTGTTTCCGTTCAACAAGTCCTTGTTATTTAAGGTGGCAATGACGGTTTCCTGCTCTTTCTGCCAGATGTTTTGTAACTGCTCAAACTGAGATTGTGCCTGCTGATAACACAGTTCCGAGTCCATCTCTGGCACGGGAAGACATTCAATGTATGGCTTGGCAATCAGGTTACGCACTGATTTCAATAACGTCTCTGGACTTTCATTTTTAGCCAGCAAATAAGCCACAAAATTCTTATCTGCCGTAGTGATCTCACGTCGCCAAAAATCGTCCGTTGCCGATTGCAACAAGGCATAATCATCGCCAATCATTTCAACATCAAAACGTTGACCACTTTCAAACGCAAAATCTCCTAATACCCGCTGACAAAAACCATGAATGGTAAAAATAGCCGCTTCATCAAAACTCTGGATGGCCAACGTCAGTTTTTGACTGGCTGACCGAACAGATTCAGGATCGACCATATGGATTAACATTTTTCTGTCAGCAGGATTTTTCAGCAATTCACCCCGTGCATCCACCAGTTTTTGGCGAAGACGATCCCGCAATTCTTCGGTTGCAGCACGGGTATAGGTCACAACCAGAATCTTATCGACCGTTAAGTCTTTTTCCAGAACAAGGCGCAAATACAACTCGGCAAGGGTATAAGTTTTACCCGTACCGGCACTGGCTTCGATCAAGTTCAGCCCTTGAAGGGATACCGTTTGTGCATCAAAGGCAGTCACAGTTTGCCTCCTGACAAATGAGCCTGTAGTGGTTCATAAACAGTTAGAGCCAGTGTTTTAAACGCGCCATCCAACGGTGGTGTCGAATACAGTTGCTGGTAATATAAGTCTTCCATTTCACCCGTTAGAAATTGTCCACCTTGCCATGCGGTGTGTATGGCTATGTCTGGATTGGCCTTGCCACCATTGAGACTGGTCTGGGCAAAGGCATAACTGGTATTGGCAAACAATGGCAAAGGGTTCTGCAAACCCTGCCAATACAACTCAAGCAAGTTGTGTAATAGTAGCTCTGCCTCTGGAACAGGCTGGAATTGATAATCACCATTCTCGGTAATTAAACGGCTTTCACATGCCACCCCTTCAGGTTGCAGACAGTTGAGCACCAGATGTTGAATCCATACTGATAACAATTGACTGCCTTTCGTTTTACCCATGCGATAACTGAATAAACCACTACTGGCAACGCCATGTAATTGCCCCATCAAGGTAAAGCCGCTAATATTCAATTCAAACGCCTGCGGTGGCAAAAACTCTTCCGGGTATTTAGGCAATAATTTGTCGGCGAACACATCCACTTTTTCAGTCTGGTCTATAAATACCTGTTCGCCCATCGTGCCTTGCGGCAATACACCTGTGGCCTGAATCATGGTCATTGCTTCAGTCAGGTTTCTGTCCTGCAGGCGATAATCCAGCAACTGTTGACGTAACTGCCATGCCTGCAAGCCATCTAAGGCAAAAGGCTCGCGTGTTTCCAGTATTTCATCAGCCAAGTCCAGTCTTAACCCCAACCGCTCCTGCAATAAAAATCTGGCAGGATGCCGGAAGAAATTCAGCAATTGATTCAAGCTGACCTGTCGCCATGACTCATCGGCTTCTGGTAACGACTGCTCAAACCACATCTGTGGTTTGCCTTTATCTTTAGCCTGAGGTGGACAATGAGCAGTCACATAACTGAATAGCTTTTCCGATGAGCCATCAAAATATCGTTGGCTGAATGCCTGTAGGGGATGTGGGGTTAGAATTTGCTGCCAGATATCACCCGAATCAGCGGTCTCAAAACCTTGTCGCAATACGTCGCGTAAATCACTTACCAAAACCGATGGTGGTATTGTTGAGTTATCATAAATACTGGCACCCACATAACTGATATAGAGATGCGATTGTGCTGATAAAATCGATTCCAGAAACAGATAACGGTCATCATCACGCCTAGAACGGTCACCTTTTCTAAAATCCTGTGACAGCAAGTCAAAACCTTGCATCGGCTGACGACGAGGGTAACTCTCATCATTCATACCAATCAGGCAAACCACTTTGAATGGAATACTTCGCATCGGCACCATGCCGCAGAAGGTCACACCATGCCCCATAAAACGAGACTGTGACGGGCTGAGATCCAGATGCCCCTTGAGCCATTCTTTGACCAGATCACAATTCATGGCCTGTTCAAACCCGGCCAATTCAGTGGTTTCGACTAATTTGTCCAGTTCATTTCTAATCAACAACAATTCTGCTTCATCGCTGTCATTATTGCCGGTCGCCACAAACATATCGTCTAGTAATTTCAACAATTGCTGTTGCCATTGTCTGGCAGTAAATTCACCTTTTAAACGTTGTCTGAATTGTTCAAGACTATCTATAAAGGCACAGAGTTGGGCCATGGTTTCTGCACGATCAGAACTGATGCCATCAAATCCTAATTTGCCATCAAACAGCTCCCATTGTTCGCCATCCACTGACAATGGCATTGCGTAACCCAGCAATAAACGATCTAACCCTGCTCGCCAGGTATTGCTTCCAATTTCAGGCAATCCTAACGTCGCTTTATCCTGCGCCGATAATCCCCATCGAGTATGTGTTTCACGTAACCAATAACGAATCAGCTCCAATTGCTGTTCATCTATTGCAAACCGATTCTGGATCGCCGGACATTCCAGTAACGCCGTGACCGTTTCAACATCAAAACGAGATTGCGGTAAATTCAGTAAACTCATAAACGCCGACAACACCGGACTTTGTTTTTTCGCGCCCGCATCTGCAATGCCATAAGGGATAAATTGATCGGCTGTCGTGCAACCGAACACGGCATCAATCCAGGGCGTATAAATTCCCACATCCGGTGTCATCACCACTACGTCCGTTGGTGACAATTCTGGATGGCGTTCAAACAAGGCCAGTAATTGATCATGCAGCACTTCAACCTCACGCATTGCACTATGGCAAGCGTGAATCAAAATAGAGTCATCATCTTTGCTTATGGTTTGTTTTGGCCGATCATTCATGTCCGTTAACGAAAAAATATCGTGCTGCAACTGCCCCAACAAATGATCCTGCTGAGGCGGTATAAATAATGTCTGTTGTTGATGTGGATAAGCCTGTAATTGCTCAAAAAAGTCCTGTCCCTGCTTGCCTAAACTTGCCAGCAAGGCATGACCAGATACTAGATAGTCGGCTTCTTCAGGTGCAGTCACTAAACGCTTAGCCTGTGTTTTTGGATCAACCAAGTCGCCCCAGTATTCTTCACTGGGTGATAAAAAGAACAGCGTAATATCACAGTATCGAGCCATCAACTCCAACAGATCCATATACACTGGAGGCAGTGCAGAAATCCCAAAAATAGCCAGTCGTGGCGGCAATCCTGCCGGTCGTTCTTTTGCTGTCGATAACATTGCCTGCAATTGTTGTAGCAGATTCGCCCGATGCTTTGGTTTGTCATCACCTTCGGTTAGACGTCGCCACAACTTAGCTTGCCAGTTTGGTGTTTGTCCCTGCTCCCAAGAGTGAATCCAGTCCGGGCGATACATCAGATACTGGTCAAATGTATCCGCAATACGGTGGGACAGTGCATAGCGCTTAAGCGTGTCATCCTGATCGCCTAAATAGGCATCAATTATTTCAAAACCAGATTGCTGGCGACACTGCGGCAACAGATCAAAAATACGCCATGTCATCGCATCGGTTGAAAAGATTGACTGTTTGGGGATATCGGCCAATAGACGTCGAGACAATGCCCAGATGTAAGCCGATGGAAATGGAAATTCAATATGGCTGGCGATGCCATGCTGTCCGGCTAGAAACAAAGACAACCATCGCGCCAGCTCATTACTCTGCACAATAACCGTTTCCGACTCCAAAGGGGGTAAAGGATTATTTTGTTGCATATCAGCAAGGTGTGCAGCTAACTGCACCATATTATTGCTATACACAACCTTCAGCATATCGTTGGCCTTAATTCCATATTAAACGACATGATACGAGAATACAGTAACCTGAAACAATGAAAGTATTTTCATTGACGAAAAACTCATGTGAAAAAAAACATTGCAAAAACTTCTTCTCAAATGCAATATTCGCGATCTTGAGATGATAGATGAGACTGCACTACCATCAAAAATAGATTTTATGAGGATTTATTTCTATGAACGACCCTTTAAATAATGATATCTGGTACGGTGAGCTTAGAACAGCAAAAGGCAATGTTATTATCATCCGTGATCAACAATTACCCCCTGCTGATAAAGGTAGAATCTATCTCTACAACACAGAGCGCAATGCCATCATTCAATATGATGAATCGATCGTAACACCAAAATTATTTCCATTAGATGAAGAGCAATTTAACCAGGCAAAATCACAACATAAGAAAGCTTGGGAAGCTGCCCGTCAACAATTTATGCGGTCACACAACAAATCTTTTTCATACAAAACTGAAACCGCTCAGGATTCCGCTGCGAAAGTGGCAATAAAAGAAGAAGACGATGAAGATAACGACGATTTCGACGATGATGATGTTTTCGATTAGATAAAGACAATTCATACGATATACCCATTTTTCTTTAAATAACTGATAAACTCACTGTTATTTAAAAATGACTTCATATCGCTTGATTGAAAAGGGATATCGTTAGAATGAAATCACCAGAATCACTTGAAATACTAATTGCAGATGATGTTGAAAGTATCCGCCTGTATTTAAAAGAAATTCTGCTACCGTTAAACGTCACTGTCACCGAAGCTGTAAATGGTGACCAAGCATTTGAATACATTAAAGATCATGAATATGATTTGGTTTTGATGGATATTGAAATGCCGGGGCAATCTGGCCTTGAAGTCACTCGTCGCGTTCGGGAAGAACTGGGCTACAAACACACCCCCATTCTCATCATGACTGGCCTCCAACAGGCTGAACTTATTCAACTGGCTTTCGACAACGGTGCAACAGACTACATCACTAAGCCTTTATCCGAGGTTGAAGTACTCTCTCGATTGAGCATACGTCTGGATAATCGCAGGATGGAGCGTGAACTAAGGAATGCGAAAATTCTAGCGGAGCGATCCAATCATGCAAAATCTGAATTTGTTTCCCGTCTAGCTCATGAACTTAAAACCCCTCTGAATGCCATTTCCGGTTTTAGTCAATTAATCCAACTTGATACTGACAATGAAAGTATCTTAGAAAGTTGCGGCTTAATATTAGAAGCGGCTAAACACCAAGAAGATTTAATCAATGAAGTGACTAACCTCGCAAAAATTGAAGCCGGCATCATTGATATTGATCTATCTGCTGTCGAGCTGTCTCAACTTATCAAAGAATCATTCAGTTTAACTCAGCCGATGGCTGATAAATTTAATGTTCGCCTGAACTTTCCTCGTCGTACCGATGTTATGTACACACTGACGGCTGACCACAAAAGATTGAAACAGGTTTTTCTCAACCTGCTGAGTAATGCTATTAAATATAATAAGCCCAATGGTGAAGTTAATTTATTAGTGAAAACCACTCCTGAGGGGCATGTAAAAGTCGGTATTTCAGATACAGGTAAAGGTATTGCTCAAGAAGATATTCCCAAATTATTTGAAGCATTTAACCGTTTGGGTGCTGAAGAGTCTGATATTGAAGGTACCGGTATTGGATTGCCTATTACCCGAAAAATTATCGAACTCATGGGTGGTGAACTAGAAGTCGAAAGCACCGAAGGCGAAGGTTCCATCTTTTGGGTGGAGTTAATCGGCAGTAAACATTCTGCTGACTAACATCCATTGCTAGTATTTTTTACTCCGCACATCCATTCACCATTAACTGAAATAATGTACAGTTTCAGTGCAATCAAGCTCTAATCACTGTCGAATAACCTGACATCAACACTTTCAGATTAACAAAAACGTTATTTCGTCTTTCCTATTCCCAAAACTTTCAAAAAGTATTTTTCAAACACAGGATCTGATGATCCTTTTTTCATTTTGTAGATATAGTATTTTTCAAAGCCCACTTTCGCCCAATGTACCCATTTTCCTTTTTTCATCCAGGCTGTATTACGTGGAGGAATTTGAGGCATGGCGACAAAGGCTGCACCCGTGTTTCCCATATCAGCCAGACAGATAGCATTCCATGTTGCTTTTGTCGTTGGTTCTTGACCGCCGATCACTGCTTTAATGTTAGCCACAGATGCGGTTGCCATACTTTCAATCATATAACCAGTTTTAGGAGCGCCAACCGGCAATGGTGTTGCTTCAACGGGCGGAATGGCAATACAAACACCAATACCATAAATGTTTGGATATTTGGGGTTTCGCTGAAAGTCATCCACTTTCAAAAAGCCACGTGGATTCACCGCTTCTTCGCCCAGATTAGCCACACAATCCACACCTTTGAATGCCGGAAGCATCATTGAGTAATTAAAGGGTAATTCATGAATTTTGATGATTTCGGCCTGCTCATTTACTTCTTCAACAATCATTTTTCCAGCTTCAACTGTTCTGACTCTGGCATTAGTGATCCATTTAATGTCGTTATGTCTGAACTCTGATTCAAGCAAACCTTTAGAGTCACCCACGCCACCTAAACCAAGATGGCCAATATAGGGTTCAGCCGTTACAAATGTCATCGGTACTTGATCGCGAATTTTGGCTTTGCGTAGCGCCCGATTCACAATCATGGCAAATTCGTAAGAAGGCCCATAGCAAGAGGCACCTTGTACAGCACCGACAACTATCGGCCCGGGATTTTTAAGAAAGTTCTGCCATGACTCATAGGCCTTCTCAGCATGTTCAATTGTACAGATAGATTCGGTGTGCCCTTCAGGGCCCAAACCATCAACCTCATCAAAGGCCAGCTTAGGACCAGTAGAGACAATCAGATAATCGTAATCAAGCGTTAAGCCATCACCCAACAACAGTTGGTTATCTTCGGCTCTAATCTCTGTCACACCTTCAGCACTAAAGGCTATATCTTTAGCCGCCAAGTGAGGTTCCAAATCAAAACAGGTGTCTTTACGCTTCCGCCAACCCACAGCAACCCAGGGATTACTAGGTACAAAGTGAAAAACAGGTGTGTTGGATACAACCGTGACCTTATGTTCAGCACCCAATGCCGCTCGCATTTCATAGGCGGCTGGCAAACCACCCGTACTCGCCCCAATAATGACTACATGCGCCATGGTCTATTACCCTAATAATTTTATGATTTAGTGCTATACAAACTTGTTCGATTTTATTGTAAAAAAAGCTTTTGGGCGAATTCCACTATTAATGTAGGGTTGAAGAGTCACTGCTTGATGGAGCAACATCAGAAAAAATCTGTGCCACATCGACCTTATCAAAGCGATAATGCTCATTACAAAATTCACAGGCAGCTTCAATAATTCCTTTTTCCTCAAGCAAGTCGTGTGCATCCTTCTCACCCAATAAACTGATTGTGTCCGCTACACGTTCACGTGAACAGTTACAGGCAAAAGTGAGTTCTGTTGCCTGTAACAAGCGACACTCTTCTTCATGGAACAGGCGATGTAGTAAAGTACCTACTCCCAATTCTAATAACTCGCTGGTTGTAACAGTCGCCGCCAGTTGACTCAACCTTGACCAGTTTTCTTCATCTTCGTCTTTAGTATGTTGCTCGCTAGGCATTTGCTGTAAAAACAAGCCTGCTACTGCATTTTCATCTGCTGCCAGCCAAATTTTAGTGTCCAATTGTTCCGATTGTGTGAAATACGTTTCCAGAACTGCAGCAATAGAGTCACCTTGCAAACTCACCACACCTTGATATGGTTGTTTAGCTCCCTCCACTTCAATGGTAATTGCCAACGTACCCTCGCCCGTCACCTCTACCATCGTAGCATTATCAGCCACATGACCATCCCATTGAGCAAAGGCTCGCAAAGTATTGTCACTGGTACATTCCACCATCATCAGATCAACCGGGCCAGCTGATTTGATTTGCAATACCAATCGACCTTTTATTTTGACCGTTGCAGCCAATAATGCAGCCGCCGCCATCATCTGACCCAGTAAATGTTGGATTGCAGGTGGATATTCACGTCGTGTCAGCACTTGCTGCCAACTGTCCTGCATGTGTACCCATTCGCCTCGAACAGGGGCATTGTCGAAAATAAAGCGTTGCAAATTATCAGACTGAAATGACGTAACGCCAGATGGCTTTAATGTTGTATCGTTCATAATTTTCCCAAAAAAAATGCCGGGCAGAAACCTACCCGGCATTTTACAGCATAAAGAGAGATTCTTTATTTAGTCAGCGTTAATAAAAGCTCATTCAAACGCTTTACATAACTCGCAGGATCTTCTAATTGACCACCTTCGGCCAATAGTGCTTGATCAAACAAAATAGATGACCAGTCTTCAAAACGGGTGTCATCCGACTCGTCTTTCAAACGCGCAACCATTGGGTGTTCAGGGTTCAATTCAAAGATTGGTTTTGAACCACCCACCTGCTGACCGGCGGCCTTGAGCATACGTTCAAGGTTAGCACTCATGTCATTGGCATCTGCCACCAAACACGCTGGAGAATCCGTCAAACGATGGGTAATACGCACATCTTTAACCTTGTCACCCAACGTTGTTTTGACACGCTCAACCAGATCTTCGAAGTTTTTATCCACTTCTTCATGCGCTTTTTTCTCAGCTTCGTCTTCCAACTCACCCAGATCCAGATCGCCTTTAGCAACAGATTGCAATTGTTTGCCATCAAATTCAGTCAATGAATTGGTCAACCACTCATCAACGCGATCTGCCAACAACAACACTTCAATGCCTTTCTTACGGAACACTTCCAGATGCGGACTGTTTTTCGCAGCCGCAAAAGTTTCTGCCGTAATGTAGTAGATCTTGTCTTGCTTGTCTTTCATACGACCGACATACTCTTCCAGAGAAACAGTCTGTTCTTCTGAACCGCTTTCAGTCGTTGAGAAACGGAGCAATTTTGCCAATGTCTCTTTGTTGGCAAAGTCTTCACCTGGACCTTCCTTAATAACTTGGCCAAACTCTTTCCAGAAAGTCGCATATTGCTCAGGCTCGTTTTTAGCCATCTTTGCCAGTTCGCTCAGCACTTTTTTCACTGATGCAGTACGAATACTGTCAATTGTTTTACTGCCCTGTAAAATTTCACGTGACACATTCAATGGCAAATCGTTGGTATCAATCACACCACGGATAAAACGCAGGTAACGCGGCATTAACTGCTCGGCATCTTCCATAATAAAGACACGTTTTACATACAGTTTAAGACCGTGCATGCGATCTCGATCCCACAGATCAAACGGTGCTTTAGATGGGATGTACAGTAATGACGTATATTCAGTTTTACCTTCAACC
>Ga0224506_10000226_pt1 | contig 55361 bp, 40 predicted proteins | sample SF_Jan12_sed_USG_2_FD_169108 | JGI IMG/M metagenome (GOLD analysis project Ga0224506, IMG submission 169108) | Sediment microbial communities from San Francisco Bay, California, United States - SF_Jan12_sed_USGS_8_1 | ecosystem: Environmental > Aquatic > Marine > Sediment | place: USA... | reverse complement strand
GTTTTCACTTTTAGCCGAAGTGATTAACGATGTAAGATTTGTAGATGGAGTAAAGAAACAAACAGTTAAACGTCAAAGGAGCGCTGCCTGATCATGGTCGCGTACACCAGATTTGACTATAACTCTTTTTCTACTCAGGTAATATTTCAACTTTATCAAATTCTACGATTTGATCTGTAGTAAGTTGAGCATGCCCACCTTTTCCGTACTCCGGGTATGAATTTGTAATGGGCTCTAACTCTGGTCCTTGACTACCTCAAATTTCACACTACCACACTATCGTCAAACTCCCCCACATTCAATTCTTCAATTTCTCCGTTACCCCAGTTCTCTGGATAAATTCCCAAATCCACACAGCGATGAAAGCTGGAGTGTGGCCAGTCCCTCACACGGGCCACGTGACCGTGTTTTACGGGATTATAATGCAAATAATCCATGTGCTTTTCATAATCCCGGTCATCACGGATGAAATGCTCCCAATAGCGGCGTAGCCATATTCCGCGTTCGCCTCGGGTTTGCCTTGTGGTATTCAGCCGTTCGGTTTTCGGTAGGGATTTGACGAAGTGGGTTTTGATTAATCGCCAACGTGTAGCGTAATCCTGGTCGCCTTCAGGTAGGGTCCAAATACAATGCATGTGATCCGGTAAGACTACCCAACCATCGATGTGAAACGGTAATTTCGTTTTGACCTTTTTTACGGCGGTTCGTAAAGAATCGATATGATCCACCAACAAGCGATTAGGATAGCGTTGCAATAAATTGACGGTAAAGAAATAGCAACCGCCGGGATGTTGGGTGCGGCGGTAGTTGGGCATGGGAGTTTTAGTTAATTATGTGGTGTATTGAAGTCTGCTTGGCGGAATACGCAAAAAACGCTATTCCGCCCTACGTCTTACGATTTCATTTTTTTACATAGGAATTGAAACATACTTCGCACACTACATTTAAATCCAATACCCATTTCGGATAATCATCAGGCAAAGGTAACACGTCAATTAGCTCTAAACCGTTCGATTCCGCATAAGACTTTGACAAATAGAATGTATCGACCACCTCTCCTTCAAATTCATAATTCACAATGTGCGTACTACAAGTTTCTTTACAGCGTATAGATTGTTCAATATCTGGAGATACTTGAACACCGCCTTGATCACCATGTTCCTGACAGTGAATCATCATTTTGCAGAACTTCCTTTTAAAATTCTAAATAAATGCTTGGACTGCGCCGACCCCTGAGGCGCAGGAGTTTCAAGACCACCAGCATCTAACACATCACAAACATGTGAAACACAACTGTTATCTATTTTGTCATATGCACCTAAGTTTCCTTGATCCATAAGTTCCTTCTGTTTGGCTATGGCACTTTGCGCATCTGGTATGTCTATTGTAGCAGAAGACTTAATTGGCTTTGATGGAGGTCGCACATCCGCGTCCACAATTTGGGTCGTACTACGATCTGCCGATGTTATTACCTGATGAGTTTTCTGCTGCGATGATGAACTATTTATCTCAACACTAAAGTGACCACCTTCATGAAAATTTACTGTAGCGGTTCCCTGCGTACCACAATCCTTCGAACTCAACCCCAACGGATCCACCCACCCCGTAGGGTTTGGCGCATACTCGTAGTTGTTGGTGCCGCCCAGTAAACCAATGGGGTCGACGGAGGTAAAACGCCCAATGACCGGGTGGTAGTAGCGATTACGGTTATAGTGTAGCCCAGTTTCCGTGTCGTAGTACTGGCCTTGGAAGCGGATGGGGTTTTCTATGGCTTCCACTTCGTATTGTACGACACTGCCGTAGGCTTTGTAGCGGGCTTCCCATACCACCTCTCCCACGCCATCGGTGACTAGCTGGGGTGTGCCCAGGTGATCGGTGTGATAGTGGTAGATTTGACCGTCTCGGACTTGAGCCAAGGGCACGTAGCTGTTGGGTTCGTGCAAATAGGTGATGTTCAAATTATTGCGTTTTTCCGCCAGGATGACATCGCCGCTCCACAGGAAAGTGGTTTCGCCAAACGCGTCTTGCTTTTTGACCCGGCGTCCGAAGGGGTCGTAGCAATAGTTGAATTCCTGCCCGTCTTTTTCCACCCGTGTCAATTGGTTCTGGTGGTTGTAGTGAAACCGGGTTTCTTTCTTGCCTTTCTTCTGGCTGATGAGATTGCCGACGTCGTCGTATTCGAAACGGTAGTCTTGAAATACCTGCAGCCGGTTGCCTTTGACGAACCCGGCGGATTGACCGCCGGCTTTGGCCTGCGCCACTTGATCGAAATCCAAAATATTCCCGGCTGGGTCAAAGGCAAAACGTTCCTGGGTTAGGCCTTGTACGGCTTGCAAACGATCCAGCGCGTCGTAGTGGAACTTAGTTACACCGTGTTTAAAGTCGTCGATGAATTTCAGATTACCGGCTTTATTGTAACGGTAACTGCGTTCCAGAATAGGATGATGGTCTTTTGCTTGAGTGCTTTGCTTAATAAGCCGACCCATGGGATCGTAATCAAAATGACTTTTTAGTTCACCGCTTTCACGAACAATAGCCCGTCCCTGTTGGTCGCGTTGGACCTGGGTGACGGTTTCACCGTTGTAGTTAACTTGGGTGTATAAGCCTAATTCGTTGTACTGGAACTGGATGCGTTCGTCGCCGGGTAATTGAGTCTCGATTTTTTGCCCGATGTCGTTATAGCCATGACGGATACAATCTCCGTTTTGCCATTCCTCGATTAAACGACCGACGGCATCGTATTTAAAACTGAGTTTGGAATGGTGGTTTTCCGCGGCACTTAAGCGGCCCAAGTTGTCGTATTGAAAGCGACTGACTTCCTGGTCGGACGATTGTTTTTGCAACAAACGGCCATTGTTATCGCGTTTAAACTGGGTGATTCGATGGGCGCCATCTGCGTGTTGCAGCAAGTGTCCGGCAGCGTTGTAGCTGTACTCTTGTACCCGACCGTCGAAACCCACTTCCTTTATGAGGCGTTCGTTCTTGTCGTAGTGCAGCTCATAGCGATCATTGTTTTCATTGATGAGTGCGGTCAGGTTGCGCTCGGCATCGTACTCGTACATAAAGCGCCGACCGTTGGCATCAATGCGTTCCACCGGTTGACTTAGACCGTCATAGCGGTATTGGGTGGTACGGCCCAGCGCGTCGATATGATGGGTCAAATGGCCACCGGGCGTGTATTGCAGTTGAATGTTGCTGTTGTCCGGGTTAAACACCTGAGTGATGTTGCCATTGCCATCGTAAAAATACAGGGTTTGTTTACCCTGGCTGTCGGTGACTTTGCTTACCTGGCCGCGAGCATCATATTGATACTCCGTACGATTGCCGGCGGCATCGGTTTGAGCAATAAGCTCATGCTTCTTGTTCCATTCGTATTGCCGACTACGACCGCCGGCATCGGTGACCTGGATCAGGTTGCCTCGTTTGTCGTATTTGTATTGGGTGGTGGCGCCGTTAGGATCGATAGTGGCGCTAAGACGGCCCTTGCTGTCGTATTTGCGCTGCCATTTATTACCTTGGGCATCGATTAAAGCAACCGGACGACCGCCCAGATTGTAGATGATGGACGTTTCATCACCGTTGCTGTTGACTACCTTACTGACTTGGCCGTTTTTGTTGTAATGCGTCTGTGTGGCATTGCCCAAGGCATCGGTGGTTTCCGTAACCTGGCCTGTGTCATTGTAGTGAAATACTTTGACACCACCTTCCGGATCGATTTCCTTGGTGATGTACCCCATGGCATTGTAGTGGAACTCAAGGGTATTGCCGCGGCCATCGGTGCTGTGGGTAATTTTGTTTTTAATGTCGTATTCAAAGCGGTAATCGTAGGTACCGTTATCACCCCAGTTGTGTAAACACTTGCCGAAGTTGTCGTACTGGTCCCATTCAAAATAAAAACTAAATCCGTCCCGCGTGGTACGTCGGGTGATGATGTGATTTTTATAAGCAAAGGTTTCTTTGTTACCGTTGCCGTCAGCCACGGCAATTAAATCGCCATCATTGCTGTAACTGTATTGCACCAGAGGGGCGCCCTGCTTTTCACCCTTCTCGTCCAGAAGGTACACCGCCTTCACATGATTGGTGATGTTGTAATCCAGTTTCAGCTGTCGACCGCTGCTATCGGTCATTCGTATCAGTCTACCGCTGTCGCTGTAGTGGTATTGAATGGCGTGGCTGTCGTTATTAGCGAGTTTTTGCAGCCGTTTTACCGTTTTTGGCCCAGTGAACCAAAACACTTGACCGCTATCGTCGACAATGCGGTATTGTTGGTCCGAATCGCGGTAGAGTGTGAGTTTTTCCGTAATGTTGCGGCAACCATCACCCACCTTGGGTTTGGTGAACGAAATATGACGACCTTGATAATCTTTGTAATCGACTTTATCGGATTCTATTTTTAAGCGCGCGCGCCAAGGTCCCATCCATCCGGCGCCGATGCCGGTATTTTGGGAGTTACTGCTGCGGTACGTGCGCTGCCAAACCAGGGGGATTGGTCCCGGCAATACAAAGTCCACTTGTTCCAGCAACTCTTCACCGGTGACCATGCTGATGGGCTCACCCTGACATTTTGGATTGGCTGGTGTGCATTGCTTGGTTTCAGTTGTGCCGGGGTCTTTATTACTGCTACTGGCCTCTGTGGCGTCCTTAGTTTCTGCAGGCCTGGCCGGTTCCGGACTGGTTTCCGGTTTTCTGTGTATTTGAGAAGGCGTTTGGGGTGTGCCGCCACCACTGGCGACTTTACTTTCGTATTTACCACCCAGCTTAGGGTTGATGAATTCGTCCACTTCCCCTTTAATTTGTTTGAGTTGACGCAAAGCGGCATCGGGCAACACGTCGGACATTTTATAAACTTTGTCCAAAACACTGTTGAGGTTGGTAAACAGTTCGCGCAGAGCGGATGCCCATTGGGGATCCAGCTTGGCGATGTACACGGCTTTGCGTACCGATTGCACGTAACGGGGTAACTTAGCGGTTTTTGCCAGGTCGCCCACCAGAGGTACTATGCTAATGGCGCTGATTGCCGCGCCCCAAAAATCGCCACGAGCCAGAGAAATGAGTGCGTTAGTCCCGTCAGAAGCCGGTGTCGGGTCGATAATACCCGTGAGATCCAGAACCAGCTGGCTAATATCCAGTACCACTTCAGTTTTTAGCTCTTGCAACGCGTCATCACGAGGCCCCGGGTCTTGAGCCATCGTACCGGTGGTCATAGGAGTTTGTGCCGCATCATCTCCAGTGGTGGGATCCATGCCGACAGTTCCGGGAGTTCTTCCGTTGATCGGATGCATTGGTGTTACCTGTTGTTTTTGTAGCTGTATTTGATTGTGCTCATAGATTGTTCACACTACCCTCTGCTTAAAAAATTCAGCCTGCTGCGATCTTCCATGGCCTTTGACATAATGCCACCCACAGTAACAACCTGGAATTTTACGTCAGTGGCTGAGGCAGACAAGGGGGGTGGTAATATTCACGTTTTTTGGATGGTGGGACGGGGTAAATTGAGCGTTTGCTCATGAACAGGATTCGGCGATAAGCGATAAATTTTCAAAATCAAATGTACTAATGACCGCCGCGTCGGATATGGCTTGAATTCTGAGTGTAACCGTCATGCCTGCATAGGTGTTGTTAAACGGTTCCGTGAACTCTATCCAACCACCCGTATCTATCGGGCTGTTCATTACAATATTATCGCTCGAACTGGCCTCGAGAAATCCTATTATCAGTTGATCACCGGACACACCTTCTTCTGACTGGAATCGTCTAAATCCGGTAAGGTACAAATTGCTTGTACTAGTGGGGATTGTCACCGTCTGTTGAATATAGTGTGGATTCAGCACGTTAATACCGTTTACGCCGAGTAATCGAGCATATTTCGAATCTGGATCATCTACTCCCCCATATTCCCAGCCTGGCACTTTTGGATCCAATTGATTCCAACTATCGACACGTCCACCAGACTGTATCCACGCACTGATCAGATTTTGAAATCGACCATCCAGTAAAATGTCTTCCCTGGCACAAGACAAGTCCACCACATCTTCAGTGCACCCCTGCAACAGAGCCATTGTGAGCGCTAGTGTTGTGATGGTTTTTTTCATTGCGGGGTCCCCTCTTGCGGATTTGCTTGATGCTTATTATTGGGGAACGTCTGATTATTTCCCGGACGAGCAGAGGTTCCTAAACGCCGATGATACGGGATAGGCAGGTTGCTAAGCAACCGGGGGTATACTTAGCCTCTCTCAGTTTGATTAAAATTAATACAGATGTTGACTGTTTGGGTTTGGCTTCCGCGGCGCTATACTCATACATTGAGGGGTGTTGGAGGGTGTTGGAGGTTGTTGGGGCTCGTTGTAAGATGTTGCAGGGCTTAGATCCCTCAATTACTTGTGTAGGAAAGGGTTTTCTTTTTCAGTGCAAAATGTCTTACAATAAAACCTTGTTTCAGACTGAATATAATCAAAATATATAATTCATTGTTTTTATTAATTTATTTGTGCGATTCAGGTTTGCGCACTTTGGAATTGTAGCCATCTTATGAGATACGGGATAATTTCTGCATTTTTCTTAAGCATGTTGAGCCTGATGATATTATTCTCCGGCTCCACGCTAAGTGCGCCGGCAACAGGCGCTTTTGTGCCGGATGCGGTGGTGGATCTGAGCTTTGACCCACAGCAAAACAGAAAAAAACCGGTCACCCAACCCGAAACACCCGGTAACCCGAGCACCTCTATTGAGTCGTATATCCCGGATATGGATCCCTGCTTGCGCACGGCCTATGGCGAAACCTTGTACCGGGACACGGACCTGGATTTTGCCGAAGTGGATATCGAGGAAGAGTACAAACTGGCACGCATGGCTTTTTTATTCGGCCGCTATGAATACGCTTATAAAATCTGGGAACCACTGGCATATGAGGGCAATGCCAAAGCCCAAGCCACCCTGGGATGGATGTTTCATTCGGGCAAAGGGGTACGCCAGAATTTAAAGCGCGCTTTTAACTGGTATCGTTTGGCTGCGCAACAAAATCATATTGTGGCGCAAAACAATATGGGAGTGTTTTACGAAAAAGGTATTTCGGTGAGCAAAAATTACCGCAAGGCGGCCAAATGGTATCGTGAAGCGGCTGAGTTGGGTTACCCCTATGCACAATACAATCTGGGCGTTTTGTATCACAAGGGCCGGGGTGTAAAAAAGGACCGTAATGAAGCGATTTTCTGGCTGCAAATTGCGTCTTTGCAAGGGGTCAAAGCGGCGCGAACCCTGTTGGAAGATTGGGGAAATTTACCTAAGAAACACAAAGGCAAGGTCAATCCGGTAGTGCGTTTTCATGCATCCAAACGCCACTACGAGCTGAACCAACAGGTAAAAGAAGGACAAAACAAAGACAGTAAAACCACGGACGGCGATAATATTAAGACTGCGAATAAAGACAAGAAACGCCCGAAAAAGCAGAGTCCGAAGCAACAACCCGTGACCAAAGCGAGCACGTCGCAAAAAACCACATCGAAGCAGGCATCTGACAAAAAACGCAGCAGCCAACAACCTCACCCAAAACAGGAACAAACTGAAAGAACACCAACCCGGTTGGCCGGAAGTGACAGCCGCAATCCACACACCAAACCCATGCCACCCCAGCATAAGAAGATAGCGAGCGCACCTACGAAACCTGCATACTCCTTGGTACGCGATTCCAATTGGGTCATGCAACAAAACCCCAATCACTATACCCTGCAATTGGCCGGCAGTACGGATCTGCGAGCGTTGCTGACCATTGCCGGCAAAGTGTCCACGCCTTCCAAACTGGCTTATTACAGTGTGTATTCCCGTCAAACCAATCAAGAGTGGTTTAATTTATTGTATGGCAGGTTCCGCGATGAAAAATCGGCGAGTATGCAGTTGAAGGAACTGGACCCTGAGTTAAAGCGATACAAACCCTGGATTACGCAGTTTTCTACGATTCAAAAACGATTGCGAAAATAAGATATGCGCTTGAGATAGGTTGTTTATTTGTCTTGTTATTTATCGTTAAGATATTTGTTTTTCTGTTGTCGACAGGCCGCCAACAATTCGTCCCACAACACCTTCGTTGCTTCCGAATCAGTGTCTCTTTTCAGTTCATCGAGCATACTGGGCAGTTGACCCAATTCGATCACTCCTTCCGGAATGCCCTTGGGAAAACTGCAATTACCGGTAAACAGCACCCGGCCAATGACTTCCGTGTTTCTGGTCAATTCCTGAACCGATTGCACATAGTGGCTGTTTTTTAACAAAGGATTTTCGAATTTATAACTGCGATTGTTGAGTACTTGAGCCCATTCTTCAATTTTGTCGGCGCCGAAAATATAGCCCTCAAAAGAATGTAAGCCTAACACCACGATTCTTCCCGGTAACAGCACCAGATAGTCGATAAAATGGTAGCCGTACAGTCCATCGGAGACCACAATGTCCTTAGCATAGTCCTCGCTGTTTTCCTTGATGGTTTTCTCTACCTGCTTTTCCAGGGAAGGATGAGCCAGTTTATAAATCCACCAGAAAATCAACCCTACCAGCAACGCGGCAGCGACCCCCAGGCCTATCATCTGCATTGGATCAAATTCAATTAATTGGTTCATGTGTTTAAAAAGTAAAGTTGTTAAAAGTTATGTCGAGAAGTAAGTAGTTGTTCTATTTGGATCTATAATTTTTCTACTACTGTTGTAAGTGGTTTTGTAACCTGAGTCGCAGTTTGCCACATAAGTTTTTGTTATTAAAGGTTTAAAAACATCAGTTTTTGGATATTTTACACACTGAACCGAGACTACCCGTAACAAACCGGATCTGGACATGATAGCCATAACCCAATTACTGCTGGTTGCCGCTGTGATTATCGCCTTGCGCTTAGTGTCTGAGATCCTCCAGAGCATACCTGCGTTACCTCCGTCCAATCAGGTTCCTGTATTTGTCGCTGATACCGTCCACGTTGCAGGAATAAACCCGCCACAAATTAATCAGTTAAAGTCGTTGCTAAGCGCACAAGACTGTACAAGTCTAACCCAGTTTTTACTCTTTACCAGGCCACGGTTGTTAGAAATCGAAAAATATGTGGACGAGGTCGTTATTAAGCGGATGCGGGATTATCAACTGGCTTTGCAACGAGGTCAAACCCGAAAGCAAGATCATTTGTTCTTACCCGAACAACCGGAGCTGTTTGACTTTTCGGAACTCACTATGAAGGACTTGGAACATTTGTGCACCTACGCACCACACTGGAGCACTCCATTCAATCTGGCTGTCTTCGATGTCTTTGGTGGCATTCGTCGGTTCTTGGACAATTACCGCATTTACCGCAATCTGTACACAGGCAAACCCAATACGGTACTGGTGCCAAAGAATAATGAAATCCGGCCCCATCTTGAATGGTTGGCTAAAAACTTCATCGTACTACAAGGCCAGCGGATTCCTCTGGAACATCGCCTGCGGGTCCTGAATCTGTCCCAACTAAATAATATGGCTAGGGAACTAAAACAAAACCTTAGCTTTCAAAATGAACAGCAAGCCATAGAGCACTTATCCAAAGTACCGGGCGCCGCCATCCTGCTGGCTATGATCTATACTATCAACGACATGTTTTATATCGACCCGCAACGCTTGGATGTTCCTATGATAGATACCATGATCGCTGCTTACTCCGCCTGCGCTAAACTGTTGTGCACCGCATCGCAGAAAAGCCGGAAAAAAGTGGCATAAATGACATCCGTAGCAAAAACGGCAACTTTCCCTCTTGCACATTGAATTCGTTCAAATAAACTCCATATTTAAGAAATTGAACAGGGTTCTAACTTCACACAAACCAGCAACAAAAATGAGTCATTAATGGAAAATCAAACAGCCTTAAAACCTGCAGATACCCACCCCGCCTTTCAATGGCGCCGTAGTGAAACCATCGCATCACTGAATGTCACCGTGGAAGAATATGAACACAAGCAAACCGGCGCCCGGCATTATCATGTTGCTGCTGATAATTCTGAAAACGTATTTCTGGTGGGGTTAAAAACCGTACCCACAGACTCCACCGGGGTCGCTCATATCCTGGAACACACGGCATTATGCGGTAGCAAGAACTACCCGGTACGCGATCCCTTTTTTATGATGATTCGTCGTTCTTTAAACACCTTCATGAACGCTTTCACCAGCAGCGATTGGACCGCCTACCCCTTCGCCAGTCAAAATCGCAAGGATTATTACAATTTACTCGATGTTTACCTGGATGCGGTGTTTTTCTCAAACCTGCACGAACTGGATTTTGCCCAGGAAGGTCATCGCGTAGAATTTGCAGAACCGGAAAACCCTCAATCCGATCTGGTATACAAAGGCGTGGTGTTTAATGAAATGAAAGGCGCCATGGGTTCCCCGGTGAGTCTATTGTGGCAAAACCTGACCAAACATTTGTTCCCAAGCGTAACCTACCATTACAACAGCGGTGGTGATCCAGCGGATATTCCCAATCTGAGTTATGCAGAACTGAAAGCCTTTTATCAGACCCATTACCACCCTTCCAATGCCGTGTTTCTGACCTTTGGTGACATTCCTGCGGTGGAGCTGCAACAACGCTTTGAGGACCGGGTTCTGTCCCAGTTCCAGCGTTCCGACAAAACCATAGAAGTCCCTTTAGAAAAACGTTATTCCGCGCCCATTACCGTGGAAGAAACCTATCAAGCGGATGATAACGACCCTCAACCCAATAAAACCCATGTGGTCACAGGCTGGCTGTTGGGAGAAAGTATTGACTTAAAATCCAAACTCAAAGCCCAGATTCTCTCCGGAATATTGATGGATAACAGCGCTTCCCCCCTGCTAAAAGCTTTGGAAACCAGTCCGCTGGGCTCGGCTCCCTCACCCTTGTGTGGCGTGGAAGACTCCAACCGGGAAATGACCTTTATGTGTGGGCTGGAAGGAGCAAAAACCGAGGATGCAGCTGCCATAGAAGCCATGATTTTGGACGTTTTGGAACAAGTGGCTCTGGACGGCGTACCGCAAGAGCAACTGGAGTCGGTGTTACACCAATTAGAGCTGGAACAGCGGGAAATCACGGGCGGCAGCTACCCTTACGGGCTGCAAATCATTCTGGATGCCCTGCCAACGGCCATCCATAATGGCGACCCGGTCGCGTCCTTAAACTTGGACCCGGTCCTGGAGCAGTTGCACCAGGATATTAAACAAGCCAATTATGCTCAAAATCTAGTCAAAGATATGCTGCTGAACAACCCGCATCGGGTTCGACTCAGCATGATCCCCGATCCCAAACACGATGAGCGGGCTCAGCAAGAGGAACGAAACAAATTAGCGCAGCTCAAGTCCTCTTTGAGTGAGACCCATGTGAAAAAAATCCTGCAACAAACCCAGGACTTGCTGGCGCGCCAGGCACAAACGGAAGATGCAGACATATTACCCAAGGTAGAGCTGAGTGATATCCCCGCCAGCATGCACATTGCCCAGGGCAGCCAAGTGGCCGACTTGCCCTTTCCGGTTCACTATTACCCTCAACCCACCAATGGCTTGGTGTACCAACAAGCCGTTATTCCTCTTCCCAATCTGGATGAAGAACTGTTGGAAATACTGCCCTATTACAGTTATTGCCTTACGGAATTGGGTTGTGGCGATATGGATTATTTACAAACCCAGGCCTTGCAGGCACGAGTCTCCGGGGGCATCAGTGCTTTCAGCAACATTAGAAGCCATGTGGATAACGTACAGGAAACCTCCGGTTATTTTTTTGTTTCCGGTAAAGCTTTAAGCAGTAACAATCCTGCCTTTTCCCAGTTGCTTTATGACACACTGGAAAACGCCCGTTTTGACGAACTGGGTAGAGTCCGTGAACTCATTTCCCAACTACGGGCCAGCCGCGAACAGGGGGTTATGCGTAACGGGCACGGTTTGGCTATGTCAGCCGCCACCAGTGGCCTGTGCGCGGCCTCAGCCCTTAAGCATCGCCTCAGTGGTGTGGCATCAATACAGCACATCAAATCTTTGGACGAAAGCTTGAAACAAGACAACGCCTTGCAAGCCTTTGCTGCCAAACTGGAAGCACTGCATCAACGCATTAAATCCAGTTCCCTGCAATTCCTGCTGGTGGGAGAAACCGAACAGGAAGCCACCATGCTCAAAACCTTAAACGCTTTGTGGCAAGACGATGCAATACGCTATGGCCACAAGCAGGGCAGTCTGTTGCAACTGGCACCTGTAGAAGAAAAAGTAAAGCAAGCCTGGCTCACCAATGCTCCCGTGAGTTTTTGTGCCAAAGCCTATAAAACCGTCACCATGAGTCATGCTGACGCACCGGCTCTGGCAGTACTGGCCGGTTTTCTGCGTAACGGCTATTTACATCGCTCCATTCGCGAACAAGGCGGTGCCTATGGCGGTGGTGCGAGTTTTCTTGCGGAGAACGCAGCGTTTAGATTTTACTCTTATCGAGACCCGCGACTCGAGGAAACCTTGGACGATTTCGATCGTTCCATCGAATGGCTACTCAAGGAAAAACATCAACAGCAACCCCTGGAAGAGGCCATTTTGGGGGTTATCAGTGGAATCGACAAACCCAGCTCCCCAGCCGGTGAAGCCAAGGATGCCTTTACCAATCTCTTATTTGGTCGCACTGCGGAACAACGTCAGGCCTATCGCTCCAAGATCCTGGACGTCACCATCGCTGATCTACAGCGAGTGGGCCAAACCTATTTTGATCCTCAAACAGCCAGCGTAGCGGTGATTTCCAATCACTCTAACGCAGAGGTGTTGGAGAGGATGGGGTTGGAGAAGCATTTGATTTGATGCCGTATCGGTTATTTGAACAATTTCGGTTCGGTTATCGGATAGTTATGTTCTTTTTACCAACAGGGGCGTCGGGTCCCGCCTCGGCAGGCCGGGGCACGGAAAGCTGAACCGTTTCGAATCAAGCCGGCTCAAGCTGGGGCAATAGCGACTCGCCATAGGCTTGCAGTTCATCCAGCAAGGCCGCCTTGCCGGGATGTTGCCGGCGTAAATCGCGCAAAATTTCTTGGTAACGTAGAACAGTCATAGCGTTTGCCGATGCTCGAGTCAATTTTTCGTAGCAGTGTTCCTGCCATTGTTGTTTTTCATCTTCGTTTAGGCTTTCATAGAAATTTCTGGCGCGATAGCGAAACAACATCTCCGGTAAGCGACGGTCATCAAACACGCAATCCAATTCCGCCAGTTGTTTCGGAGTACTGCGACGGATGCTCTGCATTTTGCGCCTGTCGGCATCATTGAAAAAACCATTGTACAAACCGTGATCCGGATCGGCATCCGGTGCAAACCCATTTTCCCGGTACACCTGCTGTAACTTGTGCCGCATTTTCGATGACAAGCCCTGACCGGCCAACAGGCGTTCCCGATTTTGTGCACACTTTTGTTTATCCAGGCCCACCCGCCGGCTTGCGGCTTCGTCCAATACCGACAGAGGTACCACAATAGGACTCTTATTTATATGAACCAACTTCAGCGGAATGCGCGCCAAACCCGCTGCTTCCAATTCCGAAGCGGGTGTGTAGAGCCGTTGCTTAATTTCAGCAGCGCTCAACTGAAACAACGGCTCCGGGTCTTCACTCAGATCGTAGACCACCACGGCGTTCTTGTTGACGGGATGGGGCACCAAGGGTAAAACCAGAGCGGTGCATTTGCGTGAACTGGAATACATGGCGGAAACATGAACCACCGGCTTCGCTTGCACGGTATTGAGTAACTTCCCCAGGGCTTGCTTGGATCGGTTGGCAAAGACAAAATCAAACAATCGGGGTTGTTTATCTCGTATCAGCCTAGCCATGGCAATGGTGGCATAAACATCCGACATAGCATCATGAGCCGCTTCATGCTTAATGTGGTTAACCCGTGTGAGATCCTCAAGCTTGAAACTGGGACTGCCATCGTCGTGCGTGGGCCAATTTATCCCATCCGGTCGTAAGGCCCAGGTCAAACGTACCATATCGATAATATCCCAGCGCGAATTGCCGTTTTGCCACTCCCGAGCATAAGGATCGAGAAAATTGCGATACAAGGTATAGCGTACAAACTCGTCGTCAAAGCGAATATTGTTATACCCCACCACGCAGCTGTTGGGTCTGGCAAATTGCTCATTTATGCGTTCAATAAATTCGCTTTCTATCATCCCCAGGCCATTGGCCTTCTGCGGAGTTATGCCGGTGATGAGACAGGAATTGGGGTCAGGTAAACAGTCATCCGAGGCACGGCAATACATGACCAAAGGATCGTCCACAATGTTAAGATCCAGGTCGGTTCGCAGTCCGGCGAATTGGGCAATTCGATACTCCCGAGGATCGATGCCGAAAGTTTCCAGATCATACCAATACAATGTGTTCGGCGTAGTGATAAGCGCCCCCCTCTAATTCGCGAATTTTGTGTTGTTATTGTCGCGTTCTTGGTTTTTTGTTGGTGTTACTTGCCGCTCTGGTCAATAAATTAACCGGGATTGCAGCTATTTTGTGCCTCATGAGGCGAATTTGCCCAAAATACTCCTGCAACTCTCTTTATGCAATGCTTTATTCCAGGCATAATACAGGGAACCCATGCCCCGGTTCCAATATGCCGATGTGGTGAAAAAAATGGTTTATAAAATACTCAGTTACGCACTATTACTATCAGTGCTGGGGGGATGCGCCAAAGACCCGACAGAATTCCGTACGGAAATCGAAAGTCTGGGTTTTGAATTCAGTGCCAGCAGCTTTATCGAACGGGCCCGTTTGGGTGAGTCCAATTTGTTGACCTTGTACCTAAATGCCAACATTTCTGTGGACGAACGCAACAAAGACGGCTGGAACGCGCTATTGGCGGCTGCTCAAGGTGGCCATGCCACAGTGGTTCGAGAATTGCTGCAACACGGTGCCAAAGGCGATGTGCAACTTCCCGACGGCACCAGCGCCCTGTTGCTGGCGGTTCGAAACGGCGACCTTTCCAGCGTAAAGTCGCTGATAGCCGCCGGTGCGGACATTAATGCCCCTGATAAAAACGGTTGGACACCGCTAATGATCGCAGCCAATAAAGGTGAAGAATCATTAATGCGGTTGATTTTTAATGCCAACCCCAATGTCAATCATACGGATAAGAGCGGTTATAGCGCTTTGATGCATGCAGCAGCAAAAAACCGCACTATGGCACTGCAACTGTTACTGGAACAAGGTGCCGATCAAAATCTCAAAGATAAGCAGAACCATATGTCTGCGCTCATGCTGGCCTGCCTCAAAGGTTATGAAAAAGCCACTCTGGTAATGTTGCAACACGGCAAGGTGGATTTAAAAGCCCGTGATCTAAAGTACAACATGAGCCCGTTGATGTTGGCGGCCAATGCCGGACTGGCAAAAACAGTAAGCGCCATTCTGGACCGAGGCGCTGATGTCAATGAACAAACCAAGGAAGGGATTACCGCTTTGCATCTCGCATCCATTAAAGGACACGTGGAAGTGGTACACACACTGCTCAATAGCGGCGCCAACTCCAAGCTGGAAACCAGCAAGGGGGTCACCCCCCTACAAACCGCATTGCAGGAAAATCACCGGGCTGTTGTCGCCATCATTACCAACGCCAGCACTCACTAAGGACCACCTGATTAACAATGAATGGCATCTATGCTAACAGTACCGCTTATTGTTTCCTTGCCCATGTTGGCAAGGAGCGTGAGCACGGAGCGGAAGTTTTAAAAAACTCGGAAATATGTCGGGTATTCCCTTCGTTTTCCCCAAAGGGATATGGGGAAAGAGCAACTACAGGGAAGCCGACGCTTTTCGCTTCGCGCTTATCAAATCTGTTACCATATCGGCTCATCCAAGGATTAATCAACGGTTCCCAACTTTAAAAGCGGTTAGCTTGTGTTTCGTCAAAAAGAAAAAAACGTTTTTCGTGAACAGAAAAAAAGCAAAATGCTACCGCTGTTCGTTTTGCTTCTGGCCGGGTTGGTAGTGTTTGTCCCCTACTACATCGGACAGGTCATTGAATCTGTCTACCGGGAACAAAAACAACTGGTCACCAATACGTTTAATATAAAAATACTCAACGAGCACTACGAAAAACATTGGTTTTACTCCGTCGGTGAGCTACAAACCCACCTGCCCTTTGAACCGGTCACAGCAACCATGCAACACCGCATCACCCATAAGCCCATTGTTCTTGACCCGGATGTACCCTGGTTACCCAAACTGGAATACGCCACGATAAATACCATTTTCTCTCTGCAACATCCGGACTACACACAAAACGGTGGCAACTCCATCAACATCCGCACAGGCGTGCCCGACCGTCACTACGCGCGTAGCAGCGTTGAGCGTCAATCCCTGTTTTTAAACGGCACAGATGGTAAACCCATGTTCAGTGTCGATGATTTAGTGGCCAATGTTTTATTGTTACATGAAGACAATCAAATCACCGGTGGTTTAACCAGCTCATCGCTTATGTGGAAAGATACTCGGCTATCCGCCTTGTTTCATAATGTCAGCTTGGGCTTTAACTTCTTATCCAGCGGCGATAGTCTTCTCACCGAAGGAGACCTGTCTTACTCCAGCGACAGCGCCAGAATCACACTGGGTAACACGGCACTCACCATCAATAATATTTGGGGGTATTACATTTCCATACTGGACAATAAAAGCGTCAATATTAAAAAGCATATTGAATTTAGAGAACTCAATAACGGCTTTTTGGTTATCGGCCCCGGCTCAATGGAAGTGCAATTGGATAAGATTAACAGCAAGGCGGTAGGTTCCATACCCAACATTGTATCGTTGTTCCTGGAGCTAAAATCTCAAGCTGATAAGAAAACCCGTAATAAAACCATCGAACAACTTAGAACGGTGCTGAACGAGTTAATACCGGAACAAGCTACTCTGCGAATCAGCAATCTCAACATCGCCATGCCGGGCGGCTCCATAACCGGTGATTTGACCCTGGCGCTGCCGGCATTAAACAACACCGACTTCAACCAGTGGCTGAACTCCGTTACTCTGGATGCCAATCTGTCCATGCCAATCGAGGAAATTCACAAATATGTGGCCGCCGCAAGCGATTTCAGCGGCGACGAAATCCAGGAATTTATGGACGATTATGTGGCCGATGGCTTTGTGGTGCGTAACCAGGACAAGTATTTGGCCTTGGCGCGATTACGCAACAATCAACTCAGTTTTAATGGCAAGCCCTACAGTTTTCCGAAACTCATGGCACCTTAAAGGAATTTCATTTAAGTATTTGTTATAATTAACCTTTTCCATATAACCCAGGAGAATTTGCAAACCACTCAGTAAAAGGTTTAAGCTGGAAAACACTAAAACTTCTATAATACCTGCCGATAGATGCTAGAGCAGCATCAACAATTGTGTGCAAACTTTGTTAAACCAACCGTTTAAAGCCGCCATGAAAAACCATCACTTAATTACCACAATCGTTTTACTGGCTTTATCCACGCCCGTCTTAGCCGGTAACATCGTCAAGTGTGTGAACCCTAAAACGGGTAAAATCACTTTTACAGACAAACCCTGTAATGCAAAGCAGAAAACCGAACGAATAAGACTTACGAAAGAACCCTTGGCCAGCGAAAAACAAGAACGCCACTATGCGGTTGCGGAGATTAACAATCTCACCAAACAAGCTGACAAGCAGTGTTCTGACCAATATGTAGACCGATTTCGAAGTGAAAATCCCAAATTGCGGGTCAAACCCGCGGTTGAGTTTCCTTCCATTTTGGAGCGCAGCATTAACCGTGATGCGGTTCACATCATTCTGGAAGGCACCGCCAAATACACCGAAGCGGATAAATTGATCAATACCGATTTAAAATGCACGGCATCCAAACGCAGCGGTGATTCCGACTGGCAGATTGTACTCAAAAATACCGCTCAGTTTGCCACCGCGATTGTGAAAAAGAAAACCGACAAAGCGAAAATTTCGGAGAAAGACGCCAAGGAACTGGGTAGTCTTTGGAAATAAAATCATGATATTGAACCTGGGCTGAACCGGCCCAGGTGAACCCTAGGCACATATAACCTGCCACATCCTCTCCAAACGTTTATAGGATACAGGCATTGAAGTTTTCAGCGGTTGCGCAAACACAGAAACCCTCATTTCCTCCAAGACCCATCGATACTCCATGAGCGCTGAACTCACCCCCCCCTGCTCGTACTGTTGATTATATAACTCCACAAAATCGTGCCAATAGGGTAAAAACGTCTCTAAGCGTTGTCCATCGTGATCCGGGTTCTGCTGCAATTTACCCAATCGCAGCGTCAATCCCTGCAAAAACCTAGGTAGTTGCAATAACCAGCGATAAGGTGTTTCCACAACAAAACCGGTATAGATGAGCCAGTCCAACTGATCAGACATATCCTCCACTGATGGTTGTGGTGCCTTGATCGAGTCTAGCCGGGTGCGGATTTGTTGGTGAGCATCCAAAGCCTGCTGCAAAACCGTAGCCAATTCGTTGGCACCGGCTTGTAAACCCTCGTTGGTAAAATGAGACTGACGCCTGAACTGCTCTTTGGTCCTTATATCCTTGCCATCCTCAAACAACAAATGTTTTACAATCGCCTGGCAAATATCGCTGCGCAACGCCTCACAGGAATCCAGAGTTGCGTATTGCATACACAATTGACTCAAGCGGGGAATATTACGACTTAAGTATTTCATGGAGGATCTGTTTTCAAGCAAATACAAACGGTACACCCCTTGAGGGTGCTGCTCATTTGCCTGTGATGCATCGCTGAAATTCTTTATAATGACGCTGTCGGCCCTATCCACAAGTGCAGGATATACACTGACATCGTTACCTTGCACCTGAAGGCAGGTTTCCTTAGGTAGATCACCAAAATCCCAGGTGACCACCTGTTCCGGCTCCTTTGCGGATTGATCCACGGTATCGATGATGGCTTGAGTGTGATCGGATAACCGGGATTTTATTTGGCTTAAATCTCTGCCCCGCGCCAACTCGCGGCCTTGTCTATCCAACACTTGAAAATTCATCAGGTATTGCTGTGGTAACTTCTCTGCTTGCCAGTCACCCTGCTCTATCTTAATAGCGGTCATTCGTAGCAATTCCCGGCTGAGATAAGACAACAACGGTTCTCCCGCATTCACCTTACCTTGCAAACAAGCATCAGCAAACTGCGGTGCCGGCACAAACGATTTGCGCAAGGACTTGGGTAGACCCTTGATCAGATGTACCACTTTGTCCTTTATCAAACCGGGAACCAACCACTCAAATGGTACCGGGTTCAATTGGTCCAGTACCGGAGCTGGTATAAGCGCGGTAACGCCGTCATTCTCATCACCGGGTGAAAAACAATACTGCAATTCCAATTTTACCTGGGCGTTTATTTGCAGTGTTTTGGGAAATTGGTCCTGTTGTGCAAAAATCGAGTTTTCCTGGATCAGCAACTGACGAGTGTAAAACAAGGATTGGTTTTTTGCCGCGGAAGATTGCTTGTACCATTTCTTGAAATTAGACGCATTATTCACAAACTCGGGAATGCGTTCAGCAAAAAAACTTTCCAGAACGGCTTTATCCACCAATATATCACGACGGCGAATCTTGGCTTCTTCCTGTTCTATTTCGTCCATCAGAGCCGTATTATGTTGGATAAAATCGAATTTGGCATTCCAATCCCCTTGCACCAATGCATGCCGTATAAACAACTCGCGGCAAGTATGAGCGTCGATTGCGCTATAGTTAATTCGCTTAGCGGAATAAATGGGCAAACCGTACAGTGTGGCACTCTCCAAGGCCACCACGTGTCCCGAGTTTTTTTCCCAATGAATATCCGAATGAGTCTTTTTTAATAAATGACCGCCAACTGACTCCAGCCACTGAGGTTCAATTTTCGCAACGTTTCTAGCGTATAGTTTGCTGGTTTCCACAATCTCCGCTGCCATCAGCCATTTGGGTGTCTTTCTGCTTAAAGCCGAAGCCGGATGCACATAAAAAGTGATATTGCGTTGACCACTGTAAGCATAGGTCTCCGATTTCATGCCTACACTACCTAAGAAACCGCTGAGTATGGCACGATGTATCTGAGCATAGTTTCCCGGCTCCTGATTCAAACGCCAGCCCATTTGGGTCACATTTTGCTTCAATTGTCGATGCAGGTCCTGCCATTCCTTTACCCGCAAATAAGACAAATAGTGTTGCTGGCAAAACTTGCGAAATTTATTGTTGGATAAGTGTTGTTTCTGCTCCTGTAACTCCTGCCACACATTGGTATAGAACAAAAAATCCGAAGCCGGATCGTAAAACCTTTCATGAGCCTGATCCGCAGCATTTTGTTTTTCCGCCGGACGATCTCTGGGATCCTGACAACTCAATGCGCTGACGATGATCAAAACCTCTCGCAGGCACTGCTCGAACTTTGCCGCTAATAACACGCGTCCCAATTTGGGATCAATGGGTAGCTGCACCAGCTTACGGCCCAACTCCGTAATTGTTCTGGCGGCATCGACGGCCTGCAGTTCCCACAAAAGTTTGTAACCGTCATTGATAAAACGACCATCCGGCCCCTCAATAAAAGGAAATTCATCCACTTTTCCCAATTTGAGGTTTTCCATTTGCAGAATTACCGCAGCTAAATTGGTACGCCGAATTTCCGGTTCGGTAAATTCCGGACGTTGAGCAAAGTCCTCTTCCGAGTACAGGCGGATACAAACACCGTCCATCACGCGACCGCAACGCCCTTTGCGTTGATTGGCACTGGACTGAGAAATCCGTTCCACGGGCAAGCGCTGTACCTTACTTCGGTAACTGTAGCGACTAATACGGGCATAACCGGGGTCTACCACATATTTTATACCCGGCACCGTTAATGAGGTTTCTGCCACATTGGTGGCCAAGACAATGCGATGACGACTTCCCGGCTGAAACACCCGATTTTGCTCACTGACTGACAAGCGGGAATACAATGGCAGAATTTCCGTATGTGCCGGATGATGTTTACGTAAGGCTTCCGCGGCGTCCCGGATTTCCCGTTCACCGCTGAGAAACACCAGGGTATGGCCTGAGCCATAAGTACTGCTAAGTTCATCGACCGCATCAAGGATACCTTGGTATTGATCTTTTTCCTGGGGCTCTTTTTCCGCATCCAGGCTCACCAGGGGGCGGTAGAGCACGTCCACCGGGTAAGTACGACCACTGACCTCGATCACAGGAGCATCGTGATAAAACCGGGAAAATCGATCCGTGTCGATAGTGGCTGAGGTGATGATAACTTTTAAATCCGGACGCTTAGGTAGAATGAGCTTGAGATAGCCCAATAGAAAATCAATGTTTAAACTGCGTTCATGGGCTTCATCAATGATAATGGTATCGTAGCTATTCAAATATCGATCATTTTGTATTTCCGCCAACAAAATCCCGTCTGTCATCAGTTTAACGTAGGTTGACTCAGATACATGGTCCGAAAACCGTACTTTAAACCCGACATAGTGACTGATTTCCGAGTTGAGTTCCGCTGCGATGCGCGCAGCCACCGTTCGAGCAGCAATGCGCCGGGGTTGGGTATGTCCGATAAGTGCAGCGGTACCACGCCCTAACTCCAGACAGTATTTGGGGATTTGGGTGGTCTTACCGGAACCGGTTTCACCGGCGACGATGACCACCTGATTCCGTTCTATGGCGCTCTTGATCAGTTCTCTTTTTGCATTTATGGGCAGTTCTTCGGCATAGTTCGGTTTGGGCAAGCCGGTGCGACGTTGTTGCAGCATTTGTTGAGAAGCATTGATGTCTCGCTCCAACCGCTGCAACAACTCCGGTCGGATTTTGGAACAATCAAACCGTTGAATACGCCTGGCCAAAGGGTATCGATCCCGCAACATGCACTGTGGTAGCGTCTGTTGCCACAATTTGAGTTGATTCCGACACCGGGAATGCGCCCCCTTGGTACTTTCGGCTCGTTCAGGCTTTTTCACGCTTTCAACACGCTTAGGTGGTTCACCGTCAGCGTCTTTCTTTTCGCCGGAGAATTCAGACATAGGCTCAATCCGTGGAATTGTTCACAAAGAAGATAACGGTAAAACCGCTGTAGTCATTAACTGCTGTAGTTGTTAACGGCTGTATATTGATATTGATCTGTTGCACTTACAATTCACGCTGCAGCTGCTACATTATTTTTATGATAACTGATTCAGGGAGAAACATAAAAACCGGTAACTCCCTGGACGCAGGATCCTATCAGAAAGAATACCTATTGAAAAAGGAAAAACATGGTCTGGCAATTTGATGATTTGAGCAAGGACGACCAAAACAAGCTGCACACGCTGTTGCAGCAGATCAAGGTGGAATCCAATCACTTCCTGGGATACCCGTGCACCTGCAATTTTGATTACAGCCCCCTATTCCCCTTTCTTAGTTACCCTCTGAATAATGTCGGCGACCCCTTTGTTCCCACTTTGTTTCATTTGAATACCCATGAAATCGAACGGGAAGTATTGCACATATTTTCCCAGTGGACTCATGCTACTGCGGATACCTGGGGTTACATCACCAACGGTGGGACCGAGGGTAATATGTACGGCATCTTCCTGGCACGAGAACTCTACCCTGATGGCATGCTGTATTACTCAGAAGACACCCACTATAGCGTTTCCAAGAGTTTACGAGTGTTGCATGTACGCAACATTATGATAAAAAGTCAGGAAAACGGAGAAATGGACTACGAGGATCTGTACGAAACCATCCGGATCCACCGGGATGTCACTCCCATCATTTTCGCCAATATTGGTACTACCATGAAAGGTGCCTTGGATAACGTGGTAAAAATTCGAGAGATTTTGCATAATCTGGCCATCCCCAACTATTACATCCACGTGGACGCCGCCCTAAGCGGAATGATATTACCGTTTATAAACAATCCGCCTGATTACGATTTTGATGCCGGCATAGACAGCATATCCATCAGCGGCCATAAAATGATTGGCTCCCCCATACCATGCGGAGTCGTGCTGGCTAAAAAAACCAATGTGGACCGAATCGCTCGATCTATAGAGTACGTTGGCACTCTGGATACCACCTTGAGCGGCTCCCGCAATGCGGTGACGCCGCTGTTTCTCTGGTATGCCTTAAAAACCGTAAAGTTCGAAGGCTTTAGAAAAATTATTGCCGCTTGTTTGCAAATCGCCGACTATGCTATCGCACAGTTTCGTGCCGTTGGTATAAACGCCTGGCGCAACACCAATTCCATTACGGTTGTTATTCCACGACCCCCACAAAGAATCCTGGAAACCTGGCAACTTGCAGTTCAGAACAATATTGCCCATATTGTTACCATGCCTCATGTTACCCGGGAACATATTGATGCGCTGATCGCGGATATTGTCAACGAGCAAAAGCAGACACCATGAGGATAAGGGCGTGAAACAAATCACTATCGTAGCTCAAAATCGGCCGGGGGTGGTTGCGGAAATCACCGAAGCGCTGGCCGCAGAAAACATTAACATAGAATCACTTACTGGTGATGGCTACGCCGACACCGGTGTAATCATACTCACCGTAGATCGCTACGATGACGCCTTAAACCTGCTCAACCGCCTACCCGACATCAAAGCGTTGACAGAAGATGTGATTCTCATTCGTCTGGATGACAAACCCGGCGCCCTGGCGCAGATCGCTCGTCGCTTCAAAGAGGCCCAAATCAATTTACGCAGTATTCGCATAATTCGCAGTGACAATAATCAAAGTCTTGCAGCCATTTGCACAGACCGCACAGAGGAGGCCATGCAATTAGTCAAAGATGAACTCATTTCGTAATTTCGATATATTATCCAGAGTCATAAACACGCTGCCTTATCATTATTCCGTTTAGTCTTCGCATCGGCTACTTACTCTTTTGGTAAATAGTCAACAAATCACCCAAAATGCTTTAAAATCTGTCTAATTATTTAATACAATAAAAATAATTGATTGACTTATAATAACCATAGTTTTCATCAGCGTACCATAATAGATTGAAAGGACGACGATAATGCTTCGGCAAATAGGACTGGTTTTAGTTTTTTCCATATTTAGTTTCTTGCTCCCCTCAACCAGCCGCACAGCAGAGCTGCAGGACATGACACAATGGGCTGAATCCTTGATGGATACATCCAGTGAAGCGCCTAAACAAATTTTAAGTCAATGGTTGTTACCCAACCTGCCTCAGGCTCCGGGTGGTAACCGTTTTGACAAGAAAAAAATTGAATTGGGTAAAATGTTGTTTTTTGACCCCCGTCTCAGTGGGGATGGCACGATGTCTTGTGCCACCTGCCATAACCCCGAATTGGGCTGGTCCGATGGATTGGCCACAGCCAAAGGTCATAAAGGCAAAACACTCAAGCGTGCCACACCCACGATTATAAACGTGGGTTTTAATAAAATTCTCATGTGGGACGGACGCGCCAAAACACTGGAAGATCAAGCTATGGGTCCCATTGTAAACCCGGAAGAAATGCATAACACCGTGAATAACATGTTGAAGACATTAAAAGGCATTCCTGGATATGTCAGCGCCTTTAAGGATGCATTTTACGGTTTGGGGATTAACCAAACCCGTGTTTCCAAGGCTTTGGCTATGTACCAAAGAATGGTCGTCAGCAACAATTCTCCGTTTGACCACTGGCTACAGGGAGACGACAAAGCCATGACGCCGTCTCAAATTCGAGGTTTTAAAATATTTTTAAACCCGTCCAAGGGTAATTGCGCTGTGTGTCACCGCCCTCCCAGTTTTACCGACAACGGTTTCCATAACATTGGCTTAGCATCATTTGGTAAGAAAAACCCGGACCTGGGCCGGCACCACCAAGTCAAAGTGGGAATGACCCGAGGCGCATTTAAAACTCCACCACTACGCAACATTGCCCAGTCAGCGCCCTATTTTCATGACGGTTCCGCTGCCACCCTGGAAGCAGTGGTGGACCACTATGCGAATGGGGGTGTCGTACAAAGTAATTTGTCACCCAATTTTATTCAGGCCAATTTGGATGCAAAGGATAAAAAAGACCTGGTGGCGTTTCTCAAGGCATTGACGGGCAAATGGGATCCCAAACTGGCTCAGGTCACGCTGCCTGAATAATTAGAACGATAACGGAGTCTGCAACATGTTTAACAAAATATTCTTTCTCGTAGTATTGTCAGCTTTATGCACAACCGCATACTCGGAAGAACATATCATTTCGCAAAATGAATTGAAATTCAATCCGCCTATCAAAGTCATCAAGCCGGGAGACACGTTGACATTTCGTAATTCCGACAGTGTGGTCCACAATATTATCAGTCAAACAGAAGAGTTTCAGTTTGACCTGGGAAAATTTAAACCCGGCATGATGCGATCACTGCAATTTAAGAGTAAAGGCGTCGTGGATATTGAATGCACTGTACACCCGAGTATGAAAATGACCTTGTTTATCTTTTAACGATGGTCTGAAGAACCTTACACCATCTCCTGTTGGCGTTTTTTCTCCATCAGTTCCTGAACCAATGGCGTGCAAATCACATCTATGGCATTTTCCATTTCACCACCCGGTATGACCATGGTGTTGGGACGCGACATATAGGCCTTGTCAATTAAATTCAGCAACCTGGGAAAGTCATAGCGATAGGGTTCCCGAAATCGAATCACCACCAGTGATTCATCGTGACCGGGAACATCCAGGGAAATAAACGGATTCGATGTATCCACCAATGGTACACGTTGGAAGTTAATATCGGTCAATGAAAACTGAGGTGTAATATAACGAACGTAGTCCGGCAAGCGACGTAAAATACTGGTGGTCACCTCATCAGCTGAACGTTGTCGGGTCTTGCCGTCGCGGTGAATTTTTTCAATCCATTCCATGTTAACGCAGGGAACAATCCCAATAAGCAAATCTACCCAGCGAGCAATATCGACGCCCGCATCCTGTCTTACATCCAATTTGTGTCGTTCATTGATCACAACGGGATTGTGCGAAGCACTCATGCTACGCATGGACCAGGTCGCCTCGATGCAAGCACCATGTTGCCCTTCGTAAAACAATAAGTCCCCCGTGGGTATATCCTCCCAATTCGAATAGGTTCCGATGGGTCGCCCAAATCGGACTGATTGTTCTTCGTTTGCAATATACTCGCGACTTAGCCCGGTACCTTTTCGGGCATACTCACGAAACAAACTTTCCAGACGATCGAAGAGATTGGTTTCAGGCCCAAAGTGGCTGATTGGGCGACCGGCGGCTGCGGCAGCCTTAAATTCTTCCACCACCTGATCTGCCTCATAGCGTCTAAAACCGTTACCCAATACATACGAAGCATTGATACCCAATCTACGAAAAATATCCGTAAAAGCATTTTGGGTCACCGTAGTACCCAATCCCGAAGACCCCGTAATGGCAATTATAGGGTGCCTGGCGGACATAGTTCCTCCTTATACAGCCTCTGATAAGAGCTGTTTGGCAATCGTATGCCTTGTTATAGGTTATAGTTTTTGTAAGAATTACTTTTGTTTATCACGGCTGTCCGGAGACAATCGGTTTTTACATTACCATAAAGGTCACAAGGGGTCACTGCCTGAAGAGGGAAAAATTTCGCAGAAAACGGTAGATAACCCAAAGAAACAGAATGGGAAAAATGACCGTTTGAATCAGGAATACTACGGTTAGGTTGATGGCATGGCGACTGGCATCGGTTGCCGCCTGCTTGTAGGCCTCTAGCCTGCGATCCAAATCCATCAAATTCATTGCGGAGTCAAACCAGCCCTTAGCTCTGTCCAACATCCCTTGCGGTTCCGGGAAATTTTGAAAATTCGCATTCAATGAACTGATGGCTTCCTTAGTTTGCTCCAGTTGTTGTGTAGCTTCCTGGTATTGCTCTGACAAGAAATATCGGTAGAACACTTCACCGGCAATGGCTGCGACAGGAACGGAAAAACGTATAAACAATAAAATCAATAAGGCGGAAGTGAGCCAACGCCCAGGCGCCACAGGGAACACGGAGCGCCAAACACCCCACAACCACACCAGCAGTAGCACCATCAACGTCAGCGTCACCGGCCAGGATGAACAGATAGACAGGAATATTTTTTGAATCCCCAAAGATGCACTGCTTGCCAACATTACCCACGAAAATTGTTCGATAAGGTCATTGATGGGATCGAGGATTTGTCCTGGCGTAAAATTGACACCAAACCCTGCCGGGTGAATGGCCACTTCCGTTCCCTGAGCCACGGAAATGACGGCATTAAGTCCCCTGGCAACACCGAATGTGATAATTGCCCGTTCAAAGGCTTGTTCGGTATAACGCTCACCAAAATGATCCAACAAACCCAAGCCTGCTGCAGCACTGATTAGCAGAGCAATGACTGTGACCACGATTTTATAGACTATGGGATTCATACATTTGCTTTGTATCAACAAAAAAACAAATTTTTCTTGGAAAACCTGCACACTGCACTATAGTCTATAGTGTAGTCGACTCGCAGCTATTGTCATAAGGCATTTCTTTGTTTTTACACGCTTTTATGCTTTGATTAATTTTTAACCTAATCCTCATAATTTGAAGCGAAGCGTAAGAAGTGTTCATAACTTGACCTGATTCTGATACACTGACGGGAATTAACACTCCGAGGGAAGGAGCCACGACCATGTGCCGCCTTAGCCGTAAATTCAGTTTGCTGTTGTCTGCAACGCTGCTGTTCAGCGGTTGCGCCGGAATATCCCAACAAGCTCCTGCACCTGAACATTTTGCCGCCCCCTTGGCGCTCCCGGATATTGACCGCTTATTGCAATACGTGCGAGGGCAAGTGGTGGATCGCAATGGAAATCCCGTGGCATCGGCCACCGTTTTCATTCCCAAACCCAAATCCAAATCCAGCAAAAAGAAAACCCTGTCCGACTATCAGCTAGGCTCCATCAGTATCGCCAGCGGCGCCTGCCGCAAGCCCCAGCAAGCGTTCTACTCCTACACCTGTACCGATGCTGACGGCCGGTTTCATTTACAAATATTGGGCTCTGTCAGTCTGCCGCTGCAATTATCCATCGATCGTGGCCAACACGCTACGAGCATTCTATTGTCGCTGGATGACCTGAGCACAGACCTGGGTCGGCTGACGTTGCAAAATCCGGAACTGACGCGTAATAAAATTGCCATTGTCATGGATTTATTCAATCCCTTCGAGCACATCAGCCGGCAAGGAGACCATAGCCCTTTCCAAGATCCTCACTTAGTTCGGCGCTTTTTCGACTACTACCAACTTAACGAATATGAGCACGAACTACTGTTTCCCACTCTATCCTCACTATTCAGTGACAGCAACGGCGATAATAAGGCGGACATCCACCAATACAAAACTATTTACTTAAACAGTCGTGGTGAAGAGGATATGCGCAAATTGTCCAAGCGTGAAAAAGCCATATTGTTGGAATACGTATCCAATGGCGGTGAGCTTCGAATCACCAATTGGGGGTCACACGAGACTTGGTTGAACCGCTTTATATAATCTCTAAAGGTCAGGAATGGATTAGAAATTTTCCATGCGCTTATGTAAGGGTGTTATGGTTTGATTTAAGCGCCACTCAAAAATGACAGCATAGGCCATCACTGCTCTGACGTACTCTCGGGTCTCTTTGTAAGGAATGGTATCCACCCAAATGTCGGCTTCCACCTTGTCACCGTCTTTAGGTAACCATTTGGATACACGATTGGGTCCGGCATTGTAGGCTGCTGTGGCCACCACCTGATTGCCGGAAAAACGTTGCAGCATTTTGTTCAAATAGGAACTGCCCAACACGATGTTGCGTTCACTTTCAAACAAATCCTTATAACTGGGCTTTGCCATGCCCAGAGATTTGGATTGGATACGAGCTGTGCTCGGTAGTATCTGCATCAGCCCCATAGCGCCCGCACTGGATCGAGCATAGGTATTGAATGCGCTTTCTCGTCGCGTAACACCATAAACCCACTCCGGATCCAAACCGTAACTCTCTGCGGTCTCGTAAATAAGGTCGCGAAACGGAGTGGGAAATCGTAAGTTCAAATCCTTTCGGTGGCCGGTTTTAGCGACGGTAAGAATAGCATTATCGTGCCATTGCCAATCATGAGCTAACAAAGCGGCCAATTTGGTCAAGTTTTCATCCAGTTTGGCAATTACCTGGTTCCATTCGCGTCGCGCTTCGGTAATGCGGTCAAGCGCGTACAACTCTTTGGTGCGTTGCACGCCCGGATCCTTGCGTAACATAGCCAGTGCGGCCTCATCCCGACGCAGCGGCTCCGAGGTAATCTGATACGGTTTCTTCACACGGTCCGCAGACAAAAAACCATAGTAATTGGTTTGGGTGGCTAAGCGCTCAAACTGGGATATAGCCTTATCCTTTTGACCCAATTGCTCCCAAGCCCTGGCCTGCCAGTATTGCCACTTAGCTTCCTTACTGACAGACGCCATTGCCTTGATCGCCCCCATCAATTCTGTCCAGTTCTGATGTTTCAGTGCAACCCGCGCCCGTAATTGTTTATCGGAGAAATCGGATACATCCTGAGGCAACTGTTTCAACAGCTTCAAAGCATTGGGTTTGGACTGATAGGCCGCCCTTAAAGCCAGAAACCGGGCCATCTCCAGCTTTTGATCTTTTTCAAAGGGAAACCGGCGTTTGGCTGTGTTCCACAATTTTCCGGCCGCTTCTACATCGCGCTTCGCCAAACGTTGAATGCCGTGAAAAGCTATTTTTCTTTTCACCAGACTATTACGCCGCATTTCTCGATGCGTAAAAAGTTTTTCGGGCTTCTTGTAAACTTCCTGCCACAAACGAACCAACTTTTTATCTCTGCTGCCAAATGGTTCGGACAATTGCCCGGCCAGTTTGAGATTACCCACTTTCATGGCCAACTCAATCCGTTGCCAGCGCAACGCTGTAGTGATTCGACCGTAGGACTGTAAAGCTTCAAATATAGGTTTGCATTCGGCTCTGTCCTTATGCCCATTGAGCCACTGCTTTTCAGCACGATCCAGCACCTGCTGTAATTGCTTTTTACTTAGTGTGTCGGCCAGAGATGCCGTAAAGTGATGGCACTGTAAATCGTTGCGTACCTGATCGGTATAAAACTGACGATACAAGCTCCAGTTTTTAGTTTTAGCCAGATGGGACAACCACTGCGCACGTAATGCGGAGCTGAAAGGTAAATCCCGGTATTTATCCAGAAACCCCCTGATCTCCTTCGCCTCCGCCTGCTCCACCCGCTTACGGAGTTCATAGTATTGCAGATAGGGATAAAGAACATAGTTCCTATTCTTTTCCGCCAATTGTCGGAACAACTCCAGGTTGTCGTCTTCCAATGCTACTACGGCATCTTCAAAGTGCCGGCGTTCTACAGGTTTATCGGGAACATTGGCTGAAACGGGAAGCATCAGTCCGGCTCCCAGGCACAGGACAAGCAGGCGGATCAAGCGACGACTGGACAAACTGGACGCTTGGGACATATATACACCACCCCCCGGAAACATTGACTGGGTTCGAAAGCGGTGCTCAATTTTCCATTTGCCAGAAAATAACATAAAACCAAACTCACGTTTGTCACACACGGATGCTGTGAACTGATGTTTTTGAACCGCAGCTCCGGCCCAATGGTTACTCCCGCAACGAGACACGGCAGCAGTAACACGCAGTTTTGCGTGAAAATCAGGTACAAACCACTTTTCAATGACGATTGTTACGTTATCGTACCTTATAATAACAATTATATAGAAAAAGCCCCTGTGCTTAAACTCAATTATTCACATTAGCATTGATTATTAATTATCTGTTTTTAAATAACTTATCAACCTACTTAAAGTGAAATATCATGCACTTGGAAGATGAATTTTTGTTAAACCAGTCACTGATTTATTTAAACCACGCCGCGGTAGCACCCTGGCCGGAAAGAACCCGAAAAGCAGTGTGTGATTTTGCCCAGGAAAATCTCTTTGTAGGAGCCAAAAATTACCCACGCTGGATGGAGACGGAATGGGAACTGCGACGTAAAATACAAACCTTAATCCACGCCCCCAATACGGACGATGTTGCTCTATTAAAAAACACCTCTGAAGCCCTATCTGTGGTCGCCTACGGTTTAGACTGGCAACCGGGTGACAATGTTGTCATAAGCGATATGGAATTTCCGTCCAATCGTATTGTGTGGGAATCACTACACCGCTACGGCGTACAAACACGTTATGCCACCTTAAGTGAAAGCAAGGACGGAACCGATGCCGCGCAACGGATTATCGACCAATGCAATGACAACACCCGTCTGGTATCCATCAGTTCGGTACAATACAGCAACGGCTTAAAGCCCAACCTAAGAACCATAGGCGCACATTGTCGTCAACATGAGATTTTGTTTTGTGTTGACGCCATACAATCCGTTGGCGCTCTACAGTTTGATGTGGAAGCAGACCATATCGATTTTGCCATGGCAGACGGACATAAGTGGATGCTGGGCCCGGAAGGCCTGGCCTTTTTTTATTGCCGGGAATCACTCATTTCACAACTGAAGCTGCATCAATTTGGTTGGCATATGACGGAAGATTTTCTCAATTTCGATCAGACCCAGTGGCAAGCGGCGAGCAGCGCACGACGCTTTGAATGCGGCAGCCCCAATATGCTGGGTATCCATGCCTTGGATGCCAGCCTTTCATTGCTTTTACAATATGGGTTGGAAGCGGTGGAATCCGACGTTGTGGCAAACAGTCGCTATGCCATGGATTTCATCCTTAACAGCGACACTCTGCAACTGCTCACCCCGGAACAGGAGCACCTCTCCGGGATAGTCAGTTTCCGTCATGTACACGCAAATACGGAAAGCGTTTTCCGGCATCTAACGGATAATAATGTTGTCTGTGCCATTCGCGGTGGCGGAATTCGTTTTTCACCGCACTTTTATACACCCCGACAGGCATTACAGCAGGCTTTGGAGCTGGCGGCCGGTGTTTAAACCGGCAAAGTTACGGCAAAGCTTGAATCGCCAATGCGAAGCCCTGTACCGGCTCAAACCCGATCAGAACAGATCCGCACTTTGAGCGCCTGTCCCCACCAACTGCACCATCATTTTTGCGAAGGAGGCACCCAATCGATCGGCAAAACGCTCCAGAAAATCCGACCTCGGTGTGTAATTGACGATTTTCTCAGCCCCCACCACTTCACGGGCGACGTAACTGCTGCTACCCAAGGCGTCGACTAAACCCAGCTTGACGCCCTCATCGCCGTTCCAAAACAGGCCGGAAAACAGTTCGGGGCTCTGTTTCAGCTTATCGCCACGACCGTCTTTTACGCTTTGAATAAACTGCTGATGAATACCCTGTAACATTTTGTCGATATGCTTGCGATCTGATGGTTTCACTGGAGAAAAGGGATCCAGAATTCCCTTGTTTTTTCCAGCCGTGTACATCCGTCGCTCCACGCCCAGTTTCTTCATGGCATCTACAAAGCCAAAACTGTTAATCAACACCCCAATGGAACCAACCAGACTGGCTTTGTCGGCGTATATTTCGTCGGCCGCGGCCGCAATATAATAGCCGCCGGAAGCGCACATATCGGTGATCACGGCGTAAAGTTTTTTGTCCTGATATTTCTTGCGCAATCGTTTGATTTCATCATACACATAACCGGATTGCACCGGGCTACCGCCGGGACTGTTAATCCGTAATATCACGGCTTTGGAATTTTTATTCTTAAACGCAGCACGTAATCCGCCGATAATAATGTCCGCGCTGGCTTCTGAATCCGGCCCAATAACCCCTTCCACCTGAACCAGCGCCGTGTGTTCTTTGCTGGAATCGGGACTTTTCCAGTCCCCGGGCATTACCAGAAAAAACATCAGTAAATATAAGAACGTCAACGATTTAAAAAAGATCCCCCAGCGCCGCGCCCGCCTTTGTTCGTTGACCGAGGCAAATGCCAGGCGGTTGAGTAAATCCCGTTCCCAGTCCGGCGATACGTCGCTTGCCGGGTTTTGTGTTTGCGAATTGTTTTGCGGATCCGGCCTTGCAAGCCCACCCTCGTTTCTTTCCAAATCACTCATTGGCTAACCTCTAGTTGAAACCTCTTGTCAAATACGCATCAGACCCGGCTAAGGAACATAACGCTACGCCCTTTGCTCGAGCCAGGGCAACAATTCCGTCATGCTCTGTAAACAAACTATTGGATTACACGCCTGCAACTTTTCCGCTGCGTGCACTCCATATAAAACCGCGGCTGAATCCATCCCGGCATTCGTCGCCATATCCAGGTCATACACTGTATCGCCGATCATCAGAGCTTGATGAGCATCCACACCCACAAAGTCCATAATCTCCAGCACCATTTGCGGATGTGGTTTGGATCGCGTTTCATCGGCGCATCGCGTGACATGAAAATGGGGTTTAAACCCTGTCTCTGCCAAAGCCTTGTCCAGTCCCACTCGCCCCTTGCCGGTGGCCACCGCCAAGTAATAGCCGCGATCGACCAGCGCGTTCAAGGTAACTGCCACTCCGGCAAACGGTTCTGACGGTTCACTGCTTAGAAAATGATAACGGTAGCGTTCCACCAGTTGTGATCGTTGCGCCGGTTTTAATTCCGGACACAAGGCTTCTATGGCTTCCGCTAAACCCAAACCAATAATATGGCTGATGGCATCCGGCTCACGGGTTTGTGCTCCAATATCCTCCAAAGCCAACTGCATGCAGCGAATAATGTTTTTTTCCGAATCAATTAGTGTGCCATCCCAATCAAATATGAGTAATTCGTATCCAACTGCCATTAGGTCCTCTGCAAATCTTCAAGCACTGTTGTTAAATCGGTGTGTAATGGTGCTTCCACAAGTAGCACCTCGTCCGTATCCGGGTGAATAAACCGCAGGCTTTGCGCGTGTAAAAACAAGCGCTTAACATGATGTTGTTTCATTATCTTATTAAATTCCTTATCCCCGTACTTCTCATCCCCTGCAATAGGATGGCCAATGTGAGAGGCGTGTACCCGGATCTGATGGGTTCTACCCGTTTTGAGCCGGACCCGAACTAAGGTGGAATTCTTAAAAACCTCTAGCGGCTCAAAAATACTATGTGCCTGTTTACCTTGGGCATCTACTCGAACGATACGTTCACCGGAACTGAGCATATTCTTGGTTAATGCCGCTTTGACGTGCTGGACACCACCGGACCACGGCCCTTGCACCAAGGCCACATATGTTTTTTGGATCTGATTGGTCTGAAACAATTGATGCAGATAGCGTAACGCGCTGCGTTTCTTCGCGATCAGCAAGCAACCGGAGGTTTCTCGATCCAAACGGTGCACCAACTCCAAAAGCGGTGCATCCGGGCGCGCCTGACGCAGGCATTCAATCACCCCTAAACTGATTCCACTGCCTCCGTGGACCGCCAAACCGGATGGTTTATTGATGATCAGGAGCTTACTATCCTCGTAAACAATGCTGGAATCTATCCAAGCCAGTTGTTTAACGCCCGCCGTGACCACCGGGGTAATCTGCAATTTAATTGGAGGTATTCGAACAATATCACCCACTTGGATGCGATAAGCCGCTTTTACTCGGCCCTTGTTCACTCGCACCTCACCCTTGCGCAATATACGGTAGATATGACTTTTGGGGACGTTTTTCAACAATTTGATCAAATAATTATCAATTCGTTGAGCCTCCTCCTCTTCATTCACCGTAATAAATTGAGGGTTATTGGAATTAACTACAGACAATTTTTTCATTTGCGTATATTATTGCAATATTAATAGTTTAATCATATATTTGAACACTATTAATTACACTGCTATATTCAGTAGGTACTATATAGGTATAAGTGCTATAGGCTTGCTGCTTGCAATAAGCTATAGTTAGCCCCAAGTTGCCTGGATGTCCCCTAACGCGGCCTATGGCACAGCAGCAATACGATCGCAGATACCTGTGTTTAGGATTTAGAACTGAGTAAAAAATAAAGCTTCTTTAGAGTTCGTTGTGTGAACTCGGGACAGATTTTGAACACGTGTATATCACACTGTTCGTTTTTCGATTATATAACAGATAAAGCGCTCCCCCGACGTGTGAGGACCAGCGAAGCTTGAGGAGACTGCTCCCAAAGCCTGCCCGCTTAGTGACCTTTCCACGTTATGCGGTTGAGCGCAGAGAGAATTTACAATATGAAAAGAATGTTGTTTAACGCAACTCAACCCGAAGAGTTGCGTGTAGCGCTTGTTGACGGCCAGAAATTATACGATTTGGATATAGAGGCCGCTGGTCGGGAACAAAAAAAAGCCAATATTTACAAAGCCAAAATCACACGCATTGAACCCAGTCTGGAAGCTGCGTTTGTGGATTATGGGGCTCAACGGCATGGATTTTTGCCCCTGAAAGAAATTTCCCGCATCTATTTTAAACCCGGCACAGACACTTCCTCAGGAAAAATCAACATAAAAGAAGCCCTATCAGAGGGCCAGGAAATAATCGTCCAAGTTGAAAAAGAGGAGCGTGGCAACAAAGGTGCTGCTCTCACCACCTTTATCAGTCTGGCAGGTCGATATTTGGTCCTTATGCCTAACAACCCTAGAGCCGGCGGGGTTTCACGACGAATTTCCGGCGACGATCGCAACGACATACGCGATGTCATGGCAGCGTTGAACGTACCCGATGACATGGGCCTGATTGTACGCACAGCCGGTGTGGGCAAAAGTGTAGCCGAATTACAATGGGACTTGAATTATCTCATTGATCTGTGGAAAGCCATCGAAACAGCAACCCAAGAACGCACCGCGCCGTTTCTGATTTATCAAGAAAGCAATGTCATCATTCGGGCCATCCGAGACTACTTGCGTACCGATATCAGTGAAATTTTAATAGACCACAAGCCCACTTTTGACAAAGCCCGGGAATTTATGCAGTTGGTTATGCCGCATAATCTGCATAAGGTTAAGTTCTACGAAGACAAAGTCCCTTTATTTACCCGGTATCAAATCGAATCACAAATTGAAACCGCATTCGGGCGTGAAGTTCGCCTGCCCTCAGGGGGCGCCATCGTCATTGACCACACGGAAGCCTTAATATCCATCGATATCAACTCGGCCAAGGCAACCAAGGGAGGTGATATTGAGGAAACTGCAACGAACACCAATCTGGAAGCGGCTGACGAAATCGCACGTCAGTTACGCCTGCGTGATTTAGGCGGTTTGATCGTCATTGATTTCATCGATATGTTGGCGCAACGAAATCAACGCGAAGTGGAAAATCGTTTGCGTGAAGCCCTGAAGATGGACCGAGCCAGAGTACAAATCGGACGTATCTCCCGTTTCGGACTATTGGAAATGTCACGCCAGCGACTACGACCTTCTTTGGGCGAGTCCAGCCAGATCATTTGTCCTCGCTGCGAAGGCCAAGGCACTATTCGCGGCACAGAATCCATGGCCTTGTCCGTACTTCGACTGCTGGAAGAGGACGCAATGAAAGAGCAAACTGCGAAAATCGTTGCGCACCTTCCAGTCAATGTCGCCACCTATGTATTAAATGAAAAGCGCTTGGCAGTTACAGAAATTGAAAGCCGACAAAAGGTTCAAATTGTCATTGTTCCAAACCCGTCTTTCGAAAGCCCTCACTATGAATTTCAACGAATCCGCACTGCAGAGTCGGACCAAGCCGGCGCAACTGCCTCCAGTTATACCTTAACCACTGAACGGGAAGAAAGCCGTGAAATTATTACGGACACTACCCGTTACACCTCGGAAGAACCGGCAGTGAAAGAAGTGGTGCCTCAACAGCCGGCACCGCAACAAAAATCTTCCGGTGGGTTGTTAAAAAGACTGTGGTCCAATCTGTTTGGCTCAGAGCCGGAACCCAGTCGCAGCACAGCTCCTGAAAGCAGGACACCCCCGCGGAAGAAAACCAGTCGCAGTAGTAGCAGTAGTCCCCGGCAGGAACGTCAGGACAGAGGCCAAAGCGGACGTAAACGACAGCAAAAACGGCCGGAACAAACCAAACGCAGCGACAATAAAGGGCAAGGCCAAAGCCAGAGCCGGCCTCAGAAAAGCGAAAAACCGCAACCTGAAGCACAGGAAGCCGCAAGCAAACCGGCCCCAGAGACAGCGACAACGAATACCCAGGCAGATGCGGGACAATCCGCTCAAAAAAGCAGCGGTCGGCGCGGTAGACGCGGCGGTAGACGGCGTCGTAAAGACTCAGCGGATACAGGCAACAAAAGCAAAACAACCAGTGGCGACAGCGACACCGGAGAGAACACCGGTCAGAGCAACATTAGTCAAAGCAACGCTGAACAAAACAACAGCAATGCCGGCGCAAATCAGGAATCTTCTGCGCCACGAACGCAGACGGTGGATTCCAGTCGCTCAGCAGAACGAAACCCCGCCGGTGGCGAGGGCTCGCGCGCCCAGCCTGATACGGTTAGCGAAACCCAAAACACGGTGGCAACCGCTCCAGTCCAACACGCAGCCGCCCAACCCGGTGGAAGCGACGCGCCACGGCCGATGGAAACAAAAACTGCTGAAGCCACAGCCGTAAAATCAGAGTCTGCGCCGAAACATGAGACTGCGCCTCAATCTCGCGTTGAAACCGCACCACAATCAGCCAATACCCCAACGGCGACAGCAGAGACTGCATCGACACAGGCGACAAGAAAACCCTGGGAGCATCCTTCGCCATCCGCCAAAGAACACAAACCATCCAGCCCCGAACAACCCAATGCGGCTGAGCCTAAAACTGAGACTTCCGCTCAGTTGACGGCATCCAAGCCTCATGAGAGTAACAAACACAACCCAGGCTCTAACACGAGTTCTGACCTAGGCTCTGCCGGATGGAACAAGCCTGACGCCGGCACCGCACATGCGGAATCTAAAACGGGCTTTAGCGAAACGGCCTCTGCCACAGCGGAACGCCCGGCTTACACCGGTAATGACATGCCCGTGCCATCGAAATCGGATCCTGCGCCGAACCAGAGTCAGAGAAACGCTGAAAACTCGTCAACACAGGCGCAAGCTCCGGTTGCCATTCCGACTTACAATACAGATAGGGATAAACCAGCGGCTGCACATCAAGGCAAATCCCCGGATGGAGAAAAAAAGTCCGAATCTGACGTTAGCAATAGCGACAAACCACAGGATAATTATAAACCGTGATGCCCGAGTGCACATGACATTCATCCTGCGGGAACAGTGACTGTGATTACCGAGATCCAACGCTATAAAATTAAAGGTCAAATCGGCCAGGGCGCCATGGCCGATGTGTATGAAGCCTATGACCCTCGAATCGACCGGCAACTGGCCCTGAAGGTATTGCGTGAGGAACATCGGGTTGATGGTGAATACATGGTCCGTTTTCTACGTGAGGCCAAAGCCGTTGGCAATCTGACCCACCCCAATATTGTCACAGTCTATGATGTTGATGAATTCAACAATCGCCCGTTCATTGTTATGGAGTTTCTTGAAGGTACTCCCCTCAATGAGATTATTAAACGCGGAACCCGATTGGGAATTGACAACATTTTAGAAATCACGTTCCAGTTAGCGTCTGCGCTGCACTATGCCCACGAAAAAGGTATCGTCCACCGTGACGTTAAACCCAGCAATATTATTTGTGCAGACAGTTTGAACAGCGCCAAAATCACTGATTTTGGTATCGCCCATATTGATGACTCAGACCTCACCCACCAAACCCGGGTGGGTGACGTCATTGGGACCCCTCAGTACATGTCTCCGGAACAAGTCTCCGGCACCATAGTGGATCGTCGCTCAGATTTATTTTCATTAGGAGTTATTTTGTATCAGCTGTTAACCGGTGAAAGGCCGTTTACCGGTGACTCCATAACCTCTTTGATGTATCAAATTACCCACGTCGACCCCAAACCGATCCAAAGCCTTAACCCCGAGGTCCCCCCCGCGCTCGCCGGAATCGTCGAAAGACTGCTGAACAAAAACCCACAACAGAGGTTTCAAACCGGCAAAGATCTCATGGACGCTATTCGCACCGTCAAGAATTTATCCCGTGACACACCCGCTCAAGGCAGCCAACACCGCTTCCCTATCCCGTTAAAGTGGAGCGCATTTATGGCAGTGATTTTTTCCATCTCCATGGTTGCCACCATCAGTCTGGTCATGCAAAAGCAATTTCAAGCGATGACCAATCAAATGCTTGAATACGGAGATTCCATCGTGAAATTTGTGGCCGCGGAAAGTGCGGTTCAGGTTCTGAGTGAGGACTGGATATCCATCGAATTGTTTGTCAGGGAAGCCCGCAATCAACAAGATTTTGATTATCTAACCATTGTGGATCATAAAGGTATTGTCAGAGGTTCCTCTGTCACAAAAGATGTAGGGAAAAGCTACACACCAAGAAGTAATGACCAATCCGACTACAATATGAACATTGTGGATTTCATGCAGAACATTTTTTCCAGCGAAATAAAGGTTACAAACTTTGAAGCACCAATCATGTTTCAGAACAAAAAAATTGGCAGCGTGTATTTGGGTATTGAACAAAAATCCGTGCAGAAAATCACCGAACTGACCCTGTACATGATGACGGTATTGCTCATCATCAATCTTTTGGTCGTATCGGTGTTCTCCTATATTCTAGGAAAATATTTTTCCGCGTCGCTGTCAACATTGAACGCTGCCATGAACGATATAAAGCAGGGAAAAACCCACAGCCGCATAGAAGTGACACGAAAGGACGAAGTTGGCGACCTGTATATGTCTTTTAACGATATGGCAGATCAACTGCAAAGAAAAGCTGTGAAATCAAAAGCACAACGCACAAACCAACCATTTTCGCCGGACCCCTCTCAGGAAAGCACCAAACTCGGAAGCAAGTTCACACTGGAGTAAAGCTAAGGTTACAACTGCTTCAATCGTTTTTGAAGCACCTTGGCTTTTTCAACATAAACCCTGGCCATGGCATGGGCAGGATCCATCTCAAGAATTTCATCCCAAATTTTAATGGCTTGTTTCAATTCTTGTTTCATGTAGTGTTCCATGGCGCGCTTATGATATTCCTTTACCACGCTCCCCTTAATAGATGTTAAGCGCTTTTTCGCGAGGAGGTGTTTAGGATTCAGCTCGATGGCTTTACTGAATACTTCATAGGCTTCCACTTCGTTTCCCGCACTTAACTCTGACAAGCCTATTTTAAACAACTTTTCCGCTTCCCGTCTTGACTGCACCAGTACCAGTTGCTTTTTTAAGCGACGACTTTCCGGGCGACTGCTCAAAGCGGACTCCAGCAGTGCTTGCGCTTCTAACAAACTCAGCCTTGCAATCAGTTCAGAACTGTAAGTGATATATGCATTGTCCAGCATATCTTCCACTTCAGAAGACGGATTCTTCACACTACTGAGAATATCAATTGCACTCAAATATTTTTCTTCGGCCATTAATGATTTCGCTTCATCCACAATGAGACGTTGCGACTTCGTCAGAGTTTGTATTTGTTCAATAGATTGCTCCGCAATATCTGAATCAGGACTGATTTTAGGTTTGGTTCCCGGCACTTTCAATATCATACCGGGGTTTACCGAGATTTTACCGCTAAAATCATTATACTTGGCTAACATGTAGAACATTAGATGGCTACCCAAATATTGCTCAGCCAGTGAAGCAAGGGTTTCCCCGGCGCGAACTTTATGTTCAAAGTAAGAAGATTGTTGAAAATATTCAGATGGTGTTTGATCAATCTGCTGTAACAAAATTTGCGCATCCGCATAGTCAGGTCTTTTATCCAGCGCGGTGGATAATTCCAAACGGGCTCTATGTTCGTTTCCTGATTTTAATTTCTCAATTGCACGTTTCACATGACGTTCCACGCTGGCCTCTGATGACATAATAGGAGCCACGTCCACGGAGATTTTGGATTTTTGCTTTTCCATAGACTTTCTTGGAACCATGGGAGGTTGCAACTGAACATTGGGTGTTGCCGCTGAGGTTTGTATCTGAGCGTTGGATTCCATTCTTTCCAAGATGCGCTTTTTTCCAGAGTGACTGATGGTTTCAATTACCACACTGCCTTGGGAATCCTGTTGGGCTACAGAGCTGTCTTTGGGCAACACCACGGTGACGGGTGGCGAGGTTGACGCAGCGGTGAGGGATTCCGCTCCTGAGTTCGATGGAACTACAGATTCCTCATCCCGTTGCAAGGCATCCAATTGGGCCTGCGCTATGGTTTTGACTCGTGAAGAATTGCTTATATCCACCGGCAATGGCATGGTTCCGCATGCCGCCAGGAAAATCGTCACAAAGATAAAAAAAGGTATTCGCATAGTTAAAATCGTATGTGCATCCCTAAACTGTAAAATACGATGTTTCGATCAATCTGAGTGGCTTCCAGTTCCATGGTAAGGTGCTCGAACAAGTACGCCCCTGCACCCAAGCCACCCGCAAAACCAATTGAATCATCACTTGAGGTTTGATCGCGGTCACTGGATCGTTCCACCGTCTCAAATAAAACGCCCACTTTGCCCTTGGCATAGACGGAACCCCATAAAATTTTTCTCACTGCCGCATAAGCGGCCAAGGTCCGCACCTGGTACTCACCCTTTTCGGTGACATTTCCCAGCGCATCTTCCTTAGTATACGTACCACCGCTTAAACTGCTGTTCAATTCAGCTTCCAAACTAAAGTGTTTGGTAATTCCATAACCATACATTAAACCAATGGAATTCAAGTTTGTTGCCTTATTGATATCAATAACCATTTGCCCTAGTTTGGGTAAATAATATTGATCGCCGCTTTGTGCCATCGACGCAAACGGCAGTATGGTTCCCACCAGAGCAAGCAGATAGTTAAGCAAAATTCGCATTATTTCCGAGCTTTCCTTTACATGATATTATTTATATCCAACAAAGATTGTCTATGTAATCTTTATCACAAAAAATGTTATTATTACCTTTTAAGCTAGACCCAGTCTAAACCCATAGCGAAATCCCCAGAGCCCCAGCAAAGGCACCGATATTGGCGATAAATCTCTACATATGGATCAATGGAGGTTTTATTCACGTATATCTGGGAGAACTAATTCAGATAATCCCTGGCATTTGTTTACAAGCCAAATGATACGGCAAAAACCAAAATCAGGTCAAAAAAATCCTCAAACGTGAATATTGCTGTATTTATTCCCAAGAAAAACACATAGAATATTTTGTTACGATAAGATAATTCCTCCGGTGTTCTATATACGTTTTTCACACAATTATGAACTTTAATATAGACAGATATGAAATACTAGGCGAACTGGGCCGTGGCGCAATGGCCACGGTTTTTAAAGCCTTCGATCCGCGGATTAAGCGGGAGTTGGCCATAAAAATCTTACGCCCGGAGCATTGTGTGAATCCGGATTTTCGCAATCGTTTTCTCCGTGAAACACAAGCGGTAGGAAAACTTAACCACCCCAATATCGTCAAAATCTACGATGTGGGCGAAACCAATGGTCAACCTTATATTGCCATGGAATTGCTTTCCGGCCGGTTTCTGGACAAGGCCGCAGAGAATAAACGTTTCAGCGTCAATGAAACTATTAGAATCGGCACCCAACTGGCAGCCGCACTGGAAAGGGCTCACAGCTTTGGTGTTATACACCGAGACATAAAACCGGCCAACATCGCCTGGTCTGAAAAAACGCAACAAGCTATTTTGACGGATTTTGGTATCGCCCGAATTGAAAACCTGGAAATTACTCGCTCCACCTTGCAGGGACAAGTTTTGGGAACACCCAAATATATGTCGCCTGAGCAAATATTAGGCAAGTCTTTGGATGCCCGTACAGACTTGTTCTCTTTGGGAGTGGTTCTGTACCAATTACTCACCGGTCACAAGCCATTTGGCGGTGATACCCTCGCCGCACTCACCTACCAAATAGCGCATCAGAACCCGGAACCCTTAGAACATACCGTGCGAAATATACCGGCACATTTAAACAGCATCATAAACAAATTATTGAGCAAAGAACCGGAACAACGATTTCAATCAGCCACCGAATTACTGCAGGCATTTCAACAGTCGGAAACAACATCAGCCGGAAAGAACCAACAGCATAACTGGCTGCCCATGGGGTTGGCGGTTACCGCCGTAGCCATGATTGTACTGGGCCTAATCAAACATTTTCCCTCAAACAACATTGAACCGCCCACGCAAATCGAAACAACATCCATACCGGCAATTCCCAAGCAAGGGATCACGCCCAATGCGGCTAAAATTGACAGAAATAAGATAGTAAGCGGATCCAATCTGGATGAACAAATTCAGGAGAAAATCGCTTATAACCTGTTGCAATTCGAGTGCGCCTCTTTAAGCAGTCAAGCCGATGCCAATAATGCTCTATTGGTCAAAGGCCATATTTCACATGAAGAGGATTTGCTCGCATTAATGGATATGATGGATACGGTTCCCGGCATTAGCAATGTTACCTATGATATTAAGTCACTCAGCTGGCCCTTTTGCGAAGTGGCATCCATTCTTTCCACTGACCGACAAAGTAACGTTGTGAGTAATCGCGGTTTACACGTGGAAACCCGTGCCAACAGTTCCAGTTTTTCTGAAGGCAACCCGGTGGATTTGGAACTATTTACCCCGGATTTTGAATCTTACGTCTATGTTGACTATTTTCGTTCTGACGGCAGCGTGGTGCACCTTTACCCTACAGACAATCGGCCGGCAAAACATGCACCGTTAAAAAGTATCAGTATCACATCCAACGCCAAGCAGTGGAAAGTTCAAAAGCCTTTTGGCGAAAACCAAATTGTGGTCATGGCGACCAATGAACCGCTCATTGGTGAACGCCCAACGAAAGAAAATGCCCAGGACTATTTGTCGCTATTGCACAAGCAAATTGTGACCCAGCAAAAGCATTTAACGGCAAAATACTTAATGGTCACTACTGTACCCAAACATTAATATGTTCATGTTTACGAGGTTTAATATGCACTTAACAAACCCAACATTCTTACCTGTCACCGGTCGGTGGCCTGTCGTGGCGATTTTGGCACTGCTATCTGCTTGCGGTTCAGATGAACTGGTACTCCTGAAAACGGACGGAACCGAACAAGATGCAGACAAATTGATGATTGTGGATTGCCTGCTGCCCGGGCAAATCAAACGCCTGGGTGTAGGGTCCACTTATGTCACCCCCCGCCGCCCCGCCAAACTGACGGCACTGGACTGCGAAAACCGCGGTGGTGAGTACGTAGCCTATGAACAAGCCAACAGTGCCAGCGCTTTAAAAGTATGGCTACCCAGTGCCCAGGAAGGCAATATGGTCGCCCAAACCTATGTGGGTGAAATCTACGAAAAAGGATTTGGCATTGAAAGCGATTATAAAACAGCGGCCGCTTGGTATAAAAAAGCCGCCGATCAAGGTTATGCCCGCGCTAAACTGAACCTGGGTTATCTTTATGAAAAAGGTCTGGGGGTAACACAAGATGTAAAATTTGCCTTGGAGCTATATCGTCAAGCTTCCGGTCTCAGCGATACTGATATGCAGTTTGAATCCACCATCGCCTCTGAAACCATCAAGGCTACCATAGGTGACATTGTTAACTTGAAAACGGGCTTAAACAAAGAGCAGGAACAACTGGCCGCACAGTCTGAAGATTTACAGGAACAACAACAAAGGCTGCAATCGGAAAAAGATAGACTGACGCAGGAAACACGTGACTTACGTCGCCAGAAACGCCTGTTGGCAAAACAAAAACGCCTTACGGATGCAGATAAACACAAGTTAAAAGCATTGGAATCCAAACTGGTGATTAAGGAGATGGAACTGAATCGACGCCTGGCACAAACGGATGAAGCCCCTCCACAGACGTCCGATATACCAAGCACCGCCGTCACGCCACTGCAATTAGCCAAAGTATCTATTGCAGGTCCCAGCATTCAACTGGTGAATCCACAGCTGGTGAGTATGCGTGGCATCTCCGTGGTCAATGTTCGCCCAGGAACCAAAACACGGGAAATTATCGGCAATATCAACGCACCGGCAGGTCTCAAAACCCTTTCCATTAATGACAAACAGCATCCTATCAGTGAAAAAGGCCTGTTTAAAGTCTTGCTACCTGTTAGTGCGGAACGCAAACCCATTAAAATCGTTGCTATTGACCGGCAAGGCAAGCGAGCCAAAATTGAATTTGATCTGGTGCAAAGTGATACACCACGGATGGTTAAAACCGGTTTTAATAAGAAGGAAACCCAGGAAGTTTCCGGCAACCTGGGTAACTTCCATGCTCTGGTCATCGGCAATAATAACTATACCCAATACCCCACACTGAAAACTGCCATAAACGATGCCAAAAGTGTGGCAGCTGTGCTTTCCAATAAATACGGTTTTCGAACCACGACACTGGTAAACGCCAATCGTTTTATGATCCTCGCGGCTTTAAACCGCTTGAGCAAGAAATTAACCGAAAAAGACAATTTATTGGTGTACTACGCCGGACACGGTGAACTGGCCAATAATGAGACTGCAGGGTTCTGGTTACCGGTGGACGCCGATCGCAGCAATAAACGCAAGTGGATACCCAACTCGGCCATTTCCGATGTCATCAGCTCTATGCCCGTGAAACGAGTCCTGGTCGTAGCGGATTCCTGTTACTCCGGTTCACTGACCCGGTCTTCACTGGCACAAATGGATGATAATGCTTCCAGCAGTGAACGTCTGACCTGGCTGCGTGCCATGGCTAAATCCAAAGCCAGACTTGCTTTAACCTCCGGCGGATTGAAACCGGTCAGCGATGAAGGCAGTAACAATCATTCTTTGTTTGCCAACGCTCTGCTGAATATACTGAACGACAATAACGACATACTGGAAGGACAACGGCTTTACAATCTTCTGTTTGCCAAAGTATCCATTGGCGCCGAAACACTCAATGTGAATCAAGAGCCGCTATATGCCCCAATTCGGCATGCCGGACACGAATCCGGGGAGTTTTTCTTTCTCCCCAAACAGAGCTGATGCGACGCTGAAACACCATCTTTGCATTGAGCACCGTGAACTCAGCCCAACCCCACAGAGTATTCACTCTGTGGGTTTTGCTCTTAAGCCTGAGCGCATGCGCCACTCCGGTGGAACGCTTGACCCAACTCAGCAAAAAGCTGGATTTGGATCGACACACTATACAAACCAAAGATTTTTTACAGGTTATTTATAGCAATAAACACACTTCCCTAAACTCCCGACATTTACATGTCTATCTCGAAGGCGACGGTTCCCCGTGGTTGGACCGGTTCACGGTAGCGGCTGATCCAACCCCAAGAAACCCGGTAGCCTTAAAGCTAATGGCCTTAGACACACAACCGGCGATCTACCTCAGTCGCCCCTGTTACGGAATAGAGAGGAAGCATCAACAGCCCAACGTGAATAGTAACTGTCAACCCCTGCTTTGGACCCATCAACGCTATTCCGCTACTGTAGTGGGCGGCATGGTTGCCGCTTTACGCATCTATCTGAACAAAAACCCTTACACCCATCTTAGTTTTATCGGCTACAGCGGCGGCGGTGTACTGGCCATGTTGTTGGCACCCCGATTTGAACAAACTCATACCGTGGTCACCATAGCCGCCAATTTGGATACGCAAAAGTGGACTCGCTTACATGAATTTTCCGAACTCAGCGGTTCCATAAATCCGGCCGGTCAAGAACCCTTGCGTCCTTCTATCCGTCAGGTTCACTTCATTGGCGGTCAAGATACCAATGTGCCTCAAGCCATTGTTACAGAATTTCTACAACAACAAAGCAACAGCAAAACGGTAGTGTTGCCTCACTTCGATCATGTGTGTTGTTGGGAACAGCAATGGCCGGAACTGTTACCACTATACGTGCTGCAGTAGTGACCGCTACTGTAGAAAAAGAAGAATTGGACTTAAGGTTTAAGGGCCAGGCATTACCCCGGGCACTTCCTTGTTGAGTTCTTGTTTTCGACTCACTTCGCTTCCCGTTAAGGCATAAGCCAATAATTTCCCCAACTCATCCCGAAACAAGGCAACGACACCATTTGCGTGAATGTCAATGTGCCAATGACCCTGGGATCCCGCGGGCAGGTTGGAAACCACCACAGCATGAGCGGGAGTTTTAACCACCACGGGCATGACGGGAAAACTCACTGCGGTAGGTGTTCCTGTCAGTGTTTTCGCCAACGCCCTGGCGCTGTGCATAATGGGAAGAATATAAGCCAGGGTCAAACCATTAATCTCAGCACAATCTCCCAATGCGTAGACATCGGGCACAGAGCTTTGCAATAGCGTATCCACCACGACACCTCGATTGGTTTCTATTCCGGCTTGCTGTGCCAATTGCACCCGCGGTGCTAAACCGATGGCCGATAACACCAGGTCCGCATCCAAATGACTGCCATCATTCATCCGCAATTGCAGTCTCTTAGCGTGTTTTTCAATAGACACTACTTTCAAACCGTTTTTCCATGCAATACCCTGCTCTTGTAACTTTTTCTGGAAAAACTCCCCGGCTTGCTCCGGCAACAAATTGGCTAAAGGAAATGCGGATGCGCCCACTACTGTCACTTTACGTCCTGTGGTAATAATATCGTTGGCAAACTCGCAACCGATCAAACCGGAACCAATTATTGCCACATGAGCACTGTCTTTAAGGCGTTTTTCAAACACCGCATAATCCTCTAGACTGTTCACAGACAATATCTCTTGCTTATCCCCTTCCAAGGGAAGTTGACGTTGCTCTGCGCCCAAAGCGATGACCAGTTGCGTATAACTCAATTGATTAATCGCACCGTCACGGGAATAAGCCACAGTTTTTGTTTCACTATCGATGCAGCGTACGTGGCAATGGGACAAAATTTCAGCCCCAATCTGCTCTGCCATTTTAGCCGCCGGTGTAGTAACCAAAGTCTCGCTGGTTTTGGATTGCGCCAAGGCATTCGATAACATAGGTTTGGAATAGAAATCACCCGAATCAGCGCTGATCAAGGTCATTGGGGTTTCGTTGTCCAGTTTACGGAATTCTCTGGCAAGGCTGTATGCCGCCATACCCGTACCAAGAATGATAAGTTTTCGCATTTTTATCCTCTGTTTACCTTAACCATTATAAAATCAATTAGTTTGGGAAATCCGGGCCAAATTTGCGGCTAAATTACGAGAATGCACGCAAATTTTCCAAAAATTTATGCTTTTGTATGGACCTCTAATGCTTATTTCATATATAGTTATCGGAACGTACAATTATAAACAGTTAGAACAAATCGTAGTCAGCCTATTTTGCAAATTCCACTTCATAAAATGGATACAACTTGCCGCTATTTATATTTGATACTGCGTATATCAAAGCAGGTGGGCTTAAAATATAAATTCGTGAAGCAGTTCCTCCAGAATTGAGAGCGTGGTCAACTATACTGATTTGATGCAGTTTTTGGAACTTAATGAATAATTGGAAAATTTAATGGCTGATTCACCACTACTTCGTTGGACTTCTTGCTCTTCCACCCACGTTGGCCATGTGCGGCAAATCAACGAGGACTCTTTCCTTGATCGCGCGGACATTAAACTGTGGGCTATCGCCGATGGCATGGGCGGTCATCACGCCGGTGATGTGGCCAGTAATAGTATCGTATCGGAATTGGACGCCATTACACCCCGTACCCGACTCAGCACCTATATCGACGAAATTGAGGACCGTTTAATCACGGTCAATCGACAGCTGCGAGACCTGGCAGCGCAGCACAAAGACAATCGCACCATAGGCAGCACCGTCATGGCCATGGTAGCGCTCGATGATCACTACGCCCTGCTGTGGGCCGGCGACAGTCGTGCTTATTTGTCTCGCAACGGTCATGTCTCCCGTCTCACCCGCGATCACAGTCAAGTAGAAGAACTGGTGGAAAGAGGCGTTATACTGCCGGAAGACGCTGAGTCTCATCCCGCCGCCAATATCATTACCCGGGCGGTTGGTGCATCGGACCAATTATTTGTTGATGTGGACGTAGATGAAGCCCAACCCGGCGACAAATTCTTACTCTGTAGTGATGGCCTGTATAAACACATTGCCGACGACGAACTGGTCGAACTCCTGCAAAACAACGATTTAGAAGATATTTGCAAAAGTCTCATCGAAACCACTCTGGCACGAGGAGCCACTGACAACGTTACGGTGGTAGTGGTGTCAGCTGAAGCGGCTAATGCTGACGAAGTTCAAGAGACTGAGCTCCCGGAAACAGACGCTGATCTAGAACGTACCGTGGATCTTGAAGCGGATGTTGTTGCTGAAGAAATTTCTGAAATCGCCGCAAAGGAAGCAGAAAACGATACCAGCAACGTAGACGCAGAGGCAATCACGAAGTCTGCCGAATCAGAAGCTGAGGTAGAATCCGATTCTGAGAAGCCTGAGCCCGCCGATAATGACAATGAGGAGAAACCCTCCCGATAGGCACTCTCCCCATAGTGGACCCCGGGTCACAATCACTCTTCTGTTAAGCCTCGCAAACCTTTATTCCGGCTTTACCAGTAACTCTTCTTAAAAAACAAAACGGTCTCAAAAAGACCGTTCTGTTCTATTGGCCGGGAGTTACATGCCACCCATTCCGCCCATACCCCCCATACCTCCACCCGCCGGTGGCGGTGGTGGCGGTGGTGGCGGCGGTGGCGGTGGCGGCGGAACGCCCGGCGGCGGTGGCGGTAAGCCTGGCGCCGGTGGTGGCGCCGGGGTTGCCGGACAATCGGCAATAGTGTTAACCCATGAGGTCGTCACGTGACAAGCAGAGCAATCCTGGCCCGCACCTATGGCGCAATGTCCCCCCGGCAAATTATGACAGGTATCACACCGATCCGTGGTCTGATCGTGCCGGAACGGCACAATCACCGGCACCCAGGCATTGGTGGTGTGACATGCCTCGCACAAATTGCTGGTGATGGGATGCGCAGCGGATTTACCCGTTGGACCGCTCACGCCATCATGGCAGCCCGCCTGGGCGCAAGCCTGGCCGGCGACCAAGGCATGATTGAATACCGCCCCAAGCCAAGTCGTGGTGGTGTGACAGGAATCGCAAGGTAAGGTAGTGGGTATATGCCCCGGACCCTTGCCTGTAGCAATTGTGTTGTTATGACAGCTTTCACAAGCCGCTGTGGTCTGGCTGTGATCGATGGGTTGCAACGTGGGCACCCACACATTGGTGGTGTGGCAACGATCACACAAATTACTGGTCAACGGGTGAGTGCCGGATTTAAAGGTAGGACCGCTGACTCCATCGTGGCAGCCGGACTGGGCACAAGGTTGGCCCGCAACCAGAGCATGGTTAAACGTCGCTCCGGCCCAAGTATTGGTAGTGTGACATGAATCGCAAGGCAAAGTGGTTGGAATATGCCCCGGGCCTTTACCGGTGGCAATGGTATTGTTGTGGCAATTGGCACAGGCGGCGGTGGTCTGACTGTGATCAATGGGCTGTAGTGTGGGTATCCAGACGTTGGTGGTATGACAACGATCGCACAAATTGCTGGTGACCGGATGATTCACGGATTTAAAGGTGGCACCACCGGCTCCGTCATGACAACCGGCTTGAGCGCAGGGTTGTCCCGTTACCAGAGAATGATTAAAAGTTGCATTTAACCAGGAACTGGTGTTGTGGCAGGAATCGCACGGCAATGTTGTAACAATATGTCCCGGACCTTTACCGGTAGCAATCACCGTATTGTGACAGTTTTCACAAGCCGCGGTAGTCTGACTGTGATCGATGGGCTGTAGTGTGGGTCGCCAGGCATTAGTAGTATGACAACGGTCACACAAATTGCTGGTGAGGGGATGGGTCACAGACTTAAAGGTAGGCCCACCGGCCCCATCATGACAACCGGACTGGGCACAAGCCTGCCCTGCCACCAAAGCATGATTGAACACAGCCCCTAACCAACTGCTGGTGTTATGACAGGAGTCACAGGGCAAGGTGGTAGGAATATGCGTCGGACCTTTACCCGTAGCAATCACAGAATTATGACAGTTTTCGCAGGCATCGGTGGTCTGGCTGTGGTCAATGGGTTGTAATGTGGGTCGCCAGGCGTTAGTGGTATGACAACGATCGCACAAATTACTGGTTACCGGATGGGTGACGGATTTTACCGTTCTTGGGCTTACACCATCGTGGCAACCGGATTGTGTACATGGTTGGCCAACTACAGTGCTGTGATCAAAAGCCGCTCCCAACCATGATGTTGTGGTATGACACACATCGCAAGCGGCGGTTGTTGCCACATGGCTTGGTCCTTTGCCCGTTGCAATTGTACCGTTGTGGCAGTTGGCACAGGCATCGTTTATCTGACTGTGATCAAATGGCAGGATAACCGGTAACCATGCGCCGTTACTGCTGTGGCAGGCTTCACAAGCCTCGGTGGTTAAGGGATGACTTGCCGGTTTATAGGTTGGCGTCCCGGTGCCGTCATGACAGCCGGATTGAGCACAGGGCTGACCGGCCACCAGACTGTGATCAAAGGCACCCAGCCAGGTCGTGGTGTTATGACAGGTATCACAAGGCGCAGTGGTCACGATGTGAGTGGGACCCTTCCCCGTAGCAATAGCATTGTTGTGGCAGTTGGCACAAGCATCCGTGGTCTGCGTATGATCAATGGGTATCAGAGTGGGAACCCAGGCGGTGTTATTATGACAAGACTGACACACATCGGAGGTCAAGGGATGTGTCGCGCTCTTAAATGGGCGAGCACTCACACCGTCATGACAACCCGCCGCATTACAGGCCGCGCTGGTCTGACTGTGATCGAACGGAGTCACCAAAGTCACAAAGTTGATATAAAGATGACACAGCTCGCAGGCATCCACACTGGTTGGATGACTGGCACCCTTGCCAATAGCAATAGTGTTGTTGTGACAGTTACCACAAGCGTCATTGGTCTGGCTGTGGTTAAACGGTAATAAGGTTGGTGACCAAGCAGTGTTTGTGTGGCACAGCTCACAGGTATCCGTAGTTAAGGGATGTGCAGCTCCTTTCCCGGCAGCAACACTGTTGCCGTCATGACAACCGGCGCTAAAACAGGCCGCTTGGGTTTCGCTGTGGCCAAACGGTAGCCGCAGGGGTATCCAGGCGGTATCCGTGTGGCAAGCCTGGCAATTATCACTGCTTTGCGGGTGGTTCGTGCTCTTACCACCGGCAAGACCCAGACCATCATGGCAGCCACTGCTGAAACAGGCTGCGGTGGTTTGGCTGTGGTTGAATGGAGTCAATAACAGGGTCCAACCACTGAACTGATGACACAGTTCACAGGCTTCGGTGGTGAGCGGATGGTTCAGGCTCTTACCCAAGCCAATGCCAGTGCCATCGTGACAGCCGGATTGTGCACAGGGTTGCCCCACCACCGTGCCATGATCAAATATGGAAACCAGAAAACTCAAGGTGCTGTGATGACAAATATCACATTCCGCTGTGGTGGGCACGTGAGCAGGATGTTTGCCCAAGGCAATGCTGCCGTTGTGACAGTTGCTGCATACATCAGCGGCTTGATCGTGTGCAAAGGGCAACACCAGAGGTAACCAGGCAGAACTGGTGTGACAAGCTTGACATAGATCACTGGTGAGCGGATGAGTAACGCTTTTATCGGCGCTGCTGTGACACCCGGCAGTAGCACAATCGGTAATTACGGCCTGATCGTGACGGAACGGCAAAATCAGTGGCAACCAGGCACTATTGGTGTGGCAGGTTTCGCAGGCGTCGGTGGTAGTCGGATGAGTGGCCGTTTTGCCGGTACCGCTGCTGTTACCGTCGTGACAACCGGCGCTGGCGCAAGCTGCACTGGTTTGACTGTGATCCATGGGAGTCAAAACCGGCACCCAGACAGTGGTACTGTGACAACTTTGGCATTGATCGGTGCTGGGAGGATGGGTGGCACTTTTACCGGTGACGCCGCTCAAACCATCGTGACAACCGCTGCCGGCACAGGCCTGCCCGGCCACCAACGTGTGGTCAAAAGTCACACTCAGCCAGCTGGTGGTGTTATGACACACGTCGCAGGCCAAAGTAGTGGGTATGTGATTGGGGCCTTTCCCTGTGGCAACGACGTTATTGTGGCAGTTGGCACAGGCGTCTGTGGTCTGACCGTGATCGATGGGGATTAAAGTAGGTGAAAAAGATCCGCCGGTACGGTGACACCGCTCACACAAATCACTGGTTAAGGGATGAGTCGCTGTCTTGCCTAAGCCGGTTCCTGTACCATCATGACAACCGGCACTGGCACAAGCCTGCCCTGCCACAGTACTGTGATCAAAAGCCGCAAACCAATTACTGGTATCAAAGTGGCATACTTCGCATTCCTCATTAGTAACTATATGAGTGGGACCTTTGCCGGTAGCCCTGATGCCGTCATGACAAAGCGAGCAACGGCTTGGCGCTTCGGTGTGATCAAACCCCGTTATGGGCAGCCAGGCTTGCGTATTGTGACAACTTTCGCAACGGTTACTGGTGGGGAGATGCTGAGCATCCATTCCAGTGGCCAAAATTCCATTGTGACATGAAAAACAGGGACGAACGCCCACCACACTATGATCAAAGACCGCAGCGGCGGATATGGCAAAACCCGTCGGTTCGTGACAGCTGTCGCAAGGTGCCGCGGTAACAATATGATCCACAGGCTGGCCGATGGCCAAACTGCCATCATGACAAGCAGAACATTGGGTCGGTAGTGCTTCGAAAATGGAATTGAAATGGCAATCTTCGCAAGCCAGCAAATCGTGCAGGCCCAACAATGGAAAGCCGGTTTGGGTATGATCAAAGTCCGTAGGATCTTTTAAAGGTGTGTCATCAGCCGCAGGCGCCGGTGCTGCGAGCAACTCACCCAGAAAAAAAAGAGACAGCAACAGGAAAACGCCACAACATGTGCGTTGTAGACCGCGTCTGCTACTCATGACCCGCCCTAGTGCTTGCATACGTCTACCACTACCGCCCCTGGTTTATTATTGTGGCAACCTATCCCCCGAACTTGCTAACCGAGTGGAAAAGCCTGCAACAGGTATTACGTACTCACACCATGTTGCTACTTATTCCAGATGGCTGATATCACTGACCCTGCTGTTTGTCGTTACTCTCATCCACTCAACAACTGGATCCGTATGACTTCTATCCCCCGTAATATCAGTACTCTGGAATAGCCGATAGGATTACTCGTGATTACATATTAATGTAATCAATGGTCCCATTGCAAATAGTTCACTACTTAAATAATGCGCAATCTATAACCATACACCCCAAAATCATGCACTTAACCACAATTGGTGATCACATACCCATACCACCCATGCCCCCCATGCCCATTCCTCCCATGGGCGGCGGTGGTGGTGGCGGCGGCGGTGGCGGTGGAACAGCCGGCGGCGGTGGCGGAATACCCGGTGGGGGTGGCGGCGGCGCCGGAGGGGCCGGGCAATCACCTATGGTGTTGGTCCACGGCGGTGTGGTCACATGGCAAACACTGCAATCATCCCCCGGCCCTATGGTGCAATGCCCTCCCGGCAAGGTATGACAGGTATCACACCGATCCGTGGTCTGATCGTGCCGGAACGGCACAATTACCGGCAGCCAGGCAGTGGTGGTATGACAGGCGTCGCATAAGTTACTGGTAATGGGATGGGTTGCAGGCTTGCCTGTGGGCCCACTGATACCGTCATGACACCCGGCCTGGGCACAGGCCTGACCGGCCACAAGAGCATGATTGAATACCGCACCTAACCATGTTGTGGTGGTGTGGCAGGCATCACAGGGCAAGGTGGTGGGTATATGCCCCGGTCCTTTGCCCGTGGCGATGCTGTTGTTATGGCAGTTCTCACAAGCATCGGTGGTCTGGCTGTGGTCGATGGGTTGCAATGTGGGCACCCACACATTGGTGCTGTGGCAACGATCGCAGAGGTTACTGGTAATGGGGTGAGTGGCGGATTTGAAGGTCCGACCACTGGTGCCATCGTGACAACCGGCCTGAGCACAGGCTTGCCCGGCCACCAGGGCATGGTTGAAGGTGGCCCCGGCCCAGGTGTTGGTACTATGGCAGGAATCGCACGCCAGGGTGGTGGGAATATGACCCGGGCCTTTACCTGTGGCAATGACGTTGTTGTGGCAGTTGGCGCACTGATCCGTGGTCTGGCTGTGGTCGATGGGTTGCAACGTGGGGGTCCAGACGTTGGTGGTATGACAACGATCGCACAGATTGCTGGTGATGGGGTGAGTGACAGACTTAAAGGTCAATCCACTGGCGCCATCGTGGCAACCGGCCTGAGCACAGGCTTGCCCGGCCACTAAGGCGTGATTGAACACGGCCCCTACCCAGGTGTTGGTGTTATGACAGGAGTCACACGCCAAGGTGGTGGGAATATGACCCGGGCCTTTACCTGTGGCAATGACGTTGTTATGGCAGTTGGCACACTGATCCGTGGTCTGACTGTGATCGATGGG
>Ga0224506_10000223_pt1 | contig 55903 bp, 67 predicted proteins | sample SF_Jan12_sed_USG_2_FD_169108 | JGI IMG/M metagenome (GOLD analysis project Ga0224506, IMG submission 169108) | Sediment microbial communities from San Francisco Bay, California, United States - SF_Jan12_sed_USGS_8_1 | ecosystem: Environmental > Aquatic > Marine > Sediment | place: USA... | reverse complement strand
GAAGATTTCTCTGACTCCTTTTTCAGACTCACCAACCCACTTTGAGAGTAATTCTGGACCCTTGATGCTAATGAAATTAGATTCAGTTGTTTTTGCAAGTGCCTTTGCAATCAAAGTCTTTCCAGTTCCAGGAGGGCCATAAAGTAAGATTCCTTTTGGTGCTGTTACATCTACATAATCAAATGCTTCTTTATGTTTAATTGGCCACTCTATGGTTTCACGAAGTTCTTCTTTAAGGTCGTCTAATCCTCCTACATCATCCCATGTAACGTTTGGAATCTCTACTAACACTTCTCGCAGTGCAGATGGTTTTACCTCTTTTAGTGCATCTCTAAAGTCATCTTCAGTAACTTTGATCTTTTGAAGAATCTCTGAAGAAATTTTGTCTTGATCAAGATCAATGTCAGGTAGTATCTTTCGCAATGATCTCATTGCAGCTTCTTTTGCAAGAATTTCAAGATCTGCTCCAACAAAACCATGGGTTATTTTTGCAATATCATCCAAGTTTACTTTATCATCTATTGGCATTCCTCTTGTGTGGATTGCAAGTATGTCATTACGCCCTTCCTCATCAGGAATTCCAATCTCAATCTCTCTGTCAAATCTACCTGGTCTTCTTAATGCGGGATCTATAGAGTCAGGCCTGTTGGTAGCTGCAATTACTACAACTTTACCTCTAGCCTTCATTCCATCCATTAATGTCAATAATTGAGACACTATTCTTTTTTCCACCTCTCCTGTAACTTCTTCTCTCTTTGGAGCAATGGAATCAATTTCATCAATGAAGATGATGCTTGGGGAGTTCTCTTCTGCTTGCTTGAATATGTCCCTGATTCTCTCCTCGCTTTCTCCATAGTATTTGCCCATGATTTCAGGTCCACTTAAGTATGTAAAGTTAGCATTAGTTTCACCTGCTACAGCTTTAGCAAGTAAGGTCTTACCTGTACCTGGAGGGCCATAAAGTAAAACACCTTTTGGTGCCTCAACTCCAATTTTCTCAAATAGTTCAGGATGCCTCATTGGTAGTTCTACCATCTCGCGAATCTTCTGTACTTCATTTTTTAAACCTCCAAGATCATCATACGTAATTCTTGGGATGGTTGCATCTACTGCCTTTGTCATCGAACCAAGTTTGAAAACAGTTTGTTCTGTCACAATAACTGGTTTTGATGGTTCTGTACTGGTAACAATGAATTGTACCTTTCCTCCCATCTGAGTGTTAAGGGATATTGTATCACCTGTAGTAAAAACATGATTAAGATAATTGTGAATCATGTAATCTTGTAATCCCTCTGCTTGAATTTTTTCAGTGGGAGATAGAATTATTTGCTTTGCATCTGCTGCCTCTACATCTTTAATTTTTATTTTATCTCCTATCCCTGCTCCAATGTTTTGTCTTGTAATTCCATCTATCTTGATTATTCCTGCACCATATTCTTCGGGGGATCCAGGCCAAAGTTTAACATGTGATTTTTTATTATATGTTAATTCTAAAATCTGACCAGTACTCCAGTTTGTATCCTCTATAATTTTAGGATCAACTATGGCTCTTCCACGTCCTACATGTTGTTGTGGAATTTCATCAATTTTTAATTCAATTTCGTTCATCTTAATTATCACCTATAAAAAATAGAATAGAGGTTGTTCTATTCCACCTCCACCTTTTTGCCTCGTGGTTTTTCTTCTTCTAGAATCTTCAATGTAACTTCTAGTATGCCATTTTTGTAGGATGCTTTTACAGAATTCTCATCAACCTTAATTTGTAACGGTACTTGAGAATGGTATTTCTTTTTGTCCTGTTCTGCCTTGATCTTTACAATATTTTCTTCAATAGTTACATTGATGTTTGATTTTTCAACTCCTGGCATTTCTGCTATGAGTTTCACAGTTTTTTCTTTTTCATCAACAACAGTATCCACTACAGGATCTCTTGTGTCAGAGCCTGGAAGTAACCCTGGCTTTACATTCCCATACTCCTTTACTATTGGCTTTCCATCTGGTCCAATGGTCATTGTATAACCATAATAATATGGACCGGAAATAGAGCCAGTATTTCTTGCATCATCTAAAAGATCATCCAAATTCATAAATGAGTTGGACATTCTCTTGAAGATTCTATCAAATTCGTCATCAAAGAACATTGTCATATTCACCTAGTGTATGTAATATACATTACATTATATAAATATTTACGTTAATAATTAGTTTTATTACATAATGCTATTATATGTGATAAAATTTTACAGTATTTGAGGAAGAGAAATATGTCAATACCAGAAATCGTAAAGGAGATCATTACAAGAAATCGATCAATTTATGATTGTATGAAAATGGATTTGATAAATTTCACAGCATTAGCAGTAAAGATTCAACCAGAAATAGAACGAATCTTGGGAAATTCTGTTAACCTAAACACAATAGTTGTAGCAATCAAAAGATATGCCGATTCGTTTGAGACCAAACAAGAAGTAAAAGAAGAATCTGTTTTAAAAAATGCCAGATTAGCGTTGACTGATGGGATTGTAGATATAAAATTTTCAATAAAAGATTCTGAGGAAATGGATCCTACAACAATTTTAAACCAATTTTCCAAGATTACAGACAATTACGAATTCTTCAGAGTGTCTGATTCATTTAGATTTCTCACCGAAGATATAGATGAGATTCGTCAGATGTTTGAGCATCATCCAAACAGAGAAAATATATTTAGTACCGGACTTGCAAAGATCAAAATTACTATTCCACAAAATCAGAATCGTTCAGATATTGTATCTTATGTGGCAGAAGTCTTACATGCAGAAGGGATTGAGCTTCTTAATGCATATTTTAGTCAAGACAGTATAATAATAGTACTTGATGAGATGAATGCATCAAAAGCATATGACATTTTGCGTTCAGAAATTACCAGAGTACGTTAGTTTTTTATAATAAAATTATGTATCATGTTTTCACTTTTCAATTATTTTGATGTTTTATAAAATAAAACTCCAATATTAGAAAAAATTTATCATGTCAGTAGTGACAATAAATAGTGTTATGACCACCTACAAGATCATAATCAAATGTATCTAATATATAAAATAATTTTTCTATGATTTGTTATCATCATAACAGATCATGAATTTACGATATCTTGCTTGCATATTTGAACGAACATAATTTTTCAAACTTGCTTACAAATTTCCCCTCCCCGCAGTGCAAACATTTTTTCAAGATGTTCATGATTATGCTTTGAAAATTACTATTATGTTATAGTCTTTACTTACATGTAATCAAAATCATTTATTCTAATTAAATAAATATTATAATAAAGCGTTTCAACTTTTACAGACGCTGCGATCAAAATGGCAGCAGACAGATACTAAAAAAATAGAATCGTGGAATAGTACATACAACACAAAAGCAAATACAAAGAGGATGTCAACAAATTATAAAAAAATAATTTTAGTGGGACTGAGTTTGCACCAACATTGAATTAACATCCAATATCATACATGCAGGATGCATTCTTTTTTCTGCCATCATCCCACAAGTGTGGCAGAATAATCTTGTTGGCTCTTCACACACTTTGCATACTCTTTCCACTTCAAGTTTAGAATTGCAAATTTTACAGATCTTGTTTTCCATAGAATGTAATATGTAAAAATGGATTTAAAAACAATACGAAAATTAGATTATCCTAATTAGGAAGTTCTAATTTTAAAAATTATTCTTGTGTTACGTCGTTTTGGTTTTTTTATTCATATGATGCTGCAGATTATTACCATTGCATCAGGGGTTAATATAGAATTCAGACATACTAACTTGTTTTGACCAGCGTTGAATTTATGATTTTTCCACATACTTGTTAAACTGTGACAGTGTCTTGACATAAGATTCCATAATAGTGTGCATGTATGTGTCAAATGATTTTATCATTTCCATTCTCATCTTGGTGTATTGATCAAAGAATTTTGTTGACGTTTCAATATTCTTGAAATAATTTTCTTTGATGATTTTGGAATTTTCTTTGATTTGCCTCAATATTGACTGATCTAGGTTAAGTTTGTCAAAGAATTCTTTTTCAGCAATGTAGCACGTCCCAAAGATGTCATCTAGTGAATGAAGATACTGCGTATAAATATCAGAATAATTCTGGAACAGTACGGGTACTTGTGACTCCACTTTTTTGATCACCTCAGATGTGTCTTCTTTCATAATATCGCAGATAGATAATTTTTCATCCTGATGGTCTAACTGAGATTCAGTTTTTTTGCTCATACTGTATGTATGCTGTTTTAGAATTAATAGATTGTTCAAATAAGTATGAAAAATAAATCACATGTGTGTGAATTATCAATATTGAATAAGTAACACTATCTACGGGATCAAAACTGATAGGTCTTGAAGATAATCTCAGAGCATGTGCTATATCAAAAACCTCCATCTTGACCTATTTTTCAATTAATCCTGAATATGATAATTTTTACACTTGATATTATGCAAAAAATCTCTTAGATTCTTTTTATCTGTTGTATGATCATCAGTTGATGCCTTGATCCAGTACCTTTTGGTTTTGTTCTAAGGTTGCTGCCACAGCACGGACAGTGATTGCCGTCCCACTCTATGAACATATCACATGTGTTACATCGCTTTTGGCCATTACCATATCTTGTAGCAGGAAGTGCTGGTTTTTCAGCCTTGTATCTGTGGCAGATTCCCCTACAGGACATTAGAAAAGATCAAATCTTACACTATAAATTTTTTAAAAAAATTTAGTTCATGAAATTTGCCTGTATGTGATCTGTGCACTCAGTTAGTAGAGTACCTTCAAAATTATCAACAGCACATCCGCATTGCAATTTCATGAATTGATTTTTTTCATCATTCATATCCTGTATTTTCATTAATCAATACTTACAAAATTTGTTTAAAAGGTAAACGGAGGAATCATCAGTATCTTTTAGATGAAAATAGAAAAGTAAAAAGAATTGATAAAAGCAGATGAACTCTACTTTCTCAATTTTATTGCCAGTTTTACTGCAATACCCCAAGATAGCAATGTAAATCCGATTGGAAATACTCCGTTGGTGAGGATTTGTGGCACTTGTTCTATTGATGCAATGCTTCCAGAAGAATACATTGCAGCAGCTATAGGCAAGGCAACCAACCTACTACTCCGAGTTTTATCTTTGTGTTCTCAGAGATTTGTTGTTGTATGTTGTATGTGCTCATGTTTATTCAATATGTATAATGTATGGAGATACTTAGGACTCACCTAATTTTTTAGTGTCATGTTGTTCTTGTTTTGAATTAACGTATCATAGGATAGTTCAGTTTCTGAACTTACTCACTGTGCAGATGAATGTCTATTTGATAGGATAAAAAATATTAAATTAATTGATCAAGAATATCTATAGATGACTGATATTCGCAATAAAACTAGATTGCTAGAATCAGAGAACCATCAACACAATATTAGATCTGATCAAAAATTAAGAATATACATAGAAATCAATATATCTTAAATTTTAAAGATTTTACTAATTATCATCCAGATTCCAAAACTCACCTGCCATATTATTTGTCTTTTTTTATCACATTCTAGTTCATCATAACAAGTACGATGAATCCATTTGTCATTTGGATTTTTTATGATATCCACACCTACACTGATTGTCTTGTCACACTCAGGACAGTGCTTGAGATTTGGAGACTTTTTGGTAGTTATTGTAGTCAGGCGCTATTATCACAATACGTCAAACTATCTAAAATCAATATCATCATTGCAATCAAGAAATGCCTTGATGGCAGTAAGTGTCAAGTTAATAGAATTTGTGGATTTTACCTTCTTCAAGTACATTGTGGTCTTCAACAATGATCTGTATTATTTCCGTTTCAATATATGCCAAGGAATCATAGTCCTCGATATGATAAAAGTTCAAAAATTTATTCAAATAATATAGATATGTCTTTCTAGTTGCATCAGACTTTATTGAATTTTTAAATAAAAGTATACTTCTCTGCTGCATGAGTTTTAATATAATGTAGAACCAGATTAACCAGACATTCTCATGTTAGAAAAACAGTTCAAACCAGATTTGCTATACAACCAAATTGTTCATTTCTATATTGATAAAAAAGGGTACTCAAAAGATAAGGCAAACCAGATTGCACAAGCAGTAGTACAAAAAGAAGCACAAAGAAGAATATGTAAAAATGAAAAGTGTAAACATTTCTCGCATGACCATATAAGAAATACAGAGACATGTTTAGCTGCTAGTTGTGAATGCCGTAAATTTTCTAAGTAAAATCATCTAAAGAATTTTCAAGCAAGGGTTGAGCACTAATTCCTATTTTTCTTAAATCGTCTGCAAACTCTTTGACAAAACCATGTATAGTGTATACTTGTTCTGCATCAGAAGCTACAACCATATCTAAAAGTTCATTATAATCACAATGATCACTCATTGGAATTGAATAATCAGTTCTTCTTCCAAAAGAAAATCTTGATGATTGTGCCCAACCACTGAATCCAATTGTTACAGCACCGTATTTTGATTTCATTTCTTGAACAAATTTATTTTTCCTAGATAGCATTGGTGCGACCATTATCCATGGCTTTTTATCAAGTAGCCCCTTTTTCTCAGCTTCAGAATGTCCAAGGCCATCATTTAGATGCACTCCCAATCTCTGATGAAGTAAATTCATATCTTTTACAGAATCATGGAGATAGAGAGGTCCCCAATGCCCAAACAACTGAGTAATTGTTTGTGCTTTTCCTAATTGATATCCCATCAAGATTACAGGAATGCCCTTACCATAGAGTTCAGAAATTAACTCATTTACGTACTTTAAAGTATCTTCAAGTTTAGGGAAAATAAATTCAGGTAAACCAAACGTAGATTCAGTAATGAGAGTTTTGCATTTTGGGATTTTTGCACCTTTGAGAAACCCACGATCTCTAGTGCAGATATCACCAGTGTAAAAAATATCATCAAATAAAAGTCCTTTTGCACCAAGAATGTGGCCGCTGTCAATCAATGAAAAATCATCAAGGAAATCAACATGATTTTCCATTTTAAATCCACGTAGATTAGCTATTTCGTTTGTCTCAATTGAGGACAGAATTGTTCCGCCATTTTTTGAAGGAAGATGATCAATATGAGCATGTGAAACAAAATTAATTCCAGCAGGATCACTGTTTTTTGGATCCATATAGACTCGTTTTTCATTAATTTCACACAAAATTCCATTTTTAGTCATTCTTACTTGTCTAGGCAACAAAGATGAAATCAGTGGAATTTGATATAAATTACAGGTTCTGTATACATTAACCATAGATCAAACACTTTTCCAACAAAAGAATCTATAATCATAATGCAATTAGATTGAAAGACAAGTGTTGTACATAGATATGCAATATTACAAAGATCATGTTGATTTAGAGATCATGATACTTGTTTTTGCACTAATCTTTTTAAAAATTATCCTCCGTACACACTAGTAATGATGCTAGAAAGCATGAATGCTATACAGAGTTACTTTTTGGGTCATGCTGTAAAACTATGTCAGAATCAAAAAGTTCTACGATAACATAAGAAGGCAGGATTAAGTTTCCAAATAATCTTAATTTTATTCTAGATACAATGATCAAACTATCATCCATACACGTTTAGAATAACTCCTTGCATAGGTTATCCTATGATTACCCTGATCTATTAATCAAAATGTAACGATAAAACAAAATGAAGCATACTGTACTCCAATACTATTGTCAAAATTGCAACAATATCCTCAAAGAATCAGATAGCGATCTTGACTTTCGTGGTGGAGTGACTGCAGAACCATGCCCATATTGTGATATGCCATTACGTGACACATTACAAAAAAGACCAAAAATTCAGCCACTAATCTCTTCATCAGTACTAATTTACCATCAGTCCAAATCTCAAAAAACCATATTTCAAAAAGCCTCATCGATTCCAAAACTCACACTAGGAATACAAAAGATTGATTCTGTTCTACACTTTCTTTCTACTAACCAGATAGCCTGTATTTCAGGAGTTCATACTCAAAAGATTATAGAAAGATTATGTGTAAGGGCACAGATGCCTGCAAGATATGGAGGATTTGATGCTTCACATGCACTATTAATTGATGGTGCAAACAGTTCGGATATCTATCAGTGTACAGAGTTTGCAAAACTATATGGAATGAATGTAAATAAAGTATTACAAAATATCATTTCATCACGTGCATTTACAGTTTATCAGCTTGCAGACTTGATAACAAACGAATTGGCACAAGCAGTTAGACAGTACAACACCAAGATAGTGATACTTTCAGATTTATTGTATTTTTTTACAAACAAAGACTCTGCATATTTAGAGGAACAAGAGATGAAACTAATTATCAAGCAGATAATTTTGTCATTGCAACAAATAAAAAAAGAATGTCTTGTCATAGTCTCACTAGAAAATAAAAATACGGAGAAAAATACTAGAGCATACCAATATGAAAAATTCTTAGATAGATTATTCTCGATGAAACTTTACATCAAAGCAGAACATGACAACACACTGTCAATTCACATCACCACAAATAATAATTATAATAAAATAAATCAACAAATGATCACACTAGATAGAAAAGAACTAGAAACTATTACACAATTAACATCAATTGATGATAATATCTATAACAATAACAACAACCACATCTAAAGGAGAGTAAAAATAACAAATGGGTAGAACTATTCCGTCATTTCGCATTGCTTTATCTCAAGAAGAAAAGAGATGGAGAAAATTCAGATCAAAACTTCCAAAACAAGACAAAAAGACATTTGATGACATGTTCTCTTTTGCAAAACTGTACATCTCATCAGGAATGATGGTACACAAGCTAATTGTGATACATCCATTACTCATGTCAGTGATTTTTCATCACTACAAACAACTCTCTGAGATTATGCAAAAAAGAGGAGGAAATCTACAAAATTGAGCCTATTTCCAAACGATGATCTGCTTGCAAAAGAGATTGAATCATGGAAGTCCTTTGGAGACACACTAAGAAAAGAAGACAGGGTATTGTTTGAAAAAATGATTCAAGATTGTTATGGATATACCAATGCAATTAACATCAAAGGAGATAATTATTCCACAGAATCACTGCTAATGTCATTAGTATTGACACAGCAAAAGATGATAGAATTTCTACTATTACAAGAAAAGAACAAAAAATAATGACTAAGAAAGAAGATACTAGTAATGCCAGTAGCAAAATCAATAATGATTTTCATCAAAACATCACAGGATGGCTCTTTGATATCTATTCTATAAACAACAAGATAATACTTTGGATTAAAGATGCAGACAGGAAAACTTACAGGATAGAAAAAGAGTGGAGTCCATCACTATACGTTGCATCAAATAACCAGTCAAAGTTGGAAAGGATATTATCAAACACAATGATAAAACCATTTGTCAAAAGTTTTTCTTTGGTGTATCGATTTGAGAAAGTGTCTGATCTGAGAAAATCGCAAGTCCTAAAGATTACAGTAAAGAATTCACAAAGTCTTGTTACAGTTGCAAAAAAGATTGAGCAATCAGAACCATATGGAGTCTATAGGTTATACAATGTAGATATTCCACCTGAGCAAACATATCTTTATGAAAATGATCTGTTTGTATTAGGCAAATATAAGATAGACTGTAATAACAAGTGGATTACACTTGATAAGATTCATGATACTGACTATATTTTACCAAAATTCTCCAAAGTCATACTACAAGTAAATGTCATCAAACCAACAGATAACAGCAATAATCAAGCAAAGAAAAAAAGACTAGCACAATTCTCAGATAAAATAGAATCAATTCAAATCAATGAAATAGTAATTCAACTAGATTCTGAAAAAAAGATGATTCAAAAATGCATCAAGATAATTCATAGAATAGATCCTGATTTGATAATAACTCAGAAAGGAGATTCTTGGGACTTTCCATATTTAATACACAGAGCACAAGTAAATGAAATCTCAGAAAAACTAGTACTTGGAAGAGAGAAAAATATGCCTATTTTAACTCAAAAAAGGAAAGGAAACTCATTTTTTGCATATGGCCAAATATACTACAAGCCAACTGCTGCCAAGACTCTAGGCAGAATTCACATAGATACATCAAACTGCTTTTTTTATGAGCATGAACAGTCAAATGAAAATGAACAAGGACTATTTGAAATAGCAAGAACATGTCGTCTGCCGTTGCAGACTGCATCACGTGCATCAATTGGAAAGTGTATGAGTTCTGTCCAGTTTTATAATGCAACAAAAAGAAAATTATTAATTCCTTGGAAGCCAATTGTTGCAGAACAGTTCAAGTCAAGAATGGATTTACTGATTGGTGATAGAGGAGGATTGATACTAGAACCCAAGATTGGACTGTATGAAAATGTAGCAGAACTTGATTTTGTATCACTTTTTGGAAATATTATGCTAAAAAAGAATATCTCAGCTGAGACAATAAACTGTAAATGCTGTTGTAATTTGGATTCAAAAATTATTGTTCCTGAGCTTGATTATTACATCTGCAAAAGAGAAGGAATTGTACCCCAATCAATCAATATTTTGTTAGAAAAAAGACAAAAGTATACTGATTTGATAGATAGTTTTGATGCAACAAAGAGTGACTCTGAGATATTACTAGAAACATACAAGGCAAGAAAGGCGGCACTAAAATGGATTCTGGTTACATCCTTTGGATATCTCGGATTTAACAATGCAAAATTTGGAAGAATAGATGCTCATATGGCAGTTTGTTCATTTGCACGGCAGTTATTGCTACAATCAATTAAGATTGCAGAAACAAATCATTTTCAAGTATTGCACGGAATAGTTGATTCATTATGGCTTTACAAAAAAGATGCAACACGAAATGATTATCAAAAATTACAAGAATCAATAGAACAAGAGACAGGCTTTGATATGTCACTTGATATTTACAACTGGATTGTGTTTTTGCCATCAAAACAAAATAAAATTATCCCAGTTCCAAACAGATACTTTGGCGCCAAAACAGATGGTTCCATCAAAATAAGAGGAATCGAATCAAGGAGACGAGATACTCCTGTATTCTTCAAAAAATGTCAGATGGAGATATTGCAGGTGTTTTCATCCTGCAAGACTATTGCAGAACTAAAAATGGCCATATCTGAGGCAAAATTAATCCAGAACAGGCATGAAAAAGAGTTATTCCAATATGAAGTTCCATTAGAGCAGCTAGTATTTACCAACAAAATAACAAGATCAACTGGAACCTACATCAGCAACACTATCCAGGCTGATGCAGTAAATCAGCTAAAATGGGAAGGAAAACAAGAGATAGTACAGGGTCAAAAAATACGATATATCATCAATGATTATTCTAGAAAGAAATCAAAGCGAGTAACGCCAATAGAACTTACAAGACAACATGATAATAAAAAAAATCTAATAGAATATGATGCAAAGCGTTATGCTGAATTATTAGATGAATGCTGTAAGTCAGTGATTGAACCAATAGTTTGAATTACTTTAGTGTAGACATTCTAAGAAATTATTTGGTATTATCTAATGACTAGTTTTTTTATCTAAATTATGTGTATGATTCAGATCTAAAGAAGTTTTTTGGTATTTGTAATGTAAAAAATATAGATAGAATTTTTATTCTATCTGAATCTTTGTAGTCTTTGGTTGAGGAGTTGGTTTTTCCTTTGGAATCTCAACTGTGAGTATTCCATTGTTGAGTTTGGCCTTGACATCAGATGACTTTACTCTTTGAGGAAGAGACAACCTTCGATGAATTGATATCTCGCTATGTTCTTTTCTGATGTATTTTTTCTTCTTTTCTTCATCAGATTCCTTGTGTTCTGCTGAAATGTCAATATAGTCATCACCAACATTAAGATTGACCTCTTCTTTCTTTATTCTAGGCATATCTGCAGTAACTACAAACTTGTCTCCCTCATCTACCAAATCACATGTAGTTGTAGCGTCAAATAGATGGAGAGGTTTTGCTGTAAAAGCAGGAGCAAATGCATGTTCAAAGTCTCGCTTAAAGTTGTCAAAGACTTTGTCTAGTTCACCAAATCCAGAACGCCAAAATGGTACAATCTCTTTTCTCTCTTTCTCGTTGTTTTCATTACTCATAGTAACGGTATGCTAAAAAATAGATTAATGTTTTTTGCAGATTTTCAAATTTGGTTTTATCTCCCAATTGTCTAATTTTAATAAAAAAGTACAAGTTTTTGTTTTGCAATCAAAATAATATGATTTCAAAAATGAAAATTATATCATAACAATAAATACATCAAAACAAAATCAGGAAATATAATGTCTCAAGTTGGAACTACACCAGAGGGTGTTCCTATAATTTTGCTTAAAGAAGGAACAAGACAATCACGTGGACGTGATGCTCAAAGAAATAACATCAGAGCTGCAAAGCTTATTGCCGAGATAATCCAGACAAGTCTTGGTCCAAGAGGAATGGACAAGATGCTTGTAGACTCTCTTGGAGATATTACAATTACAAATGATGGTGCAACCATTCTGAAAGAGATCGAGGTGCAACATCCTGCTGCAAAGATGATGGTGGAGGTAGCGAAAGCTACTGACAGTGAAGTAGGAGATGGTACAACATCTGCAGTTGTTCTTGCAGGCGCTCTGCTTGAAAAAGCAGAATCATTAATTGATGATGAAATTCATCCTGTGATAATTGCCGAAGGTTACAAAAAAGCTTCAAAAAAAGCAATTGAATTTTTGTCTGAAATCACAATAAACATCGAATCAAAAAATAAAGAGATCCTTGAGAAGATTGCAAACACATCAATGCAGACAAAACTTGTATCAATTGAGGCAACTGATCTTGCTAAATTGATAGTTGATGCTACATTAAAAGTGATTGAAGAAAAAAATAATTCATTCAAAGTCAATCTGGATAACATAAAAATAGAAAAAAAGACAGGCGGCTCAATTTCTGACAGTGAATTGGTAAGTGGTATAATCCTTGACAAGGAAATCGTTCATAGTGGCATGCCACGAAGAATTGAGAATGCAAAGATTGCCCTGATAAGTGAGGCACTTGAGATTAAAAAGACCGAGTTTGAAGCAAAGTTGAACATCTCTAACCCCAATCAGATAAAGTCATTCATGGAAGAAGAAAATCAGATGCTCAAAGACATGGTAAACAAGATAAAATCAACTGGGGCCAATGTTGTCTTGTGCCAAAAGGGAATAGATGATTTCGTTCAGCATTATTTGAGTAAAGAAGGAATGCTTGCAGTCAGAAGAATCAAGGAAAGTGATATGACAAAGCTTGCCAAAGCTACTGATGGCAGAATAGTCGGAAGGGTAGATGATCTTAATGATGTAGATCTTGGTTTGGCAGAAAATGTGGAGGAAAAAAGAGTCGAAGAGGATAACTGGGTATTCATTGAAGGATGCAAGAATCCAAAGGCAATTAGCATATTGTTACGAGGTGGCACCCAAAGAGTGATAGATGAGGCAGACAGGTCTATGCATGATGCCTTGATGGTTGTAAAGGATGTAATTGAAAAACCAAAGATCGTCTATGGTGGCGGTGCTCCTGAGGCTTTCATTGCTCTAAAACTCAGAGACTGGTCAAAGTCGCTTTCTGGGAGGGATCAGCTTGCAGTTGAAAAGTTTGCAGATGCCATGGAATCTATTCCTCTTGCACTTGCAAGAAACGCTGGAATGAATCCTATTGATACTATTACACAATTGAGATCAAAACAAAGTAATGGTGAAAAACATACCGGTGTTGATGTAATTAATGGAACTGTTGCAGATTTTGAGAAACTGAAAATTATGGAACCAGTCAAGGTCAAAGAGCAAATAATAAAAGCAGCTACTGAGACTGCAAACATGATATTACGAATTGATAATATAGTTGCATCATCATCAAGAGGCTCTGCAATGCCACCATCGCCAGGGGGAATGCCTGGAATGGATATGGAATAGGAAAAAGTATTTCAAGATGTGATAATTAGTTTGTCATCATTATGTATATGTCGTGTAGAAATGTTTTCTAATTCATTAAAAATCGGTAATTAGTTGGTCTAACAAATGATGTAAATGGATTATGTATTGATGATTGGTGTTGCATTAAGTGGTAAAACCACCTATGTTAAAGCAAATTTTGATCATGAAGAAATACGACTTTATTATTTTGACAACAATAGAAAAAAGGAGATGAACTACATTGAACAATGTCTTAAGCAAGGTAAGAGCATAGTTGTTGATGATACTAATCTTACACTAGATATTCGAAAAATGCATATCGATATGGCAAAAAAATACAATGCTAAAATGATTGGAATTTTTATGAATACATCTATTGGATTACTCCATCAAAGGAGGATGAGGAGAAATGAACAATTTCCATTGGTTGCAATTAATAGACAATTAAAGGATCTTGAGACCCCTACAAAGGACGAGGGATTCGACATACTTGTTGTAAAAAAAGACTATGAACAACCAAAAAATATCTAACTTATGGATGATGATAATTGTTTATGAGTTGTACGATGTTCGTAAAACCACTTTTGCAAAAAAACTTATTCCTTTGACTAATGTCTTTGTTTTATCTAAATGCCAATTGATTTTGATGTAATGACCATTCTGTTTTTTAGAATTTTTATCTCGGGTCTTCCTTTTTAGAATTTAGCAGTTGTTTTTGACTGTATGACGGTCATTGCTGTAATTTTTGATTCAAACCTTTCTGCAATCTCCAATTCCTTTTCAAATGCTTTTTCAGAATATTTAGAACCATCAAATGGCATAACTCTTTTTTCTCCTTGTCATTATTTTAAGTATTAATTGAGAGCGCTATATCGAAAAACAGATTTGTACTTTATGTTGATTCTGATTTGTGATATTCATTTTGTTTATTTAATGTCCTTTTTCATATCAAGAAATTCTAGATTCAACAAAAAATAGCATAAAGGCAATTCAAGGCATTCAATAGTAAAATAATTTTAATTATTCACATAAATCATATACTGTAACAAAAGAAAAAACAAAGAGTATTCTGAAATCCTTTTTTATAATCAAAACTGACATTTAGATTCTCATATTAAATACAATGTTATTACAACGACATAGTGGCAACTGCAAAACAAATTCAAGCTGCTAAAGAAAATGTAAAAAAAGCACAGCAAAAATGGCAAAGCATGACTTCTCATCAACGAGAGTTAAGTCAACCTGAAGGACGATCCAGAAAAAAACCTGGAATGGGGCCTCATGGTAAATATTATAGAATAGTGGTTCGTCCAAAATCCGAATTTGACACTTTTCGTACTCATGATATTGGCAGAACTGGTCATACACAAAGAATTACGGGAAAAAGATCTAGTGGTAGTTGGGCAACGCACTGTTGGCTAATTCACAAAAATGATGCATATGTTGAAAATGGTCATTTAAAGTCAAATGATATTAAAATCAAAAAAATACTAAGTAATCTAAGAGGACCAATTAAAAAATACAAAGGCAATATCTTCCATGCAAAACCTAGAAAGAATATTCCTGAAAAGGACAAACCTACCAAGAAGCAGCAAAAAGCCAGAAAAGAAAATATCAAAAAAGCTCAAAAAGCCAGAAAAATAATTTAATTTTTTTAAAATATTTTGGTATTCAATACTATTTAGACATGAAAATTAATCATCAGATTTTCCAACATCCTAATGTGTGAATCAGCATGACAGTAAAATTATCATTTCCCACCATCAAGTAACTAATCCAATAAAATCCAAAAAATCATTTTAATTTTTGTTAATCATGCAATTCCTGCTGGCGGCATTGATGCAGGTGTTCCTGATGCATTCTCAAAATATTTTTTAGTTTCTTCTACCATTTTTTGATTCTTCTTGCCTATTTTTTCAAGTATTTCCTCAAATTTTTCAATTTCTACTTTAGCCTTGATGATTTCTGCAAGTGTCTTAATAGATTTTATTATGGCATCGTCATCAGGTATCATCATTCTGCAAGTAGTATACAAAACAATACTTGCTGTATCTGAATTCTTTAATGCAGAAATAATACTTGCATCAACACCTAGAACTGTTGCTCCAGGAATAAGTGGTAAGTTATATTCGCTCAAAAGTGATTTAGAATTCTTGTTGACTGCCAGACCATATGAAATAGACTCCTCTTTGAAGTCCTCACCCACCTCCAATCCACGCGGAATAATTATTTTTTTAATGTTATTTGTTTTAGCAAATTCTAGTGATTTTATTATTAAATCATATGCTGCAATTGGATTCAACGGAATATCTTCTAAAATGGAATAAATGTTATCTTTATTGTAGATTCGAACTGGTCCAAAGATTTCCCCCTGACTAATTCTGTATGCAGGAGAAATCTTTGTAATTTCTAGTTCTCCTATATCTTTCATCTGTAATTGAGTCATCAGGTAAGATGTCGCAAAAGATCCTACCAACCCCAAACTTGGGAATGCCACAATTAAAAATTTCTCATCCCGCATATCTTTTGAACTCATGACTGATTACTGTCTACTGAAACCAAATAAAGTACATTTACTTGATTTTCAGTTCTGGTATGACTAAATTTATTTTTGATGTAAACTGATAAAAAATGATAATTACTAACTAAAGAGATCTAATCTTTTTGATTCTATTTTACTCTCTGAGAATCATTCATCTTCCATTTCCAAAAAACTGAAAAATTTGTCTTCTTTCATAGACTGCAACTGAAATTAATATTATCAATCCAACTACCAAGCTTATCTCATCTGAAAATAATTTTGCAGATACTTCCCATATTCCTCTCCAAAAAAGAACCAGTCCAATACCGGTCATCAACAGAAGAATAGTGCGCTTTGTAAAAATAATCTCTTTCATGACCAACCATCTTTTGATTTTATTCTAAAAACATCTAGGGGGGTTATAATCTAACATATTAACAGATCATGCTAAATTAAAAAACAGTTTTCATTTCTAAGAGTTATCACTTCATAAATTCAAGAAGGTGTTATTTCGTGAGCAGGTATGGATCATGGAGATAATAGGACGTGGATTAAAACAGATTCTGGAAGGCTCCTCTGTATTTTCATCATCACCCATCATTTCAAACGAAACTCCAGCAAAATGATGATCTACACCAGACTTGAAATGTTGTATTACATATTGTGTGAAATCACCATACTTTTCAAAATGCAAAGATGTATAATCCATTCTTATAATTGCATCCTTTAATTGGTATTTTTGGTGTAATGCTTTGAGATCTTTTTCTTCAGAAATAGCACAAAGGACTTGTTTGTAAATGTTATTTGGAGTCATATCTAGATAAACTTTGGATTTGACTTTTTTAGAATTCGTTTTGCAGTTTGCTTACTTGCTCCATTTCCAATACATGTACTAAATCTTGTTTTCATTGAATTGGATCTGTCTTCCATCTGCTTTGTAAATGAAAACTTTTCTAGAAGTTGTAGATTAGATTAATTTTGAAGAGATTAATCTTTTACTCTAGAGATTCAGTTTTTTTCAATATTTTTCAACATGGATTTTCTTACCAGAATGGGAATGTTGTAGTAAGTCGCCAACGCAATAGCATCTGATGCCCTGAAATTTCTAAATACCATATCTTTTTTTCCAGTAAAATACAGATTTGCCCTGAAAATTCCCCCACTTTCATAGATTTTGACTTTGACTAGAAAGATTTCATTTTCCTCACAAATTTGTTCAACCAGGCGATAAATTGTTGGAGGATCGTCACGTTTCCCATTAGCAAAATCAGAAATAATCTTTGCAACTTCTGATGAAAAACCAGACATTACAAATTCAACTCTTCCATCTTTGAGCAATACTGCGCCTGTTTGTGAATCAAGAATTCCAATTTGGTCTACCTTAACTGTCTCGTAATCTGGATCTATTTCATCAATTTTCATTTGAATTCTTCCATCACTTTTTCTATTTTCTTCTCCTCTTCAATCATGATTTTTTCAAATTCTTCTCTTAATTTATCGCATTTTATTTGTTTTTCATCTTCGTCCATTTTTGAAAATCTAATGTCTCTGATTTCATTTACAATTGCAGACACTTTTTCGTTTGTCTCAATCATAATATCATCAATCTTTTTTTGCGATTGGGGATCCATATTTTCAAATAAGAGTAATACTAGATAAACTAGTTCAAAGTTGCCATATTTGAAAAACACTGAGCCTATTTTTAATTTTTAATTCAAAGCAAAAAAATAAAGAAATTTAAGACAATTAAAACACAAACTCAAATCGTCTTTCTTTGTATATTGAGTTTAGTTTTCCAATGATTGGAATTTTAGTTCCACAGTATTTGCATTGATTATTCTCATCAAGGTTCCATTCTAGAATGTCAAAGTTGTATCTCCTGACAGCAATTTTTTTACATTCATGACAATAGGTGTGCTCCAATGGATGTCCTGGAACATTGCCGACATATGCATATCTCAAACCTTCTTTCTTTGCAATTTCATGATGTTTCTCCAAAGTTTGAACAGGGGTAGCCTCAAACTCCATCATCTTGTATGAAGGATGAAACTGTAAGAAATTAATGGGTATATCTGGTCCAAATTCATCATACACAAACTTGCAAAGTTTTTTTGCATGTTCCCGGTTGTCTCCAACTTGAGGAACTACCAAATCCGTAATTTCAACATGAATTTTTGTTTTATCTCGAATTTCAATTAACGTATCAAAGATGGGTTGAGAATTAGGTATCCCCACATATTTTCTGAGAAATTTTTCCTCCCCATTTCCTTTAAAGTCAACAGTTATGCTATCCAGGAATTCATTCATCATTGAGACTGATTCTGGTGTACCATATCCGTTTGAAACAAAAATGTTAAACAATCCTTTCTTTCTTGCCAAGATCCCGCAGTCTCTTGCATATTCTAAAAATATACTAGGCTCGTTGTATGTATATGCAATTCCCTGACATCCTCTTTGAAGTGTCATGTCTACAACTTCCTTGGGAGTGATATCTACTCCTTCGATTTTCCTTCTTTGACTGAGGTCAAAGTTGATACAATATTTGCACAGCCAATTGCAACCAGTTGTACCAACTGAGAAAACCTTGCTTCCCGGCATGAAATGAGTTGCAGGTTTTTTCTCGATTGGATCAATATGTGCTGCAGCAACCTTTCCATAGACGTAAAGAACAAGTTTTCCATCCTTATTCCCTCTAATCCCACATAATCCAATTTGATCCTCACCAAGCTCACAATACCTGGCACATGCCAAACATCTTACCTTGTGATTTGGTAATCTTTCATAAAGTACTGTTTCTTTCTGCACTTCTATATTTAAATGAGTTTTGACATTAAACAGATAGGTAATTATCACTTTTGGGAATCATAAATCATACAAAAATTCTACTTACAATATTTTTCTATTACAAATTAAATCTTCATTGAAACAACCAATGATATTGTACATTCAAAAAGGGATTTTCAGGGATAATTTTTTAAAAGAATAATACCACGCACTCAGACAGAAAAAAAAACATGGTAAATAACATAACAGTATCTATTAGAAAAATTAATCAAAGAGAATTAGATAATGTCAAAATAAAGATTATTTATGAAAATCAGATTTGAATTTTAACATGTGATCTTTTATCGTTATTTTTGATCCTTTTTTCAGAGGAGATTTTTTTGTAATAGAATACATGTGTCCTGAAAATATCATCATTTCTCGCCTAAAAGAACGGAAAAATGACTATTCTGATGCAAGTGTTGAAGTTTATTAAAAAATGAAAAAAATCTACGAACCTGTAAAAGGAAAACACATTACAATTGACACTATTTTGGATCCTGAAAAAAATGCAAAATTAGTTTTAACTGAAATATTTGACGCAATAGTGAGATAAGTGTTTATTTGGTATAAATTCTGTCAACAGCCATGTCGTTTTAGACTGAGCAATAATTTTGAACCAATACAGCAAATTTCAATATAAAAAAATGATCAATTATAAATGAAAATAAAATAATAATCAAAAATACCTCTAGTTTTCATTAAATAGATGAAGGATATTTTTTGAAGATTGTTGTTAGTTTGATACTTTCTCGTTATTTTCAAAACCACAATGCGAACAATTGTGTCTAATGGTCATCCGCCTTGTCTAGAAAACGCGTTGGGTAATTTATGCACACAGATCCTGATATTTTTACCATGTCTTGAATTATGTTTTATTGATTAAAAATGTAATCCGTGATAATCAACTGCCTGATTTATACTATTTTATTATCTTGAATTAAAATTAATTATTTCACTTTTGTTACGGGAATTTTTGATTTGTTGATAACATGATTGGCAACACTGCCTAAAAATATTTCAAGTTCCGGATCTGGACTTTGAGAACCTATTACAATCATATCCACATCATGGTTTTTAGAATAAGTGACAATTGTTTTTTCAACATTGCTGCTGACTTCTTTAAACACACCGAAAAACTATACCTTGTTTTTGTGATATTTCTTCTGCTTGCTTGACTATCTCATCACTTCTTTGTTTTATTTTATTTATTATGAGTGATGAGATTTCATAAACATTAAAGGAGAGCATGCATTCAACCCACTGACTGATGATCCTGATTGTTTTACAACCCCTAATGCAAATCTCAAACCTCTAATAGAGTTTTTTGATCCATTCAAAGACCACAAAATTTGGTTTAATGTTTTGTTGGTCAGTGAAAATTAATGGTTTTAGCCATTATTTAGAAAACTAGTTTAAACAGGATAATGAAAACCATATTTCATCAATGTTATAAAAGACAATTCCATATCAAAATAGCACATAATGCAACTAAAAGTAAAAATTCTAAACATTGATTCAGGCGGTAAACCATTCGTGTTTTTGAATGACAATGATGCTGATGAATTGAACATCAATGCCTCTGAGCGTGTAACCATTCAAGCAAAAAAGAAAATCACTGCAATAGTCAACATATCTACAACTATTGAAAGGGGATTCCTAGGCGTAACAGAAGAAGTTAGAAAAATACTTTCCTTAAAGCAAAATTCCATAGTGGATGTAGACATTGCCCCATTTCCAAAATCACTTCAATTTATCCGAAACAAACTTTCAGGGAAAAAATTACTGTATTCAGAAATACATGAAATTGTAAAGGATTTGGTTGATGGTAATCTCAATCAAAACGAAATTTCGGCATTTGTAACTGCATTACATATAGACAAAATAGATCTAGATGAGGCAACAAGCTTGTCCCGTTCAATGGTGGATACAGGTAAAACCCTCAAAATTGATAAGGAAATCATTGTAGACAAACACAGTATTGGAGGGGTTCCAGGAGACAAAACAACATTATTGGTAGTTCCTATAATCGCATCAAAAGGGTTTACTATTCCAAAAACATCTTCCAGAGCCATTACTTCAGCAGCGGGAACTGCAGACCGTGCAGAAGTTTTGATGCCTGTAGAATCCACTACAAATAAAATGTTGCAGATACTAAAAAAATCAAATGGATGCATTGTATGGGGTGGTGCAATCGAATTAGCTCCTGCTGATGACATATTTGTGAAAACAGAATTTTCTCTTCATATAGATCCGTTGCTTTTGCCATCCATCATGAGTAAAAAGAAAGCAGTTGGTGCAACTCATCTTGTTATTGATATTCCAACTGGAAGAGGTGCAAAAATGAAAACAACAGGAGAGGCAGATCTTCTAGCAAGAGACATTATGGAGCTTGGTCGTAGATTAGGAATTCATACTCATTGTATAGTAACTTTTGGTGAACAGCCAATAGGAAATACCGTTGGTCCGGCACTTGAAGCAAAAGAGGCACTTGAGGTTTTAATGAATCAAAAATGCGTTCCTGATCTAATCGACAAAGCATGTCATATTTCTGGAAGTATATTTGAATTATTGGGAGAAAAAGACGGCTACTCGCTTGCAAAAAAAATACTTGAATCCGGCAAGGCAGAACAAAAAATGCGAGAAATAATCAAGGCTCAAGGTGGTAATCCGTCAATACTTCCAGAAGACATCCAAATTGGAAAATACTCGTTGGTTATCCGTTCTGAAAAACCTGGACAAGTCCTATGGATGGAAAATAGAATTATCGTAGAAATAGGACGTGCAGCAGGTGCTCCAAAAGACAAAGGTGCAGGAATTGTGTTTAACAAAAAAAATGGGGATCCTGTAGAGAAGGGAGAATTGTTGTTTACAGTTTATTCTGAAAAACCCCACAAACTCGATAGAGTAAAATACATTCTTTCTACGCAATCTCCGTTAGGCGTGGGTAAAAAATCCGATATGTTAATTCACACAATAACTGAATCCCCAGTAGTGGAAAGAACCTTTGTAATTGACAGATGATTAGAAACTAAATGTTACAAAAAAATTATTATTTCCAATCCAGGATGGTTTTAGAAATAATATATGATAAATCAATTTTTGAAAATTTCCCTTCAATAGAGTTTGTTCCTATGATTTCTGCAACTCCTGCTTTTTTGATCTTTTTTTCTGCATCTCCCACAAAAACAGGATGTGTGCATACTACGTACAACTTTCTGAAATTTTCTTTATTAAGAGATTGAATTATCCTTAGAATACTTCTGCCCGTAGACACCATGTCATCAAAGAATATTATGTCTTGCCCTTTGGAAAATTTTGGGAAAGGTGGTTTGATGACTAATTTTCCTGTCTTCCTATTTCTTTGTTTATTTATGGCAACAGCTGTTGCGTTGATATGTTTTGCAAATTTTTCTGCATTGGATTTCCAAAATAGGTCAGGGGATATCACAAGTGGGTTTTTCAGTTTATATTTTTTGAAGTACTCTGCAAATAAGTAAACAACAGAAATATTTTTTGTAGGTAATTTAAAAAAACTAAGCGCCTTTGGACTGTGAAAATCAACTACGATTAATCGTGTTGCGCCAGCTGCTTTGAACAATTTTGCAATAACTGAAATTGTTACGATTTCTCCCTTGAGAAACTCTTTGTCTTGTTTGGCATATCCCATATATGGTACTACAGCAATCACGTTTGAAGACATTTCGCGAGACTTTGAAATTAAGGATAGAGTTTGAATAAGATGGGAATCCACAGGTGGGCCCATGGAAGATACGACAATGATTGTTCCATTGTTTATATGTCCTGAAATGGTGAGTTTACTTTCTCCATCAGCGAAAACTCTCAATGTTGTTTTTAGATATCTTGTTTGTAGTTTTTTTGCAATCTTTTTTGCTAGATTTTTAGAGGCAGGGCTTCCAATAACAAAATAATCATTCATCAACAATAATGGAGTTTATTTTTCTTATTAGTATTATTTTTTTATGATCTCAAGTAAACATAAGATACGATATCATAGTAAAAATTCATGCCCAGAATCAAAAATTAATTCGGTACAATCAGATGGTTTTTTTGTTAACTATTTTCATCTTTGATAAGCATACCATCTGTTTTTAATAGTTCATAATGTGTCGATATTCATGCTTTTTAGAAATATCATGGTGCCATATGATGGTTCAAAATATTCACTTCATGCATTCAAGATTGCACTAGATATTGCACAAAAATATGATTCAAAGTTAACTGTTCTCACATGTCTTGCCAAACCTGAATATCGTGGTGTATGGTACTATGATTCACGTTACGCCAAGGCAGTACTAAAAAAAGAAGAAAAGGCAGCACGGGAAAATATCTCAACAATGATAGAACCTACAAAAAAGAAGACAGGCGTTCCAATAAACTTTAAGATAATTCCTACCGTACGCATAACAGACCAAATAGCATCTTTTGCAAAATCACATAAAATTGATCTAGTTGTAATGGGCTCACATGGAAGAGCTGGATTTGATAAGATGATTCTTGGCAGTGTTGCTCACGGGGTCAGCCAAAAAATTCACTGTCCTGTGATGATTACAAAATAATCCATTTAATGTAAGAATGCAACATCAAATGCATCTACATTCACTATTCTCACTCATCTAATTGATAATATATCTTAATTATTAAAAATAAAAATCACAACAATCATAATATAAATAATTTTCATGAGTATATTGTAGTACAGATATGTAACCTAAAGCACAAAAAAAGATTGATTAGATATGTATGAGATGAATGAAAAAGTATCTACCATAATAAATGAAATTAGGGATATTCGATTTTCAATGGTGAGAAAAAGTATGATGAAGAAATAATGCTTTTACTGGTTTTAAAAAATTAGTCATGTTTTATAGAATTTAATTAAACATACAAAAAAACCATTAAAAAAATAAAAAAGAGGATTACTTGTCAATTGATTCCAGAGTAATAGTGTATGAATGGTAAATGGAGTGTCTTTCATGGTATGAAATGCTATTCCATTTCCAGAAAATTCTCAGGTACTGCTTGTTTTGTCTGCCCTGATGAAGGTGAATGCATACTTTGTCTTTTCATCAATGGTCCATGTTGGCTCCCTTATTATTGACAGGATCTCTGGGTCCTGTCAATGATACAAATTGTACTGACTCAGAGGCAACAAATGTACCCTACCTCGATAAAACTCGTCACCTGGGGGTAAGTGTCATTGCAATATTATGTCCTTCGTGTCCAAGATCTGGACTTTTCATAGATATCATATTTTCTGAATAGATCATCTTTGAGGGCTGTACTTACTTGTATGTAACATAATATGTCACCATAAATGGTTCAGAATTCATAGAATGTATTGCCAATACCTTACACTAAACGTATAGATTCCAGAGTTGAATTTTTGCAATATGTAAAATAGGGATTGCGCACTTGTTCTTTTATGGCAACATTGGATGAATTGAGAGTCTGTAAGTCTTGTGGTAATGTGTTCTCTAAAAAGGCAGGAGTCACAATAATCACAGAATGTCCACAGTGTAAGGGTACCAGTTTTGAGCAAATTGTGATTGGCCCTTCAGAAAACGAGGAAGTGTACCTGGATGAGTTGGACTAAATATACAAATACCTATGGCCTAGTGTTTTAGTGATTCAACCATTTTTCAGAGGAGGATTGTAGCTATACAACCATTACAAAAATGGAAAAAGTGATAACATCTAAAACGAATACAGATATGGAAAAGCGGTTTGAAACAACTGTGTTTCTGATATTTTTTATCAATTCAGTTTCGACAGTTTTCTTTTCGGTATCAATTCGGAGTAATAATTTATCAATTCGGTGAAATTCTCCGAGAGTTTCCGATAATTTTATCGATTATTCCTATCTATTCGGAGGTTTTTTTGAAACTTTTCCGAAATTGGTAAAAAATAACTCATTCTAGTTTTTCGTTAAAGTCCACCATGAATAAAATGATGACATCAGATCGGTAAAAACCCCCATGTTTCCATTAAGTAGTTTTAGATTTTGCTCCATTACATTAAGCGCGGTTTCAGCTATTCTTGCTTGGTTTGAATATGAAGAACTTACAGAATTGTAGAATTTCTTGAATGCGTCATTGTAAAAATCAGGGGTATCTATCTTTACTCCGTTTTTAGCCAAGTTATCTTGGTATTCAAATATGTTATCTGCAAAATGCTTGTAGTGTGTCCTCGTTTATTGTGTGTGATTTTTACCATGCATGGGATTGTTCAATTAGATTTAAAATCATTTATTAGAATTTCAAGATTGGAAAAAACTGCAACAATGTATTACACTATATCACGATATTTTTTAGTTTAGTATGAATATAAAATTGTAATTTATTTGAACAGCATAGATAATTTTAAAAAAATCATTTCCAAGGATTTGATTACTCATCACAAGACTCTACATCATTACCATTTTTTCATCTTGACTTGCTTTTTTTCACATATTTCATGAGGCATTCATCAGAACAGTGAGTCAACTCTGGTTCTTTCATAACTTTGCCACAGTTAAGACACCACTTTCCCATGTTTTTTACAACTCTGTAAACACCAACAGATTATTTAGGAAATTCTATGACTCTCACTTTTGAAAATCAAAATAGATTACTCTATGAGAAGATCCTAATTTATTAATCATGATTGGCAAAGACACGTCATAGAAGTACTTGGTTCCATCAGTTATAAAAAGAAAATCACATGTTATTACAAAAGAAAAGACAAAGACCATCAGACAATTGGAAATGATATGACGACAACAGAAATTAACATGATAGTAGAATCAGTAAAATTAATCATAAAAGACAATGTTATGTTTATGAAGGGAAAATATGACCTGAAAAGATGTATCAAAACATTAGAAGATTACATGCAGGTAACAGGAATCAAGTCAGACCACCGAACAGAATGGTCACTGCACCACTTTATAGTATAACATGGATTGGGAATGAAATGGTCCTTGTTTACAGAACAATTACTAAAAGAAATATTTCACGATTTTTGCCAGAAAAGAATGTAAAATGTTAGACTACGGACTCTACCGTAATCACAACCATATCTTTAGGTACAACTTTTGCTGTTACTATTGAACCAGTTTATCAGTGACAGAACGATTCTTGAAGGACTCTCACGAATTACAAAATATCAAAAGGATATTGATAATTTACCGGATGTCCCAATTAACAAATTCACATTTGATCATATCAAAGTCATTACAGAAGATCTCTCACCTGACAAACTTTGTTCAGTAATGGATATGATGTAATACCCATATGTAATCTACAAAGATATCGTCGTTAGTCCATGGGATATATGCTTGGCTTTATCATCAAAAGACATACAAAAATCATATGCTAAACTTGAGATGGTGAAAAGATGTCCTCGTTGTGGGAAAAATATCAATTAAAACACCATCTAAAAATTACCAAATTAATTATTATGACTAGTATAAAGTTTCTAAAAAGATGTCATTTTAGACGTCTGTATATTTCTTTGAATTCAGATGATATATTGTATGCTATGTTTAAGACATATGTTAATTGATACATGGATTTTTTCCATTACCAATTTGTCTTAAAATCGTCAGATCTTTTTATGGAGAAGTTGTAGATGATGGTTTTTGGCCCTTCTAAATTTACAAGAATTCATTAAAGTAATATTCCAAATAATAATCAAGACATTGGACGTTTGCAACTCATATATTAGTGAAATAAAGCGTTGTTAGTTTGTCTTTTAATTTAATTATATAGTTAATTTCAATATTGAGATTCATGTTCATACTATTATTTAGCAAATAATATGTGTCATTATGCTTCAAAATAGATACAAAAAAATACTTGTTGGGATAGATGGCTCTGCAAACTCTATACGTGGATTAAATCAGGCCATATCTCTTGCAAGACAATCACAAGGAATAATCACAGGAATTCATGTATTGCCAGAATTTCCACCATCATATGAAATAAACATAAAATCATACCGTGCACAACTAAGTAAACAGGGAAAAAAATTCATAGAATTTGCCAAAACTAGCGCAGCTCGTCACGGAATAGAATTTCATGAAAAAATTGCTTCCTCAAAAAATGTCGTAGATACGATAGTAGGATTTGCCAGCAAGAGTAAATTTGATGTCATAGTTATTGGTTCAAGAGGATTAGGATCACCTAAAGCAAACTATGTTGGAAGTGTTGCACATGGAATAGTAAATAATTCAAAGGTTCCAGTGTTGGTTGTAAAATAGATGGTCCTTTTTTTAATAACATGTTTTCAAGTTGAATCCTCTTTGCACCATTGCTTAACTTCAGGTCATAGACTTGTAATCTATTTACCGCCATACATAGTCCAGGCATTCCCCCTGGCGATGGTGGCATTGCAGAGCCTCTTGATGATGATGCAACTATATTATCAATTCGTAATATCATGTTTGCAGTCTCAGTAGCTGCTTTTATTATTTGCTCTTTGACCTTGACTGGTTCCATAATTTTCAGTTTCTCAAAATCTGCAACAGTTCCATTAATTACATCAACACCGGTATGTTTTTCACCATTACTTTGTTTTGATCTCAATTGTGTAATAGTATCAATAGGATTCATTCTGGAATATTATACTGGGAGTATCTACAATATATGGCGCGGCAAGTATTCTATTTTTGGTAGGAATCATATTTTCAAACTTTCCAGAATCTGCCGCAGGCTCTCAATCAATGTATGTGTAAGCAGTAAAAATCGAGATCAAAAACATACAAAGGAGATATTTGATAGGTTTCCAGAACAGTTTGGGGTGACGTCTACAAACAATTTGCTAAATCCTTTTATGTAAATCTCCTTTTGAAAATTAATTTATTGTATTCATTCAAGCAAGGAATGCTTGGTATATGTATTTGAGAGGTTAGGAAAATAGAGTTACTTTTGCACATTGTATTTTTCGATGACAATCTCTGTTTCAGTAAAATAAATTCTATGCAGATATTTCTTGATTGTTTTCAAATTTAGTATTCTAAGCATCATTTAATTTATCAGAAAATCATCATCTCATAGTTGGAATACGTTGAAATTGAAATTATCTCCATAGTAATTCTCATAGGACTTTATGCACTTTTTAGCGGATTGGAGATTGCCATAGTAGGAGTAAGGCGCTCCAAAGTGATTAGATTATACCGACAACAAGTTCCAGGTTCTTCTCCGCTCTACAAGTTAAAGATGAATCCCAGTATGATGACCTCAAGTGTAAATCTTGGCAATACCCTAGTCAATGTAGCATCTTCGGTTCTAGCTGCAGATGTTGCAATAAAGTTACTTGGAAGTCAAGGTGTGGGAATTATAATCGGGATAATGACATTTGTAATTTTGATATTTGGAGAAATACTACCTAAAACATACTGTAATGTTAATCCCGAAAAAATCTCTCTGCGATTCAGTAAGGTGTTGCTTGGCTTTACCTATATGATGTATCCCTTTGTAATATTTCTAGAACACATTACTAAAACTATAATGAAATTATCTGGAGATTATCCTCATCTAAAACCAATCACAGAAGAAGAAATCAAAGAAGTCATTGATCAAGGATATACGGAAAAAACTCTAGAAAAAGAAGAGCGTAATCTAGTACACAATGCACTGAAATTTGATGATACGTCAATTCAAAATGTAATGACTCCAAAAAGAGAGATATTTTCGCTTGACAGCAAAAAGATTCTATCTGAAGTCATATCTAAAATTGAAGAAAAAGGATTTTCTCGCATTCCTGTTTTTACAAAAATACCTGAAAACATTGTAGGAATATTACACATTTGGGATATTGCAAAACTACCTGAAAAAGAATTTCATAAAACTAGATTAAGCACAATTGCCCGAAAACCCTTTTTTGTTTATTCAAGTGATAAAATCAGTGATCTCCTCATCGAACTCAAGAAAAAAGACTCCCACATGGCAGTGGTACTGAATAATGAAGAAAAACTTGAAGGAATAATAACAATAGAAGATCTCATTGAAGAAATAGTAGGCGACATAATGGGGGAGACTAAAAGGAGATAGTATATGTTCGTAAATTCTGCATAATGCCGTCTCCTATTCTTATCATATCCTTTGTTTTTTCGTAAAGAATTTTTTATTCAATACTAAACATAATACGTCATGGTTCTCCTTACACATTATGAAATATAATCATGATATCTATTTTTCACTGGTGGTAACAAAGATTTTCTTTTAATTATAAAAATGATGAAAAGCAATGTTTGGAAATATGATGTTTAATGAACAATAGGGCTAGTAGTTGATTGGTTATTTTAATAACATTTCTAAGACAGAGTTTATTCATTAACAATTTATGATACATTATCTATTTTTTGCAAATGCACCTTGATGATCAGTTAAACAACATGCACATTGTTTTGTATAACATTCTTCAATTTTTTCATGACCACAAGAACCACAATTGCAAGAATCACCCATGATTTTAAGAGATGGTTTTAGCAGTTAAACTCCAATCAAGATTCTCAAAAATGAAATTGAAAATCAGATTAAATACATAGATTAACTATACATAAACATGACTTCCAACATAACCCGTAAAATAAATTCAGAAGAATTGGAAAAATTAAAAAAAGATGAAAAAATTAGAAACGATGTTAGACGAAAAGGACAAAAAAAAGGTGTTAGCATATCTACAGATAAATCAAAACTAAAAGAAGAAAAACCTGATAGACCTGCACGAAAAAGTCCTAAAAAGCGAGTTTCAGTTAGATAAATAATGAATTGCGATGAAACGTAAAAGACAACCAAAATTTTTAATAAATGCTCCCATAGACCTAAAATCAATTATCAAACAGCCTATTTCAATTACTCCAAATACCAACATATTAGATGCAAAAGATATTTTGATACGACATAGAATTGGAAGATTGATTGTTAAATTTAATGAAAAACCAATAGGGATTATTACTGAAAAAGATATTGTAAAAAGTATTTCAGTTTTCAATGGGAAACCCATTACAAAAATTCTTGCTCTAGACATAATGTCAAAAGATTTGGTTACCGTATACCCTGATGACTCAATTTATGATTGTGCAAAATTGATGAAAAAGCACTGTATTAGTTCAGTTATCGTAAAGAGTCATAAAAATAAACTAGTAGGCATCATTACAAAAACAGATCTTGTTTCCACTTTTCTTATGATAAGTACTGCAAGATTACCAATATCAAAAATCATGACAAAAAAAGTAATCACAGTATCTCCCAATGACTCAATTTTTGAAGTTCAAAGTGTTCTTCTAAATAACAACATCCGAAGATTGATCGTATCAAAAAATAAAATCCCCGTAGGGATTATTACTTATCGAGACTTTGTTCCTGCAAAGACTTTTGATGTATACAAAGAGTTTACGGGTCCTGCGGAAAGAGCTGAAATATTTTGGAACTCTAAAATTAATGAATTCAATGTAAACAATTTGAGCTATTTACTTACATTTTTAGCAAAAGACATTATGACAAAAAACCCATTTTTTGTTTCTCCAGATGATATGGTGTATCTGGCCGCAATTTTGATGATTAGGCATGGAATTAGCGGTCTTCCTGTAATACGAGGTAAAAAATTGATAGGAATAATAACAAAATCAGATATTGTTAATGTCATAGCAGATCATGGAAAAATTTGAATTTCATTTATGAATTATGCTGAGATATTGTATTAGCGGATCAAAATAATAAATAAAAATCAGACATTACAAGTATTATCTCATCAATACTAACACATTATTTTTGTTAATCTAATCCACTCTCCACTAGAAATACATGTATCTGGAAATAATAGATTGCATACATTTGTAAGTTTTAACCTAAGGAAACATCAAGAATAAGCATTATGATCAAACCTACCATCAACATGATAGTGGGCAATGAATTTGTTTTTTCTTTTTGTGATTCAGGAATTATTTCATGTGCTATTACAAACACCATTGCACCTGCTGCAAAACCCATTGCATATGGGAGTACCGCTGTAAATGTAGATACCCAAAATGCACCTATAAGAGTCAGAGGTATTTCAACACCTCCAGATAAAAAACCATAAAAAAAGATTTTTTTCTGGAATATTTTTCTGTGGATAAGAGAGAAAAACTTACTGCCATCCCTTCAGGTATGTTTTGAATTCCTATGGCAAACATTAACACCAATGCATTTGCAATGTTTTCAGCACCAAATCCTACGCCAACTGCCAAGCATAATCTTCCAGAAGGGTTGGTAATAGCAAAAACAAACAACATGATTCCACGCATTCGTCGTGTAGAAATTTTATGAGTCGGACTATAACTATGAATTCCAAGTTTTCCAATCCATTTGTCACCTAGAAAAATGAAAAATCCGCCCAATCCAAGTCCGATAGATACAGGTAAAATTCCACTCATTTCTGTAGCAGGAATAATTAAACTAGTGAAACTTGCAGCTAGTATCACCCCCGCAGCAAGGCCCAAAGATGCATTGATGATTTGAGAAGAGATGTTTTTTACAAGAAAAACACTTGTCGCCCCTAGAACATTCATGGCTGCAAGAAAAAGCCCTCCTAAAACTGCCAAAAAGACAAGATCTAGGTTTTTGACAAACTCTATGATTTCCAAGCAGCGTATGTATAAGAAATAGAAAATTAAATGCATTGCCAATATTCAGTTTAAAGGTGCTAGAACTAATTTTGAAAATCACTATGATTGCTTAAAAGAAAATTGAAATGATGATATCATGGTACTGGTATCACTGAGCCAGACCAGTCAAATCAGGAGACACATGAAAAAGATATTGAAACTTGTGAAGATAGAAATCCTTACTGCAAGTAATTCGATTAATACATATCAGAAAAGTTTTAGTTCTTCATGCATTTCTAATTGGAAAGAAAAGTAAAAACTATATTGAGTATTATCTTACAAGCGTTTTGTCTATAACTATTATATAATAAAAAACAAGGAGGTTCTCTCTTTTGAAAATCATATTTTAGTTTTTAGTATCTTATTTGTCCAGTATTTCTATTGAGACTACTAATCTATCTATTAGTAATTTCTATATTGGTTGTTAGTAGCAGTGGTATTGGAATTTATTTTATTGAATCTACTCACGAAGATGCTCAAATTACTAATCTAATAGATGCGTTTTGGTGGGTTTCAGCTACAGTAACTACTGTAGGATATGGGGATGTTGTTCCAATTACCGACGCCGGAAGGCTGATGGGAATCGCATTGATGTTTGTCGGTATTTCTATAATAGGTACTTTTATCTCGGCATTAGGAGCCAGACTTGTCGGCTCAAGACTAAAAAAACAGGAAACAGTGGAGGATTCTACAAAGTCTTTGATCATTAAAAAAATAAACAATATTGAGAATTTAGAGAAACATGAAGTTGAATTGTTGATATCTATGCTCAAAGAACTACATAATGAAGTAAAAGACAATACCTGCACTGAAAAATACTAGAGAATGTTTAGAATTCAACGCAATCACTTTCTAATAATTATTCTGGGAAGATGGTAAAACATATTATGATATGTTATGCCAGTAACACACAAAAGAGATAAACAGAATTCCATTCATGTGTTATCCGTTGTGGATGCATCATTATTCCATACTAACTTGAGAATTTGCAATCTCGCCAAAACAAATCGTTTATCATGTTCATAGTCAATGTCATAATTAAAAAGAATTTCATCTTCTGCGAGTAAAAATCTGCGAGAGTAACCAGGATATTTTATCTTCATGGAATGGGATTATTATTATAATAAAAAGGCAGAAAACATATTACAGATGTATATGCATTTTCCATCTGCTGCAATCATTGCATTTGGACAATGATGTGTATAAATAGTAATAATAAAACCATCATGAATTATCTCAAGAATTTTCTACAAAAAATGACTTTACACCAATACAAGTTAAAATGTGTGAAGAGCATTCTTAGACGTATTGTCTGAAATAAAACCATCAGTCTCTGAAGTGATGGAAAAACATACTATGAAAGTAATGCAAAAATTAGAGTCTCGTATTCCCCTTCAGATAAAGTCCTTTTCTGATTTTTCAAGGGAGTATATGAAATTGTTAGAGGAGATCTTTGATATTGACTATACCCTGGAAAACAAGATATTTGGAAACTTTGGGATGGATGAAAAATCAATAAAGTTGTTAGATAACTATTTGGAGATAGGTTCCAAGTTTTATGCATCACAAATTGACATATCAAATGAATTATTCAGTAGATATCTGAATATGAGATTATCCATGATGGAGTCATATAATAAATTCTTGAAGGAGTTTTCAACAAGAGTTAGAGATAACAACGCCGATTCAAAAACAGGCAACAAGACAGATTCAAAAACTGATAGTAGATAGATTATTTCTTAAACCGGCTGTATTTTTTATTCTGTTCAGTAGAATACGCCTTGAAACCTATCTTCTTTTTTGATGTGCAGTAATCTTCTAATTTTATTCCAGCTTACCATGAGATCGTTAGTATCACAGAATAACTCTAGTCCAAATATTAGGTATTTTATGGTCTGCAGGATTTTCCCTGTCTTTTTTCCATTATATAGTCCTCAATCATTATCTGCAATATTGGGATCCATTGATGCAAAACTGTCATAATTACATAATTTGAAACATTTTAGAAATGCATCAAGGCTATACAGACGAACACACAATATCTCTTGCTATAGATGCTATTAATGAATAGAAGATGCGATCTTTGCATGACACATTATGGAATTACTAGTATTTTATCTAAGGTTAGCATAGACTTTATGCAGGTTTGATCTAGCATTGACTAGTTGTTAAATTTAGGAATTTTAATCTCAGGTCGTGGGAGCAACATGGAGTCCATTTTAAAATCAATCAAAAGAAAAAAAATTCCAATAAAACCTGTAGTTGTTATATCAAACAAACCTGATGCAAAAGGGCTAAAAATTGCAGAGAATCTTGGAGTCAGCATAGAAATTGTTGAGAGTAAAGGATTTGCAGGAAGCAGGATAGAGTATGATAAAAAAGTGATGGCAGTGCTATCAAAATATGGAGTCACTCCAAAAAATGGACTTGTTTGCCTTGCAGGATTTATGAGAATCATCACTCCAGAATTTGTCAAAAAATACAAAAATAGAATTATGAACATTCATCCAGCATTATTGCCAGCATTTCCAGGACTAAACTCACAAAAACAAGCTCTAGAATACGGTGCAAAATATTCAGGATGTACGGTTCACTTTGTAGATACAGGAATGGATACAGGGCCAATAATAATTCAGGCAGTTGTAAAAATTAAAGAAAATGATACAGAAGAGTCACTATCAAAAAGAATTCTAAAAGAAGAACACCAAATTTATCCAGAAGCAGTGAATCTGTTTGCCAGAAAAAAGATTAAGGTTTCAGGTAGACAGATTATTATCAGTTAAGAATCAGGACCTCCAAAGAAATACAATACTTTGAGTTCCACGGTATTTCCATGAAAAAAATGTGGAACTTCTTTTGCAACAAAAAATAATTTCCCTTTAGAAACAGTATAATTTTTGTCTTTGATTTTGAGATACCCGTTACCTGAAATCACATAATACATTTCATCGCTTTGATGAGGTTCCTGTGTATCTTTTTCTTCAGGCTGAAGAACCAACACGCCTACAGCAAGACTATCTCTATTGACAAAAGTATCAAAATATGAATTTTTATTTTTTATTTTTTTAACATAATCGTCTAGATTAAACTCAATTTTCAATCTATTCAGCAGCTACAGTAAATGTTTTTCTTATAGGATCTGCACTCATGAATGAATGTCCTTTTGGATGAATCTTTTCATGTTCAGGACTTTGATGCATTTTGATAAAAGTCTCTTTACTTTCATGCTCGACAATTATCCTGTAACTCCCGTCATTTGATTTCAAAAATCTTCTAGATATAAATCCAGGAAAACCTGATAACACTTTATTTGATTCAGAGAACCAATCTTTGAAACCTTCTTCTGCACCTTCCTTGAGTTGGATATCTGCCATCATTACAAACATACCATGACTATAAAAAACACCATTTAATTTCTTTTCTATGATTTTCATTAAAAAATTCCAAGGATTAAATATCTACAAATCAAAAAAAACCTATGACTGGAATTAGAATCGATGGTACAGTTATCGCAAAATCAGTCAAAGACCGAATAAAAAAAGCGGTAAATCAGCTCAAAATACAAGGCATTAATCCATGTTTGGCTACGGTCTTAATTGGAGACAATCCAGCATCTGCCACATATGTTAGAAATAAACACAAGGCATGTGAGGAAGTAGGAATTCTAACCAAAGATCACAAACTTGATGCAAATATCACTCAGTTACAATTAAACAAAATTATTGATGATCTGAATTCAGATAATTCAGTTCATGGGATTCTCATTCAACTTCCATTGCCAAAACAACTGGATGAATTTTCTACCACATCAAGAATTTCGCCAATAAAAGATGTTGATGGTCTGACTCCACACAATGTAGGTTTGCTTGCAATGAAAAAAGCTGTCCTAGTTGCATGTACACCTTCAGGGGTGATGGAGATGTTTGAATATCATGGAATTGATTTGGAGGGGAAAAACATAGTGTTAATTAACAGAAGCAATCTTGTAGGAAAACCACTATATCATTTATTGCTTGAAAAAAATGCAACAGTTTTGACATGTCATTCTAAAACTAAAAATTTAGAAGAGATGTGCAAGTCTGCAGACATCATTATTACTGCAGTGGGAGACAGAAATAAATTCACATTAACTCCAGAAATGATAAAAGAGGGGGCAATAGTTATTGATGTTGCAATATCTAGATTCAATGAGAAATTGGTTGGAGATTCAGAATTTGATCAGATTATTCAAAAGGCATCATTTGCAACACCAGTTCCAGGAGGAGTCGGACCCATGACAGTTGCAATGCTATTAAAGAACACGGTTACAGCAGCATCATTGAGCAATGAAATTGGAAGGCAGTCCTGAAAGAAAAGCACTTAGAAATTTTCTTTTAGAAAAAAGAGATAACACATCCTTTGATTTATTGAATATTGCAAGTGATAAAATTCAAAAAAGATTGAGAAAAGTCTATGCATTCAAAAATGCACAAAAAATTGGAGTGTATTACCCAATAGGAAGTGAGATCATGACACAGAACATCATCCAAGAATTAATCAGTGAGGGAAAAGATGTTTTTTTACCAAAAGTTATCGGAGATAAGATGGAGTTTAGAAAAATAACAGACTTTTCAAGCCTAGAAAAAGGAAATTTTGACATCATGGAGCCCAAAGATGGCTGTCCAATAGACAATGCCCTGGATGTAATTTTAGTTCCAACTGTAGGAATATCTCAAAGTGGAGTCAGGTTAGGATACGGTTATGGATTCTATGATAAATTTTTAGCAGAAAATAAAATTGTAACAATATCTCTAACGTTGGAAAAACAAATCATAAAGAAAATTCCAAAATTAGAGCACGATATAATCATAGATTGGATTGCAACAGAAGATAGAATTTTTCAAACTCATAAATAAGATAGTCCTTTTTGACCTATATCTTTTCGGTGATATTTATGAGGCCAAGATATTTTCTCAACTTCAACATACGCATTTAAAATTGCAGATTCCAATGAATCACCTAATGCCGTGACACCTAAAACACGTCCACCATTTGAAAGGATTTTTCCATCAAGTTGTTTTGTTCCAGCATGAAATACACAAACATCACTTGAGACAGAATCAAATCCAGATATTTCCTCATTGGTAGGATATGATTCTGGGTATCCTTTAGATGCCAAAACAACACATACAGCAGATTCTTTTTTCCAAGTAGGTGGAGGCATTGAAGACAATTTTCCTTCAATACTTGCTACAAAGTAATCATACAAGTCAAAATTCATCCTCATCATAATAGGTTGGCATTCAGGATCACCCATCCTTACATTATACTCTAAAACAAATGGCTTATTATCACGAATCATTATACCTGCATACAAAAATCCCTTAAAGAGGATGCCTTCATTTTTCATGGCAATTATTGTTTTATCAATAATTTCTTCTTGGATTTTTTTTGCAAGTGAATTATCAATTATCGGTGTAGGTGAATATGCACCCATTCCACCAGTATTTGGTCCTTTATCATCATCAAAAATTCTCTTATGATCCTGACTTGTTGCCATAGGAATAGCCAAATTACCGTCAGAGAGTGCAATGTATGACGCTTCTATTCCGTCAATTCGCTCTTCAATAATAATTCGATTTCCTGCGTCACCGAATGTCTTTTTTATCAGAATTGTTTCAATGGCAGATTTTGCTTCTTCATTATTATTGCATACAATCACACCTTTTCCTGATGCAAGTCCATCAGCCTTTACGACTACATTATAATCAAGTGATTCTACATATTTTTGCGCTTTTTGAGCATCATCGAAAATTTCAAATCTAGATGTAGGAATATCATTACGCTTCATGAAATTCTTTGCCCATATTTTACTTGATTCTAGTTGAGCCGCTTGCTTGGATGGTCCAAAAATTTTGAGGTTATTTTCATTGAATTTATCAACAATTCCTGCAGCCAGTGGAGCTTCAGGGCCCACTACAGTAAAGCAATTATTCTTTTTGGCAAAATTGATTAATCCATCTAGGTCATCAATATTAATCGGAAGATTGTTTGGAGTTCCACCATTACCAGGTGCAGTAAAAACATTTTCTACATTGTCACTTTGAGACAATTTCCAAGATAATGCATGTTCACGTCCACCAGAACCGATTATCAGGATATTTACCAACAAAGGTAATCTTTTTACCAATTATATAATCCAAATCTTGTAGAATCAATTTAGCTTTATAATGTCACCCATATATCAAAATCCAGATGGAACTTTCTACAAAATTTGATGCAAAGGAAATAGAATCCCAAGTAAAAGAGTACATCAAATCCATTGATCTAGAAAAACAGATTTTTGCATCAGACAAACCTGAAAAGATTAGATTTATCGAGGGACCACCTACAATGAATGGGGTTCCACATGCAGGGCATCTTAGAGGAAGGGTCATCAAAGACTTATGGTATAGATACAACACACTTCAAGGGAAAAAAATAGAGTTTAATGGTGGCTGGGATACTCAAGGACTTCCAGTAGAATTGCAGGTGGAAAAAGAATTAGGAGTCACAGGTGGAAAAACAGAAGCTATCAAACAGTTTGGAATAGAAAGAATAGTATCTGAATGCAAAAAAACTGTAGAAAAATTTAACAAGTCATGGGTAAAAGTTGACGAATTGCTTGGTATGTCGTTTAATCATGAAAAAGCATACTGGACATTCAGAGATGAGTTTATTGAAAGAGAATGGCAGATATTAAAAAAAGCACACGAGAATGGAATTTTAGAAGAAGATTTTACGGTAATTGCATATTGCCCAAGCTGCCAAACATCACTTAGTCATGCCGAAGTGAATCAAGGATATGAGGAAGTAAAAGATCCTTCATTATATTACAAAGTAAAACTAGTCGATGAAGATGCATTTTTGATTGTATGGACTACGATGCCATTTACACTAGTTACAGATGCAATGGTTGGTCTTCAACCTCAAGAAGATTATGCATATGTCGATGTAGAAGATGAAGCATGGGTAGTTGGCAAGACAAGACTAGAGGAATTAATGATAGAGTTAAAAATTGAAAATTATAAGATCAAAAAGACTTCAAAAGGTTCAGAGTTTGAAGGAAAAAAATATGTTCATCCTTTATTGAATCTAATTCCAGAATTAAATGAATATGCCAAGTTAGATAATTATCATGTTGCAGTGTCTGAAACATTTGTTGATGCAAGTACAGGGAGTGGTATTGTACATCTATCACCTGCAAATGGTGAGGATGATATCAAAATTGCCAATAAACGAAACGTCAAAATCTTTAATCCTATAGATGACGAAGTAAGATTTACATCAAAGGCTGGAAAGTATCAAGAGGTATTTGTAAGAGATGCAGATAGAATAATAGTTGAGGATCTAAAAGAGTGTAACGCACTAGTAAGGATTGGAAAAATAAAACACAAGTATCCACTTTGTTGGAGATCTCATCATCCAATAGTATGGCTAGCAAGAAGAGGATGGTTTTACAAATTAGACAGGCTCAAAAACAAGGCAATTGAAGCAGCAGAAAGTGTAGAGTATTTTTTTGAACAACCAAAGAATAGATTTCTTGGAATAATCAAAGAAAGACATCCATGGTGTATTTCTCGAGAGAGGGTTTGGGGTTGTCCTTTGCCGGTTTGGAATTGTGAGAATTGTAATGAAAAAAACTGGTTATTTACAAGAGAAGAGATAGTAAAAGCAGCAAACAGTTTACCTGATGGTCCAGACTTTGAATTACACAGACCATGGATTGACAATATCATAATAAAGTGCAAAAAATGCAACAGCATTAAAACAAAAAGAGAAGAGTATGTTTTAGATACTTGGCATAACAGTGGATCAGCCCCCTATTCATCATTGACAGATGAGGAATATGCAAATGAGATACCAGCACCATTCTTCACTGAAGGAATTGATCAGACTAGAGGATGGGCCTACACATTACTAATTGAAAATGTAATTTTAAATAATACCCCGACCCCTCCCTACAAAGCATTTTTGTTCCAAGGACATGTTTTGGATGAAAATGGAGGAAAGATGAGCAAAAGCCATGGGAATGTTTTGGATGGCAAAGAATTATTAGAAAAATATCCTGTTGATTTGATAAGATTTTACTTTATGTGGAAAGCAAGTCCAATAGAGCCACTTAGTTTTAGCACAAAAGAACTAATGTCAAGACCATATCAGGTAATTAACACATTATTTAATTTGCATCTGTATTTTAAACAAAATAGCCAATACGATAATTTTGATCCAACAAATACAATTGATTGGGCAAAGCAAAATAATTTGCTTATATCACCTGACATTTGGCTTTTATCTAAACTTCAGAGACTCATAAAAAAAATTACAGAAAAAAATGAGGCATGTAAATTTCACGAAAGTGCAAAAGCAATAGATGATTTCATTATCAATAATCTAAGCCAAATATACATTCCAATTACAAGAGGAGAATTGTGGGATGAGGATGAGATAAAAAAGAATAGGCGTCTGGCAATTTATGCAGTACTTAGCAATGTGCTTAAGACTCTAGATATTTTGATTCATCCATTTTGTCCTTTTACTAGTGAGTATTTGTATCAAACAGTATTTCATAGAAAACAAAGTATCTTACTTGACAAATGGCCTCAATACCAAGAATCACTCATTAGTGAAAAAATTGAAGAATCATTTGACATTATGAAAGATATCGTATCCATATCATCTGCTGCAAGGATGAAAGGAAAACTAAAGAGAAGATGGCCACTAAATGAAGCAATGATTGGTGTAGAAAGAAGTATGAAGATAAAACTAGAATCATTATTAGAACTGTTACAATCTCAATTAAATGTAGAAAAAGTCACAGTTGTTGAAACTGAAAAAGAATCAGGGTTGGATCAGATATTAGAATTAAAACAATTGGGATTACCAATTAAAGCTGTAATAGAACTAGAAAGAAAAAGAATAGGACCAAAAGCAAAACAACACATGGGAAAATTAGTATCCACATTTAATAAAACAAATCCTGATGACATCATATCGACATTACAAAAAGATGGCAAGTATGATTTTAATATAGATAACGAAATAATTTCATTAGATATTCAAGACTTTATCATAGACTTTCATGCTGATGAAAACTTTGCATTATCAAAAAGAGACAACTACATTGTACTAATTTCAACATCAAGAAATAGAGAAATGATGGCAAAAGGATTAGTAAAAGATCTTGCAAGACGACTACAAACACTTCGAAAAGAGAGAGGTTACAATCCTACAGATGTTCTAGAGATTGCATCAATCCTTGATTTGGATGAAGAGTCATTAGAAATGATGAAAGAGAGAACAGATGAACTTGCATTTTTGGTGCGAGTAAAACAGGTGAATTTTACAAAATCATGTAAAAAATACAAAGATGATGATATTGATGGTCAAAAAATCAAAATATCTATAGAATGAGTTTTGGAATTCAATGTAATATTTTTATTACAATCATTAATCACAAAAGCAAATGTCGGAATCAAACCCAAATGTTGTTGGAATTAACGTTCTAAAGCAAAACGGCCTTGATGTTGATGAGTTGTTAAGAGAGTTAATCAAAAATGCAGCAGTAGAATTTACTGCATACTACTACTTTACCAACCTCAGGGCACATTGTACAGGTATAGAAGGAGAGGGATTGAAAGGTATTATTGAAGATGCAAGACTAGAGGATCTTAGCCACTTTGAATCATGCCTAGAGAGAATCTATCAATTAGGTGGATCTCTTCCAAATGATGCAATCGAATTTATCAAAATTTCTGGTTGTGAATTCCTTCAGCTTCCAGCAAACCCAACAGACCACAAAGCAATTCTAGAGAAATGTCTCAAAGCAGAACAAGGTGCAATTGTGAACTGGAATAAAATTTGCCAGATAACACTAGGAAAAGATCCTGCCACATACGATATTGCAAAAGACATCCTAGCTGAAGAGATTGAACATGAGTCATGGTTCTTAGAGTTAATTTATGGAAGACCATCAGGACACATGAGACGAAAGTATTCTGGTGAAAGACCACATACAAGAAAACACTCTAGAGCACTAGATATGACATAACTTCCAATCACCATTTTATTTCTTTTAGATTCACAACTAGTGTTCTTTATTGACGACAAGTTGTGAATATGTGTTGTTTTATTACGGTTAAATAGAAAAAATACGTAAAGATAAAGTGGTAAAACAGATTAGTTTAGATGCATGGCAGATACAGCATTTATCAGATCTGTTAGAAAAAGGATCAAATATTGTTGCAAGAACAGATAAGCCAATTGTTCTGTACAGACAAACTCTTGAAGAAGAAGAAGGGTCATATGAAGAAATTGTATGTACGCTTACCAAAGGATATGTAATTGAACAGATGGTAAGTTCAGGAGGAATGCTTGTTCCAAGTTTTCACCAACAGTTTGTATTTACAATTGAGGAATATCCGCAAGAATTATTGAGAAAAAGCAAAGACAGATTTTTAGAGATGGTAGATTTTCTAGATGAGCAGCTAAGATAATATCATAGTTAATAAAGACCCTTAAATTCAGGATTTTTGTATGCAACTACTGGAGTTTCAGGCAAAAGAGTTATTCCGAGAGTATGGAATTAACTTGCTTGATAGTATATCTTCTAAAAATATTGAAGAAGGTAGAAAACATGCAAAGCAGTTAGGATATCCGTTTGTTATTAAAATCCAAGTTCCAGTAGGAGGTAGAGGAAAGGCAGGAGGCATTCAGAAGTGCCAAAACGATGATGAATTTGAGCTGAAATATCCCCAAGTGATGGATTTGACAATTAAAGGAGAAAAAGCACGAGCAATTTTACTTGAAAAGATGGCAGATATTAAAAAAGAGCTTTATCTGTCACTATTTTTGAACCGCTCAAAGAGGAGTTATACAATAATTGCGTCGGCTGAAGGAGGAGTTGAAATTGAATCAGTAAAAAACCAAATCATCAAAGAGGTTGGATTAGGAGAGGTCTCAGATGAACTTGCAAGAGAGGTTGCAAACGAGATGGGATTGCAAGGAAAGACAGCTGATGGATTTATAGATACTTTAAAAAAATTATCAAAACTAACAATTGAAAAAGAGGCAGAGCTTGCAGAGATTAATCCTCTTGCAATAATGCAAGATGACACGATCATGGCACTGGATGGAAAATTTGTAACAGATGACAACAGTAATTTCAGACATCCAGAATTACAGAAATATCAAGAGAAAACAGAAATTGAAGAGCAGGCAGAGAAGAGTGGGTTTTCACTAGTGGAATTGGATGGAGATATTGCAGTTGTAGGAAACGGTGCAGGACTTGTAATGTCTACATTAGACATGTTATCAGATAACGGAGGAAAACCAGCATGTTTCTTAGATGTTGGTGGTGGTGCAACTACAGAATCAGTGTATGAAGCATTAACTTTGATTAGCAGAATTAACAGAGTAAAAGGGATTTTAGTTAACCTCTATGGAGGAATTGTGAAGACTACAGTAGTAGCTGAAGCATTTCTCAAAGCATATGAAAATAATTTAATTGATTTGCCAGTTTTTGCAAGACTGAAAGGTACTGAATCAGAAAAAGCAAAAAAAATGCTAGAAGGATCCAGAACTAAAATTTACAGTTCAGTAGAAGAGGCAATTAATGCAGCAGTAATGGGGAAAAAGAAATGACAGATATATTTGAACTACTAAAAGGAAAACCTGAAGATTCAGACTATAAGAAAAAAGGAGTGATTGTTCAAGGGATTACTGGCGCGTATGGTTCACTACATGCACATAATATGATAACATATGGAACTAACGTAGTTGCAGGAGTTACACCAGGCAAAGGGGGCCAAAAATTTGAAGAAAGTGTTCCAATTTATAACACAATGCAAGAAGCAGTAGATGCAACTAAAGCAAAAATTTCAATTATTTTTGTTCCAGCAAAATTCTTTCTTGCTGCAGCAAAAGAAGCATTAGAAGCAGGAATCAAATTACTTGTTGCAATCCCAGAACATGTTCCAATCCGAGATACAATGGAAGCACTAAATCTTGCAAACCAGAAAGGGGCAATAATCATAGGACCAAACACACCAGGTATAATGATTCCAGAATTAATCAAAGTCGGGATTATGCCTGCCATGCCATTTAAAGCTGGAAATATTGCAGTTTTATCAAAGAGTGGAACATTACTTTATGAAATCTCAGATGCACTTACAAATTCAGGATTTGGTCAATCAATCACAATTGGAATTGGTGGAGACCCAATTAATGGGACAAGACTGATTGATGCATTTGAAATGGTAAAAGACATTCCAAATCTGGAAGGACTGGTAATTGTAGGGGAAATCGGAGGAGATTCTGAGGAGATGTTGGCACAAAAAATTATCAATAGCGGGTTTAAGAAACCAACTGTGGCATATATTGCAGGAAGAGCAGCACCCAAAGAAAAGAGAATGGGTCACGCAGGAGCAATTGTCATGGGAACTTATGGTTCTGCAGAATCAAAAATATCAATGTTTAACAAGGCAAACATTCCAGTAGCAAAGAGACCCGTAGAAGTCCCAGTGTTGCTAGCAGGGAAGATAGAAAAATCCGATTAAAATAAAAGAGAGAGAGTTAGAAGAGAATTAAATGCCCATTACAGATCCAGAAAAGAAACGAATTGCACAACAAGCACGTCTTGTTATGAGAATTTGTTTCAAATGTGGATGTAGAAACGATATAGGTGCATCAAGATGTAGAAAATGCAAAAATCCATACTTGAGACTAAAGAACAGAAACCTCGGCGTCAAGAAATAGAATTAGAAATTCATCAAACTTTGTCTATAATTCGCAATCGCAGATTTTAGTTTAGATTCGTATTTGAGGATAAACGATTTTGCCATATCAGGAGTGTCCAATTCCTCAAAGTTTAATTGGACATCATCAGGTAACTGTTCGTTTATTTGAAAGAGTATTTTGGTTGCTTCTACATATTGCCCAAGATTATTAGCATATTCAAAAGCCAGTTTCATTCTATCCATCACAGAGTCAAATTCTTGTAAAGACATAGCATTCAATTTCAAAATCAGTAAAAAAGGTCAAGGTAATTACAATATATTCAATCAACCTAAAGATAAAAAAACTCGTCTTTTAGTAGATTCGTTGGACCGGTCGTCTAGTTTGGTTTGGATGACGCACTCACACTGCGTAAGGAAATTATTTCCCGCAATGGTCGTGGGTTCAAATCCCATCCGGTCCATGCACTCCACTGTATGGAACCCTCAAATTTCGGGTTTCAATGGGGGTATTTTTTGTATATCTCACAGGATGACTCTTCACAATTATCATTTTTCTTCTGAAAGTAGTTAAGTTACAACTTTCTAAAATCTTTATCGAATCAAAATTCAAAAAGACGCCATGGTTCAACACAAAATGAAGGCGAACCCGACCGTGTCACACACTAATCACTATCGAATCCTAGAAAATAACGCAGAAAGCCATTGGAGTGCTTTCAAACTACTATCAATTTTTTTCAGATTCCAATGTCATATTATTCAAAATAAAATTAGACAAAATCATACTACAGGCATACCTAGTCTAGGAAATAAACGAAATCTACAGTTCAAATTTGATTGGGAGTACAACATGTATGGGGATATAGTAAGCAGGTGATTAAGATACCCACGTGGAATTAATTAGATCATAATTCTCAACAGTATAGCATCTTAGAACATCTTGTTTTATTGTTTTATTCCATATCCTATCAATACAGAATAACATCCTAGTCCACATTGCTCACATATTGGTTTCATAGAATCTTTTTCTGCACTTTCAATGCAGAATGGGAGTTTTTCTCGACCTTTATGATCAACTGAGAGAATCGCCCATGTAGGGCAATCAATGGGGGTTGTCCCTTTTCCGCCCCATCTTCTCTTCATTATTTCCAGATGGTGTTCTGGATTTACGATGTAATCTTTGTAATCATTTGATTTTAGTTCAAGCAATCTATCGACTACTTTATCTCGTTCTTTTCCAAACGGCATCCATAATGGATCATTTTTCATAAATGGGGGTATGAAACTGAAACCCAATTTTGTTGGAATAATCCTTCCAATCATCAATTACATTTTCTATGGTTTTGTATCTTTTAGAGTTGATAGTCATAGTTATCCAGATGTCTTTCCATGCTTTTTTTCCATTTGATTGAACATAGTCAATAACATTCTTCCGAGTGCTCTCCCATGCGTTATCCCCACAAATTTGATTGTGAGTTTCTTTGTCACCATCAATTGAAATCCAATAAAAGTAGATGTCTTTGAGATATGGAATTGGGTATGTTCCATTTGTAACAACACATGCCTTTTTTGGAAACTCCTTTACAAACAACTCTACAACATCCTTTCTCATCAGAGGCTCACCTCCCACAAGAGTCGCCATAAAGACATGATTTTTCTTAAATTTCTCATCAATGATGCTTTTCCATTGCTCCAGAGTCAGATCTTGTTCTTCCTTTCTGTTCAGCCATCAGTAACAATGCTCACAGTGTAAATTGCATACGTTTGATGATATCGGCAGACCCCTAAAACGGACTATGCTTGTTAAACAGTTTGTAACCTGCAAACTTGGCAGTATTTACAAAATTATAATCGTGCACATTATTGTAGATGCGATTTTCTTTGAGATGTATGAAGGAACAAGTGAAGGTTTTATCCATGGGGTTAGGACAGGGCGGCGAAAATTAACGTACCCGAAAGAGTTCCTGAAAAGATTCCAGAAAAGGATACTGAACAAATTGGTTTTAATAAACAGCAAATAAAAATTGATATCTTAAAACAATTTATTCATGAAGGAGAAAGTTTCCATAATGACCCAGGAGTAGGAGAACCATCATTCATGAATAGGGCGTTAGACTTATTGCTATCTGTGTCTAGAAATCTGTTATCGCCCATGAACATATTTGTCAGTCTGTACCATCCATCATCAATTCGTGTAAATTTCCAGAATGAACCAGAATGATTCCCACCGTTATTCATGACGGTGACGTCTAGAAATCTGTTATCGCCCATGAACATATTTGTCAGTTTGTACCATCCAGCACCCATTCGTGTAAATTTCCAGAATGAACCAGAATGATTCCCACCGTTATTCATGACGGTGACGTCTAGAAATCTGTTATCGCCCAATAACTTATTTGTCAGTCTGTACCATCCAGCACCAATTTTTGGATCATCATAAAGCCAATCTCCATCCAGATATTTTTGTTGTTGTACAGAACCACTAACAAATTGCTGAATAGCATCTTTTACCCTTAACCAATTTTTTAGTGTTGCCTCAAGACCAAGATTCATCATAAATAGTGAACCCTTGGATATACTATCAGTAAATTCCCTCTCCATGTGTGCAATATCAGAACTTATTGAATCACACACCCCACGAATGTTTTTGATTGCATGTTCTATATTACTGGGACTGGGTTTAAGTACAACCCACTCCTTACCGGCAGATGTCTGATGGTACTCCGCATCTACCTGTTGGTTTACTTCACTGAACTGAGTTATTTGGGTTGCTAAATCTACTGTTTGTTTCTGCAGGGTATTCAGATCCTCTTTAATGGTGGCCATTACTTGGGTAAACTGAGCCTGTATTGTTGCATCTGTATTACCCTTTTGTAGTTCGTCTACGGCATTTTGGAGTATGTTGAAGTTGGTTGTGACATCCTTATCAATAAAACTGTTTATTGTCTTGCAAAGAGTAATTAGACCTGGAAATGTGGTACTTTTCCATGTTTTGCATACATTGACCAAATTCTGATAGTTAGGCATAGTGCGATACACAAAGTACTCTCCACCCCTTTGCCCTGCCAAAACAAGAAATACACGTTTATTAATTTTTGTCCAAAATTCAGTCGGGATTTGAAAGAGAGCAACGGTATTTCCAGGACCTAAATTAACGGAGTTCATTCATCATCATGCCCATTATTCTAATTGTACACGGTACTTCCTGCAAATTCCATAGTAATCTTGGTTAATTTTGTCAAGTCAAGTCCAGTGTTTTTCTTTTCATCTATTTTTATAGTCCATTCTGTAAACGGTGTTGGCTTAAAATAAGCAAAAGAGACTATGTCATCCACCTTACCGTCAGTTAGGATACGACCATGTGTTTTATCGTCAAACTGAAAATAGTGACCTTGCGTATCTGAAATTATTTCATACTGGAATCCACGTGAAAGTGGTTTACTGGTAAATAGATACTCTTTCCCATTTAAACGATCCCGATAATTCCCAGAAGTGCTGATGTCAATGGAAATCATTTGTCCTTCTTTTTCAGGTTTTGCACCTTCCAACCATACTCGTACAGTGGTTAGACGCACACGATCATTTCCAACAAATTGGTTTGCATTAAGAGGCAAAGTCCATGTAGCTTCTCCCTTTACCTGAAGATTTTTGATTATGTCCTCTGATGTTACATGAAAAAATCTAGTAGGCATAGTTTGTGGTTTTTTATTTGAAAAATTTTCCAAAGCACCTTTTTTGTCTAAATCTATTTTTGTCAAGACATTTAGATCTTTATTGATTTCACCTACTTTATCTATGATTTGTGGATGTACCTTGGATTCCATCAAAGCCCAGTAAAAAAATGATGCTTGATAGTTTTTTAATGCTGAAAACAAAGAACCCTTTACATCCAGATAACGTCTAAAGAGCTGTTGCATCATTGCAACCATTGGCTTTTCTCCAACCTTGAGAGACTCCACCAGTTCCTCTGATTGTTTTTCTTGTTGTTCTTCAAAGTGTTGTTGCAAATCAGTATTTTGCTGAGAACGATAACAATCTCAAAAATATTTCAAAAATATTTTACGTGGGATCTCCTGTGTTTGGTGCACCTAAAATGTTAGCTGCTGTGAGATTTGGTCAAGAAAGTCCAATAGGATGGTTGCGTAAAATATGGGTTGGCCCCAAGCCTGAAACAATAGTCAAAGTTGTGAGGAACATGCCAGGATTATATCAACTACTGCCAACTTCAGATTACAAATTAGATTTCTATGAAGAAGACGAGGTGATTGATAATGACAAGGCATATGACGGACTAAACAGTGAAATAGTAAAAAATACAAAAAAATTTCATGATAACATTAAAGAAAAATTATTTGTTCAACAAAAAAATGGAACATTACAGTTTAGATTCAAAGATAAGGCGTATTTTGTCCTAGGAAATAATTTGGATACAATTAATAAAATTGTAGTCAAAGGGGGAAAATTTAAACGATTTACTAAACAAAACAATGGTGATGGAACTGTCCCCATATATGGGCTAGAGGAATTGGTTCAAAAGGAACACAGAAAAATAATAATTGGGAAAAATTCTGAACATCTTAAGCTGATACAAAATGATGAAACATTCGAGTTTATTCTTAAAAAAATAAATACGGATTGAATTTTACTTTTATACTATAATCAACTCATCCTAAAACTCTCCAATACATCATAATTGACGCAATGTTAACAAACGCAAGATAATTCTCTGCTATTCTTTCATATCTGATTCTAATTCTATGGAATCCATTCTTCAACCAAGCAAAGAACCTTTCTACAACGTAACGAGTCTTGTTGTAATTTGCATGGTGGACTGTTTTTGTTTTGAAATTTCTATGTGGAGTGTATGGTGTAATGTATCTGTCTTCCAAATAATCTCTAATGGTTTTGGATAAGGGTTACGATGCAGAACTAGTTCATCAGATGATTCGTAATGAAAACACAATCTACATGATTCCTACAAAAAACAAAAGTTGCTTGATCAGTAGAACTAAAGGTAGATACAGAAAAATAATGAGAAGAGAATTTGATGAATTATTGTATCATCAGAGAAATAAAACTGAGACAATCTTTTCTGTAACAAAGAGAAAGTTTGGTTCTGAGATAAAACCATACAATGATTCTATGAAAGAAAAAGAGTTACTATATCGTGTGTTATCTTACAACTGTCACAGAATGTGTGTAATTTCTGCTTTATTATGGATGATTTCTAAGTAGCCATTATAAGATCTATTTATGATGGCGTAATAATGAAATTGTATCTCGAAATTTTATTACCGAATAATTTTAATAATAAATGTTATTTTCTTATAATTATGACTTATGAATATTTTGCAACATCTGTACACTGTATTGATGGAAGAATTCAACTTGCATTGGCAGAATGGGCTCAAAGGGAGGGGAATCTGCCAGGGACGGTTAAACATCTCGATTCGATTACAAGGCCTGGTGTAAATAAGATAGTTTCAGAAAATACAAACATTGAATCAATCAAAATGGCTGTATGTATATCCATTGACGGCCACAACTCAGAAGCAGTTCTAGTATCCGGACATCATGATTGTGCTGGCAACACTGATGATGCTGGTGAAAAAGTATCTGATAGTGTCCAAAAGGACCAGATCAGAAAAGCAGTTGAAGTTATTTCTTCATGGAAGACGCCTAATGGGAAATCGCTTTCAGATTTAAAAGTTATTGGTCTCTGGGTAGCCCCTAACAGTGAAGGTAAATGGATAGCAAATACTGTTTAATTACAAATTGAGTGATTGATATACAGATTATTTTACAACTATCTTTTTTGCAGAATCTGTCAAAAATTCTATTTAATGATTGAATTATATATTGATAGTTTCTCCATATTTTCAAAAAAGTTTCGGACATTGCCTAAAAAATTCCAAATGGATAATTTCTTAAACTGAATTAATAGTCATCAATACCGAATTGATAAAAAATATCAGAAGAACCTTAACATTCACAATTATTTTTCCAACATCATTGTCTTACTGAATAAAATAAAACATAATATAATGTGCATAAACAAACAATGGCAAATTTTTTGTTTATATATTGAACTGGATTTTAGTGATTTTAAAAATTCCACAGGTCACATTACGATTTATCATCACTGGTAATTTCATCTCCGACATAGATGTATGCAAAAAGTTCTTGATTTTCTGTAACACTATTGTTTGACGTAGAATTTAGCTGCACTATAACATCACACATTCCATGTACTTGTTGTACATCTGACACAATTGGAATATTTTTTAGTTAATTGATAATGGAGTTTATTTTTACATCATCACAAGTCAACAGTACAAAGGAAGGATAAGAATCAGACAACAAGCAGTAATTATATTGTGACAAAATAATTAAGAGATTTGATAAAACTGCCAGTCTGCATTTGTAAGCTGCAAGTATATCTTTGACATTCTAGTTTTTAATTAGATTGGCATAATGTCACAATCCAATAGAATTTCTACGGAATTTTTATTTATGATCTTTACCATATTACTATCTCATGACAAGAAACATAATTACTTGTTTAGAATTATGCGTGGCCAGTTACGTCATCAGAATATCTTCAAAAAAAACATGAATCCACACAAAGACCGGAGGAAATAGTTGAATTGTCTGGCAAGAAGACATATCAATTAAACATACGTCTTGATCATGAAAATTTTACTTTATTAAACCAAATTTCAAAGGATGCAAAACAAAGTCCAAGTACTGTAGGCTCACAAATCATATCACAATGGATTGAATTTTACTATTACAAGATACACAGAGGAGATGTTATTTTTTCCAGACAGATTCTGAGAAAAATTATCGACATTTTGGACAAATCCAAGATTGACAAGATTTCTGAATTTATGGCCAGACACATCATTAAGGAGATAAGATTGCAGAAAGGAGATGTGACATATTCTGTTTTGGCAGAACACATTCTAAAATGGAACAAGGGAAACCACTTGCAACTAAATAGAATTAGGCAAAACAACAATCACAATGACTACTCAGATGTGTTTATCTCCAAACACAATCTAGGGTTTAACTGGTCTGAACTAGAATGCAAAACATACACAAGAGCCTTTGAGCTGATTGGACAAACCATAATCTCCAGTGAATATGACGAGGACATGTTTTGCATCAAGGTGATAAGCCGAGATGATGTGCAATAACATGCATCTTATATTTTTGAAAAAAACTAGTAACAAATGCTAGCATTTGTAGCAAAAGTAACTAGGGTGGTTATATGCAATTGGTACCATATCATGTTACATGACAAACTCACTAGAGAAAAACAACAAAATAAATTCTAAAATAAATAAAACAGAAAAATTACAACTGCCATTACAAAACACATGTCTATGTCAAAATAAAATACCAAAACTTGTGACAACAGTTGAAGATAGTGAGATTGTCTGCAGGAATTGCGGAGTGGTGTTTGGGTTTGATGAGGGTGACAACAGCAACACCATTCCATACCAACATATTACAAAATCTAGAATCAATTTATATCAAAAAAGACAAAAGGGTGGAAATCCACATGATGTAAAAAACATAACACATGTTTCCAATCTAAGACTGGAGAAAAATAATAATTCTGACATCATTCCATTTGCAGATATTTGTGACAAGCTAAAATTATCTGATGCCACTTCTGAGAATTGTTGGAAGTCATATTGTATACTGAAAAGACAGACAAGCAAATTTACCCGAGCAAAGGCGATGTGTCTTGCCATTTATCAGACCTGCATGGACAGCTGTATTCCATTTGATGAGGATAAAATCAGGGTCACCAGACCTCCAGATGTTTGAAACGATATTAGCGCAATAGTCAATGCACCTGGACCCGAAAGCAATGGAAAAAATACAATCCCAATCCAAATACCAAATTCCATCTCAGAAAATATCTTGGGCATCACCTGAAAGACCAACGATACTCCCTGGTCAGGCTCCATTCCAAATGAAAATAGAATTGAAAAGATCATAAATCCTGATGTAAATGATATGAGTACATCTGCAAGAAGAATGATGGATGATGAACGTGGAAGAGAATATTTCTTTCCAAGATAAGAGCCATAGGCAACTAGAGTACCAAACCCAATGGATAAAGAAAAGAACACCTGTCCAAATACCGAAGTCCATATCTTTGTATCAGAAAATCTTGTAAAATCAGGACTCAGATAATACGCTATGCCATTCTCAGATCCTGGAAGCGTTATGGCATAAATTGTCAGAGGAACTATCAGTGCAATCAAAATAGTCACACCATACTTGTTTATCTTTTCAACCCCGCCAGTGATTCCCCGATTGATTATCACATAATTGATTGCAAGAACTGCAAAAAATGACACGAGGGAAAAATGAATTTGTGTAATCCCGAAACGTTGATGCAGGAAATATTATGCTCATCACCAAAAAGGATAGTATCCAACCCAAAATCACAAGATAATAGCTAAGAACTATTGTTGCTACAGCTACGGTGAATATTCCAATCCACTTGAATTTTTTATGGATATTTGCAAGGCTTCCAATAATTGACGTATTGTAGTATCTTCCGACTGCTAATTCCAACAGCATGAATGCCAGACCAAAGCTAACCATGACTAAAAGGTATGGTACAAGAAATGCACCACCGCCGTTTGTACCAACAAGGTATGGGAATCACCAGATGTTTCCTATTCCTACTGCAGAACCAATAGCTGCAAACAAGAATCCATAATATGACTGCCAGTGTTCCCTTCTCATGGTATCATCACAGTTACTGTTCGTTTATAATTTGAACAATAATCTTGATGTCATGGTTCTCCCTTAGTGATGAGAACTGGACATTTTGCATGCCCTACCACTCCACTTGCAACGCTTCCCAAAACAATTTTTCTAAAGCCTGTCCTTCCATGGGACCCCATGACAACCAAGTCAATGTTGTGGCCATCCGCATAATTTACTATTGCATCTGAAGATGAAGGATTGTGAACTATTTTTATAGAAAATGATACATGTTTGGCCTTTGCCCTGTCTTTAAGTTTTTCAAGCATTATAGTAGCAGCAGATTCCTCCTCATCTTGAATTTCCTGCATACGTTCCAGAGACATCCCAGCAGAATCAGATATCTTTGATTGTATTACGGTCATGACTGTTAATTCTGATTCAAATTTTTCTGCAATTTCTAATGCCTTGTCATATGCTTTTTCAGAGTATCTAGAACCGTCAAAGGGCACAAGTATTTTTTTCAATGTAACTGATTTTGTTTTTCTGAATTTATATCCATGGATGATTTTTCAAGTTGAATGCTCTTTGAGCCACTTGCCAACCTCTGGCCATAGTTTTTTGTGTGCGGTTTTACTAATGCATAATCCAACATGACCTGTTGGAAATTCTATTGTTTGTTTGTCAGTGCTTGCAACTACATCTGTAATGGTTCTACTAGATTCGGCTGAAACAAGATCATCATTTGTTCCAACTATGTTCAATACGGGCATTGTGATATTCTTCAGATCAACAAGAGTATCACCTAGTATCATTTTGTTTTGGATCAGTAGATTTTTTTTATAAATATCATCTATGATCTGCTCAAATGTTTTTCCAATAATTGGAACGCTGTCATAAAGCCAGGATTCCACTGCAAAAAACTGCGTTATTTCTTTTGTACTTCTAGGCTGGCTAAAGTAAAATTGGTATTTCAAGATTGCCTCCAATGGATTGCGAAGTATGAATGCAATGTTTAGAAAAGATGATGGCACATTTCCAAAAGTATCTACAAATTTTTTGACATCCAGATCTTTAATCCATGATTCTAACACGGTAGCTGGTTTTCCAAAATCTACTGGAGTTGCATGTAAAATCAAGTTTTTTACATCTTTAGGGTGCATTGCAGAATAAATCAAAGATAAAATTCCACCCCAACAATATCCAAACAGAGTAACATTTCTAGAACCTGTAACTTCTTCTACCTTGTCAACTGCATTTTCAAGATAGTCATGAGCATAACTTGCAAGCGGCATGTTTTCGTCCTTAATAGTTGGCAATCTCCAGTCTGTAGCATAGACATCAAATCCAAGCTGTTGAAAATGTCTAATTATGCTGGTCTCTGGAAGTAGATCCAAAATATAGTGTCTGTTGATTAAAGAGCCTACAACAAGGATAGGTGTTTTGAATTTTTGAGGTGAATCTGTTTTGTAGTGATGAACCTCAAATTTTCCCTTCATCGGAATTATTTCAGACGGTGTTCGATTAATTGTGTCTCGTATAGGCTCTATCAGATTATCATAATAGCCAATCATGGTTTCAAGATATTTGTATAATAAATCATGATGGCCAACTGATGCAAATTCTGCAAATGAACCTACAAGAGATGATAGTGATTTTGAAAATTTTTTTTGTTCTAAATTGCTACGTAGTTCAGCATCAAAAGTAGATCTAATCTTATCTTGAATCTTTTTACCTGTAGACTCTTGTAAATTATTAGCAGATTCAATTGCTCGTAACCATGAATTAAAAAGAATCAGACCATACCTTGATTGAAAGTCAAATGATTTTATTGCAAAATTAGTGTAAACAGATAACGGATTATCGGCGTTCTTTGAGTCTTTCAATCCACCATATCCTTGTAAATTGGCATATATTGTTATTTTTCAATACCATAGTTAACTCTCTTTTAATAGTCTAATTACATCAAAATCATGAGTATCAAATTGCAAGAACTATCAAAAACATCATGGCATTCTTTATCTGTCCAAAAAGTTGCAGAGATACTCCAGACTGATCCTATACAAGGCTTGGACTTGAATGAGGCAAATAATCGCTTGCAAAAGTTTGGAGAAAACACATTATCTGTAAAAAGAGAACAAAGTCCAGCGATTTCATTTCTTTTGCAATTCAAGCAACCGCTAGTTTTGATTCTCATAATAGCTGGTTCCATAACTGCAATGCTGCAGGAATTAGTTGATACGGGCGTAATTTTTGGTGTAGTTGTAGCCAATGCAGTAATTGGTTTTATTCAGGAACACAAAGCAGGCAAGGCAATTCAGGCTCTTGCACAGATTGTAAAAAGCGAAAATGTTGTTGTTAGAAACGGTGAAAAAACCAGGTTATTCTCAAAAGAAATCGTTCCAGGAGATGTGGTACAGCTTCGT
>Ga0224506_10000222_pt1 | contig 56163 bp, 46 predicted proteins | sample SF_Jan12_sed_USG_2_FD_169108 | JGI IMG/M metagenome (GOLD analysis project Ga0224506, IMG submission 169108) | Sediment microbial communities from San Francisco Bay, California, United States - SF_Jan12_sed_USGS_8_1 | ecosystem: Environmental > Aquatic > Marine > Sediment | place: USA... | reverse complement strand
AAGCTGACACTTTATGGTGCAACGAAAGGCGTGACTGGCTCCATGTATTTACTGGAAACTGACAGTGCCCGTATATTATTAGATTGTGGTCTCTATCAGGGAAGCCGGGAAGAAGAGCAGGCGAACAGTGAACCATTTCCGTTTGATGTCAGTAAGATTGATGCTGTTGTTCTGTCGCATGCACACCTTGATCACTCAGGCAGGATACCGAAGCTGGTAGCGGAGGGTTTTAGCGGTTCGCTTTATATGACCAGAGCGACCAGTGAATTATTGGAAATAATGCTCAGGGATGCGGCATCGCTACAGCAGCGTGATGTGGAGTGGGAAAACAAACGCCGGCGCCGTTCTGGTAAGATTGAAATTGAACCAATGTATACGATGGAGGATGTGGAGGCATCGCTAGCCCTTTGTGCGGGTTTAAAATACGGTACACGCACTGAAATTGTTAGCGGTATTGAACTGCGTTTTAATGATGCGGGCCATATACTGGGCTCCTCTATTGTTGAGCTGTTTATTAATGAAGATGGCGTGGAGAAGAAACTGGTATTCTCAGGTGACCTTGGCAACAGCTATGCGGCATTATTACGTGACCCGGTGACGATTGAAGAGGCCGATATTGTATTACTGGAATCCACCTATGGTGATCGTTGTCACCGGCCGATGCATGACACATTGCAGGAGTTTGAGGATATCGTCATAGAGGCTTCTGAAAATGGCGGTAATATTTTGATTCCTTCATTTGCGGTAGGGCGTACTCAGGAAATTATTTTCCGCCTGGGTGAGTTATATCAAAAAGGCAAACTAAAACATCAGGCCATTTATCTGGATAGCCCAATGGCAATTGCGGTGACTGAGGTTTATCATCGTTATCAGAATATTTTTAACGAAGAAGACAGTGAAACGATGCAAAACGTCAGCAGCGGTAGTCTGCATAGTTTTCTGCCGGTATTGCGTTATACCACCAGCACAGAAGAGTCGATGGCACTGAATAAAATAGAGGCGGGCGCTATTATTATTGCCGGCAGTGGCATGTGTACCGGTGGCCGTATTCGTCATCACTTTAAACACAATTTGTGGCGACGCAATTCGCATGTGATTTTCGTCGGCTATCAGGCGATAGGTACACCGGGTCGTGCACTGGTAGACGGGGCGACATCATTCCACCATGGCGGCGATGAAATTGCCGTTAAGGCGGCCATACATACACTGGGCGGTTTCTCTGCACATGCCAGTCAGTTACAGTTGATTGACTGGCTCAGTCATTTCAAAACACCGCATCCAAAGTTGTTTTTAATACACGGTGAAAGCAAGGCTAAACAGGTGTTAAAAGAGCGACTTGTGCAGGAAGGCTGGGCTGCCAATATTCCACAGTCGGGTGAGCGGATTAAGTTTTAAATAAGAGGCCGGCATAACCCTCATCCTGAGCAAGATTGTTTTCCATGGAAGGAACAATATCCTCATATGTGCATCATTTTTTTGCCTGCCGGCTTGAAATAAGAATTGTCGGTCTCCATATTCTCATTGTGTCTACTTAGAGAATAAAACTGTAATGAAACGAATCTTTTACTTTTTGCTAACGAATATTGCCATCATGCTGGTTTTAGGTGTGGTGCTGCAGTTATTGGGTGTTGAGTCCATTCTGCAGAATAACGGCGCAGACCTGAATTTACAGGCCTTACTGGTGTTCTCTGCGGTGTTTGGTATGGGTGGTTCTTTCATTTCTCTAATGATGTCTAAATGGATGGCAAAACGTATGAGCGGGGCCGAGGTGATTGTGCAGCCCCGCAGCGATACCGAAAGGTGGTTAGTGAACACGGTGCAACGGTTATCGCAAAAAGCCGGTATTGGTATGCCGGAAGTGGCGATTTTTCATAGCGCTGAAATCAACGCGTTTGCCACGGGTATGAGCCGCAATAGCGCACTGGTTGCCGTCAGTAGTGGCCTGTTAAGTAATATGAATGAGAACGAGGCAGAAGCCGTTATCGGTCATGAGATAGCGCATGTGGCAAATGGTGATATGGTGACATTGACCCTGATTCAGGGTGTGGTGAATACTTTCGTGATTTTCTTCTCGCGTATTGTCGGTTTCTTTGTCGACCGGGTGCTTTTGAAAAACGAGCGTGGTCATGGCATTGGCTATTACATCGCTTCTTTTGTTGCACAAATGGTGTTCGGTATTTTAGCCAGCGGCATCGTCATGTATTTTTCTCGCTGGCGTGAGTTCAGAGCCGATGAAGGCGGGGCAGAATTAGCGGGCACCCGAAATATGATCGCGGCTTTAGAAAAGCTAAGACGCAATTCCGGCGCCAGTGAATTGCCGGACCAGATGGTCGCCTTTGGAATCTCGGGCGGTGCAAAAAGTAATTTACAGAAATTCTTTATGAGTCACCCGCCACTGGAAGAGCGTATCAGTGCTTTAAAAGCCAGACTGTAGTTAGTAGTTTTTATGTATGAAAAATGCCATTCATAGAATGGCATTTTTTTGTGTCTGAATGGCCGAAATTTAGTTACCGGTTGCAATATCACTGAGTTTATTTAAAGCCGTGCTCATTTTTTTAAGGGTTTCGTCGCGGTCATTGATGTGGTGACGCTTTGCGATATACGCGGGGTCGTTATAACTTAAAAAAACCTTTCCATTTTTATCTTCCCAGGCCAGTGCTTTTAACGGCAGGTCGATGCCGGCTGCCTGGTTTGATGTAAACAGATGGCTGCCAATTTTAGGGTTACCAAAAACCAGTAATTCTGTGGGTCGTAACGCAATACCAACAGCGCCGGCTTTGACATCATGCTGCCAGCGCATGGCAACACTGATACCTTTCGTTTTTAAAGCCGCTTCTAGCTTGTCGAGTGTCTGAGAGACTGAATAGCGGCTCGGTTTTGTGATCAGACCGTCGTTATGCCCGGCAATGGCAAGAAAAGGGGAGAGTGCCAGTAGAAATGAGAGTGTGAAAATGTGCTTTTTCATAATAAATGTCCTTTTTAAGTCGTTCACGCATAGCTGTTATGCGTGAACTAGGACAGTGATAAGTAAAAAGAGTTTACTTATCACTCATTTACTACGAAATTAACCGGCCATCTCAGTAAAGTCATAATTGAGTTCTGGCATTGGCTCCTGCAGGAAGTTGCCCTGTATGAAGTTGATCCCCATGCCCCACAACACAGACAGGCTACTGGCATCATGGATGCCCTGAGCGATGGTCAGTTTACCCATTTTTGTGGCCGTTTCAGTGATGTTTTGAACGGCTTCCTGGTTTTGTGTGTTGGTAGAAAGCTGATCCATAAATGAACTTTCAATCTTAAGGTAGTTGGCAGGAATGTGTTTTAACAGCTGGAACGGGTTCATGCCGGTACCAAAATCATCCAGTGCAAAGCCACAATCCAGTGCGTTAAGGCCTTCAGCCAGTATTTTAGACTGCTTTAGATTAGTGACGGCGATAGACTCTTTAATTTCAAAGATAATGCTGTCTTTATTAAGTTTGGCGGCGTGAATTTTTTCTTCCAGCCAGGGCAGTAGCTTTTCATCACGCAGCGATGCTTCGCTGAGCTTAATAAAAAACCTCGTGCTTTTCTTGGCTTTTTTCTGCGCAACCAGAATTTTTAGTGCATTGCCAATGACCCAGCGGTCAATCAGCGGCATTAAACCGCTTCTTTCCGCTGCCGGTATGAAATCATCAGGCATAATGAGCTCGCCTTTTTCGCCTTTCATTCTTAAATAAATTTCGTAACGTTCTTCGGTGTCACCGTGCAGGCTGATGACAGGCTGATAAAACAGTGCAAACATATTGTTTTTAAGTGCATCCATTAAAGCGCCGGATACTTGTGAGTCAACTTCTTTTTGTGTCAGTTCGCCTTCTTTAGGAATATAAACAGAGACTTTGTTGGGCCCGGTTTGCTGTGATTCCTCTGCTGCTTTTTCTGCCCGCAATATTATTTCGCTGGATTCCGGTGATTTTTCTTCTATCAGGCTGATGCCGATGGTGCAGGTGGTGGTGGCTGATGTGCCATTGATTACAGTGCTGAATTCTTCGATGGCTTCTCTGATTTTATTAGCGCAGGCCTCAGCACCTTGACGGTCTGAATTTTCATGGGTGATGGTGAAGTGGTGGCCGTGAAAGCGTGCCAGCACGTCGTTCTCTGAGCAGGTCTTTTTCAGTAACTCTGCGATTTCGATTAATAGCTGGTCACTGCCAATAACACCTAAAGTGCTTTTGAAGTCCTGAAAGTTATCAAGGCTTAAATACAGTAAGGCTGATTTCAGTTTGTCCTTCTTCGCTTTGACGATGGTCTTTTCAAGTGAATCAATAAAAAACTGCCGGTTATAGAGGCCGGTTACCTGATCACGCTGGCTTAGCATATTGATCTGTTTTTCTAATTCTTTCTGGTCTATTTCATTGCGAATAATGATCTGTATGCAGGGTTCGCCTTCGATAGATGCCGGCGAGAATTCTATTTTTCCTTTAAATTCTGTGGCATCCGAATTTTTAAGCGTACTTTCTAAAGACGCGATGCCTTCTGTTTTTGCGTAATCACGCAGGAATTTTTTGAAACTGTCCTGATCACTGCTGCTGACCATATCAAGTATCGGTGTGCCTTCCAGATCACCGGATTCTTCTATACCAAAAAGCTCAAGGTAGGACTGGTTGGAATAAATGTGCATGCCTTCGTGGATATAGGCAATGGCGTCGCGTGAGCTATCCATTAGTGATTCACAGCGGCGCTCACTTTCAGTATAGGCTGTTTCCAGCTTGGCAAGCCGGCGATTGTTGGCGATCTGTTTTAGTTCGCGGTTGAGCACATTCTTAAGGTGTACTTCATTGTCCATATCGATCAGGTCATTAGCACCCTGAGCCATGGCGATGTCTACATCGTTGGTCTGACCATCCCTGCAAGAGGCAAGAACAGATGTTCTTTTTAAAAGGTCATGATTTGCGAGTATTTTTACGGTGGCGGGGAGATCAATCAGTTCCATGCCATTACTATAGATGACAAGATCAGGGGTGATCTTTTTGAGGGCTTCTTCGAGATCTTCGTCATCTTCTACCCGAACTGAATGCGACGCAGAACCAAGGCCACGAATGAGGCTGACCAGTTTTTCTTCATTGTTGAAAGAATCGTCAATTACGATGATGTTGACGGATGTTTCTTTACCCACAAATTACTCCATAGCCACGTGATACATTCTGACATTCTAATATGTAATCAACAGATATGGAAATTTGATTCCAATATGGCCTGTTTAAAGTGATGACCAGATAGAATCAAAGTCATCGCCGTCTTCAGAATTGTGATCTTGCTGTTTCGCTGCGGGTTTAACCGCTTCTTTTTTAAGCTGCTTTTTACTGCCCGCAGCGGTTTTTTCGTCAACCTGAGTAAACTGGAACTGAGTGAACGAGCCGGTGTGTTCAGCTACATGACTGAGCTTTATATTAATGGTTCGTTCGTAAACATGAATTTTAAGCAGGGTACCTATTTTAAAGGCATGTGCCGGTAATAACAGAGTGGAGGGTTGGTTAATTGGTTTAATGCCCGGTAACATCAGGCACTCAAAAGGGTCCTGATAGTCTGTGCCAATGCGTTCGACAGTGGCGATAATGACTTTTGGCGATAACACCTGAACGCCGATATCAAGCCCGCTGCCTTGTGTGTATTGCATCCAGCGGATAATGCCGGCACGCCAATGGTAGCTGTGATCGGGTTCCTTTTCTCTGATCCCTATTAATTCACCCACTTGTGCTTTCGATGTAGTGTCAGAGTTCCAGTGCAGGCAATAACCGCCGGCTGAAATATTAATGACCTCCCAGTACAGGTCATCTTCTTCTTTGATCAGGTGATAGCTCTCTTTTTCGCGGGCTTTAAGTTCACCGATGAAAGTGTCGGTGAGCACATTACCAGAAGCGACAATATCCCATGCATTGGGCAGGTTCTTCATACTTGCATTGAGGTTTGGGTGGGTGATTAAGCTGTGATCATAGTGATCCTCTTTGTCATAGCTATAATCGGTATTGATGGCTTCAAGTGAGAGTGTTGGTAGTGTGGGGGGTTCTGTTACGGGGTTTAACTCTGAGTACATTGCGTTATAAATTGGAGTAAGCCCAATAGATGCCGAAATACCACCATTTTTATGGTTGCGTGAGAAGCGTCGTTTTGCGCAAATGCTCCAGGATGTTGCAAGGGTTCTGAGTGTTTCCTGAGTCAGCCCGTCATTGGTGGAGATGGTATCGTAGCCTTTGCTTTTATCGGATGAAAGTGAGCGAATTTTATTGACCAGCGCTTCGGTATTAACCGCAACAAAGTTTGTATCGTTCTGGTGTTCTGCCGTGCTAATGCAGGCCGGCGGTGAGTCAGCCTTTATCTGAATCGAAAAACAACGGTCCTGTACAGTATCAAGCGGGATAGCTGTCAAATTCACCAGATCATTCCAATCATCCAGTTGTTTGAAAACCCGTTCTGTTTCGCTGTGCCTGAGTGCATGTGGCCGGGATAAAGAAAATAGCACCAGTTTTTTATAGGCTTGTTCCAGACTAACTGCAGCACTTTCTTTTGTTTTGCCAGGAACTGATTTTTTTTGCCAGTTCTTGGTGCAAATATACTGATAGATATGATTGACATCCCACCAGCTACCACGAGGCACACTGGCGTAAATCTGACTGGCTCGTAACACTAACAGGGATGTGTTGGTAATGGCGCGGTGAGCGGCCAGAATAATATTTTTGTCATCCAGTTTATCGATGCCGTTAGCGACATCAAAAATAATGATTTTATAGCCGTGAGTGATTTCACGTAACAGTGCCTGATTTAAATTAATAATCTTAAGGCTTTTATCAGGTAATGGCAGGCTGCGATTTATAAAGTGTTTATGCAGGTGATGTAAAATGAGTTCAATAGGCTCAAGAAACAATTCCATGTTTTCAATGCGATATTTTGCCGGCATTTGCTGACGGTTAAGGTCAACCAGCGCATTGTAAATTTGTCGTGTCATATCACCCATACTGGCACGGGGAAGCTGGGCTAACCACTTTTTGATTTTACGCGGGTGATTCGGGAAGGCTGCTTTTACTGGCTCTGTCTGACTGGGAATATGAAGTTTCATTAAACCTGTGTACCTGCCTTCGAATAAATATGTACAGCTAAAATATGTATTGATAATAAATAATATAACAAAAACAATAATTTCCAGCTATTTGTTAGTGTAATTTACATAACTGTTACACTATTCGTATTTTTGCCTGTTCACCAGAAACTTCTTTCACCAGATTCGGCGTGAGATATCCGGGTAATAATTTGCTGATCGAGTTCATTATGGCGATTGCGTCAGCTTCTTTTACAGAAAAATGCGCGGCGCCCTGAACAGGATCTAACAAGTGCAAATAATACGGCAAAATGCCGTATTCATATAGTTTTTCGCTTAATTCAACGAGAATTTTATCGCTGTCATTGATTTCAAATAACAATACGGACTGGTTTAATAATAAAACGCCGGCTTGTTTTAAGTGTTGAAAAACCGCTCTGTTTAACGGACTTAATTCATCGGGGTGATTGATATGGGTAACCAGTGAAATCTGAAAACGGCTTGTCTGTAAAACAGAAATCACATTGTCGTTAATGCGTTCCGGTAAGACGCTGGGTATCCGGCTGTGTATTCTTAAACGTTTAATGTGAGGGATTTTTTCCAGCTGCTGCACCAGTTGCTGTAGCTTTTCATCGGAGATCATCAGCGGATCACCGCCACTGAGAATAATTTCTGAAATCTCAGTGTGCTCACGTAAGTAATCGAAAGCCGGTTGCCAGTTTTCTTTATTGACTTGTGAATCTGAGTACGGAAAGTGCCGGCGGAAACAATACCGGCAGTGTATGGCGCATGCACCGGTTACTATAAAGAGTGCTCGGTTTTTATATTTATGAATCAACCCCGGCGTGCTCATGGCCGCGATGTCACCAACCGGGTCAGTCAGATAGCCTGCAGTCAGTATGGTTTCATCTGCATGCGGCAGTACCTGTTTTAACAACGGATCTGTGTCAGCACAGCCGTCACGTGAAATAAAGTTAAGCGGAATTTTGATTTTAAACTGCTGATGGGCAGCCTCTGAAAAAAGGTCTTGCAGATTATGATTGGCAGTTTTTTCAATTAACTCATCAACCGATTTAATGTTATTGGATAGTTGTTGCTGCCAGCTGATGCTCATATTAGTGTAATCTTAGCAGATAAAATGCGCATATTATAAGGCTTGTTAGTGTATTAATGAGGTCTTTTTCGGTATTATTGCGCCTTGGTTTATTCACGGTGATATTTATGGCAACTTACAGTACAAATGAATTTAAAAACGGCTTGAAACTATTGTTGGATGGCAATCCATGTTCCATTACAGAAAATGTTCTGGTTAAGCCGGGTAAAGGACAAGCCTTTAATCGTGTAAAAATGAAGAACCTGAAAACAGGTCGTACCATTGAAAAAACCTACAAGTCAGGTGAATCGGTTGAAGCAGCGGATGTTGAAGACATTGATGTAGAGTTTTTATACGGAGATGGCGAGCTGTATCACTTCATGCAACCGACATCATTTGAGCAGTATGCGGCCAGCGAAGCGGCTATGGCTGATGCGGTTAAATGGGTAAAAGGACAGGAAGCATGCACCATGACACTCTGGAATGGCGAGCCTCTTGTGGTGACGCCACCGAATTTTGTTGAGCTGACAATTACCGAAACAGACCCGGGTCTCAAAGGTGATACTGCGCAAGGTGGTACCAAGCCAGCAACTTTAGAAACCGGTGCGGTTGTTAAAGTGCCGTTGTTTATTGAAATTGGTGAAGTGCTGAAAATTGACACCCGCTCTGGTGAGTATGTGTCGCGTGTTAAAGAGTAATTTGACCCGTCAATGACTACTCAAAAGTGGCAGTCAGTCGCCAGCCTTGAGGTCATGCAAAAAAGAGCCCGGATGCTGCAAAGTATCCGGGCTTTTTTTGCTGAACGTGATGTACTGGAGGTTGATACGCCTTCGATCTCTGCTGCGGCGGTGACTGACCGGCACATCGAAAGCTTCGCGACGACCATGCAAGCGCAAATGTTTTACCTGCATACTTCACCAGAGTACCCGATGAAACGACTTCTGGCATCGGCTTATCCGTCTATTTACCAGATCTGTAAAGTTTACCGGCGGGAAGAGCAAAGCATTTATCATAACCCTGAATTCAGCATGCTGGAGTGGTACCGGCTGGGTTTTGACTATAAGCAACTGATGCAAGAAGTCAGCACTTTACTGGCCATGTTGTCTGCGGAAAGCCTGCTGAAAACTCAGATACAAACTGTCAGTTATCAGCAAGCCTTTCTACAGACCGTTGATATCGATCCATTGAATACCAGCGTAGAAAACTGTCGAGCATGCTGCAGTCGCTTGCAGATCGAGATACCACAAGGCATGGCAGGAGATAACCTTGATGAATGGCTGGACTGGATACTCACGCAGGCGGTGGCACCGGCTTTTAACAAAAACGGTTTTACGGTTTTATATGATTACCCCGCCTCACAATGTGCACTGGCCAGCATCAGTGCGGATGGCCGTGTGGCAGAGCGGTTTGAAATATTTTACGGTGAACTGGAATTAGCCAATGGTTTTAATGAACTGACGGATGGCGCTGAACAACGCAAGCGTTTTGAAAGCGATAATAAAAAACGTCAGTTGGCGGGGCTGGATGCGATGCCGGTAGATGAGAACTTTTTGCAGGCACTGGAAGCCGGTTTTCCAAAGTGTGCAGGTGTTGCGATTGGCTTAGACCGGTTGTTAATGGTATTAACAGGGAAAAGCACCATCAGTGAGGTACTGGCTTTTCCTTTTGACAGGGCTTGAAGATAAGTCGTCAGTCCAAAATCTAAAATCTAAAAAAACGGCAGGGTTCATTGGCAGAAAAACTGCCTTTGCCCCTGCATCTCGGTGGTTAAAGTTCTTTGATTTAGATTTATGACTGGCGATTACAGACTTTTGACTGTGTTTATTCAAACTTACCCAGCGCTTGGCCCATTAACGTCGCTTCGCCGGGAATAATGCTGTCATCAAATGTCACATTATCCTGTGTCAGTAAAATAATGGTTGAACCGAGATTAAAGCGGCCCATTTCAGCGCCTTTTTTAAGACTGATTTTGACACTTTCAAAAGTCTGATGGCGTATTTTTCTGCCGCTTGGCGGAGTTTCTCGTCCGCCCCAGACTGTATCTATACCGGATACATTAATTGCACCCACCAGAATCATGATCATCGGACCGGCAGCGGTATTAAATTTACAGACTACGCGTTCGTTGCGGGCAAATAAGCGCGGTACATTTTCTACTGTCCATGGTGCAACGCTGAAAAGTCTGCCGGGTACATACACGGTATCGGTCAGTTCACCGGCCAGAGGCATGTGAATGCGGTGATAATCAGTGGGCGATAAATAGATGGTGCTGAACATGCCATTTTCAAACGGTTCAGCCAGCTCTTTAATGCCACCAACGAGTTCTAATAATGAGTAGTCCTGTCCTTTGGCCTGAAAAACACGGCCATTTTTTATCGCCTGTGCCTGACTGACCCGGCCATCAACAGGGCATATCAGGGTGTTTTTACCGCGTGCCTGCGGTCTGGCAGCCGGTTCCAGTGCCCGTGTAAAAAAGGCATTCAGTGAGGCAAATGCATAAGGGTCCTTGATAACCGCATCGTCCAGACTGACAGGATGCAGATGACGATAAAGGTCGATAAAACGGTTTTTTACCGGTGGCCAGCTAATATGCGCCAGATGATAAGAAATCCAGGACATAAAGTGATGGGGCAGGATATAAAAAATCAGAGTTTTAGTTTTAACATTCATAAGTATGTGTCGATAAACCGTGTTAGTGATGATGGTGTTGATGATTATTTTCTTCGGAAGATTTTTTTACCGTAGCGTTAAATGACTGCTTTTTGCCGTCAGACAGCTCGAGGGTTAGTCGCACTGAGTCGCCGGCTATTAATTTTCTCTGGGGCTTGAACAGCATTAAATGGTAGCCGCCATTTTTTAGCGTCATCATTTGATTAGCCTGCACAATCAGGGACTTCTGCGGTATCATGCGCGCCATATCATCAACTTGTTTGCTTAAATGCATTTCAATGCTGGCATAATCGGCACTGCTAACGGCAGTGATTTCAATGTCCTCATCGCTGGCATTATGGAAACTGGCAAAACCGGCATGTACCCGGCTGACGGGTGGCATCTCTGGGATCCATGCGCTGTGAATCATCAGTGAATCGGCAGCATGGGCTTGCTTAGCAAGTATTAAAAACAGGATGCTAAGTGTCAGGGTTATATATGGTCGCATAAAATATATGTGGTTAAGCCTAAATTGCTTGCCATTATAGGTGGCTGCGGCGGCGAGTGAAAGCGTAAAATTTTTTAGACGAATAGTGGAGCGACTTCAGTGTCTGATGCAAAACCAACCATTTCCTTTGATGTGCCCGCTATTGCGGCGGAATTAATCAGTATCCGTGATGTGATTCGCTGGGGTGTTAGTCATTTTAATCAGGCCGAACTCTGGTACGGGCACGGCATGGCCAATGCGTTAGATGAGGCGGTTTTTATTGCTTTATCCAGCTTGAAATTACCGCTCAATATTACCGAGAGCTATTTTGATTCACGTTTAACACTGGCTGAAAGAGAGCAGGTGCTGGCGCTGTACCAGAGGCGGATGAATGAACGTATCCCGGCGGCTTACTTAACGCATGAGGCCTGGTTTTGTGGGCTGAAGTTTTATGTCGATGAAAACGTACTGGTGCCGCGCTCACCGATTGCAGAGCTAATTGAAAATCGTTTTGAACCATGGGTCGATCCACAGCAAGTGGATAGCATTCTGGATTTATGCACCGGTAGCGGTTGTATCGGCATTGCCAGTGCGTATGCTTTTGACTGGGCTGATGTTGATCTGGCAGACATTTCACCGGCGGCACTGGCTGTGGCGCGGCGAAATGTAAAAGATCATCAGCTAGAAGAACAGGTCACTGTGTTGCAGTCGGATTTGTTTTCTGCACTTGAGGGGCGTAAATATGACATCATTGTCTCTAACCCGCCTTATGTTGATGCCGAAGATATGGCGGCTTTGCCGGATGAATTCAGACGTGAACCCGAACTGGGCCTGACGGCAGGTAATGATGGTCTAGATTTGGTTAAAGTTATTCTTAATCAGGCCGCTAACTTCATGAACCCTGGCGGTATTTTGGTAGTCGAAGTGGGTAATTCACAATTTGCTCTGGAAGAGCTGCTACCGGAAGTTGATTTTTACTGGTTAGAGTTTGAAAGAGGCGGAGAGGGAGTCTTTCTGTTAACTCATGAGCAACTGACTCAGCACCAGTCATCGTTTGCGTTTAGTTAAGCCGTCTTCACAAGCCTGTCCCGGATTAAATTTGTAGAGGCCTGCTCTCTGCAAATTTCTCAGATCATTCTCCAATAATACCGCAAGTCATATTTTTAACTGCTATATCTATTACTAGGTTGCTGTTATGCAAGTCATGTATGGTCAGTCGGTGTTGGAGAGTCAATGAGTAGTTTCCTTGAAAGGTGTCATTTGAATGAAATTCCGTTTATAGGAAGTTCTTCAATTCGTAATCGAATCCTGTTTGGTTTCGGGCTTATTCTTGTCGTTTTAATCATTGTCTCTTTAAGTAACCTGGGGCGTTTTGTGCGCTTAAGTAACGGTATTAGCGACGTGACAGAGCAGATTCAGCCGGTGGTATTAACCGCTCAGAATTTAGAAACACGTCTGGAGACTATTGCCGGTGCACTGGGCTTTTATTTACTCACCAAAGGTGACGAATATAAAGAGCAGTATTTTTCCAGTCTTGATAAAGCCAGCCAGCTGGCAGCACAGTTAAGCACCTATGACTTTGTTACAAAAAGTGAAATCTATCGCTCTGAAATAGAACGGCTTTCAGTTGATTTACAAAAACTGGCTATGTATAAAAATCAAATGGTCGAGCTGGCTAACGATGATATAAAAAATATTCCGGCACAGAAGATCGCGGGCGAACAATTAAACCCGATGTTACAGCAATTACAGTCGATGATTCATCAGATGATTGAGTCTGACTATGAAGAAGATAATCAAAACGCCCAGCGTAATGAATTAAGAAGAGCGATATACGACCTGCGCTATTATAACGGACAGATTGCCAGTGAGTTGCGCACTTTTCTGGCCTTCAGAGCCGAGGCTAATGCGCAGAATATGGCTTCACTTCGTGAAGTGATCAATGCGAAACTTAAACTGCTTGAACAGTCAAAGTCGCTTTATAGCTTTGAGCAGGAAGATGTAATGGGCAGGTTCCTGGAAACTAACGGGATCTATGAAAAAGCCCTTGATGAGGTGCTTAAAATCCACTCTACAGATAAATACCGTACAGATATTTATCTGGTGAAAACCGAGATCGGTCCGTTAGTTCATAGCATGCAAATCAATCTGAGCAGGCTGGTTAATGAGTTAAAAGAAGTTATCGATTCAACCAGTAACGAGCTGCAACAGGAAGCCGATGATGCCCGAACACAGGTACTGGTGTTTATGATCATGGGTGTGGTCATCGGTTTATTAGTTGCCATTTTCATGGCGCGAATGATCACACACCCGATCAATGAAGCGGTTCACGCCATGCAGGATTTGGCCGAAGGCGAAGGGGATTTGACGCGCCGTCTTGATGAGAAAGGTCGTTCCGAAATTGCGATGATGGCCAAAGGCTTTAATAGTTTTGCCAGTAAAGTTCAGATGCTGATTGCTCAGCTGGCGAGCAGTGTTGAAAACTTATCCCGGGTAGTCAGTGATGTCTCTGGTATTGTCGAACAGACGCAAAGCGGTGCGCAAACACAGCGCCAGCAAACTGAACAGGTGGCAACAGCGGTTACTGAAATGACGGCTTCGGTGCAGGAAGTGGCATCGAATGCTAATTTAGCGGCGGATTCTGCGCAGCTGGCCGATGATAATGCCAGATCGGGTCAGAAAATTGTCAGCGACACAGTTGCGTCGATCAATGCTTTGGCAGGTGAAATTGAAACAGGTGCTAATGTTATCAGTAAATTGTCACAGGATGCCGAGTCAATTGGCTCGGTGCTGGATGTCATTAAAGGCATTGCAGAACAAACAAATTTACTCGCACTGAATGCGGCGATAGAAGCAGCCCGTGCCGGTGAGCAGGGCCGGGGATTTGCCGTGGTGGCCGATGAGGTCAGAACGCTGGCCAGCCGGACTCAGCAATCAACCACCGAGATCGAATCGATGATCGAAAGTTTGCAGGTACAGGCGCGTGCGGCTGTGCAGGCTATTTCCCAGGGTCAGGAAAAAGCTAAAGTCAGTGTTAAGCAGGCATCAGATGCTGGTAACTCACTGACGGAAATTACAGAGTCGGTTGCGACCATTACCAGTATGAATATTCAGATAGCAACGGCATCTGAAGAGCAAAGCTCGGTAGCCGAAGAAATTAATCAAAATGTGGTGAACATCAGTCATGTGGCTGATGACAATGCAGATGCCTCTAATAAGTTGCTGGCATCGAGTCAGGATATGGCGCAACTGGCGGCCGAGTTACAGGATCTGGTCGCACAGTTTAAATATTAGCGAGCTTTGAAAATGGCTGCTTTTAGTTATCGTTATTGCGCTCATATTTTTGCTGCTTCATGTTAGAATAACTCGCAAAATAACTAATCGAGATTCTCTGCATGTCTGGAAATACCATCGGCAAATTATTTACCGTAACCACCAGTGGTGAAAGCCACGGCCCTGCGCTGCTGGGAATTGTTGATGGTTGTCCTCCCGGACTGGCATTATCAGAAGCCGATCTGCAGGCAGATCTTGACCTGCGGAAACCCGGTACCAGCCGTCACACCACACAGCGCCGCGAGCCGGATCAGGTAAAAATTCTGTCCGGTGTATTTGAAGGTAAAACCACCGGTACGCCGATTGGTTTGATGATCGAGAATGTTGATCAGCGCTCCAAAGACTACGGCAATATCGCTGCTACCTTTCGTCCCGGTCATGCGGACTACACCTATACACAAAAATTTGGCTTTCGCGATTATCGCGGTGGTGGCCGTTCCTCTGCACGGGAAACGGCGATGCGTGTGGCGGCCGGTGGTATTGCCAAAAAATACCTGGCCGATCGCTACGGCATCAAAATTCGTGGCTACTTATCCCAGCTGGGACCTGTCGAAATAGAGAATTTTGACTGGGATGAAGTGCGTAATAATGCGTTTTTCTGTCCGGATGCGACTAAAGTCGGTGCCATGGAAGACTACATGGATGCACTGCGTAAGGAAGGCAATTCCGTTGGCGCAAAAATTTCAGTGGTAGCCGAAGGCGTGCCACCGGGTTTAGGTGAACCTGTTTTTGACCGCTTAGATGCAGAAATCGCATATGCGATGATGACGATCAATGCCGTTAAAGGGGTTGAAATTGGCGATGGTTTTGGCTGTGTGGCGGCCAAAGGCACAGAGTTTCGGGATGAAATCACGCCGGAAGGCTTCCTTAGTAATCATGCCGGCGGTATTTTAGGTGGTATTTCATCGGGTCAGAATATTGTGGCTCATATCGCTTTAAAACCAACTTCAAGTATGCGCCTCCCAGGTCGCAGTGTGGATATTAATGGCGAGGTGATGGAAGTGGTGACTCACGGTCGTCATGACCCCTGCGTTGGTATTCGTGCGACGCCGATTGCTGAGTCAATGATGGCGCTGGTACTGATTGATCACATGCTGCGGTTTAAAGCCCAGTGTGGTGACGTTAAGTGTACAACACCTGTTATTCCTGCCGGCATTAGTTAATGCTGGCAGCGCGTTAAAGCGCCACTATGGATCAGTCACAAACCGTTCCTTACTGGCGTTTATCCGGTTTCTACCTGGTTTACTTCGCCGCGCTGGGCGTGCTGGTTCCTTATTGGGGGCTGTATCTTAAATCATTAAATTTTGATGCCCGGCAGATTGGTGAGCTCATTGCCATCATCATGGCAACCAAAATTATCGCACCCTATATCTGGGGCGCGATAGCCGACCACACGGGTAAAGGCATGCAGATAGTGCGGCTTGCCAGTGTGCTTTCATTTGTTATCTTCGGGCTGGTTTTTATCGAGCAATCATACTGGTGGATTGCGCTGGTGATGATGAGCTTCAGTTTTTTCTGGAATGCGGCGCTGCCGCAATTTGAAGCGACAACGATGAATCACCTCGGTGCAGAGGAGCACGATTACAGCAAGATCAGAGTCTGGGGTTCGCTGGGTTTTGTGGCGGCTGTTGTGCTGATGGGCATATTGCTGGAGAGTCAGCCGATTAGCCTTGTGCCACTGGTGCTGCTATTGATGTATGGCGCTCTGATGCTTAGCAGCTTTCTGGTGCCAGCCACACTGGAGCCGCTTCATTCATATCAGCAGGATAGTATCTTAACGGTTATAAAACAACCGCAGGTGATGGCGTTATTAGTGGTGTGCTTTCTCGTGCAGCTGAGCCATGGTCCCTATTATACGTTTTATAGTATTTACCTCGAAGACCATGGCTATGTGCGCAGCATGATCGGCTGGTTGTGGGCTTTGGGGGTGATTGCTGAAGTCATGGTGTTTTTATATATCCATAAGTGGCTGCCAAAGTACGGCCACCGTCAGTTGCTGTTAGTGGCATTGTTATTAACTACTTTAAGGTGGTTGCTGATTGCCTATGCCGTGGAGTCGCCCTCAGTGATGATTATCGCGCAACTCTTTCACGCCGCCAGTTTCGGGGTGTTTCATGCCGTTGCCATTTCATTATTTCATCAGACCTTTGTTGGTAAACATCAGGGTCGTGGTCAGGCGCTGTATGCCAGCGTCAGTTTTGGTGCAGGTGGCGCTGCCGGCAGTCTGCTAAGTGGTTTGAGCTGGGATGCATTAGGCTCGACCAATACTTTTCTGATTGCCGCAGGCGTTGTGTTTTTATCGGTGCTGGTCACGCGTTCTTATATAAAACCTTAGGCAGACTGAACGAATGACGATGTGTCGAGTCTGAAAATAAAAGACAGGTTAAAAAATGACACAAAAAATTATATTTGTTTATAACGCCGACAGTGGTTTGTTTAATACCGTTAGTGACATAGCGCATAAAATATTTTCCCCGTCTACTTATGAATGCCAGCTCTGCGCTATTACCCATTCAGCTTTTTCAATGCGTGAAGAATGGAAAATGTTTCTGCAAAGTATTCATCATCAAATGGAATTTTTACACCGTGATGAGTGGCAAAAACAGCATCCCGATCAGGCGGATGAGTTGCCGGCTGTTTATTATGGTAATGACACGCTGAGTCTGTTAATTAGTCGTCGGGAAATTAATCAGTGCAAGACAATCGACGAGCTTAAGCAGCTTATCAAAGAGCGTTTGCCGGCCTAAAGCTGAATGCTTTAGGCTAAATAGTATACATGGTGCTGATCAGATTCAGTGATGGCCTTTAAAAAATAACCCCCAGTTCCAGCTTTTTACAATGTCTTTGTTTTGTAGCGGATAGCTGGTCAGGGTAGTTTCTGGCAGCGTCAGTATCATGCAGCTGTTATTGTACAGTGTGCTGCCGGGGTTAATAACAAATGTGCTATTAATATATTCCGCAAACACCTGATGGGTGTGTCCAACAATCAGAATATCGTAGTCAAAATCTGCGAGCTCAGACTGCCATAATTCTTTTTGCTGGCTGATGATCCCTCCATTCTGGTCAAGCAGCTTAATACCGCCATGCTGATGATCCGGCGGACTGGCATGAACAACATATATTTTTTTACCGGCAATTTCAAAAGTTAAATATTTGGGTAATGAGGTAAAAAAATCATACAGTTCGCCGGAGTTTAAGCTGGCTTGCGAGGCATCGAGTATGTCGTCATGATTGCCAGAAATTACATGGCAGTGGTTATCTTTTAACAGGCGTACGGTCTGTTCCAGTTCATCTTCACCATAACCGGCAATGTCGCCGGCGCAAATAATCATATCAACCTGTCGGCTATGAAAGATTTGCAGGGCTTCTGCAAGCGGAGCGGTTGATGAATGCGTGTCACTGATGATGCCAATGCGAAATGTCATATCAATATCCACTCGAACTATTCATAATTAAATCCTACGCTCTATTTTATAGCCGGTCTATGGCATTTTTATATTGCTGAGTATTTTGTTGTTATAAAATTGCAGCTATAGTTATTTAGAAAGAATCAATATTAAAATGAATGATACAGGGATAATTTCTATGAAATACTCTGCAATGATAATGCTTTTATCTGTGATGATTGCAGAATTGAGTCATGCTGCCTGGTACCCGGAGCGGCGTCGGGATCAATTTCCTAAAGAAGATGCTTATCTGGTTGTACCGTTGCCTTATAGTTATCCGGGTATTGGAGAAGGTTTATTTATACTGGGTAATGCCTCTAATGTTTTTGAGACAACATCAGATGTTCTGTATATAGAGGTGGTTGGCGATGCAACAGGACGGGTTGTGCAGTTTGATGAAGTGCCTGTTTTGGCTGATGAACTTTTATTATCGGTACAGTGGCGAGATATTAACCGCGCAGTTATCAATCAATATGCGATACGCGGCATGAATGGTTCTGATGGTACTGATTACACATTACTTGATGTCAGTCAGGCAGATCATGCCATTATTCGTCTGGACTATTCATCAGATGAGCGTCGTTTTAATTATTATCTTACCCGCTCAGAAGAGGCGTTCACACTGGATGCGATACTTGATCCTGACGGCAATTCGATTCCGGGATTGAGTGTATCATATTCCGGAACAAGCACGACGGATGTCATCGGGCTGCTTGCTGATCTGACAGATGATTATATGGATCCGCGTAGGGGCTTCAGGCTCGGACTTGAGTATATTGATCATCCGCTGAAAGGTGTCAGTAATGATCCGGACTTCTATGTACTGAATTATAATTTTTCATATTATTTCCCGCTCAGAAAAGCCGATACGCTGGTGCTAAACTATTTTCAATCGGATGCTCATGTAAGAGCAATTGGTAATATTAATGAAAGCGATATCCGAAATGAACTTAATCTGAGCTGTGGTGGTGATCCTGTCTGTTTGCAAACTGAGCAGAGTCTGGTAAATAGTTTTGTCAGTGCCCGTACCTATGGGACAGCAGCGTCTCTGGGAGGTCTTGAACGTTTACGCTCCTATCCCCAGGGCCGGTTCTCTGGCGGTCACGCTGCCTTCTTAGCCGCAGAATATCGATGGAATCTGACTGATGAAGCGACACCTTTCAATTACTTCTTCTGGAAAGATGTGCGTACCGGTAAACAAATTGCCTTTTTTGCTGAGGCGGGAAGTGTGTCTGAAGTATCCTCCGATTTATGGCAGGAACAGCGTTATACCTACGGTATCGGGTTCAGGCTACTGGCTGCATCGGGAAGTGTGTATCGCGCTGATTTTTCAACGGGCGATGAGGGAACGGAAGTGGCAATCTTTTTCTTTTATCCGTGGTGATGCAAGATAGTGCATGGAGAAATATTTGATGGCTAGCGCCGGCCAGCAGGTTTACCCAGTCGTTTTTTGATAAACGGTAGTATTTAAAGCGAGAAGGGCTAATCAGTTTCACTTAATAGGGCAAAATCCTCTATAATTCGTCCTCTATTTTTTGACTGTAGCAATATCTGCAGAGGCCATATCATGATATTTTCATCCTTAGATTTAGCTCCAGAGATTCAGCGTGCGATTGATGCATGCGGCTACAGCCAGATGACACCGATCCAGCAACAGGCGATTATTCCTGCACGGCGTGGAAAAGATTTGTTGGCTAATGCACAGACAGGCACCGGCAAAACAGCCGCATTTGCGTTGCCAATTTTACAGCAAATGGTTGATCGACCAAAAGACACCTCTGCCGACAGTCCCCGTGCATTGATTCTGACGCCGACTCGTGAGCTGGCTGAACAGCTGGCGGAAACCATTCAGTCCTACGCGCAGTTTCTGCCACTGACGGTCACTGCCTTTTATGGCGGTGTTAAAATGACTGCTCAGGAAAAAAAGCTAAGGGCCGGTATCGATATTCTGATATCAACTCCCGGTCGCTTGCTGGAGCATATTGTGCAATGCAACGTTAACCTATCTAATACCGAGTTTGTGGTGCTGGATGAAGCCGATCGCATGCTGGATATGGGTTTTTTAGCGGATGTTAAAACGCTGTTACAAAAAACCCAGAAAAACCATCAAACCCTGCTGTTTTCGGCGACGATTTCACAGGCGGTAAAAGAGCTGGCGAATAAGATATTAAAGAATCACCAGCTGGTGAGCGTTGCCAAACAAAATGCCATTGCCGATACCGTTGAACACGTTGTTTATCCGGTAGAAGAACGCCGTAAAGCCGAGTTGTTTGTTGATCTGATTGAAGAGAAAAACTGGTTTAAAGTGCTGGTTTTTACCAGCACCAAGGCACAGGCCGATGCATTAATGAAGAATTTGAAACATGCTCAGATTAAAGCGGCGCTGTGTCATGCGGATAAAAGCCAGGGGACCCGTCGTCGTGCAATCGCTGACTTCAAAGCTGACAAAGTTCAGGTGCTGGTTGCAACGGAAGTGGCTGCACGCGGACTTGATATTCAGGGGCTGGAGCATGTGGTTAACTTCAACTTACCTTATCTGGCGGAAGACTATGTGCACCGTGTGGGGCGCGCCGGGCGTGCCGGTGAAAAAGGTCAGGCGATTTCGCTGGTTAGCCGTGAAGAAGAGCGTTCACTGGCTAATATAGAAAAACTCATTGGCAGTAAAATTAAACGTGTAAAAATGCCCGGCTATGAAGTCGGTGACCGTGAAGCGATTTTTAAAAATATTGAAAAGCATTCACGTGCGCCACGTAGCAATAAAGTCAGTCAGACAAAAATTATCCGGGATGATACAGGTAATAAAAAAGTTACTAAAAAGAAAAAAGTTTAAGCGCTTGTTAAACAGAAATGGCGGATGTCTTTTTTCGTCATTTTTATTGCTTTGATAAACTATCAGGTACCGACTATAAAAAGACAGGTAGAGCCTGTTTATATTCAGACGGGTTCTATATTGTGCTCTGTAGACGTGGTTTGCTGTTTGCGGCTCAAGTCACTTCGCTGATGTGAATTTACGTGCGACTGTAACAGGGCTGTGATTTCATCAGCAGGTAATGGCTTGCTAAAATAATAGCCCTGCATCTCCCAGCACTTTCTGGCTTTCAGAAATTCAACCTGTTCTTTGCTTTCAACACCTTCGGCAATTACATTTAATTTGAGGCTGTGTGCCATATCAATGATCAGTTGCACAATGGCAGCATCATCCGAATCCATTGTAATATCACGCACAAAGGAGCGGTCTATTTTTAATGTATGTATCGGGAATTTTCTCAGATAACTCAGCGATGAATAGCCGGTGCCAAAGTCATCAATGGCCAGTTGTATACCGAGCTTATGCAGCTTGTTAATAATGTTCATTGTATGGTTGTTCTGTTGCATCAGAATATTTTCAGTGATCTCCAGTTCAAGGTACTCGGCAGGCAGTCCGGTTTCTTGCAGGATGACTGAAATTTTATCTGCCATGTCATGCTCGGTGAACTGTCTTGCTGACAGGTTGACGGCAACATGCATTGGCGGCAAGCCGGCCTGCTCCCAGCTGACAGCCTGCTGACAGGCTGTACGAATAGCCCACTCGCCGACAGGAATAATGAGCCCTGTTTCTTCCAGAATGGGAATAAAATCACCCGGCGGCAGCACACCCAGTTGCGGATGCTGCCAGCGTAACAGGGCTTCTGCACCGGAATAAACGCCGTTTTCATTATCCATTTGTGGCTGATAATAAAGTTCAAACTCACCCCTTTCCAGAGCATGTCTTAATTCGCTTTCGAGTTTCAGGTGGCTGCTTGCCCGGGTGTTCATTTCGGTGGAATAAAAGCAGTACTGATTACCGCCTTCTGATTTTGCCCGGTACATTGCAATGTCAGCATGTCGCATCATACCGGATGTTGTCTTGACATCGTCCGGATAAATACTGATACCAATACTGGCGCTGCTATACAATTCGTGACCTGAGTGAACAAAAGGTCTGGACAGCTCATCAATCACTTTTCTTGCAATGAGTGCAATATCATTTTTATTTGATAAATGATCCAGTAAAATGGTGAACTCATCGCCGGAAATGCGGGCAATGATGTCACTGGCTCTTATACAGTTTTTTAAGCGTTTGGCGATTTCTTGTAACAGCTTGTCACCTATATCATGCCCCAGCGTGTCATTGATGACTTTAAAACGGTCAAGATCGAGATACATAACCGCAATGATCTGACTATTGCGCTTTGCACTGGCCAGTGCATGGTCGATGTTTTGTAAAAAAAAATGCCTGTTTGGCAGTGTGGTTAAAACATCGTGATGGGCTAAATATTCCAGCTTTTTTTGTGCTTCTACGCGTTCGCTGATATCGCGAATTGTGCCGATAAAAATAGTATTGCCTGAGATTTTTGTTTCAGTAACGGACAGGTCTATGGGGAATGTGTTGCCATTTTTGTGGCTGGCCTGAAACTCATTGATATTTTTGATGATATCGGACTGCTTCGTTTGCAGGTAGTTTAGCAGGTGATTATCATGCTGCTGTTGTTCTGGTAGTGGCATCAGTATGTTGACATTCCGGCCGATGATTTCATCTGGCCGATAGCCAAAATGTTTTAAGACTGTGGCATTGGCAAATTCGATGATGCCACTGCTGTTGATAGTGATAATAACGTCTGATAAATTTTCGGTAATGGCACGAACTTTTTCTTCATTCTGATAAACCAGATCAGAATTGGCAATTACCCTGGAAGACCACAGAGCAAATGACATTAATAATAAAATAGTACCGGTGAGTGCGACTCCAATCACATCCGGGTTAAGCTCATAGCCAGTCGCCGTGTAGTTCAACTGACTGACTGAATGAAAACTCATTGCGGCCATTCCGATATAGTGCATCCCCGCAATGGCAGAACCCATTATAAAAGAGCTGGCAAGCTTTAGTAAAAATGTGGAAGTTGCACTTTTGCCTGTATTAAATGCCATCCATAATGCCATGACTGATGCAATGATGCCTGTCAGTATGGAAAGAATAATCAGGAAAATATTGTGGTGAGAGCCGGCCTGAACGTGCATGGCGGCCATGCCAATATAGTGCATTGAAGAAATGCCAAGCCCCAGTACAACGCCACCGCAAATTAACCAGGTTTTATTCTCTTTAGCATTGGCAACAGCAAGCCCGGCAATTGCTGAGATAATCGCTACGATCAGCGATGCTAAAGTGAGTGCGCCGTCATAATGAATCGGTACGGGCAGTGAGAAAGCCATCATGCCGACAAAATGCATTGACCAGACGCCAAGGCCAAGCACTAGCCCACTAGTACCAATCCGGCTCTGAGTAATGTGGGCGGAGTGTTTGCTCTTTAGTCGTGATATGAGGTTAAGTGCCGTGTAGGCGGAGAACATTGCAATCAAAACAGATAAAAAGACGAGCTCAGGGCTGTAGCTACCTTCTAACGGCATGTTCATATGATCTCAGATTGCTGTTTGACTTTTTTATGAAGTTGTTTTTATATTTTTTATTATTTTTTATTATTTTTTATTTATATTGCTCTGACCATAATTCTTTAAGCCTAAATAAACAAGTAAAAAATCTTTTCGCAGCTATAGACGTATATTATCAGCCAGCTGGTCAGGGCTGCTTTTTTTGCTGAGTAAGACCGCTGAGGTTTTCTTCAGCCAGTTGATAGCCATAGTCAATCAATGCAGTTGCCTTATGAAATTCTAAAATCTTGCAGACATTATTCGGTACATTAATTAAATAATCCAGATTGTAGCCGGCTATTTTGTACCTTGTGATGGTGTTTGACATGGATTCATATGTTTTTAATACCACTTCAAAAACATGAAGCTCTTCCGGGTTAGGGTCGGCCGGTAGTTGATAATAAGTGGAGATGAACTTTGCAATGCCGGCAAAGTATTTGTTTTCTACTTTATCCGGTTTTATTATCTGACTTAAGCTGGGCGGTAATTCTTTTTTCTTGCCACTGAGATTAATAGCGATGGTTATGTCGGTCATATCCGTTAGTGTCGGTGCCACCGGTATCGGGTTCATCATGGCACCATCAACCAGCAGATGGCCATGGTATCTGACAGGTGTAAAGATCGTCGGAATAGAAATCGATGCCCGAATGGCTTCAAATAAAGAGCCCTTGGTAAACCAGACTTCTTTGTCAGCATCCAGATCGGATGCAACGGCGGTAAATTTAATATCCAGTTCTTCAATACAGACATCACCGAGCAGGTTTTTCAATGTTCCCATAATCCTGTCGCCCTTGAATAAGCCGGAGCGACTGTATGCAAAATCCATGAGTCCTCGTACATCCTTTTTTTGCAATGCTTTGACCCAGTGGGTATAAATATCGAGCTTGCCGGCAGCATATACGCCGCCGATTAATGCACCGATTGAAGAACCGGAGATGGTTTTAATTTCAAAACCACGTTCTTCTAACCAGTTAATAACACCAATGTGAGTGAGCCCGCGGGCACCGCCCGCACCGAGCACAAGAGATACTGTTGGTTTTTTTGTCATGCAGTATTTTCTCTAACTTGAAGTGATGTTTTTACAACCGGTTTCTTTAATGCGTAAGGCTGCTATAAAAGCCACAGTAGCAAATGCCAGCATCAGTAACAATGCATTCTGATAGTTACCCCAGCTGTAATGATTTATACCATCGGCTATTTTCCCGTCCCAGCCTAAATCCAGTATCCAGCCAAATAATGTTTGTATGATGGCCGCGCCAAGAAACAGCCCTGTATTCACCAGACTGATTGCCATACCTGAGAGTGCCGGCTGAGTGACTTCTTTGGCGCAGGGATAGGTTAAAACAAAACCTCCGCTGGTGATGCCGATTAACATAAACAAAAACATAGCAAACAGCCCCGGCTGCCACGGCGCATAAATCATCGCTAACCAGGACAAGGCATAAACGCCGGCGCTCACCAATATGACCGGTTTGCGTAAACCGATGTGATCGGAAATCCAGCCAGCCAGAAAGGTACCCATTGCCAGACTGATTAAAGTGATGGTGGTATAAATTGAGGCATCATCCCGGCTCATATTAAAACTGTCTCGCAGCAGTGGAACAGCCCATAAGCCAGCAAATGCAAATAGCCCGCCCGCCATGCCAAAGTTGATCCAGAAACCGGGCCAGACCGTAATGTTTTTAAAGACATTTAAAAGGTCTCGGCCCCAGTGCTGATGGCGTTCGGCATGCGATGACATACCATCCATCTGACGCACCGAAGGGAAGCCGGCATCTTCGGGGCGGTTGCGCACAAATAGTGAGGTCAGGATGGCCAGTAGTATAGAGAGAATACCAATGCCAATAAAAATATCGCGCCATGACCAGATGTTCAGTAACGCCGATAAGGGTTTTGCCGCTAACACTGAGCCGAGATTGCCCATTAAAACGGTAAAGCCGGAAACCAGTCCGTAAACGCGGTCTCTGAACCAGACGGTGTTGTTCTTCATTAACCCAACAAAAATAACAGAGACACCAAGGCCCACCATAAAACGGCCCAGTGAGGCCAGTTCAATGGTTTCTGCGGTGGCAAAAACTATTGAGCCGACACCGGCGATTAAATTGCCTACCGTCACCGATGTCCGGTTACCGAGTGTATCGGCCAGCACACCGGCAGGAATTTGCATCAAAGTGTAAATATAGTAATACATGGCCGCCAGTGAACCGAGCGTGGTGGCAGAAGTCTGGAAACTCAGCATCAGTTCAGATGAGACCACCGCGGGTGCCATACGGTGAAAATACACTGACATATAGGAAATAATGAGGATGCCGTAAATAAGAGTGCGGGTACGCACAAAGCGTTGTTGTTCGTCGTGGTGCATGCTGAGGGCCTGAGAATATTAAGGCGCTATCGTAGCTCAAATGAGCAAACTTATCGAGAAGGATGAATGAGAAGGGAAATACGATAAATTTTAAAATATCACTCAATCGACACGCGTTTAACGGCCGTAGCAGATGTACTGGTTGTGCTTTGTTATGGCAGCTCGAAATGCGTGATGATTGTGCGCTGGGTTAAATTGCCCGCAATACATCCAGCATGGCCAGACTCGCTGAAGAAAGTGTTCTGTTGCGGTGATAAACTGCTCCCAGTTCACGCGACATTTCTACCCCTGCAATTTGAAACTCAACCAGCTCGCCGTGGATCATGCTTTTAGGTAAAACCCCCCAGCCAAGGCCAATGGAAACCATCATTTTTATGGTTTCCAGATAGTTGGTCTCGAGTGCGATCGGTGGCATCTGTTTAAGAGAGAGCTGGGTTTCTATCATTGAACGGGTGAAGGTTTCATGTGATGGCAGGATAGCGGGCCGGTCAATCAGGTCTTTTGTGCTGATGCTTTGTTTGCCGGCTAAGGCGTGCGTTTTGCCGACGACGATGACCAAAGGGTCATGCCAGACTATTTCGGTCATCAGGTTTTTTGACGGTTTGCGCGGTAAAGTCACCACTGCAAGTTCCAGTTCACCGTTTTCGATCATCTCACAGGCCTGCTCTGAATCCATAAAGCGCAGGTCAAGCTCTACATTCTTATACGAGCCGGTAAATGCGCGTAATACCGGTGGCAGTCGGTGTAATCCAATGTGATGACTGGTGGCCAGTTTGAGTTCTCCGCCCAGCTGGCCGCTGAGCCCCTGAATGCTTTGGTGGCTGCGTTTTATTTCTTCTATAATATGGCGGGCGCTGGGCAGCAGTATTTCACCGCTTTCGGTCAAGACAATGGTTTTACCGATGCGATTAAACAGCGTTGTATTATAATCTTGCTCCAGCGCGGCGATGCGTTTACTGACCGCGGGCTGAGTCAGGTTTAACTGGATAGCGGCTTTAGAGAATGACTGTTGCTCGAATACGGCGATAAAGGCCTGCAGGTTCTGGATATCCATCTGGGTAATAGTTCCTCTAAATATTCCTATAGGGAATAGTTTATATGAAAAATATGAATTTGAGTAATTTATACGCTCAGCGTATCATCGTAGCTCTAAAGTTTGGAGAAAAAAATGACAGCTAGAACGCTCTATGACAAGTTATGGGATGCCCATGTCGTGCGTACCGAAGAAGACGGTACGGCACTTATCTATATCGACCGGCATTTAATTCATGAAGTGACATCGCCGCAGGCTTTTGAAGGCTTACGTCTGGCGAATCGCGGTCCATGGAGAACCGACTCGTTACTGGCTGTGCCTGATCATAATGTTCCCACCACCTCACGCAATGAAGCCATTACCGATCCGGTGGCTAAATTGCAGGTTGATACGCTGGAGCAAAATTGTCAGGAATTCTCTATTACCGAATTTAATATGGGTGATATCCGCCAGGGTATTGTTCATGTCATCGGCCCTGAGCAGGGTGCAACCTTACCCGGCATGACGGTGGTGTGTGGTGATTCACACACTTCTACGCACGGTGCCTTTGGCGCACTGGCGCATGGTGTGGGTACCTCTGAAGTTGAGCATGTCATGGCAACGCAGTGTCTGATCCAGAATAAAATGAAAAACATGCTGGTTTCGGTTGATGGCCAGGTACAACCGGGCATCACAGCAAAAGACATCGTATTAGCCATCATCGGCAAGATTGGAACAGCCGGTGGTAATGGTTATGCCATCGAGTTTGCCGGTGAGGCGATTGCTGATCTTTCAATGGAAGGCCGGATGACGGTCTGCAATATGGCGATTGAGGGCGGCGCGCGTGCCGGTATGGTCGCTGTCGATCAGACGACGATTGATTATGTTAAAGGTCGCCCTTATGCACCGACAGGTGAGGTGTGGGATCGGGCAGTCGCCGCATGGACTGATTTAAAGTCTGATGAAGGCGCGCATTTTGATAAAGTGGTCAGATTAGATGCCGCCAGCATTCAACCGCAGGTTACCTGGGGTACCTCGCCGGAAATGGAAGTGGCGATTGATGCGAATGTTCCAGACCCTGAAAGCGAGGCGGATGAAGTAAAAGCCAACGGCATGCGCAAAGCACTGGCTTATATGGATCTTAAAGCCGGCATGCCAGTGACGGCTATTCAGCTTGATAAAGTGTTTATTGGCTCATGCACCAACTCAAGAATTGAAGACATGCGTGCAGCGGCGGCTGTGGCGAAAGGCCGCAAGGTGGCAGCGAATATTAAACTGGCGATGGTGGTGCCCGGTTCTGGTCTGGTAAAACAGCAGGCGGAAGCCGAGGGGCTGGATGTGATCTTTAAAGAAGCGGGCTTTGAATGGCGTGAGCCGGGCTGTTCTATGTGTCTGGCCATGAATGCTGACCGGCTTGAGCCGGGTGAGCGGTGCGCATCGACTTCAAACCGTAATTTTGAAGGCCGTCAGGGGCAGGGTGGACGTACTCATCTGGTTAGTCCTGCGATGGCGGCGGCGGCGGCGGTTACTGGCCATTTTATCAATGTTAATGATTTATAATGAATCACTTAAATTAGATAAGGAAGATTTTATGCTGAATAAATTAATGATCGTTTTATTTGCGTTGTCGTTATTGGGTTGTACCAGCACACTGGAAGGTGTGGGCGATGATATAGAAAAGATGGGTAAATCCATTAAAGAATCAATGAAATCGGATGAAAAGTAATTCAAATCAATGTTATCCGATGAATAGCAAGGCTGAGAACTGATGCAAAAATTTACTGAAATTACCGGCATAGTAGCGCCAATGGACCGACCGAATGTCGACACCGATGCCATTATTCCCAAGCAGTATTTAAAATCAATCAAGCGCAGTGGTTTTGGCCCTAATGCGTTTGATGACTGGCGTTATCTGGATCCGGGTGAGCCGGGTATGGACCATAGTAAAAGGCGGCCGAACCCTGAGTTTGTGCTGAATCAGAAACCCTATGATCAGGCGACTATTTTGCTGGCACGGGAGAACTTTGGCTGTGGATCATCACGAGAACATGCTGTCTGGGCACTGGATGATTTCGGTTTTCGCGCGGTGATTGCGCCAAGTTTTGCCGACATCTTCTTTAACAACAGTTTTAAAAGCGGCATGTTACCCATTGTTTTGGATGCCACTGTTGTTGAGCAGCTGTTTAAAGAAGTTGAGTCGGATAAAGGCTATCAGTTAACGATTGACCTTGAGTCGCAAAAAATCAGTAAACCCAATGGTGATGTGATCCCTTTTGAGGTTGATGAATTTCGTAAATACTGCCTGTTAAACGGGCTGGATGATATTGGTCTGACGCTGAAACATGCGGCTGATATCCGCACTTATGAAGAGACAAGAAAACAACAGGCACCGTGGTTGTTTTAGTCAATCAGAGTGTTTCAGCGTTTGATTAAGCCATTTAAAAAGTAAATTTTAATACACAGGGCCTCATCTCTGTGCAAGAAAAGGTTAAAAGATGACACATAAGATTGCAGTTTTACCAGGCGATGGTATTGGCCCTGAGATTGTTGCTGAAGCCGTCAAGGTGATTGAGTTTTTGCAACAAAATGCAGGCCTGAACGCAGAAATGACTGAGGCCCCGATTGGTGGTGCCGGTTATGATGCTGCGGGTAAACCGCTGCCGGACGATACCTTAAATTTAGTCAGGGCTTCTGATGCGATCTTACTGGGTGCTGTTGGTGGTCCTCAATATGAAGCCTTGCCGCGTGACTCGCGTCCGGAGCGTGGACTGTTAGGTCTGCGCTCGGAGCTTGAGCTGTTTTCAAACCTGCGTCCTGCTATTTTATATCCGCAGCTGGCTGATGCCTCGTCGCTGAAACCCGAGATAGTAGCCGGTCTGGATATTATGATTGTGCGCGAGTTAACAGGTGGCATCTATTTTGGTCAGCCGCGTGCCATCACTGAAAAAGACGGTGAGCGTTACGCCTATAACACAGCCGGTTATAAAGAAAGTGAAATAGAGCGTATCGGTCGTTCGGCTTTTGATATTGCAATGAAGCGTGATAAGCGTGTGTGTTCGGTTGATAAAGCCAATGTGCTGGAAGTGTCTGAGCTGTGGCGCGAAGTGATGGAGAACGTGGCAAAAGATTATCCTGAAGTCGAACTCAGTCACATGTATGTTGATAATGCGGCGATGCAATTAGTGAAATGGCCAAAACAGTTTGATGTGATGGTGACGAGCAACCTGTTTGGTGACGTGTTATCAGATTGCGCGGCCATGTTAACCGGCTCTATCGGCATGCTGCCTTCCGCGTCTCTGGATGCGCATGGCAAAGGCATGTATGAACCGATTCATGGTTCAGCACCTGACATTGCCGGTATGGGTGTTGCCAATCCGCTGGCAACCATTTTATCGGTGGCTATGATGCTGCGCTATTCACTGAATGAAACGGCAATGGCTGAGCGCATAGAAGCGGCTGTTGGCAAAGTGCTGGATCAGGGTTTACGTACGGCCGATATCATGTCCGATGGTTGTATCGAAGTGAATACCATGGCAATGGGTGATGCGGTTGTTGCCGCACTGTAACAAATAATTCCCCACAGACGACTGCATGGATGCAGCAGGTAGAGTAAGCAGGAGCAATTACCGAGGTTTTAGACACAGAGATTCGTTATTAAAGTCTCCGTGTACTCTGCACCTCTGTGGCAACAAATAAAATTTTAAAAGGGTAATGATCATGACAAAAACAGTTGATGTTGCAGTAGTCGGAGCGACCGGTGCGGTTGGTGAAACCATGTTGTCGATTCTGGCAGAGCGTAAATTTCCGGTAGGTAAAGTGTATGCCTTGGCCAGTGCTCGCTCAAAAGGTAAGCGTGTGCAGTTTGGTGACAGCATGCTGGTGGTTGAAGATCTGGCTGAATTTGATTTTTCAAAGGTGCAGATTGGTCTGTTTTCAGCCGGTGCATCTATTTCAAAAGAATTTGCACCAAAAGCAGCAGCAGCTGGCTGTGTTGTGATCGATAACACTTCTGAATTTCGCTATGACGATGATAAGCCACTGGTGGTACCGGAAGTTAATCCGCATGCGATTGCCGATTATAAGAAAACCGGCATTATCGCCAACCCTAATTGCTCAACTATTCAGATGCTGGTTGCCTTAAAGCCAATATATGACGCAGTGGGTATCAAACGCATCAATGTAGCGACGTATCAGGCGGTTTCAGGTACCGGTAAAGAGGCGATTGAAGAGCTGGCAAGTCAGACAGCGGCTATCTTAAATGCCAAAGAAGTCAAAACTGAGGTTTATCCAAAGCAAATTGCGTTCAATGTTTTGCCTCAAATCGATGTTTTTATGGACAACGGCTATACCAAGGAAGAAATGAAAATGGTTTGGGAAACCAAGAAGATCATGGGTGATGATCGCATTGAGGTTAACCCGACGGCTGTCCGAGTGCCGGTTTTTTATGGTCATTCTGAGGCGATTCATATTGAAACGGATGAGAAAATTAGCGCCACTGATGCCCGTACATTGCTCGAAAATGCCTCTGGAGTACAGGTTATGGATGAGCGCAAGGACGGCGGCTACCCAACGGCTGTTACTGAAGGTGCGAATAATGATGCGACCTATGTTGGCCGGATTCGTGAAGATATATCGCATGAAAAAGGCCTGAATATGTGGGTTGTGTCGGATAATGTGCGCAAAGGAGCGGCATTAAATAGCATTCAGATAGCAGAAATTTTGCTTAAAGAGTATTTATAATCTATATTAGAGCACATACTTAAAGCATATTCTTAAGAATGTGCCGAATATTGATGTTTCAAATATCAAATTTGATAAAAATGCATGTCGAACTATATTTGAAATAATATGGAATAAATTGAGGGGACTGCTGGTGCGCAAGTTAGTCATAACCCTGTTTTGTATTGCCTTGTTGATACCATCAAGAGGCAACACATTAGGTCTGGGTGAAATAGAGCTGCATTCATCTCTTAATCAAGAGTTGAAAGCTGAAATTGCATTGTTATCTGTTGGCAAAGAATCGGCAGAGACAATTATTGTTAAGCTGGCTTCAAGAGAAGAATTTGCTCGGGCAGGTATAGATAGACCATTTATCCTGAATGACCTTAACTTCACTATTAAAGTTAAAAATGGCCAGCCGTATATCTCGGTAACCAGTAAAAAAACCATTCGAGAGCCTTTTCTTAGTTTTCTTTTAGACATTGACTGGCCGCGGGGGCGTATCCTGCGCGAATTCACCATGTTGCTGGATCCTCCTGTCTTTATGCAAGCGACGCCGGAAGGGTTGCCTTCAAAGTCGGTAGTGGCACCGCGGGTAACGAATCAGGTTAATGAGCTTAATCAGCAGTATGGTCGCCCGGGTGAAGACGGCGCGACCACAGTTAATAGTCAGGCTATGGCGGATGCACCTGTGGTCAATGCACAGACACCACAGGCGATGCAACGACAAGTGCCAGTACAGTCAAACCAGGTTAATACACGCCCTGTTGCACGCTATCAGGTGCAAGCTAACGGCTATCGCGTACAGAAAGGCGATACCGCCTGGAAAATAGCAGAACAATTACGCACCGATCCGTCTATTTCCATTGAACAAATGATGATGGCGTTATTGCGACGGAATCCGGAAGCGTTTATTCAGGATAATATTAATGGCGTAAAACGCGGTTATATTCTGCGTATGCCGGATCAGCAGGAAATTAATAACCTGAGCAAGCAAACGGCTTTGACGCAGGTCAGGGAGCAGTATGCATTATGGCGTGAGTATAGCCAGGGCGTCACGGCTAAGCGTAATGCCAATAAAATTGCACGTGATGGTGGTACAGTTCCTGAGTCTGTGAAAGCGGCTAAAGGTCACCTGACGATTGCATCGGCTGCTAAAGACGATGCAAGCGAAGGTGCTACTTCTGGATTGCAAAACCCTGATGCTGAACTTAAACAATTGCGTCAGGACCTATCATCCACCTCTGAAGAGTTAGCTAGCGGCAAGTTAGAAAATGAGGAGCTGAAGGATCGCATCAAGTCTTTGCAAACGCGCATGAAGAAGATGGAAAGACTGCTCAATCTTAAAGACGGTGATTTAGCAAATCTGCAGAGCGATCTGACACCTGAAAGCGGCGAACAAATCAGCGACACAGTAGTAAATGATGAGCCTGTTGGCGATGTTACGCCGGCTGCTGTTGATATGAAAGCTGAAGACAGCATGGCTAATGAGCCAGTCAGTCCAACGGAAGATGCTGCTGCCACGCCACTGGCTACCGAGCCAGATGTTGCGATGGATGCAGTGTCATCGACGCAGCCAGCAGAAGGTGCTGTATTTAAAGATGAAGTTTCATCAGCCGGGCCTGCAGCTACCCCGCCAGTTGTTATCCCACCGGCAAAGCCAGTTGTAGTGGGTGAAAGCAGCACAACTGACTTGATTGATGATCTGCTAAAAGATCCGGCAGGCTTTATTGAAGATCTGCTTAAAGACCCTGCTAACCTGCCTATCCTTGCAGGTGTGCCAGCCGTTATAGTTATTCTGCTTTTATTAATTGCTATAAGACGTAAAAGAGCTAAACAATCAGAGGAAGTGCTAACAGAATTACCGGAAACAGGTGATTTTAACTTCGATGAAGTCGCTGATATCGATTTATCCGATGATGATGGCTTTGGCGACTTTGATGAGAAAAAAGATGAAGATCTGGAGCAGGAATTAGAGGCCTTTGCGGCAGAAACTGACGCAGATGAAGAAGATGTTATTAGTCTGGATGATGATCAGCCAGCTGAAGAAGACGGGCCTAAAGATGATGTGCTGGCAGAAGCCGATGTTTACCTTGCTTATGGCATTTATCAGCAGGCAGAAGAGTTATTAAAAACAGCAATAACAACCAACCCTGATCGCAATGAATATAAAGTTAAGCTGCTGGAAACTTATTTTGCAGCAAAAGATAAAGGTAGTTTTCTGCCACTAGCAGAGCAGGTGAAAGCGAGCCTTAAGCCTCAGTCAGCTGAATGGCAACGTATCATTAGTATGGGTCGTGAGCTTGACGCTACTAATGAAATGTTCAGGGATGCTGGCGACATGAAAGACTTTGATGTCGATGATCTGGCATTAAACAAGCCCGAAACCGACTTTGATCTGGGTGATGCGGCCGCTGATTTTGAGCTGGGTGATTCAATTGACGATGATTTTACTCATGGTCTGGATGATGACAGTCTTGATGATGACTTTGAAGCGACAGCGGTTATTTCTGCTGCTGATATGAACGGGTTAAATCTGGGTGATTCATCTGTTGCTGATGACGATAATTTTGCACTAGACGATGACGGGCTGGACGAGCTGGATCTGGAGCTGGCTGCAGCGGGCTTTGAGAGTGAAGAAAAGCCGGCTCAGAACCAGAATGACGAAGAAGATGAGTCCGAAGATAGCTTTAGCCTTGATTTTGAAATGGCCGATCTGGGGCTTGATGAATTAAACGCTGAAGTGTCTGCAGAAGAAACGGAAAAAGTCGCCTCGTCAATGACTGTTGAAACTGATGATAGTGGTTTTAATTTATCAGATGATGAAGATGATCTGGGTGACGCCCTTGAGTCTCTGGATATGGATGACTCTGCGCTGGAGATGAATGACGTATCCAGTGGTGATACAGAGCTTGCATCGGAAGAAGACTTTAGCCTTGATATGGCCGACTTAGACACTGAAAGCCTTGATTTGTCGGCGGATGATGAGGAGGATATATCACTGGATATGGGTGATATTGATTTGTCAGCAGACTTTGATGACCCCCTGTCTGAGGATGAAGGTTTTGATCTGGGTGCTGTCGATTTATCTGCGGAGGATGAATCGATAGATATCAACTCCTTACCGGATGATCTTGATGAAGTGAATACCAAGCTTGACCTTGCCAGAGCCTATATGGATATGGGGGATGGTGAAGGTGCTGCCAGTATTCTTCGTGAAGTCATTGAAGAAGGTGCTGACCAGCAAAAGCAGGTAGCAGAAGAGTTACTGAAAAACATTGCATAAGATTTTTGTTTGATTTGTAATGATTGATATCTTCAATAAAACGGCATTGGGTGTTCTCAATGCCGTTTTTATTTGTGTACTACGCCAGATAACTGTCTGGATAACGGGCTTGAATTTTTATTATGCGCATAGCACTGGGTATTGAATACGACGGCAGTCAGTTTTCCGGCTGGCAACAACAAAAAGGCGATGTGCGCACCGTACAGGGCTGTCTTGAAGAAGCTTTGTCTAAAATTGCTGATCAGCCGGTTCAGGTTGTGTGTGCCGGCAGAACAGATACGGGCGTACATGCATTAAATCAGGTCGTGAACTTTGATTATGATCAGTCACGTGATCCGAAGGCCTGGGTGCTGGGTTTAAATAATTACCTGCCTTGTGATATTAGTGCGCTCTGGATGCGCGAAGTGCCGGCAGACTTTAGTGCCCGTTTCAGTGCCTTTGAGCGCAGTTACCGTTATGTTATTCAGCATCGTATTGGTCGCCCCTCATTGCTTAATAACCGTGTTGCGTGGCGTTATGGTGACCTTGATGTGGCAAAAATGCATGAGGCCGCTCAGGCCTTAATCGGTGAACATGATTTTAGTGCTTTTCGCTCGTCGCAATGTCAGGCTAAAACAGCAGTTCGGGATATGCTCGCAATCAGTGTGACGCAGCAGGGTGATTTTATTTATTTTGATGTTTCTGCGAATGCCTTTTTACACCATCAGGTCAGAAATCTGGTGGGTAGCCTGATTGAAGTGGGTAAAACCGTTAAACCTGTTGGCTGGATGGCTGAATTACTTGCCAGCAAAGACCGCACACTGGCAGGCCCGACAGCACCTGCCGCTGGTCTGTATCTTGTGAATGTTAAATACCCGCAAGAGTTCGGAATACCAGAGTGTCACACACCGCCAGTATTTAGCTAAGTAAAATAATCGGAGTTAGCCTAGAGGACTGAGCCGTTCAAATTTGTTATCATAGTCGGTTCAGATAGCCTAACCCCGGTTCAGACAGAGCGCCCATGAATTTCCGTACACGCGTTAAAATTTGCGGTATTACACGAGTTGAAGATGCACTGGCAGTCAGTCGCTGCGGAGTAGATGCTATCGGTCTGGTTTTTTACGCGAAAAGCCCGAGGAATATTGATCTGCAGCAGGCACTCGCTATTTGTAAAGTATTGCCTGCGTTTGTTACTGTGGTGGCTCTGTTTAAAGATGCGGATGAACATTTTGTAAAATCAGTGATCGAAAATGTAACGGTCGATTTGCTGCAGTTTCATGGCAGCGAAACAGCAGCGTTTTGCCAGCAGTTTGGCAAACCTTATATTAAAGCCATTGGTATGATCGGTCAGAGTGATGTAGCGGCATTTGCCAGCCAATACCAATCTTCCAGAGGTTTATTACTAGATAGTCATGCCATCGGTGAAGATGGCGGTTCTGGACATGTCTTTGACTGGGGTACTATTCCAGAAGCTATCCGTGGCCAGATTACCTTAGCCGGTGGGCTCACTGCGGATAACGTGGCGCAAGCCATTAAACAGGTCAGACCTTTCGCTGTGGATATCAGTAGCGGAGTGGAATCGTCTGGCGGAATTAAAGATGAGGCTTTAATTGAAGCCTTTATGAATGAAGTGAAACGAGTAGATTGCGAATGAGTGATTCAATAGATTCTGGAACAGATACGGTTATCGATTTTAGTCAGATGCCGGATGAAAAAGGCCATTTTGGCATTTACGGCGGAGTGTTTGCTGCTGAAACCTTAATGCAACCCATCAATGAACTGCGTGATGCTTATCAGCAGATTAAAAATGATCCGGAGTTTCAGGCTGAATTTGACCGTGATCTGGCGCATTATGTCGGTCGCCCAAGTCCTCTGTATCACGCTGAACGATGGTCAAAAATGCTCGGTGGTGCGCAAATCTATCTGAAGCGTGAAGACTTAAATCACACCGGTGCACACAAAATAAATAACACGATTGGTCAGGCCTTACTGGCTCGTCGCATGGGTAAAACACGCATTATTGCTGAAACCGGTGCCGGTCAGCACGGGGTTGCATCGGCCACCGTGGCGGCGCGCTTTGGTATGGAGTGTGTGGTTTATATGGGCGCTGAAGACGTTGTCCGCCAGGCACCGAATGTTTATCGTATGAAACTGCTGGGCGCTACTGTAGTTCCGGTTGAGTCCGGTTCAAAAACCCTGAAAGATGCACTGAATGAAGCCATGCGTGACTGGGTAACTAACGTCGATGATACGTTTTATATTATCGGAACGGTTGCAGGTCCGCACCCATACCCTGAAATGGTACGTGATTTTCAGACCATTATCGGTCGTGAGGCGCGACAGCAGATTCTGCAGCAGGCGGGTCGCCTACCGGATGCCATCGTGGCCTGTGTTGGTGGCGGTTCAAATGCCATCGGCCTGTTTCACCCATTTCTTGAAGACAAAGACGTTGCTATCTACGGTGTCGAAGGCGGCGGTGACGGGATTGATACTCCGCGCCATGCCGCTCCGTTATGTGCCGGTAAGCCGGGTGTTCTACACGGCAACCGTACCTATCTGATGGAAGATAATGACGGTCAAATTATTGAAACCCACTGTATCTCAGCCGGTCTGGATTATCCGGGGGTAGGGCCTGAGCATGCCTGGTTGAAGGATATTGGGCGTGTAAAATATGATTCGATCACTGACGCTGAAGCGCTCGAAGCCTTTCATTCGTTAACCCGAATTGAAGGCATTATACCGGCCTTAGAGTCCAGTCATGCCGTGGCTTATGCCACCAAGCTGGCGAAAACAATGGATAAAGATCAGATTATTATCGTCAACCTGTCAGGTCGTGGTGATAAAGATATCAATACCATCGCTGATATAGAGGGGATTAAGCTGTGAGTCGACTAGCTGCTACTTTTGAATCGCTCAAGGCGCAAAATAAAACGGCATTAATCCCGTATATCATGTGCGGTGACCCTGATTTAGGCACCACCGTGAAGCTGATGCATGCACTGGTTGACAGTGGTGTTAATATGATCGAGTTGGGCGTACCTTTTTCAGACCCGATGGCCGATGGTCCTGTTATTCAGGCGGCGGCTGAGCGGGTGCTGGTCAATCATGTCAGTCTGGCGGATGTGATCAGTGTTGTTGCTAAGTTTCGTGAAACAGATACGCAAACACCGGTGATATTGATGGGTTACTTAAACCCTGTCGAAGTCATGGGTTACGATGTATTTGCCGGTAAAGCATCAGCTGCTGGAGTAGATGCGGCGTTAACCGTCGATATGCCACCGGAAGAAGGCGAAGCATATACCCGACTGCTGAAAGCCAAAGGCATTGATCCGATTTATCTGCTGGCACCGACCAGTGATGAAGCACGGATAGCCAGTATTGCTTCAGTAGCCGGCGGTTTTGTCTATTATGTGTCGCTGAAAGGGGTAACGGGTGCAGCCACACTGGATATCGACAGCGTGGGCAGCAAATTAACTCAGATTCGTCAGCAAATCAGCCTGCCGGTTGGCGTCGGCTTTGGCATCAGTGATGCACAAACTGCGGCTAAAATTTCCAAAGTGGCAGATGCAGTCGTGGTTGGTAGTGCGATTGTAAAACGCATGGCTGAACTGGGGCATGAGCCTGAGAAAATGATTCAGTCTGTCATCGAACTGACCTCGTCCATGCGCAAGGCGATGGATCAGGCGTAAAATTATAGCGATAAGATTAATAATGCCGAGTGCAGTGATTGTGGTAAACTCGGTTTAAATAACAAGAACTGATTTACGGGTATAAAATGAGCTGGTTTGAAAAATTAATGCCGTCGCGGATTCGTACTGAAGGTGCTGCAAAAGGCAATGTACCGGAAGGTTTGTGGACCAAGTGTGACAAATGTAGCTCTGTGCTGTATCGCGCAGAACTGGAACGTAACCTGATGGTTTGTCCTAAATGTGATCACCACATGCGCTTAGGCGCGCGCGCGCGAATTACGGCTTTTCTTGACGATGGCCCGATGGAAGAGATTGCGTCTAATGTTGAGCCGATTGATGCATTAAAATTTCGTGACAGTAAAAAATATAAAGACCGTATTATTCAGGCACAGAAAAGTACCGATGAGAAAGACGCTTTACTGGCAATGCGTGGCACTATCAAAGGCTTACCGGTGGTTGTTGCGGCATTTGAATTCAGGTTCATGGGCGGTTCTATGGGCTCGGTTGTGGGTGAAAAATTTGTACAGGCGGCTAATGTGGCGCTGGAACATAACATCCCGCTGATCTGTTTTTCAGCTTCCGGCGGTGCGCGCATGCAAGAGGCGCTTTTATCGCTGATGCAGATGGCAAAAACCAGTGCGGTTTTAAAGAAAATGTCCAAGCGTGGTATTCCCTATGTATCTGTGCTGACTGATCCGACCATGGGTGGTGTTTCTGCCAGTCTGGCGATGCTGGGTGATGTCAACGTGGCAGAGCCAAATGCGTTAATTGGTTTCGCGGGCCCCCGGGTTATTGAGCAAACAGTGCGTGAAGTTTTACCGGAAGGTTTCCAGCGCAGTGAATTTTTGATGGAACATGGTACGGTCGATATGATTCTTGATCGTCGTGATCTGCCAGAAAAAATCGCTTCTTTACTCTTAATGCTGACTAATAAACCATCCCTGTAAGTCGTTAATCAAAAGTGCGATTAAATAATCTGCAAAGCTGGTTAAGCTGGCAGGAAACATTACACAGCTCAGAAATTGAGCTGGGTCTTGACAGAGTCCGCCGTGTAGCTGGCAATATGGGTATCAAAGCCATATGGCACATGCCGGTTATAACCGTTGCCGGCACCAATGGCAAAGGCTCGTCGGTCGCCATGCTTGAAGCCATTTACCAGCATGCCGGCTATCGGGTCGGCAGTTATACCTCACCTCATTTAATCTCCTATAACGAACGCATTAAAATTGACCGTCAGCCGGTGGCCGATGAGATCATTTGTCAGGCGTTTGAAAAAATTGATCAGGCCAGAAAGAATAAAGCGGCTGATGAAATATCACTTACGTATTTTGAATTTGGCACCTTGGCTGCCTTATCCATCCTGGCTGAGGCGGATCTTGATGTGGTGATACTCGAAGTGGGTCTGGGTGGTCGGCTGGATGCGGTTAATATCATTGATGCGGCCGTCGCAATGATCACGCCAATAGCGATAGATCATCAAAGCTGGCTGGGCAATAGCCGGGATGAAATTGCTAAAGAAAAGGCGGGTATTATCAAATCTGGCGCGCTGGTTGTTTATAATGATGCGGATCCAGCTCGCCCGGTCATCGATAAAGCACATGCCAGTCAGGCGCCATTATATTGCCTGAATAAAGAGTTTATGGCGTATATGTCGTCCGCTAGCGGGGCGACTAAATGGCGTTTTAAAGCCGGCACTGTTGAGATAAATGACCTGCCAGTGCCTTTACTTGAAGGCAATTTGGGCGCTGCCTTTCAGCTGGATAATGCCGCTGCGAGCATCTTGGTATCACAGTTATTAAGTAAACGCTTACCAATAAAACCCACGGTATACAGTCAGGCGCTAGCGGATGTTAAACTGGCAGGGCGTTTTCAGTATGTAGCCAGAAAGCCTGATATTATCCTTGATGTTGCACATAATACACATGCGATATCATCGCTGGCAGCAAATCTGGCCGGCAATCCTTGCAAAGGGCGTACTTACGCGGTTGTTGCTATGCTCGAAGATAAGGCGATTTGTGATGCACTGGTGCAAATAGATTCATTGATCGACAGGTATTATCTGGCTGGTCTGCAAGGTAGCCGAACTTTATCGGTTGAACAGCTGCAACAACGGATTCAGCAATGCATTAGTAGTGATAAACTGACCTGCCATCAAACGGTTGAAGCGGCAATAGAAAACGCTTTATCGGTGGCGAGCAGTGACGACCGTATCATTATATTTGGATCATTTGTAACCGTATCGGCGGCAATGCAGTGGTTATCCGAACCGTCTTCAGGGGATTAAGGTGGAAAAAGCTCTTAAACAACGATTAACAGGTGCGATTGTGCTGGTTATTTCAGGCGTTGTGTTAATTCCGTTATTGCTGGATGGTGCTGGCCATAACGCCCGTTTCTCACAAGATATTGTGATGCCGCCTGAGCCGGTGATTAACATAAAATCCTGGGATGAGTTAAAAGAGCTGCCGGCTAACCTGCCGCCCGCAAGAGCCAAAGATGCGGCTGAGACTAATAAAGCGGCCCGCCAAAAGGCACAAACAAATAAACAGACATCAAGCCCGAGTATAAAAGCCTGGGCATTACAACTGGGGAGTTTTTCACAGGAAACCAATGCGCTGGTTTTGCAGGACCAGCTGCGTGCCAATGGCTACCGGGCCTTTATCGTGAAATCTAAGAAATCATCTGATATTCGCTATGAGGTGAGAATTGGCCCTGATCTGGATCGTTCAAATATTGAGAAAATAAAGCAAAAGCTGAAAGCCAGTGAAAATAAAGAGAGTATCATTGTCACCCATCCATAGTGTCGGTACGATGTTTAAAATCATATACTTACGAAATACACGTTCATTGAACTGATCTTTATAATGATTAAAACTGTGATACTGGTGTTTGCACTGCTAAAATACATGACTAAACTTAATTTCTGGAAAACCGACAAGCTATGACCGGCATTGATTATGCGTTTATCGCAGTGATTATCATTTCAACTCTGTTCAGTTTATTACGTGGTTTTGTTAAAGAAGCAATTTCTCTGGGCTCCTGGATAGTGGCCATGTGGGTGTCGACTACCTTTGCATCGAATCTGTCGAATTTTATGCCGGAAAGCATAGAAAATCCCGCTTTTAAGATGGGGCTTGCATTCATAGCCTTGTTTGTAGCGACCCTGATACTCGGTGTGATGGTCAATATTCTGTTCAATCAGATCATTAATAAAACGGGCTTAAGTGGTGTTGACCGGGCTTTAGGTACCATTTTTGGTTTGGCTCGTGGCGTTTTAATCGTCACTGTATTTGTCATGCTTGCAAGTCTGACCAGTGTTCAGGATCAGTCGTTCTGGAAAGATTCGGAGCTGGTGGTGCGCTTTCAGGCATTAGCAAGCTGGTTACAGGTTTATTTACCAGATAACATTTCAAACAATCTCCCTGGTTAACATCAGACTTTCAAATTATTTTTTGCAGCTAGCTTTTCGAGGAATTTTTAATGTGCGGTATTATTGGTGTTGTCGGTTTTAGTCCAGTTAACCAACTGCTCTATGATGGTTTAACGATATTACAACATCGAGGTCAGGATGCAGCGGGCATCGTGACGTGTGAAGGCCGGAAATTCTTTTTGCGTAAAGCGAACGGACTGGTGCGAGATGTCTTTGAAACTGAGCATATGATGCAATTGCCCGGTAATATGGGGATAGGCCATGTGCGTTATCCGACGGCGGGCTGCTCATCATCCGCTGAAGCTCAGCCTTTTTACGTCAACTCACCTTATGGCATTGCACTGGCTCATAATGGCAATCTGACCAATGCAGCTGAGTTGAAAAAAGAGCTGTATCGCACCGATTTACGCCATATCAATACAGAGTCAGACTCAGAAATACTACTGAATATCCTGGCCCATGAATTACAGACACAGGGTGGATTAAAAGTCTCTCAGGAGCATGTATTTAAAGCAGTAGAAGCGGTGCATAAACGCTGCAAAGGCGGCTATGCCGTTGTTGCGACAATTGTTGGCAGAGGCATCATCGCATTTCGTGACCCGTATGCCATCCGGCCTGTCTGCTATGGTAAGCGGGAAACTGAGCAGGGTACCGAATACATGGTCGCATCAGAAAGCGTGGCATTGCAGGCGCTGGGATTTGACCTGGTGCGGGATTTAGCGCCTGGCGAGGCAATTTTCATTACCAAAGAAGGTGAGTTCTTTAGTCAGCAGTGTGCCGAAAACCCAAAAGTGGCACCGTGTATTTTTGAGTACGTCTATTTTGCCCGTCCAGACTCCATTATCGATAATATTTCAGTCTACAAAGCCCGTTTACGCATGGGCGAAGGTCTGGTCAATAAAATCAAACGTATCCGGCCCGACCATGATATTGATGTAGTGATCCCCATTCCGGATACCAGTCGTACATCAGCACTCGAAGTCGCGTTTCATTTAGGTGTTAAATACCGTGAAGGGTTTATTAAAAACCGTTACATCGGTCGTACCTTTATCATGCCGGGGCAACAGGAACGTAAAAAATCAGTGCGCCAGAAACTGAATCCGGTGGAGCTGGAGTTCAAAGGCAAAAATGTCATGCTGGTTGATGATTCAATTGTGCGCGGCACCACCTCAAAACAAATTATTCAGATGGCGAGGGATGCCGGTGCAAATAAAGTTTATATGGCATCAGCCGCACCACCAGTACGTTTTCCAAACGTCTATGGTATCGATATGCCGTCAATGAACGAGTTTATCGCGCATAACCGTACAGAAGATGAAATCTGCAGAGAAATTGGCGCTGACTGGCTGGTCTATCAGGATCTTGATGAGCTTGAGAAAGCGGTTAAAAAAGGCAACAAAGAACTAACGGCTTTTGATACCTCCTGCTTTAATGGGGAGTATGTGACGGGTGATGTTGATCAGCAGTATCTTGAACATATCGATCAGGTTCGTAATGACAGCGCAAAGAAAACGACTGTCAATAACCCTGCCGTCATAGACATACATAATAGTCACTAAATATGAACGTTTCTAAATGGTTTTTATTAAGCCTGATGCTTTTGACTGTTAATGTACAGTCCGAGATTCTGAGCACAGACAGTCAGGATGCTCAGCTTAAACTTGGCCTCGAACTGATTCAGCAGAAGAACTATCAGCAGGCTGAGGATCATTTTCAGAAACTCAAGCTGCAGTATCCCTCTCAGGTTACCTATCTGAATAATCTGGCGGTGGCGCAAATGGCACAGGGGAAGACAGAACAGGCGCTGGAAAGTTTAAAGGCTGCAATGATTTCAGATAAGCAGTTTTCTGTAACACAAAAAAATATAAGTCAGATATACGCTTATATGGCGGCTCAGGCATATGCTAAAGCACTGGATAAAAAGGTAACGGCACAGCTGCCAGGTCTGGATTCAATTGTTGAGCTGAAAGCAGCACAACAAGAGCCGCAAACAATAGTAGTCAGCACAGATAAAAACCAGCAAAAAAAATCAGATGCTGAGATAACCAGTCAATTGACAGTTGTTTTATCGGCTAAAGTGGAAAGCTGGGCAAAGGCATGGATGAAAGGTGACGTGAAATCATACCTTGCAACCTATTCTGAAAAATTTCAGCCGGGAGGAAATTTGTCGTATCAGGACTGGCTGGCTCAGCGACGTTACCGTCTGAGAAATTCAAAACAGGTAGTTGTGAGCTATACTGAAGTAGATGTATATTTTAATGCAGAAAAAGATAGCGCACTGATAGAGTTCACTCAGAAATACCAGACTGATACATATCAGGATCAGGTAAGAAAACAGTTGTACTGGTCTCTGGAAAATCAAACCTGGCTGATCACACGCGAACAGGTAACAGAAAAACTGTAATGATGTCACACTGGTATAAACAAAGCGTTTTGATTGTACTGCTATTCATCGGCAGTGCCACGTCGTATGGACAAGCGTTTAATCAGTCGCCTGAGCAGCAGCTCATTAATGCACTAACATCTATACAGTCGCAGCAGCTCGAGCAGGCAATATCTCAGTTACAACAGTTGCTAAAAAGCAAGCCTGATTTTAAGCTGGCGCAACTGATTTATGCCGATGTCTTGCTCGCAAAGGCGCAAGGGCTTGAAAAGGTAGGTCAGCTTTTAAAACAGAATGTGTTACTTGAAGGTTTTCTTGCAGAAGCCAGCAAGCGCTGGCAAAACCATAAAAGCCCGGTTAGAGATGGACTGTTACCAGCGGCATTGCTGAATCTTGATCAGCGCTATCAGTATGCGGTAGTGGTTGGACTGAACAATTCACGTCTATATTTGTTTGAGAATAAAAATGGTATACCGAAAAAAATCGGTGATTTTTATGTTTCAATGGGAAAGAGTGGTCCGTATAAACAGTTTGAAGGTGATAACAGAACCCCTCTCGGTGTTTATTTTATAGAAAATTTTCTTTCTCCTGAGAGTTTGCCAGATAAATATGGTGAAGGTGCTTTTCCATTAAATTATCCAAACGTATGGGATGACCGGCTGGGTAAAACCGGTTATGGGATCTGGCTGCACGGTACACCTTTAGACACGTATAGTCGTCCTCCAAGAGACAGTGAAGGCTGTGTTGTCTTATCAAATGCAGATTTGCAAACAGTAGGGAGTTATCTGCAATTAAAACGCACGCCTTTTGTGATTGCCGATAATATTAACTGGCTGGATAAGGAAAAGTGGCAGCAGGAAAAAGAGTTCTTCACTAAACTGGTGACAGGCTGGTTGCAGGACTGGCAAAGTATGGATACTACGCGATACATTCAGCATTACTCAAAAACATTTAAAGCAGGTAAGACAGACTTTTCACAATGGTATTCACACAAGCAGCAGGTGAATAAAAATAAAAAATATATCCGGGTAAAAGCGGATGATTTAAGTATTTTAAAGCACCCTAAAGACGACATACTTGTGGTTACTTTTCAACAGCATTATAAAAGCAATAATTACTCTTCTGTAGGTTATAAGCGACAATACTGGAAGCAGGAAAGCGATGGCCAGTGGCGGATTATTTTTGAGGGAAGAATTCAGGAGCCTGATCAGGTTCTTACACGGCTTTAAAAGGCTAAAGTCTTGATCGTGTGTAGCAAGCGAATAAGTTTTTTAGTTTTTCGTCAGTCAATCAATACGCTTTTTTGTAATACCTCTGTTTCAGCATGTAAAAGCTTTTGCTTTGTTGAGGTTGTTTTTGCGTGCTGCTTTAACCAGCGTACCAGATCAGTCCAGATTCCTGACACATGTTGCTTGCTGGGCATGATACCGGCATGCGGAAGCTCAATGGTAATCACTGGTTTGCCGAGCTGGATACCAGCGTAGTTACCAAGTGAGCCCGGGTATGTGCCCAATAGTTTCAAATGTAATGATCCGAGATGTTTTGGTGCCTGATGCGGGCCGTCGAAATCAAGGATGCCAAAAGGTGCATGTACAGCAATAATCACATCCGGATTAAAGTCGTTGATCAGCTTCTCCAGCCATTGTGTCTCAGGTTCACTGACTGGGGCCGGGCCGGGGTAGCGACGGCTGTCTTTGCGGGTTCGTTTTACCCAGTAATCCAGGCTGGCCTGTTTATTACTGCCAGGGGAAAAGTTGCGATTGAGATCGACACCATTGCCATTGGTTCTGTGTGAAGGCTTTCTTAATAAGCCATCGGGATTCAGCAGTGGAATAATTTTCCAGTGGAATAATCCGCTATGGTACTTGTCTAGCGTGCTAAGCCATTTAAAAACGATACTGACGGATGAGTATTCATCACCATGAATACCGCCGAGTAAAAGTATTTTGGCCTGAGGTATTCTCTGACCCAGAGGAGGATATTCCTTGATTAATAGGGGTTTATTGAGGCGACTACGATAACCGGAGTCATCGAGTTTGTGTGAAAGACAGCTTTCAAGATGAACGCTTCCAAGCTTGTTACTGATATCCTGACAGGAGCTGACAATGACCTGATCTGCCAGTGCAACAGAGCCACTAAGAGAAAACGACAGAAGCAACAGTGTATGTTTGAATTGCAGCATGATTAGCGGGTATAGTGAAGCCTTTGTATATGTATTAAACAGATTATAGACCTAACTATGGCTACAATTAAAGTGAATGTCTCAGATCAGCTGTTAAGGCTTTATGATGCTAATGAGCAGCTGATAACTGAATACCCTGTATCTACTTCGATGTACGGAGTGGGTAACCGTGAGGGAAGTTTCAAAACACCGTTAGGCTATCATCAGGTGTGTGAAAAAATAGGCGCAGGCATGCCTCAAGATGAGGTTTTTATCGGCCGCCAGGCACAAGGTTGTCTGGCAGATTTACAGGCCAGAAACATACCGTTACCGGATGATGTTATCACAGCAAGAATAATCAGGCTGGCTGGTAAACAAGCCGGCATTAATATGGGTGATGGAATTGATTCATTTGCGCGGTATATTTATATCCATGGTACGGCTGATGAAGAAAATATTTCAAAGCCGGTTTCACATGGCTGTATTCGCATGCGCAATCAGGACATCATACAGCTGTATGAAAAAGTGGAGCTGAATACAGACGTATGGATTGAAGACTGATCCATAAGTGATAAGATAATAAAATATTGAAACATAATTACGGTAAAGGCATGAGCTATCAATTTGACGACGAAACAGGTTTTGAAACGCTGGCAATAAGAGCAGGGCTGGACAGAACAAATGAAGGAGAGCATTCAGAGGCTATATTCCCAACCTCAAGCTATGTCTTTAAATCGGCGGCGGAAGCTGCTGCCCGCTTCTCAGGCACGGAGTCTGGCAATATATATTCACGCTTTACCAATCCCACGGTAAGGACATTTGAAAACAGGCTGGCTGCGCTGGAAGGAGCGGAAAAATGTCTGGCGACATCATCTGGCATGGCAGCGATTACGGCAACCTTTTTGGGTATTCTGAAAGCCGGTGATCATATTATTTCATCCAGCAGTATTTTTGGTGTAACCAATGTACTGATGGAAAAATTTTTAAAGAAATTCGATATAGAAGTGAGCTATGTTGATTTAGTCGATAACCGTTCGTGGGAAAATGCCATCCAGAGCAATACCAGAATATTGTTCCTAGAAACCCCATCAAATCCACTGGGTGATATTGCTGATATACGTGCGCTGGCTGATCTGGCGCATGCAAATAATGCATTGTTAGTTGTCGATAATGCATTGTGTACGCCGGCATTGCAGCAGCCCATTAAGTTTGGTGCAGATATTGTGGTACATTCAGCGACCAAGTTTATTGATGGCCAGGGGCGTTGTATGGGTGGCGCGGTACTGGGTTCTGAAGCTGTTGTTGGCACCGACGTGTTTTCATTTTTAAGAACAGCCGGTCCTTCAATGAGCCCGTTTAATGCATGGGTGTTTTCAAAAAGTCTGGAAACACTAAAGCTAAGAATGGATGCGCATACCGTTAATGCCCTTAAATTAGCAAAATGGCTGGAATTACAACCAAGTGTTGTAAAAGTATATTATTGTGGCCTGGAAACACACCCGCAGTATGAGCTGGCCTGTAAACAACAGTCTGGCTTTGGCGGTATTGTGTCGTTTGAAATGAAAGACCAGGAAACCGCCTGGAAGGTTATAGACTCAACTCAAATGCTGTCTATTACCGGTAATCTGGGAGATACAAGAACCACGATTACCCATCCTGCGACAACAACCCATGGCCGCCTGACACCAGAGTTGCAAGTGGCGGCCGGAATAAAGCAAGGTTTGATTAGGCTATCGGTTGGTCTGGAGGACTTAGAGGATATTAAAGCAGACTTACAGCGCGGTTTTAGTTCACTTTAAGAGAGCTAACTGAGTATTATCTGTGTTTAAATATTCGTCAGTTTATACCGGCTTGCATGATAGCTGGCAGCGTGTCAGAGCGGGAATATTAAGGCATAAATTTTCAGTGAGTAAGTCTAATGTGCTCTGGTCTTATGTAAGCGCAATGTTTAATTAAGCTCCTTAGCACTTTAACAGGGATCTGTTGCGTGATTGTTGATATACCCGTTGTGACTATGGCTGCGGGTAATTTGAGATGATTTATGTTTTTTCTGGAAAAATTATCCCGCTATGAAACCGGTCGAGTAGTCCAGCTAGGCTTTTCGCTAGTTATTGCGCTGGTGATTATTTATGCCGTTACCTCTCTGTATCAGATCCGCCAGAGCACTAATAAACTGACTGAAATTGTCGAAATTGAAAATGCAAAGATAATGCATTTGTATAACATGCGGGATGTCATTCGAAAACGACAGATAATTTTAAGCAGCATGCTGGCATCAAAAGATCCTTTTTTGCGTGAGGAAAAAAGCCACGAGTTTTTCTCTCTGGCAGGTGAGTTTCGGGGATCCAGAGAGAAGCTGTTATTACTAACAAGAAATCAACAGGAACAAGAGTTACTTAAGGAACTGGTGCGTTTAATAAAAATAGCGCAGCCGATCAATCAGGCGGCTATCAGTTCTATTATGGCAGAGTTCGAAACTGAAAATGCATACCTTATCAGCCAGAAAGCACAGTCTGCACAGGCAGATATAATGAGGGTCATGGAAAGTCTCATTGGCATGCAAAAATATTATGAAATGCAGTTTGTTGTTGAAGGCAGGCAGTCCTATCAGAAAGTTTTTCTAGGGTCAGTGTTCAGTGTCCTGTTTCTAATAATACTGGCTCTTATTATCACGCGTGTCGTATCAGACTTTGTTTCACAAAAGAATGCTGAGTTAATTGATAAGAATTCTGAGCTCGAGGAAGTCTCTAAGCTTGCTCTTGAGGCTACCCGGGCTAAATCAACATTTCTCGCAACCATGAGTCACGAAATAAGAACACCCTTAACAGCGATTATTGGTTTTGCTGAAATAAATCTTCATGATTCAATTACTAAAGAAGACAGAATCAGGCATTCGCACTCAATTGTCAGGAATGGTAAACACCTATTACAGGTGATAAATGATATTCTCGATATTTCAAAACTTGAAGCAGATAGAATTGATTTTGATAAAGAAAATTTTTCTGTGTTTCAGTTACTGGCTGAAGTTGAGCAAATAATTGCGCCACAAGTAAAGGCTAAAGGACTGTTTATTGAATTTGTATATGAATACCCGATACCTGAATCTATTATCGGGGATCCTTTCAGGCTGAAACAGATAATACTTAATTTATGCAGTAATGCCGTCAAGTTTACCGAGACAGGCAGAATTAATGTAAAAACAAGTTGTGATTTTATTACACAAAAAATATTTATAGAGGTGATTGATACCGGAATAGGGATGTCTGAGGAGCAAATCAATAAAGTATTTGATGTCTTTACACAGGCTGACTCAACGGTTACACGTAAATATGGCGGAACAGGTCTGGGTCTGACGTTGTCTAAACAGTTTGCAGAGCGCATGGGTGGTGAGATAAGTGCACATAGTCTGCCGGGAATTGGCAGCAGGTTTATAGTCAGTGTTAGTACCGGAGATATTTCAACTGTCAAAACAGTTCAGAAAAAATTAAAATCAGCGGCGTATTTACATCTATTGCCGGTTGGTGATGCTAATAAGCGAGTCTCAGGCAAAATTTTGCTAGCAGAAGATAATCTTGATAATCAGCAATTGTATTGTTTGTTGCTTGAGAATATTGGCGCAGAAATTAAAATCGCCGCTAATGGTAAGGAGGCGGTTGAAGCAGCCAGAAACGAGTCATTTGATATCATTTTCATGGATATGCAAATGCCAGTTATGGATGGGGTGGAGGCTATCAGAGTACTTCGTCAGTCAGGGTATAAGGGCGTGATAATCTCATTAACAGCAAACAGTATGAAGCAGGATAAAGAAGCCTGTTTTGCAGCCGGTTGCAATGATTATATTACCAAACCTGTCAGTAAAGAGGTCTTGTACGAAACTGTTTACCAGTATCTGGAAGTCACAGAGTCTGATCATGAAACAGTCAAAAATGACAGCAAGCACTATTACCAGGATCCTGATGTGTTTGATCTTAAAATACGCTTTATTTCAAAGCTACCATCTGTATACAATACGATAAAACATGCTCATGAAAACAAAGACCGCGACCAGCTTAAAGCAGCACTGCATAAATTAAAAGGACTGGCAGGATCATTTGGTTATCCTGAAATCACAAATGTTTGTTTGCTGATAGAACAGTCACTGGCGAGAAATGATACTTATCAGTGTGAAAATTTAATATCTAAAATGGCGGGTTTGATAAAAGCGGCAGAAGAGGAAATAGAAGTCAGCCGGAGTGGCCAGAAAGGCAATTAAGCGGGAGTGGTTAGCTGATAATAAATAAGATCTATCAGAAAAATCAGGGTTCCTGAAAACATCTTAGTTAGATTAAATAATGTCTTAAGTGCTGATCATCTTCATGGTCTGTGTTTCTAAATATAGCGACAGCAATATTTTATAAACAAAAATGATTGTTATTTAGTAGGCTTATGCGCTATTGCAGCGGGATAAAGACAAAGTACTTGGCTGATCAAATTAGCGATTTACAGCTTTTCTTAGGCGCTATGCATCTGTTACAGCATTTTAATAATCTCCTGTTGTGTGTTCCGTAGCAAACTTTGGGTCTCATAACAGGATAATCATCCTCAGTGATGGCATTATTATTCCTATAAAAAACAATAACTAAAAAATATTTTTATTAAAGCCTTCTCTGATGTCCATAAAAAACGATGAATGACATACAGCAAACTTTACCAGCGACTATAGTTAATTGGTCGGCTCTTTAATCTCCCAAATAGCTGATTTGTATCAATACTCGCATGTGGTATTTATGTGTAAATAAAACCAGTCATAAACAATTAGTCAGGCTATGTAATGAGCCCGGACTAAAGGAGTGATAGTATGAAGCAACCTGTTCAGATTACCTTTCGTGATATTCCTCATTCAGATTTTGTAGAAGCTAGAATCCTTGAAAAAGCCAATAAACTGGATCATTTTTATGATCAGATTATCTCCCTTAAAGTGGTTGTAGAAGCACCTCATAGTCATCATAACAAAGGTAACCTGTACCATATCTGTATCGACATGACGGTGCCGGATGGCGAGCTGGTTGTTAACCGTTCGCCAAAAGATCACCATGCGCATGAAGATGTGTACGTTGCTTTACGAGATGCGTTTGAAGCAGCAAAACGTCAGTTAACTGAATATGCCAGAAAGCGCCGCGGGCAGGTAAAAACACATCGGCCACCTGCGCATGGCATGATCTCGGAAATTATTTCTGGAGAAGACTATGGACGAATAGCCACGCCGGATGGTCGGGAAGTGTATTTCCATAGAAACAGTATGCTGGATGAAAATTACGATTCACTTGAAATAGGTGATGAGGTCAGGTTTGCAGAAGAAGCGGGTAATGATGGTCCGCAGGCCTCGAGTGTTCATATGATTGGTAAGCATCATATCGTTGATAGAATCCACTAGTATTGCCCAGTAAATCTATTACAGGCTCGGCAGAGCAGGGTAACTCTATCCCTGCTTTGCAATCATATCCTGAGTTAATAAATATAACGACATGCTCTAAAACAGGTTATTATCTTACTGATATTATATGCTTATTATTTATTAGTGAAGAATTCCTATGCTTGAATATATATTTTTTCACGAGACGCCAACACAGCTGTTTTCTGACTGGCTCAAGTCACAAGGGATTGAAGTGGAAGTTGTTCAGGATGAAGAAAGTCATATTGTTTTTCTTGATGAAAATATAGCGGATGATCTGTACCGTCTAATTGAAGAAAAGTACGATGAATTACTGGAAATGAATGAAGCCATCCTGAACCAGGAAAATGCCGGTCAGGATGGCTATCATATGGCTGGTATTGCCGTCCATTTACGTACTGGTCAGGTTTCTTATGCAGATATTGATCCGAAATTAATGGGCCGTGTTATCAGTGCTATTTCGCCCGAAGAATTTGCAACGATAGTTGATGCAATCGTAACGGCAGTTGAAAATCCGCAAGAGCAGACATACTGTCAGCGCCAGCGAGAAAAAAATAATGGACTCAGTGAGTAAGGCTATGACAATAAAATATGATATCGCGAAGCTAAATAATGATTTTTCAATCCACAGTGAATTCACACGTCTTGAATTTATCACCGGTGAAGGCGATATACCGGTTGTCGAGATTAAAAACAGTCAGGCCAGTGGCCGTATTAGTCTGCAGGGTGCGCATTTGCTGAGCTGGGTACCGGCTGGTCAGGAAGATGTTATCTGGCTGTCAGAAGATGCGACTTTTTCTGCAGGGAAATCAGTGCGTGGTGGTATACCGATTTGCTGGCCCTGGTTCGGTGCGCATGAAAATAACCCGGCATATCCCGCGCACGGTTATGCACGCACTGTGATGTGGCAGGTAACAGAGACGACTGAGATAGACAATGGTCAGACACAGATTTGTTTTAAATTAGAATCTAATCAGCTTGCTGAAAAGTATCAGCAAATGTGGCCACAGCCCACCACGGCAGAGTACATTGTTACGCTTGGAAAAACGCTGAAGCTTGAACTAATCACACATAACAATAGCGATCAGGCTATTACCATAGGACAGGCGCTACATACCTACTTTAATGTACAGGATATTTCTACAACAACAGTACAAGGACTGGAGGGCAAACCCTATCTGGACAAGACAGATGGTTTCAAGCGTAAAACACAAAGCCGTTCAGTGATTATTGATCAGGAAGTTGATCGTGTGTATCTTGAAACAGCAGATGATGTCACGATAAAAAATAAACAACGAGAAATCACTATCAAAAAACAGGGCAGTGAATCAACTGTCGTCTGGAACCCCTGGAAAGAAACGGCAGACAAAATGGCTGACTTAGGGCCGGATGGTTATATGAATATGCTCTGTGTTGAATCTGCAAATGCCGCCGATGATGTGAGGCTTATAAATTCGGGTCAGTCGCATAAATTACTGGTCATTTATCAGTGCTGAGAACTAACGTAGCTAAAAAATACTGCATTTATACTGATATGCATGTTTAGCAATAAGCTGTTTTCTTTTTAAGTTTTTTATTAAGGTTTATCTGTAATGGCGTTGTTTTTTTGTTTGCGGATACAGGCACAGGTATTAATGAATTTTATTTGCCGTTTTGATACCGCGTCGCTCATTCACACCGAGCAGTAATATCAGACCTGATATAAAAAATACTAAGGTAACTAATAAACTGCTGCGGTGATCACCGGCAAAAAATTTATTCAGCAGGCCATAGCTAATGGGACCGATGATGGCGGCCAGTTTTACGCACAATCCCCATAAGCCAAAGTACTCTGCATAATGCCCTGGCGGACTGAACAGACCCATTAAGGCACGGCTGCCCGATTGTGATGCGCCGAGTGCAATCCCAATGAGGTTGGCTGCTATCCAGAAACTGACCAGCTCTTTACTTGACCAGGCAATCACGATGGCCAGGCACCAGATAAGTAAAGTCAGTATGAGTGTACGAACCGATCCTATTTTGTCCTGTATATGGCCAAATGCAAATGCACCGGCGGCCGCTGTTATATTGACAACCCCGATTAGAATAATATTTTGTTTGGTATCAAACCCCATTACTTGTTCTGCATAAACAGCAGCCAGTACAATAACAATATAAATACCACCGTGGAAGCAGGTGAGTGCATACATAAAACGTTTCAGGTCAGGAAAATGTCTGAGATTGTTTAAGGTTGTTTTAAGTTCGCCAAAGGTATTGCGAATGATTCGCTGTGATGATGTCTGAGAGGGTTTGCCGCGTTCTTTTAACCAGATAAAAGCCGGGATTGCAGAAACCAGAAAACAAGCCGATACAATTAACATGGTGACAGGAATAAACTCTGCCGCTGTTTGTCCGGCAGCTTCGGCCGAACTGATGTAATACAAACATAAGGCCAGTGTTAGCAGGCCACCCATAAAACCTAAAGCCCAGCCATACCCTGATAGCCGTCCGATGTTATCTGCGGTGGTTAATTCAGGAAGAAAGGCGGCAATAAGATTCTCACCACAGGCAAACATATAATACGAAACTATCAGTAAACCCATTGCCAGCCAGGTATCTCCGGCTTCAGGTACAGACAATAAAGCGGTGAAAAAGATACAACCGAGCGAGCTGGCCAGTAACAGGCGTTTGCGGATAGCATATATATCCGCTAAGGCACCCAGCACCGGTGCACTGAAGAGAATAAGAAAGTTACCGATGGCAATAGCCAGCGTCCAGAGTAATGTTGCGGTGCCGGTATCAGTGCCATCAGTCAGAACGATAGCGGATACAAACCAGGCATTATATATCGTCGTCAGGACAACGGTTGCATAGCCGGAATTAGCAAAGTCATACATCGCCCATGCAACTTTTTCACGTAATTGTGCTGAGTGTATATTCATAACAGCACTTTCTCGTATAAGCCAAATAAAATCAATCTTAATATGCTCATTGTAATACTTTTAACTATTTATAAGTGACTATCAGTCAGACACCCACTATGACATTTATCAGCTGCTCCTGACACTAAAGACGGTTCTTATGATGGATTTGAATACATAAAACGGTGTCGTTATATATTAATATCGTTTGCAGTGATTTTTCTCAACGGATGCCTGACAATATGTAGATAGTTAAAAATATTATCAGTAAATAGTCCAAATAATCCCCAGTAGTCAGTGATACACTAGATAGCTGATGCAATTCCGATCATCACTAAACGATAGTGTGTGGTCAGCCTGATGAATACTCTGCTAACGAATACGGTACTGGCCGGCTAAAATTATGAAGCGTGTTAAATGGTTTTTGTTATTTTCTGTCATGTTATACATCATACTGCTTATTCCATTTGATGACAGAAAGCATGTTAATTTTGATATTGAACAACCGCAAAGGCCGGTTTTTTCATGGGGTCAGAATGCTTACTGGCAGACACTGGAGGCACAATATGTGGAGCTCAAGCAACAAGGCTGTAATAAGGCCGAAGTGGCTTTAACGTCAAATTTTGAGAAGCTAAAAAAATTAATAAAGCGTGCCAGTGTGGAATCGTTAGCACCCGGTCATCCTATTTTTAAGCAACTCGAAACACTGGTGTTCGAGACAGGACCTGTGGTTAGTGTCTGTGAGACATCGGTTATGGAATACATTAAGCTGATTGCAGATATGCGAGCTGTGATTAAGCAGCAGTCCATTAACTGGAATATCCGGTCACATGCAACCCGGACCACGCTTTACCGACTGCTTTATGGCTCACGTGCTGCTGCTGAGGAAACTATTCTGCAGTCACGATCAGACTTAGTACTATCGCTGGTACACGGTACGGATGAGCCATCAAAGGCGCCTTATGCGGATCTGCATGATGTCAGGCTTCGCAGTGGTGATATTCTGGTTTCACGCGGTGGTGCCGCGACATCGGCACTGATCGCGCGCGGTAATAACTACCCGGGTAATTTTTCACATATTGCCCTTGTCTATATAGAGTCTGACACACAAACGCCTTATATCATCGAAGCACATATTGAACAGGGTGTAGTCGTTTCCACCGCAGAGCAGTACCTAAAGGACAAGAAACTGCGCATTATGTTACTGCGTCCCAGGGCAGATCTGGGGCCTCTGGTAGCAGATGCAATGATTCCGCATAAGGCGGCTAAATATGCGTATAACAGGGCGATAT
>Ga0224506_10000221_pt1 | contig 56172 bp, 56 predicted proteins | sample SF_Jan12_sed_USG_2_FD_169108 | JGI IMG/M metagenome (GOLD analysis project Ga0224506, IMG submission 169108) | Sediment microbial communities from San Francisco Bay, California, United States - SF_Jan12_sed_USGS_8_1 | ecosystem: Environmental > Aquatic > Marine > Sediment | place: USA... | reverse complement strand
TAGCTGATAAGAATGCCATTATTATTGGCAAGTTCGCGGATGAAATTATCGTATTCATCATTATTTACAAACAGGTCGCCGAATTTTTTTCCAAGTAACTCAAAGGGAGATAAATGTAGTAAATCATTGACTGATTCTGAGGCCATGATTATTCGGCCGGAGGTGTTGATTCTGAAGAATGTATCTTGCAGGTTAGTTAGAATGCCGCGCATATCACTTTCAGATTCAAGTAATTTTTCATGCATCCTTCTTTTTGTTGTTACGTCGTAAATTATACCTTCAATAGCTATAAGCTCATTAGTGATGTCGTCAATAATTGGTACGTTATGCTGGTTGAGCCAACGAGTATCTTTTGTCTTCTTTTGAATGGAGTATTCAAAGCTGGTGGTATTTCTCCCCTGTTTAGTTTCTATCCATTGTGATTTAAAGTATTTACGATTATTAGAAGTAATTACGTTTTTTAGTAGCCAGGTGACATCCTGAAATTCGTCTGGTTTGTAGCCAAAAAACGAAAATGCAGCTGGGCTTATATATTCGAATTGTTCATCAGGTAATGAGATCCTGAAGATGGCATCAGGAGCATTTTCTGCCAAACGCCTAAATCGTGCTTCGCTTTCAAATAATGCGATAGTGGTTTTTTTGTTTTCAGTAATATCTCGAATAGTTCCATTAACTACATAAACATCGCCATCCGAATTAATTACGCCAATGCCCTGCTGATAGATATAGCGGATATCATTATCTGGCGTAATAATTCGGAATTCAACACTATGAGCCTTGCCAGATTTGAAAATGGACTTCTTGAAATTATTTAGTATCGCAATATCATGCTTGTGCGTGACACTATTGATGTATGCAAAAGTCGGAGTGAATTTGTCAGGTAATTGGCTATATATTTTGTATACCTCATCTGACCATTTGATCGCGCCAGATAATATATCCCAGCTCCAGTTTCCTAAGTGGCTGATATGTTCTGCCTGTCTGAGTAAGTTTTGACTTTGATGAAGGTTTTCAATTAATAAGTTTTGTGACAAAACAGCAGCTAATCTTTCTGCAATACTTTTAAATGTCTCTCTATCTGAGCTGCTCCAGTCAGGGAGGGCAGAGCATTGATGTAGTGATAAAAAATAGGTGTGTTTGTTATTTTTATGTAACGGAATTGACATTTCTCGAACAATGTTAAGAGAGTTATCATCTTGATAATTTCGTACGATTATATCTGTAGTACTAAGTCGGGAATTAATATGAACTAGTTTTTCATTTGAGAGTAACTCCTCGCAACCATAAAGGCTTTTTATATTATCTTTTAAGGCTTCATGCAGAATACTCGTCAGTCCTGGTTTCTTGTCGGTGATATTTATAATGAATGACCTATCAGCATTGAAAATTTCAATCAATGCTGATAGTGCATTTTTTAAAATGTGATTACGGTTGTCACCCGGAGAAATTATTTGAGATATCGTCTCCATGCGATCAAGATGGGTCTGACGTTTTATCAGTTCATTAAAAGCAGTTCTTGCTTTGACTGCATACTGAATACGGTACGGAAATATATCCCAATTAATGGGTTTCGTGATGAAGTCTGTAGCGCCAAGCTGGAAGGCTTTTTCTATGGACTCAGAATCATCCAGGCCTGTCACCATGATGATGGAAATATTGTTTTCATCATGTTTTTTTCTGATTTCTGAGCAGACATCAAAACCACTCATCTCTGGCATTCTTACGTCCAGTAAGACGACATCAGGTACATGCTTATTGATGTAGGTAATAGCGTCGCGGCCACTTTCGACCTCGTCAATGTGATAATCGCCACACAATAGCGATTCCTTCATAAGGAGTCGCATAACGGGATCGTTATCGACAATTAAGATATGAGCTTTATTGGATAGGTTATTATCTTTATACACAATTTGTCTCTGAGAAGATTTACACTTGCTCGAAGTTTAATTGTACATAATTATGAAGATATTAGCTTTAATGTTAGAAATAAAGCAAGTACCTTCTGCCTGAATAACGATTCAGGCAGAAGAACAGTTAGGGCTATTTGGCAGATTTTATTTCCAGTAATTCTATATCAAAAATCAGTGTTGAATTAGGCTGTATTAGTTGTCCACGTTGAGATGCGCCGTAAGCGATTTCAGCAGGGATATATAACTGCCATTTAGCACCTACTTGCATTAACTGTAGCGCTTCAGTCCATCCCTTAATTACGCCCTTAACTGGAAAAGTTGCTGGTTGATTGCGTTTGTAAGAACTGTCAAATACCTGTCCATCAATGAGACGGCCTTCATAGTGGGTAACAACAGTGTCGTCCGGTTTGGGCATGGCGCCTTTACCCTTGTTTATCACTTTATACTGTAAGCCACTTTTAGTGGTGGTAACACCATCCAGTTTTGCATTCTTTTCAAGAAAAGATTTTCCAGCAGCAAGATTTTCAGCGGCTAGTTTATCCTGTTTTTTCTGTTTCGCATTTTGCACCTGTAGTTGGAAGTCCTTTAGTGCCTGAGTCATTTCTGCTTTAGGTAGAGCCGGTTTGCTACTAGTTGACGCATCTTTCATGCCGTTGATAAGTGAGTCCAGATTGAGCTTGGCATCTTGTGCATTCATGCGGCTAATAAAGTCGAAGCCGATACTGTAACTGGCTTTCTTTTCAAGAGTGTCGAGGCCTTGATTTGTCGCATATGATGTTGAGGGCAATGCAAAAGCAAGTGCAATGAGGTAAATAGGTCGCATGTGTTAATCCTGATGGTGTTGATAAATAAGCAGCCTGAAACTTATCAGTTCAGGAAAGTAACTTCAAGTATCTTCCATGTTGATCACAATTCGATGATAATCGGGTTAATAAATGTAGAACTTTTATTAATTGCTGTGGTCGATGCGGTGGGATTACAAAAAGGAGAAATTATGTTTAGTGCAAAACGTTTATTATTCATTTCATTTACGCTCTCCATGCTGGCAACAACGTCAGTTATGGCTGGTTTGCCTGTCAGTGTTAATGGCGAAGCTTTGCCGACTCTAGCTCCACTGGTTGAGCGTACTCGACCTGCTGTGGTGAATATAGCCACCAAGGGGCATACTAAAGTTCAAAATAACCCTTTGCTGAACGACCCATTCTTCAAACGCTTCTTTCAGGGCTTAGGTGATTTGCCCCAGCGTCAGGAGACTAGCAGTCTGGGTTCAGGTGTGGTGATAGATGCCAGTAAGGGTTTTATTGTCACCAATCACCACGTAGTTGAAAGCGCCGATGAAATTCAAATTACTCTGCATGATGGTAAAGAGTATGAAGCAACTTTGGTGGGTTCGGATCCTGAAGCTGACGTGGCTTTGCTTAAAGTGGATGCGAAGAATCTCACTGAAATTCCTTTGACTGATTCAGATAAATTGAGTGTGGGAGATTTTGTCGTGGCAATCGGAAATCCGTTTGGTTTAGGCCAGACTGTGACTTCAGGTATTGTTAGTGCATTGGGTCGTACGGGTCTGGGTATAGAGGGTTATGAAGATTTTATTCAGACCGATGCTTCGATCAATCCAGGTAATTCGGGTGGTGCGCTGGTTAATTTGAATGGTGAGTTGATTGGTATTAATACCGCGATTATTGCTGCTGGTGGTCAGGGTAATGTTGGTATTGGCTTTGCTATCCCCATAAATATGGTCAGTCAAATCGTCAACCAGTTGATTGAATATGGTGAAGTGCGCCGCGGCATGTTGGGCGTCATTATGCAGAACTTAACACCTGAACTAGCAAAAGCATTTGGACTGGATTTACATAATGGCGTTGTTATATCCAAAGTAATTGAAAATTCAGCAGCAGAAGAGGCTGGACTCAAAGCAGGAGATGTAGTGGTGACTATCAATGGAGAACCAATTAAGAGCGCTTCAGCTATGCGCAATGCCGTGGGCATGTTGCGCGTTGGTGAAAAAATGAAGATGGAAGTAATTCGTGATAACCGCCGTAAAACTTTAACTGCGGTGATTAAAGATCAGGTTGATAAAGCCGTTGAAGGAAAGAAAGTTCATGCAAGTTTGGCAGGTGCAACCATTGAGCAATCGAATGAAGGCGGTGATGTTTATCTGGTGGTCGCTGAGGTTGAACAGAACAGTCCCGCCTGGCAGGCCAGCCTAAGAAAAGGCGATATCATTCTTTCAGTGAACCGAAGAGCGGTGAAAACACTGGAAGACTTTAAAAAGATTGTTGGTAATAAGCACAGTCAAATTCTATTAAATATTCAGCGTGGCAGGTCAGCCCTGTTTATTCTTATTCAGTAAAGTCGTTTTAGCTGCTGGGTGCATCGTGCACCCAGCGTTCTTTATTGCCGGTAGTTTCTTTTTTCCAGAACGGGGCGCGGGCCTTGAGTTCCTCGATTAAATAACGGCAGGCAGCGAAAGCAGCTTCACGATGCGCCGACCAGGCGACAATGAGCACAATTGGATCGTTGGGTTTGATGTCGCCAAAGCGATGGATGATCAGACAATCGACTAAATCCCATTTTTTCGCGGCTTCCACACACAAACCATCCAGAAACTTCTGCGTCATCTCTGGGTAATGTTCCAGCGTCATTAGCTGGACATCATCGCCCGCATTGAAATCACGCATGGTGCCGATAAAATTGGTGTTCGCACCGTAACTGCCGGGGCGAAGGTGCTGCTCCTGATATTGTCCAATTTCCCGAAGGGGGTCGAGCGCTTCTTCGTATAAAAAGGCAGGCACCTTAGCCTCCGGTCACGGGTGGGAAAAAAGCCACTTCGTCACCATCACTGACCACATCGTCGGGCTTGGCATAATCCATGTTGATGGCGCAAAGCGTATTAACGGGGTAGTCCTGTGAGGTGACCTGATCCCATATCTGACGTATCGTAATACCCTCGCGGGCCTCAATCTGGCTTGCATCCATGCCCAGTTTTTCACGCAGGCTGGCAAAAAATTTAACTTGAATAGTCATGGCTGCATATTAACGGTTTTATTAATGAGCTGTCACCTATGTAAGTATTGTTCATGATGGCGTGCTCTTGCTATGCTAACGACCAATACAGGTGTTTAGAGAATCAAGATGAGTGATAAATTGAACCATTTTAACGACCGCGGTGAAGCCCACATGGTCGATGTCGGTGACAAAACTGCAACGCATAGACGCGCAGTGGCCGATGGCCGCATCTACATGCAGGCCGAGACCTTGCAGCGCATTCTCGATGGCGACAATAAAAAAGGCGATGTGCTCGGTGTGGCCCGCATTGCTGGCATCATGGCCTCGAAAAAAACGTCCGAATTGATTCCGCTTTGCCATCCTCTGGCGCTATCACACGTCGATATTGAACTGCTGCCTGATGAGAAAAGCGCCAGTGTGCTGTGTCGTGTCGCGGTAGAAACCACCGGCAATACCGGCGTCGAAATGGAAGCGCTGACCGCAGTACAGGTCACGTTATTGACGATTTATGACATGTGTAAAGCCATGGACAGGGGCATGCGCATGAGCGATGTTCAGCTGCTCAGCAAATCGGGTGGGAAATCAGGCGAGTGGCAGCGTTAAACAGTAGTGGTCGTTAAAAATAAAACAAAGGCAGATAACGTCTTTGCACAGCAGGTGCTGGACTGGTTTGATCAGCATGGCCGCCACGACCTGCCATGGCAACAAGATCGCAGCCTGTACCGGGTCTGGCTGGCTGAGGTCATGCTCCAGCAAACTCAGGTCGCCACCGTCATACCTTATTACCAGAGTTTCCTGACAAAATTCCCCGAACTTTCCGACCTGGCCAAAGCATCGCAGGATGAAGTCTTAAAGTTGTGGGCGGGTCTGGGTTACTACACGCGCGCACGCAACCTGCATAAGGCCGCCGTGGCCATCGATCAGCAGCATCAGGGCCAGTTCCCCGAGCAATTCGAAGATGTACTGGCCTTGCCCGGCATAGGTCGCTCAACAGCCGGTGCAATACTGGCTCAATCGCTAGATCAACGACACGCCATTCTCGACGGTAATGTAAAACGCGTGTTGAGCCGCTATTTCGAGATCGAAGGCTGGTATGGAAAAAAGGCCGTTGAGAACCTGCTGTGGCTCGAGGCCGAGGCCTGCACTCCCAACCAGCGACTCGCCGATTACACACAGGCGATGATGGATCTGGGCGCTACGCTATGCACAAGATCGTCACCCGGATGTGAACAATGCCCGTTGGTGGGCGGCTGTCTGGCGTATAAAAATCAGCGAGTTAATGAACTGCCAACTAGAAAACCTAAAAAACAGCTTCCCGTTAAAACAGTAAGAATGTTGCTGCTGACCAATAAAAAAGGTGAAATTCTTCTGGAAAAACGCCCACCAACGGGTATCTGGGGTGGGCTTTGGAGTCTGCCCGAGTTAGCGTTGGAAGATGATATCGCACAGCAATGCGGGCGGCGCTGGCAGTATCAAACCGAAACCGCCGAAGATCTGCAGGCCTTCAGGCATACATTCAGCCATTACCACCTTGATATCACCCCGTGCAGAGTGCAAGTGGCGACACTGACAGGAAAAGTACAGGATAGTGAGCAGCAATGGTGCGATGTTATTCGAGTCGATGACTATGCCATGGCTACACCAGTCGCCAATATTTTGCGCGAACACCTTAAATAGCTTGACTCACAACGGGCTAGCGGCTTAAATACGCACGCTCTGAACAGATCTGTTCAGAATCGCTTACAAGCATACGGCCGAATAGCTCAGTTGGTAGAGCAGCGGATTGAAAATCCGCGTGTCCCTGGTTCAATTCCAGGTTCGGCCACCATTTTTCTCTTCTACTACATATACAGTCTTTCTGTGACTTTAAGAGTTAACTAATTTTAATATTCCTTAACTGGTATATTTGTCCAGATTGAACTAAATTGTCAGGTCTAAGTATTATCTAGAAAGTGAGGGTTTATGGCTGATAACATGGGCATTGAGGGTATGGAGATTGTTCTGGATGCCGGTCCAGATGTTGATGATGATAGCAATCAGATACCGAAACGAATTAATTTTGAGTATGAACAAAAAACCATCAAGGGCATAAATCGCTCATTTACGCTGTTTGATGATATATATCTCAAACATTCTTTAGAAAAAAATAACCCTGTCGCCTTTAAATTGAAGTTTTTCAGGGATAAGAATATTGGCGAGCGTACAGTAAATCTAACTTATATGGGAGTGGAGCCAGAGAAAACACAACATGTTGCATGGAACTGGCTTTATGTAAGTTTGGCAGCGTTGGCGATTGCATTTATCCTTATCTATGTGGGTGTTTACAGCGGTTTTTCATTCGCGCATGCAGTGATGTTACCAGTGGCTATTGTGCTTATTTGTTTTGGGCTTATAGCGTTAATGATTTTTTATTATAAGACTCAGCACAAAATTATATATAGAAGTTGCTTTGGTCAGGTGCCTATTATTGAATTGTTTCACATGCCTGGGAAAAAGGCCTATAACGATTTTATTGATGTATTAGAACAGAGTATTGATTCTGCTCATCGCAGGCAAGGTGTTACGATGAAGTACCGGCTGGTGGGTGAATTAAAATATTTAAGAAAAATGAGTGAGGCAGGATTTATTGCTCAATCTGATTATGAAAAAGCCAGGGGTAAAATATTCAAGCATAAGGAATATCAGGTTTAGTTTGATGTTTTTCAGAGGGTTTTACTGGTTAGTGCAATATTTTCAAAAACTATATTTTTCCAACCGTGTTTTATAAAAGTGCGAATGTTTGCATGATCGGTATTCTCGGGATGATTTAAAACATCGTCTCGATAATATTGACCAAAACAATTCAGAGTTTGGTTTTCATCTAATTGATTTAGCTGGGCAAAGGCAAAGATTTTACAGGAGCCTTCGTTTTCACCGGCTTTGCTGATAACACAATTTTCAGTCGGACCATTGCTAAATTGTGTGGTGCTGTAGTCATAACATTCGTTGATGGTGTCGATGACGTTTTGAAACTCGACGCTTTCTGGTTTCGATTTTATTTGTTGTAATAATTCATTCAGTTTGTTCATGGTGTTTGGTATCTCTTTTACGTGTCTCGGTAGTATGAATGACTAAGTTTGTTGATTGCTCAGTTCGGTTATTTTTGTTTTGTAAAAGTGAACTGCATTTAATAAGTTAAATAGTAATGTTGCTTGTGCGACAGCAAAAACCAGGGTCGCTGAATAAAAAAACCATTGCGGCCAGAGGCTGGCTAAAATCAGTAACAACAAACTAACCAGATGAAAACGGAATTGCCATAAACCAGCAGTTTCAGGAATGATCTTGCGCATGTGCGGTACTTTGACCTGTGAACTTCTTTCGCCCTGGTCACGTAAATTTTTATTTCGCGTACTTAGATGCAGCCAGATAATAAATGGAATAATTTTATACATCATGCCGTTGATGGTGGTTATGGCGAAACCGTGAATCATTAACACGCCGATCAGAAAGTCTGGAAGTTTCCAATCTAGCAACGTTGCTGTTGCCCATGTCAGCGTCAGTGCTGAGAGACTTGCCATGGCTAGCTGCCAGAATTTCATGGTCAGGTCGGGTATCTGTCGACGTCGTGTTTGTAATACCCAGAACGTAGTGAGTGCAAAGGTCAGCAGGCAGCCTGCCAGTAATATAGTGGATAGCGTGTGCAATATTTCCAGTTGTAAACTGTACGCCAGACTCAGGCTGAGCATGGCGATAAAGAGTAACCATCCCATCCAGCGTTGGTGTATGGCAGGGTATTCATCGGTAATTTGAAACATGGGGATCACCTGATAGGCGACAGCCATAATCAATAAGCCTGCCCATGCCACCAGTCCCCAGCTTAAATGTAAATTGCTTAGATGCCGTGCCAGGGGGAATTCGGGCGAGCTATAGGCTATGGCCAGGTAGATGCCCATGCCAGCGGTGATGAATAAGGCGAGTAGTGCCAGCAACATCATGCCGCGGGTTGCATGTCTGTTTTTTGAGCGAAGTAGGCGTTCGGTTGCGATGATAATAAAGACAGTAAAAGAAAATCCCAGCAAGAACATGGCGATAATGAACAGCTGAGTTATATTCATCAGCCATGCCGTACCAAGAATGGCGCTACCTAAAAATAACGGGATATGAATAAGGCGGCTGAAGAATACCGGTCGAGGAATAACCATGCCCATTAACACGGGCAGCAGTTGCATCATGGCGCCCAGCATACTCATGGCGAGAAAGCCCAATGTCAGGAAATGGGTGACTGCCAGAAGTTCGGGTGTCCAGCGGTTGCTGATCATTTCTGGCCCATGCCAGAGCATGACCAGTGCCGCGATCAGGCCAAACAGGGGTGCGCTGACCAGAAATCTTGCCGGGACGGAAAATGGTGGTGATTGCTGTAGTGAAAGATCGGCATGCATGACGCTAGCCTGGAGTATCTATTATGGCTTGTACAGCTGCGGCAGCTTCATGGTCATTATCAGCCCAGATGAATACTTCAACCGCAGAGCTTGTGCCTTTGCGTTGGTAATACTTGAAATGATTATCGTCGAGATTGCCGTAAAGCATGCAGGGTTCTCGGCGGTGCAACATGCGTAAATATTGGCCGGGCAATAATTGTTCTGCGGCTTCGAGTGTCAGTACCAGCGGCTCCGGCGGCTCGAGCTCGCTTACATCCAGCACAATCTCGTTGGACATTAATCTTTTTCCCAGTCCTGAAACTTTTTTTCTAAATGAAGGTTGTCGTCAGAGAGGTGCTGATCCATCATGTTGTATAAAATCTGTTCTTCTTTCATATTGTGTTGCTGCATCAATATCAGCAGGGTATCGGCAATGCCGAGGTAATCATCGCTGTGTTGGCGTTCCAGTGCATCTCGCATTTCGGCAAAAAGCACTCGCATCTGGTCGTGTTCCATGCGCATCATTTCTGTGGGCCCCATCTTTATGCCGGTGGCCTCCTCGAAGGCAGGGAATAACTCCGTTTCTTCAATACCAAGATGACGTTCCATGGCCTGAATAAATGCATTGAACGTCTGATTAGCGGTGCTCCAGTCTTCAGCGGACGCGGCGGCCTCGGCCCTGGCGTAAAGCAGATCGCATTCTTTATGATCCTGTGACATAAATTGTTTAATATTCATTTCAGTATGCTCTGTTGTTTAACAGCAAGATCATAACGGTATGTGATGCCATGGCCAATGATCTACGTCAGTAGAAAGGCTGCAGATTTCTTAATCTTGTAACAGTGTAAGCATCAGCTCTTCTAGTGGCAATATAATGACTTATAATGTCCTGAACACTTTATAACGACGGCTTGCTAATAATATGAAATTTACTCCTGTTTTTTTACTGCTTTACCTGATTATTGGTGCGGGAATTATGCCCGTTTATGCTGGTGACTCCGTCAGTCTTGACGTGCCACCGGCATCACTGGAAGAATGGTACAAACCTGCCAACAAGCGCCAGGTCTGGTTGCATACCATGTTTAGGTTGCGTCGTGAAATGCAGGCCATTGGTGAATATGCTGAACAGAAAGATCAGGCTGGTATGAAAAAGTGGATAAGCCGTCTGGAAAAGGATTACAGCAAAATCGCCGATATGGTGCCGGAGTGGGAAAAAGAGATCAAGCCCCGTTTATTGCCTGAACTTGAAATGTTTGCTGAAAAGGGTGATACGCCGCGTCTGGCCAAAACGTTGAAAATGATTCAGCGCACCTGTGATGACTGTCATAGTGATTATCAGCCACTAGTGACAGCCATGTACCGTTCGCCACATTATGAGGATATTAAGGTTAAGGGGCTTAACGGCGCGCCGCAGTCTTTCACAGATAACATGGAAAACTTGTCTGACTCCGTTAACCGAATCCTGATTGCGCTCGAAGATGGCCATAAAGCGGTTGCACAACAGGCCAGACAAAATCTTGTAGACCAGTTACAGCATCTTGGTGATAGTTGTAATCGTTGTCATAAAGATGATAAGTACCCACGCGAACGCATACTGGGTGAGGAAACTCAGCAACGTTTTAAAACACTTCAGTCAAACATCGATAAAGGACAGGTTAAAGACAGTCAGAAACTCATGGGAGAAATTGCAGTGACGGTGTGTGCACGTTGTCATAATACGCATCGTATTGTTTCTGATTTGCGTAATGCTTTATTGCCGGACTAAAAAATCAATCTCCCACTGCCAGGCTGTTTCGATAATCGTTTCTAATTGATCGAATTTAGGCTGCCAGTTGAGTTCCTGTCTGGCGAGTGTGGAGTCAGCCACTAATACAGCCGGGTCACCGGCGCGTCGTTTCGTGATGGTCACTTTAAAATCTTTACCTGAAACCTGTTTGGCAGAATCGATCACCTGTTGTACTGAAAAACCCTTGCCATTGCCCAGATTGTAGCGAGCACTGTTACCGGTTTTTTGCATTCTGGTCAGCGCTAATGAATGGGCTTCACATAAATCATTGATGTGCACATAGTCGCGTACGCAGGTGCCATCATCGGTGGCGTAATCCTGACCAAATATTTTGATGTCTTCGCGCCGTCCTGAAGCCGCCTGAAGTATGAGTGGCACTAAATGCGATTCAGGGTTGTGACGTTCGCCCAGCTCACCTTCAGGGTCGGCACCAGCAGCATTAAAATAACGCATACAGGTTGATTTCAAGCCATAGGCGTTATCGTAGTCTTCGAGCATATGCTCGACCATTAACTTGCTGCGGCCGTAAGGGTTAATAGGGTTTTGCGGATGATTTTCATCTATCGGTGTGTACTGCGGCTCACCAAAGATGGCGGCGGTAGATGAAAAAATAAAATGTTTGACATCATGTTTTACCATGGCATCAAGCAATACCTGAGTATTGGATACGTTGTTGTGATAATACTTGCCAGGATTAATCACAGATTCGCCGACTTCAATAAAAGCAGCAAAGTGCATCACGGCATCAAATTTATTGTTGCTAAATAAGCGATCAAGAACTTTGGTGTCACCCATGTCGCCAATGACAAGTTCGCCATATTTAACCGCGTCCTGATAACCGCAACTTAAGTTGTCCAGAATGACAACATCATGATTTGATAAGGCGAGCTGTTTAACCATGTGTGAGCCAATATAACCGGCGCCACCGACAACAAGAATTTTCATTATTATAAATACCGCTAGAGAGTTTCGACCAGTGTATTACTGCCGATGACAGGTCTGGAAAGTTTGATTTGCATGCCTTCAGCAGCACAAATGCTTTTAGCTGGATCTCGTTTGTGTTTAAAGTGGGATTCATTTTCAATCTGAATTTCATCCAGTTCTGCATCGCTGCGATCAGGGTCATGATGGAACATGACCAGTGTGCCCACCTCTGCATCGATGGCCAGTTGTCTGACCTGTGAAATTAACGAATGTCCCCAGCCGTGTTTGTGCGGCATATCATCTTCAGTGTATTGAGCATCGTGAATCAATACATCAACACCGTGTAGAAAATCTACCCATTCATCATAGGTGGTGTGAACCTTGTACGGTGGATCAAGCTCATTGTCAGTAACGTAAGCCATGCTCATACCGTCTTCTTCAATACGATAGGCTGTACCGCCACCCGGATGATTGAGTGGTTTTGTTATAATGTGAATATTTTTTTTACGCAGGATGGATTCGACATTATCAAAAATACAGGTGTTCTTTGAGGGTAGCTCTTCGAGTCTAACTGGAAAGTTGATGCCATCGAGTTGACTAAATAATGTGCCGGGGTACTGGTCATTTGAGTCAGCGCTGGTGAAAACTTCAATTTGACGATCAGCTTGAAAAATGGGTTCGAAAAAAGGGTAGCCCTGAATGTGATCCCAGTGAACGTGAGAAAGAATAATGTTTATGGGTGTTGTTTTCTGGAGGAGTTTTCTGCCCAGTTGTTTCATGCCGGTGCCTGCATCAAGAATCACATCCTGGCCGTTGTCCATGGCTAGATGTATACAGGAAGTGTTACCTCCGTATTTGATTGTTGTTGGCCCAGGCGTTGGTGCAGAGCCTCGAACACCATAAAAGGTGATTATCATTGTATATTTATGAAGATCCTGTTTCAGATGGAGCCAATTTAACTAGAACAAGCGTTGCTGTAAAGTACTAGATTTGTAACAGTGTTATTGGTAGTCTCATACAGGTAGATATGTCGTTATATGTAGGGCATCTATTTATTGAACGTAATTAAATGACATGGAGGGTACTAGCTATGTTACCGAAGTCGATTTACCAGTCGTTACCTTATATTTATATTGGTTTAGGTATATTCTGCATGATGATTGTAGAGTCGCGCCTGATCCTGTTTTCATCGGTGTTATTGATCGTTACGGGTGGCCTGGTGTTATTGATGAGGCGCAGTGCCGCTGATTCAGTTGAACCTGTTAACAAAATTGATGATGATTCAGAGATTGTTCTGGATGCAAGCACCAACTCTCTGGATAGTGACAGGCGTTTTGAAGGTGAGAGAAGCTTCCCGCTAATAGATGATAAAGAAGGGTTGATCGCGTTTGATCGTAGAACAAATAAATCAGATAAGAAAGGTTAAGATTTTACTGTTATCAATAAGTACCTAATCGTCACTTAGGCAGTTTCTGGTGGAAGATAAGTAGACCAGTCTCGACTGTCATCACCAAAAACGAAGAAGAAGGGATTGAGCAGGCTGTCTTTAGTGTTGTAATCCAGATCAGACATATCTAATTTGGTGACGCGACCACCCGCCTGTTCAACGATGCAATGTGCAGCACCCGTATCCCATTCAGAGGTAAGGCCAATTCTTGGGTATAGATCAGCTTTGCCCTCAGCGACCAGGCAGAACTTTAGCGAGCTACCCATGCTCAGCAATTCAGAATCGCCCAGATTCTCCATATAAGCCTGTAATTGCTCTGAGCCGTGTGAGCGGCTACCGACAACAACCAGTTTTTCTTCCGATAGTTTGCGTACTTGAATAGGAGTGGTCTTACCGCCTTGCTCAATTTTAAAAGAGCCGCCGTTCTTCCAGCCAAAATAATCGATATTCAATACTGGGACATGGATAACGCCAATGATGCTCTTATGATTATTGATGAGTGCAATATTGACGGTGAATTCACCATTACGTTTGATAAATTCCTTGGTACCATCGAGCGGATCAACCAGCCAGTATGTCTGCCATTGTTTCCGTACCTCAAAAGGTAGTTTTGCAGACTCCTCAGACAGGATAGGAATGTCCGGGGTTAAAGCCGTTAATGCTTTAACGATGGTGTTGTGCGCAGCCAGATCAGCATCGGTCAAAGGTGATTTATCGTCTTTTTCTTCAATCTTGTAGTCGCTGTTGTAAATTTCCAGTATTCTCTCACCGGCTTCGCGCGCGATTTCTACGCACTGGTTGCATAAGTGTTCGAGATTGAGAGATTCTGACATGAGCGTGCTTCACTTGATAAACTTGGGAAACGGGATACTACTATATTCCCGATTATCTGTCTGTAATTGAGGTTGTTTATGAATAAATATCTGGATTGGCAAGAAATTAAAACGGTCTTCCTGGATCTCGATGGCACGCTGCTGGATTTGCATTTTGATAATCATTTCTGGCTGGAATACGTGCCTGTCTGTTTTGCAGACAAGCATGACTTAAGCCGCGAAGAAGCGAGTGATGTGATGATGGGTCACTACAAGGCGGCCAAGGGCAGTTTGGACTGGTATTGCGTCGATTTCTGGACACGTGAACTGGATCTGGATATTGAGCAGCTAAAGCACGAGATGTCGCACAAAATTGCGGTCCGCCCGGAGGTTCGTGAATTTTTGCAGGCAATGAGGAATGCCAGCAAGCGCATCGTATTAGTGACCAATGCTCATCCTGCCAGCCTGTCGTTAAAAATGAAAAAAACAGGTTTAGATGTGTACTTTGATCGTATGGTCAATGCACATGATATTGGCATGGCAAAAGAGCATGATGGTTTCTGGAAGGCATTGAATGAGATAGAGCCGTTTGAATCAGCGCATACGATGTTGATTGATGACAATCTGGAAGTGCTACAAAGTGCAGAACACTATGGTATTAAATATTTACTGGCGATATTGCAGCCTGATAGTCAGGCTGATGAAGTTGAAACGCAGCATTTTCATGCGGTACATCGATTTACTGATGTGATGCCAGGCTGATCTGGATTATATTATTTAAATTGCTCGTCCCATTTTTTATAACGCTTCCTGCAGTAAGCCAGCAATTCTTCGTAATTTGTAAAATATAAATCGAAACCATCTTCTGACGGTGCGTCATATTCACAGTAGTCATTGGTATGTTCACGGCATATTTCTGGGCGCGTGTGATAGATGCCACAATCACCATTAATTTGTAAATGTTGGCATTTACCGCTGACTAATAATGTCCAGCCGTCATCATCTTTATAGATACTGATGTTGTCGTGTGAAACTTGCCAGAGCAGTTGTTGAAAATCATCTTTTGATTTGGGTGCATCAAGATGCTGAGTCACGTAGGTGCAGCAAATCGAACCGGTACAGAAACTGCATTTATTTTCTGGAGTGATTTTAATTTTATTAGAATTATTTTTTTTACTCATTGATTCTTACATTAAACCTAGTTGTTTAAGGTTGCCGTTATTTTTTACAGTATAACTACCATTTGCCTGGGGCTTGGCGAACAAGCCCAAACTGCTTTTAAGGTTCGTACTGGCCTTGTCATTTGGGGTCAGAGTCAAGTCTAGCTGGTAGTCAGTGGTTGCCTTGAGAGAAGCCGTACCCGCTATAGCAAGTTGCCCGTTAGTATTGGAAATCTCGGCATTAATCGGACTATCTTCAGACTCGCTCAGGCTGACTATAATATCGCCTAACTGAGCAGTCTCCGCGATGGTAATGCTGGCCTTGCTCCATTTTATAACGCCAGTGGCAGATGGCACGCCGCCCTGTTGCCAGTTTAATGTCTCTAGATAAACGGAGATGTCACCCGCAATTTCGCCCATAGGCATGGTTACTATCTGACTAAGCGCATGAGCAGTCATTGTGGTTTTGAGATTTTTTGCCTGTATAGCATTGTCCAGACCAATACTAACCTGGCCGCTTAGCGGGTTAGTATTGTATTCGGTATCAAGTTCAACACAGGCTTCAGCCAATAATAAATGGAATACACAAATGGACCACTCGACATTCTTGAAAACGTGTTTTGATTGCACGGTAATCTGTTGAGCGCTGCCCTGCCAGATTGAACCGCTTACATGCTGGATGTTAATTTGTGCTAGTTGATCTTTAATCGGATTTATAACGATTGCAGCGGGTATGTTAATAATTAAAAAAAAAGCCAGAGCGAGTATGCCTGTGATCCAATAGTATTTAGTTTTCATTATAGTTTTTCAAAAGAAAGGCGTGCACTGACAGTACCCATCTCATCGTTACGTTCAATGTTAGCCGTGGTGATAGTGACACCATGTTGCTGCTCAAGCGTGTTGAGCCAGACTAATAGCTGGTCAAAAGAAGCGGAATCGATCTTAACGCGCGCGCCATTTTTACCTGATGATTCAATCTTGTTAATGTACTGTTTTAGTCCTGAAATTTTAGCACTATTTTCAAGAATTAAAGAAATCGGTTGATTGCTGGGCGCTTTTTTAATACCTGCGCCTTTGAGTGACATGGCTTCACTGGATGCTGATTGCATCCATGAATAGATGTCCTGTTGAGACTTAAGTTTCTGTTGCTGTAGATCTCGACCCTGATGCAATGGTTCCCAGACTATGAGATAAAACAGCGTAATGGATAGAATAACTATAGTGGATATGAACAGGTTTCTATCGCGCAGTGACAGGCTGTTATACCAGTTATTTAGAAGTTCGAGTTGCTGTTTCATGATTGATTTGTGCGTTTAATACGAATGCTGCCTTTGACCTGGTTTTTCTCCGAGGAAGATGAAACTATTTCAGCATTCAAGGTCGTATTGTTTAATTTTTTATTCAGTTGTTCAATGTTTTGCAGGTTGGCGCCAGTGACTTCAATGTCAATGGTATTATTTCGGTAGTTGATGGACTGAACAGTTACCGATTTTTCGCTGGATAGTGCGGCGCTTGAATCGGCAAGCAATGTTATCAGGCTGTTCTGGGATCCAGCATTGCCCATGCCTTTCAGCTCATTGAGCTTTTGTTCCATTTGAACCCGTGCGTTGACAATGCGCTTGCTTTCAGGGAAAGCTTTTTTATATATATCATCAATTTCAACTTGCAGCTGATCATTGATCTCTTCAAAAGAATTATATTGCACACTGGTCATGCCGAGATTTAGACATAACCATACTGCAGATAGCGAAGCAGCCATGCGCCAACGTTGCCAGTTGACGTTGGTTTTCTGTTTCGGTTTATAGGCGTCCTGCAAAAGATTCAATGAAAGCACATGCTTGTATTGGCCACAAAACACAACTAAGGGATGTGTGTTGTAACTGACCTTGATGAGTTCAATATCATCTGGAATGACTTTATCAATATCTTCTGTTTCTGATTCGTCACCGTCAGCCGTAAACAAGATAATTTTTTCTGGCTGCTTACGATCATCGCGTTGTAATTCAGACTTCAGCAATAGTGGCAGTGCATCGCGATCAAATTCACCTGCATCAAAACTATCAAACTGAAGTTTGGCTCGGCCAGCTTGTAACAAAATGGCCCATTGAGATGAATTAGCTGTCAGGCAGAGTGTATCGGGGATCAGGCCAACTGGTTTTATTCCGGAGTCTTCCAGAATCCTGATAATATGTTTTAAAGTATCATGTTTGATTGCTGCAACTGGCGTACTGCCTTCGCTGGATGTTTTACCAGCAACAAAATGTAATTCATCTATATCGTCGGCAATTTTTTCTTCCAGGGCAAATGGAATAGCGCGTAATAGTTTTTGTGGATTTTTGACCGGCAGTTTAACTGAATCGATGTATATGTCGGTGCTATCGAGCAAAACGATGGTTTTATGTTTTTCTGCAATCGCGACTGCATCACTAAGCGAACCATGAGATAACATAGTAGTGAGTTCACCAGCATTATTCACTAGTGACCACGTAGCACTGTCTGCCTGTGTCGGATTAAAATGTATGAGTAGTGTATCAGCCACTAATAGGCTCCCTGTGAGCGCGCTATAACCTGTGTATCGCCATTGGCTTCGCGATGGATAATACTGTACATCAGGGTTCTAGCTTGTCCAATATTTGCTTCGGTTTCCAGTAAAAAATAATCACTGCTAACAGAGAGTCCGTTGGTGTTGGTGTCTGTTATGACTGTGGTAAGTGTATTTATAGTCAGAAAATCATTCATTGTTTCGTAAGGCGCACTCTGCCTGTTTGCAATAATCTCTTTAGCTTTTGAATTACTAATTCCAGCCGCCAGAGATTCTAGCACTTCTTCGGGGGCTGTGTTGACGTTGATGGAGGCAGGGCGACCAAAGGCGCAGAGCAAATCTTTAGTTTCCTGGATGATTACGTCATCCTCAAAACCTTTGATTAAACGCAGTTCACTGATGCTTTGAATGGCCTGATTGGCGCTGCGATATGGTCTTTCCTGATTCAGGTAGTAACTGTCTTCTGCACCATCAGGAATTATTGTATCGACGTCAGCATCGATCCAGTCTATAACGGCCTGAGATAGATCGGTAGGTGGCGGCGTAGATAGGGTTTGCATCAAACGCCGAAAACGATCCTGAGCAAGGATATTCACCGCATTACCCTGATAAAGTGAATTGAGATTAAAGCAGGCCTGCAAATCACTTAATTTGCCCTGTATGCTGCCACCCTTTACGGGCATGGCTGGTATTTCCATGGCCCAGTCATCGTCGAGATGATCGTAGTCATTATCTTCTCGATCTTTTTTCAAAATACGGCGCGACCAGTATTCGGCCTCCATCAAATAAGGTAGAGCTTGATCGCTGGCGATAATATTACTAGTACGGCGTATATCCAGCTGTAAACGTGTGCTGAGTTCTACACTAATCACAGTAGCTAAGGCGACGATCAGCAGTGCAGTGATTAATGCCACGCCTTTTTGTGAAGAGGGTAATAACATCAGAGGCCTAACTGATAAAGCCGGGTGATTTCGCCCCAGTCTTTCAGTTCCAGTTTGAATTCGATGGCGGTTAGCAAGGGTGGATTTCCACCTGCTTGCTGCTGTGCGTCAAGGGGAGGCCACTGCGAGTGCCATTTTTTTGCATTATCCCGATAGCGTAAATCAACTTGTTCAACCTGTTCGATAAGGGTGCTTTCATAAGCCTCCATAGCTTGCGCCCTGTCGAGCTGTGGCCAGAATAATCGGCTCAGTTTTCCATCTTCAAGCTGATAGGCAACACGCAACAAATTACTGCGTTTTAATTTGGCTGGATTACGCCGTCCATTGCGAGTGAACTCCACTAAATAATCCAGTTGATTGCTGGCATTTAAAAACGGCTGCGTATTACCATATTCGTCACGAATACCACGTTTGGTAATTTGTGTGAAATCTCGACTGATGATTAAAATAGCGCGTTGCACTGCTTGTAATCGCTCAAGTTCAACTTTTGAGTGTTTGCTATTTTCGATGATCTGGCTGAGTCCGCCATAAGCCATTACCGACATCACCGCAAAAACAGAGATAGCGATTAATAGTTCAATCAGGGTAAAACCTTTGTCGGGCTGTTTGTGGGGCTGCAGCATTTAATTTTCTTTATTTACGTAGCCAATGAGACTGGTCAGATTTTGCTTTCTGTTTTTATCTGAAAAAACATGAAATTCAACCTGACGGGCATCATCATCTTCTGTTTTTTTTGTAGAGCGTAGCCAAAACCATTCAATACCAGCCATGCTTGCACTGCCTTTTTTCTCGCCTACGGAAGGCCATTCTGCATCCAGTTGTAGCTGGGTCATTTCATTCACCGCCACCCAATGCGCCAAAGTTTTTTGTTTTAAATAGGAAATCTGGTGAGCCTGATTGCCTGAAGCACTCATGATGGCACCGAGAGAGATAGCAATTATAGTGAGAGCTACAAGCACCTCGATCAGGGTAAAGCCCTGATTATTATTTTTATTGCGACGTTTAAAAATCACTCAATTTAACCTCGTGCTTACCATCAATATGGCCAGAGACAATGTAGCTGGTTTCTATGCCATGAAGTGAAAAACGGGCTGAGAATTCGGGGGTGATTTCTTCGCTGGAAAGCAGAAAGACCTGAGGTTCGATTTTTTCTTCTTCGTCATCGTCGATATTATTGTTATCGTCAGTAGCTTTGCTTGTATTGCCTATAATGATATCGGTTTGTTCGATAGCCAGCTCAATCTCCATTTCATTGGGTAGTTCTCGTTCACGCAGTAATTTGTCGCTACTAATAGCTTGCCAGTTGTCTTCGTTGTAGCTTAGAAAACGGTAGCTGTTGGTTTTGAATTCCAATCCATATTCGACATTTTTTAATACCGCTTCTTCAAGCGCAAGTTGTATTAAGCGGTCGAGTCGACGAGCCTCTTCCCTGATCATGTCTTCTGGAGAATTACTTCGAATAGTGAGAGTGGCAAAAGAAAAAAGAATCGCAACAATAACAATGACAATCATCAATTCGAGCAGAGTGAATCCTTGTGCTCTGCTCGGTTCCTGATTGTAAAAGCGTGAACTGAATCCCGTATTATTCAATGTCCCATGAACCAATGTCGGCAAACACGCCTTCACCACCGGGAGCGCCGTCTGCACCCAGTGAATAAATGTCCACTTCGCCGTGTTGACCGGGGCTCATATAAAGATAGTCATTACCCCAGGGATCTTTTTTCAATTTTTTGATATAGCCGCCTGCCTTCCAGTTAGTTGCTTCACCGGGTTGGCTAACCAGTGCTTCCAGTCCCTGGTCGGTACTTGGATACACGAAATTATCCAGTCGGTAAACATCCAGCGCACTTTCGAGTGCTGTAATATCGTGTTTGGCTTTAGCGACACGGGCTTTGTCAGGGTTATCCATAATTCTAGGTACAACGACACCGGCAAGAATGCCAAGGATAACAATAACCACCATAAGCTCGATCAGGGTGAAGCCCTTTTGCTGTAATTTCATAGTCTTTATTTCTACTTTCAAGTTTTATGCTCCATATTTATTTTGCTACTACTTGCGCAACGGGTTAGAGTGCGCGAAATTCATAAAATTCATTTATTAGTACTCGTATTGTGGGAATAGTACCAAATGCACCTTGAGCTGCCTATCAAAAATCGTATTACTCTACGCTGGAATCATGCTTTATGGCTTTTTATGCTGTTATTCAGCGCTTATTTGCAGGCTAGTGGTCAGGTACCCAGCTGGCGTTATGATCAGGCGCTAATTAATAGTGGCGACTATTGGTTGCTGTTGAGTGGCAATATTGTGCATCTCAACTGGACGCACTGGGCCTTGAATATAGCGGGTTTAACTATCGGCATCTTTTTTTTCGGCAGTTATGGCAGTGTTTTTCACTGGTTATTTGTGATTTTTATTTCGGCTGTTTTTGTTGGCCTGGGTTTGTACTGGTATAACCCCGAGGTGATTACTTATGTCGGTTTGTCAGGCGTTCTACATGGACTGCTTATTTATGGTGGTGTCCGTGAAATACGCGTTTATCCCGCTAGTGGTTATGTGTTTTTGTTTATTCTGGTCGGCAAGCTGATGTGGGAAATGTGGTACGGCGTGGTACCGGGTTCAGAAGATCTGATTGCCGGTCGAGTGGTCACCGATGCACATTTGTATGGTGCTATCGGCGGCGGTCTGGCGACACTATTGCTGACTTTATTTGACCAGCTGATTGAGGTCAAAAATAGGCAGCAGAATACCGAGCACAATCAATAAAACCATCAAACCCATAACACTGATAATAATGGGCTCCATGATACCGACAATAAAAGCAATCAATGTGACTTGCTCGCGCTCTAGCTGAGTAGATGCACGTTGCAACATTTCTTCGAGTTTTCCGCTGTTCTCACCACTGGCGATAAGTTGCAGGGTAATGGGCGGGAATAATTTGCTGCTTGCCAGTGACTGGCTGATGCTGCCACCTTCGCGCACCCGATCGGTGGCGGCAAGAATGGCATTGCGTAAAGGCAGGTTGACCACTACCTGCGCAGAAATGGTCATCGATTCCAGTACGGCAACGCCGCTGCCGGAGAGGATGCTGAAAGTCCGGGTGAACAGCGCAGTATTCAGGCCTCGCACCAGTTTTTGTATCAATGGTAGTTTTAATAATAAGCGGTGGTAGCGTTCCTGATGTACCGGTTGTTGCAGCATTACCTTCAGGCCGATAACCAGTGCTATAACGATAAAAATGACATAGATGCCATAGTTAACGACAAAATCACTGATGGTGATCAGGCCCAGGGTTAGCCCGGGCAGTTGTTCGCCAATGTCATCAAAAACGGCCACCACCTGCGGCACCACATAAGCCATCAAAAAACCGACGATGAGAATGGCAAAGATGGTGAGAAAACCAGGGTAGATCATGGCCTGGCTGACCTTGCTTTGTAGTTCCTGACGGTTTTCGGTGTAGTCGGCCAGGCGTTCCAGTACGGTATCGAGATGGCCGGATTTTTCACCAGCCTCAATGGTGGCGCAAAAAAGCTGATTGAACACTTTCGGGTATTCAGACAAACCCGCTGCTAGTGTATGGCCTTCCAGTACCTTTGAACGTATCGCATACATCATGCTCTGGATGCGCGGTTTTTCAGATTGATTAGCCACGGCGGCCAGTGATTCTTCAAGTGGCAAACCAGCCTGCACTAGCGTTGCCAGTTGTCGCGTGATCAAACAAAGCTCGGTTGAATTGATGCCTCGTTGAAAAAGTTTCGAGCTGGCAAGTGATGAGGTGCCTTTGTCAGATTTTTTCTTACTGGCTTTGGTACTGTCAATTTGTAAGGGAGTCAGGCCTTTGTCGCGCAGAAGCTGGCGTACCTGTTTGGCGGTATCGGCTTCGATAATGCCTTTTTTTTCTTTCCCTTTTTCGTCCAGAGCAATGTATTCGAATGCGGCCATAATCTACTACTGTATTAATCTTCGCGGCTAACACGGATGACTTCTTCGAGCGAGGTGATGCCTTTCAGTATCATGCGTCGACCATCCTGGCGCAGGCTGGGAGATTTTGTACGGGCGTATTGCTCCATCTCGTGTTCGCTGGCGCCATCGTGAATCATATCCAGCAGGGTGTTGTCGATGGGAACCAGTTCATACAAACCACTGCGGCCAATATAGCCCTGATAATTGCAGGCCTCACAGCCCTCGGACGTATAGACTTCGGTGATGTCATCGGTCTCCATACCCAACCATTCGCGCTCACTGTCAGTTGCAGTATGTGGTTTTCTGCAGTTAGGGCATAAATTACGTACTAATCGTTGAGCTAGCACACCAACCAGACTGGATGCTAACAGGAAGGGTTCAACCCCCATGTCACGCAAGCGGGTGATAGCGCCGATAGCGGTGTTGGTATGCAGGGTAGATAGCACTAGATGCCCGGTCAAACTGGCCTGTACCGCAATCGAAGCAGTTTCGAGATCACGAATCTCACCGATCATGACGACATCGGGATCCTGTCGCAGTATGGAGCGCAGGCCGCGTGCAAAAGTCATATCGACCTTGGTATTGACCTGAGTCTGGCCGATGCCATCAATGTAATACTCAATCGGGTCTTCGACGGTCAGAATATTTCGAGATTTTACGTTTAGGCGTGACAGCCCTGCATAAAGCGTGGTGGTTTTACCCGAACCAGTCGGACCGGTAACCAGAATAATGCCATGCGGTTTATGTAGTAACTGGTTAAGTTCATCGCTGGCGGCCTCGGACATGCCTAGCTGTTCCAGATCCAGTCGCCCAGCCTGTTTATCGAGCAAACGCATAACCACACGTTCACCGTGGCCTGAAGGCAAAGTGGAAACACGCACATCTACAGACCGACCGGCGACGCGTAATGAGATACGACCATCCTGAGGCAGGCGTTTTTCGGCAATATCCAGTTTGGCCATGACTTTAATACGTGAAATCACCAGCGGTGCAATATTGCTCGGTGGCTGTAAAATCTCACGCAGCATACCGTCGACACGAAAACGGATTCGCATCCTGGTTTCAAAGGGTTCGATATGGATATCCGAGGCATCGACTTTGATGGACTCGGTGAGTAAGGCGTTGATCAGGCGAATAATGGGTGCATCGTCATCAGCCTCCATTAAGTCCTCGGGCTCTAGTGAGCTGGCGAGTTCATCGAGATTGAGTTCGTCACCAACACCTTCCATCATGGCCATAGCCTGGTCGCTACCCTGCTCGTAAGTTTGTGCGAGTAGCGCGGCGAATTGCTCATCGGAGGCAGAGGCTAAATCAAGTTTTCGGCCAGTAGCGCGTTTAACTTCGGCCAGAATCAGTGGACTAAAATTTTCACGATGCAAAATCTGGACGTGATCGTCTTCTATCTGGCCAATCAGCACACCATGACGTTTGGCAAAAGCATAAGGCAGTCTTTGCGGTGTCAGAATCTCATTGTGAGGCTCATAAACATCAGCATTATCCATCAATTTCTTCCCAGTCGAATTCATCTTCTGTTTCGATTATTTCATGTTTATCGTTTTTGACCTGTGCTTTATCTAGTACTTTTGGTGTTAATGGCTCAAGCACCGGTACGGAATCATCCAGTAGATCCATTGGTTCATCCACAGACTGTTGTTGAAGGCTACGCAGGTAGTTGTATTTTTCGTTGGTAACGTAAGCGGCATCTGTGTCATCACGTAGTATGCTGGGGCGCAGGAAAACCATCAGGTTTTGTTTGCTCTTGCCGGATGAAGTTGATCTGAATAAAGCACCCAATAAAGGGATGTCACCGAGTAAAGGAACTTTGCTTTCGCCCTCAGTCACCGTTTCCGTAATTAAGCCACCCAGAACCAGAATCCCACCATCATCAACCAGTACGCTGGTTCTGATTGAACGTTTGCGCGTTGAAATACCAGTGACTTCACTGCCTGGTATGACACTGGAAGTTTCCTGTTCCAGATCAAGCTTGATGGTATCGCCTTCATTGACCTGTGGTGTGACTTTTAAGCTTAGCCCCACATCCTGTCGTTCGATTGTCTGGAAGGGATTAGCTGGGTCTGTGCTGCCTGCGCTGGTAAATGAGCCTGTTACAAAGGGGACATTTTCACCAACAATAATTTCAGCTTCTTCATTGTCAAGCGTGACGATACTGGGAGTGGAGAGGATATTGCTGGCGTCATTGGTGGCTAATGCACGCAACAACAGAGCATAACGCGCACCGGAACTAGAGGTCGTACCAGCGCCCAGTGTTAATCCTGGAGTAATTAAGGTCGAGGGGTCTGTGATCAGTCCACCAGCAGCAGCAAGAATACCGCCAATACCACCGAAGTTGCTCATGCCCAGAGGTATATTCTGATCATTAGATTGTGAACCGTCAGCCGCCAGGCCAATACCAAGCTCACGACCTTCTGATGCGGTTATTTCAGCAATAATAGCTTCTATGAGTACTTGTGCACGGCGAATATCCAGCTGGCGAATAACTGATTTCAGGCTTTTTAAAGTATTGAGGTCAGCAGTGATGATTAATGCATTAGTATCATCATCGGCCTGTATGTCGGCTTTTTGAGAAAAAGCCGATGATGAATTTCCAGCCATGGCTACAGCTGGGGATGCTCCCTTTCCTTTGGCTGTTGACGATTTGGCTACTGAGCTCTGAATTCCGGTGAGGATCTTGACCAGATTTTCTGCCTTGGCATATTTGAGATAAATAACATGGGTGTTGCCACCATCTTCTTCCAGTGGTGTATCTAACTGCATAATGGTGGTGCGAGCTTTCAGTCGAGCGCTGGGTTCGCCTGTCATTAAAATACTATTGGTTCGTTCATCGGCTGCCATATTGATTTTCTTGGCTTCATTTTTTGGTGCACCTGCGACTTGATATAAAGAATTAACGATGCGAACTAGTTCTTTGGCTGAAGCATGTTTTAGATGAATGACTTCCAGTTCATCACTTTCTGGTCGATCTACACCGGCAATGATTTTCATCAGGCGTTGGATGTTTCCAGCGTGGTCGGTGATGATCAGGCTGTTAGTTGGGGCATAAGCGGCAAGGTGTCCCTGTTGTGGAACCAGTGGTCTCAAGATGGGCACCAGTTGTGCTGCTGGCACATGATCCATGCGTACAACCTTGGTGATTAGAGCATCGCCGTAGGGATTATTTTTACCAATAGTCAGGGGCACAGTGCCCTGTTTGGCGTTGACTTCGGGAATGATTTTGATTACCGAGCCAGTGGTGACGGCGGCAAAGCCATGTACCTGTAACACTGAAAGAAATACTTCGTAAACTTCATCCTGTGACATGGTGTTGGCAGAAACCACGGTTACTTTTGCCTTTATTCTGGGGTCGATGATGAAATTTTTGCCTGTGAATTTTGAAACTGTGCTGATCAGGGCGCGAATATCTGCGTCTTTAAGATTCAGTGTGATCTCGTCAGCTAACGTCGAAAAACTAAAAAATAGCAGAAAGATGAAACTACAGGCTGTGCTGAATGTTTGTTGTATGGCTGGTTTATTTCTCGAGCTTGTCATGCATAGAATCCTGTTGCTTTTTTACGTATCCGGTGGTGTTTATTGTAACTGAATATTAAGTGGCACTTCGGTACCGTTTCTTTTTACGATAATGCTGACCTGATTAGCAGAGCGAAGTGCACTTAATGCACTAATGCTATTTTTCATGTCGTCGAGCTTGACACCGTTGATTGAGGTGATCACGTCAGACGATTCAAGCCCTGCCTGTGTGAGTAGCTCGCTATTTTGTTGAGCCTGCAATCGATAACCAATTTGTTTACCATTTTCCCTGACCACAACAGGCGTGGCGTATTTACTGAAGGAAGCAGGGTTTTTAATCAAATCGCTACGAATGTTTTTTAGTTTTTGTGAAGAATCTACAGATACTGTTGGTGAGCTTTGCTGACTTACAGGGGTCTGATCAGCACTTTTCCCTTTCTCTAAACGTAAGGTTTCAAGTCGTCCCTGACGCTCTAAAATGACGTGTTCAGGATAGATTTCCTTAAGCGTTATACCGCCTGGAATTTTGTCATTAACACCGTATATTTCTTCTTTGCCGTTGGTTCCCTGGGCAATAATGGCACTGGCCATTTGCATATCTTGTGCAGAGAGCACACCTCTTAAAACAAGATTAAGTTTGGTTTCGGGCATTGATTCTGCGCTGCTTTGCATTGTTTTGGCTTTAGCTGTGCCAAATAGATGAGCACTACTCAAATTGCGAAAATTCTGTTGTTGAGATTTGTTGTTGAGATTCTGTGTTGCAACCGAAGGAGTAGGTGTCACGATAATTGTAGATTCGTAGCCCGATTCATCTAACAGCATCCAGATGATTTCAGAGGTTAGTTGAGCGCATGCAATAATCAGCACAAAATTGATAACAACAGGCAAGCGCTTCAACAACGATTGAAGTTGTTCTGTCTGGTTAATAAGTTGACTGAATGCGTGGGTCATCGGATATTGCTTAAGCTGCTTTGTATAAAACAGGCAATTTTAGCAGGGTATAGCAATTAACGCAGTATATTGAGGGCTTTTCAGTCATTGTTAATGAGGATATTGCTTGCTGCGGCAAAAGCGATAAAGTGCTATTTCGCTGAAAAGATTAGGGAATAACTTCATCAGTAGGGAGCTGCGACTATGGGTATGGTCAACAAAAGTCCGCTCAAGAATTTTGATGCCTTGCTGACGGCAGAAAACTTCAAAATCATTGACTGTGCAAAGGTGGATGTTGGGTGTGTCATACCAGCGATTGGGCAGGCTCTTGGTGACTGGCATATGACCGCCTAACCCCAGTTGCATACGAGCTTTCCAGTGCGCCATATTGGGAAAGGTGACAATACCTTCTTTGCCTACACGCAACATTTCTTCGATTAGTTTTTCCGGATGAGCAGTGGCTTGCAGTGTTTGGCTCATGATGACGTAATCAAAACTATTGTCTGAAAAATAACCCTGTAAGCCTTTATTCAGGTCAGATTGAATAATATTTAAATTGCTGCTGAGACAGTTTTCTATGTTTTTTTCATCAATTTCGAGACCAATGCCACGTATTTTTTGCTGATCACGAAGGTGCTTGAGCAGCGTTCCATCGCCACAGCCCAGATCCAGCACGGATGATCCAGGTTTGATCCATTCGGCAATGATGGCAAGGTCGGCGCGCATTATTCAATAGCCTCGCGAATACTTTTCATATAACTATGAAATACGTTCATGTAATGGGGAATAGGGATCAAAAAAGCATCATGACCATGCTGGGCTTTAATTTCGACATAACTGACCTGTTTGCCTGCATCCAGTAAGGCTTTGACAATTTCCCGTGAACGCTCCGGTGCGAAACGCCAGTCTGAAGTGAAGGACATGACCATGAATTTTGCTGTGGCTTTTTCGAATGTTGCCGCCAGATCATGATCGTATTCTCTGGCGGGATCAAAATAATCCAGGGCTTTGGTCATCAGCAGATAAGTGTTAGCGTCGAAACGATCGACAAAAGATTTTCCCTGATAACGCAAATAACTCTCCACCTGAAAGTCCACATCAAAACCAAAGCTAAGTTTGCCTTCGCGTAATTCCCTGCCGAATTTTTCGCGCATGGAGTCATCGGAAAGGTAAGTGATATGCCCCAGCATCCTGGCCAGCATTAGACCACGGCGCGGCACGCTATTGTTTTCCAGATAGTGGCCCTCATGAAAATCGGGATCAGACATGATTGACTGTCGCGCGACTTCATTAAAGGCAATATTCTGTGCGGATAATTTGGGTGCAGCTGCGATCACCAGCGCGTATTTAATTAGATCAGGGTAATCGATAGACCATTGCATGACTTGCATGCCACCCAGACTGCCGCCAATCACAGCGCACCAGTGGCCGATGTTTAATGCCAGCATTAGTCGATGCTGGCTATTCACCCAGTCTCGAACCGTGACAATGGGAAAGTCTGGCCCCCAATATTTGTCGGTTCCCGGTTTTTTTGTATTTGGACCACTTGAGCCTTTGCAGCTGCCCAGATTGTTCAGGCAGACCACGTAAAAATGGTTGGTGTCGATGGGTTTGCCGGGGCCGATGCTGCTGTCCCACCAACCGGGCTTCTTGTCTTCCATTGAGTGGTAACCGGCAGCGTGCTGATCACCAGACAGGGCGTGACAAATCAGAATGGCATTGCTGCCGGTCTCATTAAGTTCGCCGTAGGTTTCGTAGGCAATATCGTATTCTGACAATACTTTGCCACACTCAAGTTCCAGCGGCTCTGAGAAATGCAGCGTTTTGCTTTCGACGATTCCTACGGAATCTTGAGGTATTGAATCTGGCATGTGTGCTTGAGTTTGTTTTTCAGCAAGTCTAAACGTTGAAGTATAGGGCTTCAATCATTGGATGGCGACTATATCATGTGTTGTTGGATAGCTTCGGGTAAAAACTTTGGTTGTGGAATCAATAGTCGCTTGTTTCTGCCATTTGAAAAACACCGTAATCAAAGGAGGGTGAATAGATAAAGCACAAGGCGTTTGGCAAACATGAGGCCAATTAAGGCTGCTATGGTTGAAAGATCTAAACCCCCCATTATTGGCAGGCGTTTTCTGATGGGCGTCAAAATGGGACGGGTCAGGCTATTGAGTACCGCAGAAACAGGATTGTATGGGTCAGGATTTACCCAGCTCAATAGTGCCTGTACAAAAATCGCAAAGATGAAGATATCAAAAATCAGTTCGATAAGGTCATACAGGCTTCTGATGAGCAGGGCAGTGATGGAGGGCTGGATACCGCCCAGCGCTAACAAGATGCTCAGTTTGGTAATAATCAACAAGATAACCAGTACCAGTGAGGCGATGTCAACACCGCGGAAACTGGGAATGATGCGCCGAGCTATGACCACAGGTTTTTGCGTGGCTTTGACAATGAATTGTGAGATAGGGTTATAAAAGTCCGCACCGACCTGTTGAAGCAGGAAGCGTAATAATACGATGGCGATATAAATATCGAACAGGGTATCTATTAGAAATATAAAAGGATTATCGTGGTTCATGATGGATCTTTGCTCAGCTCATCGGCCAGTGATTGTGATCGTTCGTTGGCGGCTTTTAGTGCATTTTCAACCAGTTTTTCAAAATGGGCATTCTGGAAACTCTTGATTGCCTGTTCTGTAGTGCCACCTTTAGAGGTAACGCGTGCTCGTAAGGTGGCAACATCAACGTCGCTGTTATCGGCCATTAATGCCGCGCCCAGGGCGGTTTGTAGTACCAGCTTTTCAGCGGTTTCAGCTTCCAGGCCTAATTTGATACCAGCGCGCTGCATGGCCTCCATCAAAAGGAAGAAATAAGCAGGGCCACTACCAGAGACAGCAGTGACTGCATCCAGTTCCGCTTCTTTATTTACCCACAAGGTGATGCCGACGGCCCGTAGAATGTTTTCAGCCAGGGTTTTTTGTGAATCATCAACGTGCTGATTGGCATAAAGCCCGGTCGCGCCGGTTTGTAATAGTGATGGTGTATTTGGCATACAGCGCACAATAGCCTGATTTCCGCCCAGCCAGCGATCGATGTCAGCGCTGCGTACACCGGCAGCAATGGAAATGAAAAGTGGTTGTTTGTCTGATTGCTGGAGTGTGTCGCTGAGTGCACGGCAAACCACCTGAAGTAACTGAGGTTTAACCGCCAGTACCACAACATCAGCTTTCAAGGTTTGATTGTTGTCGCCGGTGGTTTGAACGTTGAACTGCAACGCTAATTGTTCACGTTGTTCTGCATTGGGTTCGGCAACCAGAATGCTGGCAGTTTGTTCTGAGGATGATATCAGGCCACCGATAAGGCTGGAGGCCATGTTGCCACCGCCGATGAAAGCTATTGATGTGCTCATTTGATTGATTTTAGTTCTCAAAAATATTTGAAAGTGTTGTTTTCAGGGGAAAAATTCTAACATAGGCTGTGAAACGCCATACGATATAGATAAAAAATATCTGAATAAGACCATAAAATATGATGACCACCGGTGATTTGTTGGCTATAAGTAGTAGGATGTATAAGTGCTCAGTCTGTATCGCAGGTTTTGTGCTTCTGAATCAGAGAATAATGAACAGAAATATTTGGGGGAATTGATGGATATTGCACAACTTCTGGCGTTTAGTGTCAAGAATGGGGCTTCGGATTTACATTTATCTGCAGGATTGCCACCGATGATTCGTGTTGATGGTGACGTTAGGCGAATCAATGTGGATTTGATGGAGCACGAGGATGTTCACGCCATGGTGTACGACATCATGAACGATAAGCAGCGAAAGACTTTTGAAGAATACTGGGAAACTGACTTTTCGTTCGAAATTCCAGGTCTGGCACGTTTTCGTGTTAATGCCTTTAATCACAACCGTGGTGCTGGTGCGGTATTTCGTACTATTCCTTCCAAAATTCTGACCCTGGAAGACCTGGGTGCACCGAAGATTTTTGAAAGTATCGCTAACACGCCACGCGGCATGGTATTGGTGACGGGGCCAACGGGTTCGGGTAAATCAACCACCCTGGCTGCAATGGTTAATTATGTTAATGAAAATCACTATGGGCATATTTTGACCATTGAAGATCCTATTGAGTTTGTGCATGAAAGTAAAAAATGCCTGATGAATCAGCGTGAGGTGCATCGTGATACTCTGGGCTTTAGTGAGGCCTTGCGCTCAGCACTTCGTGAAGACCCCGATGTTATTTTGGTGGGTGAGATGCGTGACCTTGAAACCATTGAGCTAGCGTTATCCGCCGCCGAAACAGGGCATTTGGTATTTGGTACTTTGCATACCAGTTCTGCGGCGAAGACAGTTGACCGTATTGTAGATGTGTTCCCGGCATCAGAAAAAGAAATGGTGCGAGCCATGATGTCTGAGTCATTGCGTGCGGTAATTTCACAGACCCTGTTGAAAAAAATTGGTGGTGGTCGTATTGCCGCGCATGAAATCATGATCGGTACACCGGCAATTCGTAATCTGATTCGTGAAAATAAAATTGCGCAGATGTACTCAGCCATTCAAACCGGTCAAAGTATTGGTATGCAGACTTTGGATCAGAATCTGGAGCAATTATTACAGAAGGGTTTGATTGGTAGGGATGAAGCCAGGGGTAAAGCGGCGAATAAAGATAATTTCTAAGCTCATGGTTCAAACCTGTCCTATGAATATAAAAAAGATGAGGTGATCTTAAATGGATCGCGATAAGGCTATACGATATATGCACGATCTTCTGCGTAATATGGTGCAGAAAGGTGGTTCAGATTTATTTATTACCGCGGGTGCTCCGCCTTCTGCAAAGGTGGATGGTGTGATGGATTCATTGTCAAATCAGGCCCTGAGTCCCCAGCATACTCAGGTTTTGGTTCGTTCTCTGATGAACGATAAACAATCGGCAGAATTTGATGCTACCCAAGAATGTAATTTTGCGATTAGCCTGCCAGGACTTTCGCGTTTTCGTGTCAATGCATTTACTCAGCGTGGTTCAGTAGGTGTTGTATTGCGTACCATTCGTTCGGATATTCCCGAGCTTAAGGATCTGAATTTGCCCACTGTACTAGAAGAAATAGCCATGACCAAGCGAGGCCTGGTTATTTTTGTGGGTGCGACCGGTTCCGGTAAATCAACATCGCTGGCGGCAATGGTTGGTCACCGAAATGAGCACAGTAAGGGTCATATTATTACCATTGAAGATCCTATCGAGTTTGTGCATAACCATCGAGGTTGTATCGTTACGCAGCGTGAAGTGGGTGTGGATACTGAGAGTTATGAAATTGCCCTGAAAAATACTTTACGACAGGCGCCGGATGTCATTCTAATTGGTGAGATTCGGGATCGTGAAACCATGGATTACGCCATTGCCTTCGCAGAGACGGGGCATTTGTGCTTGTCTACCTTGCATGCCAACAGTACCAACCAGGCGCTGGATCGTATTATCAACTTTTTCCCTGAAGAGCGTCGCCAGCAGTTGTTGATGGATTTATCACTGAATTTAAAGAGTTTGATCTCTCAGCGATTGATACCCTCTATTACGGGTGAAGGCCGAGTTGCTGCAGTAGAAGTGATGATTAATACGCCTTTGATGTCTGATATGATCTTCAAAGGTCAGGTGCATGAAATTAAAGAGTTGATATCCAAGTCCAGAGAGCAGGGTATGCAGACTTTTGATCAGGCTTTATTTGATCTTACTGAGGGCGGCTTGATTGCATTTGAAGATGCGCTGCGTAATGCTGACTCGGTCAATGATTTGAGATTGAAAATGAAGCTCGAAGGCAAAAGCTCTAAGAAAGCGGATTTAATGGATGGTCTGGATAAGTTGCAAATGGCGGAAGATCCCTCTGATAATTCATCGAATATGCTCAGGTAATGTTGCCTAAAGGATTGAACTTATGAATTTACAGCCCTATCTCAAACTAATGTCCGAACAGCATGCTTCGGATTTGTATTTCACTACGGGTGCGCCGGTGAGTGTGCGTATTGAAGGCGTCATGCGTCCAGTGGGCAAGAGCATGTTGACACCCGGAATGACGAAAAAACTGGCCTACGATTTATTGTCAGCCACTCAGATTCAGGATTTTGAGAAGAATCTCGAAATGAATATGGGCATGTCTTATACCGATCTCGGACGATTCCGCGTTAATATTTACATGCAACGCGGTGAAGTCTCCATGGTGATTCGTTATATCAGGTCAGATATTCCAACTCTGGATGATCTTGGCTTGCCCGATTTGTATAAAAAAATGATCACTCAGAAAAAAGGTCTGGTGTTAGTTGTGGGTGCAACGGGTATGGGTAAATCTACCTCATTGGCGTCAATGATTGACTATCGTAATGGAAATGAAACAGGCCATATCCTGACCATTGAAGATCCCATCGAGTTTATGTTCCACCATAAAAAATCGATTGTCGGGCAACGTGAAATTGGACTGGATACGCTTTCTTTTGATAATGCTCTGCGCGAGGCTATGCGTGAGACTCCGGACGTGATTATGATCGGTGAGGCTCGTGATCGTGTGGCTATGCAATCGGCGTTGAGGTATGCAGACACGGGTCATCTCTGTTTAACGACTATGCATGCCACGAATGCTAATCAGACTCTGGATCGTATACTCAATTTCTTTCCTAATGATGCACATAATCAGATTTTGATGGATTTGTCACTCAATTTGAAAGCTGTACTTGCACAACGACTGGTACCATCTGTTGATGGTTCACGCGTTGCAGCGGTCGAAGTCATGATGAATACGCCGTACATTTCTACCCTGATACGTGAAGGTGATTTTCATGGTATTAAAGGTGTGATGGAGAAAGGCGGTGAAGAAGGAATGCAGACCTTTGATCAGTCTTTATACACTTTGTACAAGAGTAATCGTATCGATCTTAAGACGGCATTGGCCAATGCTGATTCGAGCAGTGATCTCGAATGGAAGATTAATTTTGGTGGTGGTGTTGAATCGGGCTCAAAAGATAAGCCACCTACATTACAGTTTCCTAGTAGCCCACCCTCCTAACGTTAAAAAGTCCTGATACTAAGCATTTTAAGTATGTTGGATGTGTTCAGTTGGTATGACTGTGAATCAGCGTACCACCCACAATAGTGTGTTCTACACGGGTTTGGTAATCCCAGCCCATAAATGGTGAGTTTTTCCCTTTGCTATGGATATTTGATTCATCCAGTTGCCAGTTTATATCTCGATTGAAAATACAAATGTCAGCACTAGCGCCAATAGTTAGTGTGCCAGCGTTTATGCCCAGAATGGATGCAGGCGCTGAAGTCATGGCTCGAATGATAGTTTCAATATCGATAATTTCCTGATCAGCCAGGCGCACAGCCAGCGGTAACAGGGTCACTAATGCACTGATGCCCGGTTCTGTGCTGGCAAAAGGCGCTTCTTTCGCATCGGGATCATGTGGCTGATGATCTGAACAGATGGCATCCAGTGTGCCGTCGGCAATGCCGTGTTGTAATGCTTCCTGGTCACGTTGACTGCGTAGCGGTGGCAATACATGGCAGGCGCTATTAAAGCTACTGATGTCGAGTTCATTCAAATGCAATTGGTGAGCACTAACATCGGCGGTGATATTCAAGCCATCATCTTTGGCTCGGCGAATCATGGCTACACTGGCGGCGCTGGACAGGCGACCAAAATGAGCTTTAACGCCAGTTTCTGCGACAACTTCCAGGGCGCGAGCGAGTGCCACGGTTTCAGCAGAAACAGGAATACCTTTTAAACCGAGGCGGCTGGCAACCGTACCTTCGTGTGCGCAGCCGCCGGCACTGAGCCAATGGTCGTCGGGTTCAATAAAGACGGTTAAGCCACAATTCGCGGCATAAGCGTAAGCACGTTTGAGTACCAGTGTGTTTTCTATCGGGTGTTTGGCATTACTCAGGCCAACACAGCCAGCAATTTGCAGCGCTTGCATTTCACTGAGTAACTCGCCATTTAATCCCGTGGTCAGCGCACCTAACATGAGCACATTGCTGTGCGCTGCACTGGCTGTTTTGTGGTTAATGAGTTCGACCACGGCGGGCTCATCGATAACGGGGTCGGTATCCGGCGGGCAACATAAAGTGGTGATGCCTGACATGGCTGCAGCGATAGTTTCACTTTTAATGGTGGCTTTATATTCTTGCCCAGGTTCACGCAATCTGGCGCACAAATCGACAATACCAGGAATCACCGTTAAACCCGTAGCATCGAGTGTTTGATCTGCATTGAAGTTTTCGGGAGCACTGTCGATGGCAACGATGTGGCCACTATCGATGTAGAGATTGGCCTTATGGTTAAGTTTATTGGTGGGATCGATCAGGTGACCGTTTTTGATCAGTAATTGACTCATGCCTGCTCGCCCTCGCTTGTTTCAGACTCGCGCCCTAGCACCATCGACATAACCGCCATGCGCACAGAGATGCCATTAGTCACTTGTTCGAGAATGACCGATTGTGATCCGTCGGCGACGCTGGATTCAATTTCAACACCACGATTAATTGGCCCTGGATGCATGACGATGGCATCGGCCTTGGCCAGGCTGAGTCGTTTTTCGGTGAGGCCGTACATTTGGAAATATTCCTGTTCGCTGGGCAGCAGGGCACCTTGCATGCGTTCTTTTTGCAGGCGAAGCATGATCACAACATCGGCATCTCGAATGCCTTCTTCCATATTATTAAATACTTCGACACCCATGTCGTCGATGCCGGCAGGGATGAGTGTTTTAGGCGCGATGACACGAACATTACCGGTGTTAAGGATATTGAGTGCGTGTATTTGTGAGCGAGCAACACGGGAGTGCAAAACGTCACCGACAATAGCGACACGCAAGCGTCCAAAGTCATGGCCTTTGTTGCGACGGATGGTGAACATGTCCAGCATGGCCTGAGTCGGGTGCGCATGACTGCCATCACCCGCATTTATTACACTAATGCCGGGCGCAACGCGGTTTGCGATGTAGTGGGCTGCACCGGAAGCATTGTGCCTGACGACAAACATATCGCACTGCATAGCCTGTAAATTTTGCAGCGTATCCATTAAAGTTTCACCTTTGCTGGTGGCAGAGGTGCTTATGTTGACGTTGAGCACGTCCGCCGAGAGCCGTTTAGCCGCTAGCTCGAAAGTGTTGCGTGTTCGGGTGCTGGCTTCGAAGAATAAATTGGCGATAGTCTTGCCGCGCAGCAAGGGAACTTTTTTAACGCGCTGCTCATTAATGTTGGCGAAGCTTTCAGCAGTATCAAGAATGTTGGTGAGCAACTCTGTACTTAAACCTTCGACAGTTAAAAAGTGTTTGAGCTGACCATTTTTATCCAGCTGGATATTCCAGGCATCGTGCCCTATCAGGGAATCAGTGGGGCGGCTGGCTTTATTAACCATGAGCTTTTCCTGTTGAATTCATCACTCGACAACAAACTCCAGCGGTTCGGGTCCAGTGAGTTTAATATGCTGGTTATTATCAAGGTGTAAATGCTGACCAACAACATCTGCCTGAATCGGTAATTCTCGACCACTGCGTTCTACTAAACAAACTAGCGTGATGCTGGCTGGGCGACCGTAATCAAAAATCTCATTCATGGCAGCGCGAATAGTGCGGCCCGTGTGCAACACGTCATCCACTAGAATAATGTGGCGATCATCAATTTGAGACGGTAAGTTTGAAGGCTTGACCTGGGGGTTCATGCCGATACGTGAAAAATCATCGCGATAAAAACTGATGTCAAGAGTAGAAAGCGGTTCTTGCAGAGAGAGCTTTTGATGTAATGCATTGGCGATCCAAGCACCACCAGTATGAATGCCAACCATTAATGGCTGATCAATTGATCGTTCGACGAGCAGTGTTTTCAGTTGCTCAGTGAGTTTATCCAGAAGTGTTTCTGGTGTGGCAATTTCTTCCATAAGTTACAGGTCTTATTGTTGGTCAAGCCAATTTTGCACGATGATTGCGGCCGCCATTTTATCAATCTCGTGTTTGTTGTGCTTGCCTATTTTTGTTTTTGTTTTCAAAATCTCCTCGGCCTCGTAAGAGCTCAAGGCTTCGTTGATTTTGAAAATGGGGAGTGGAAATCGCTGTTCCAGCTCAAGGCAAAAAGCTTCCACGACTTTTGTCATATCATTTTCTTTGCCATCGAGATAATAGGGCATGCCGACAATCAGCGCCTGTGGTCTCCATTGATTAATGAGTATTTCAATCGCGGCCCAGTCGGGTGAGCCATTGACTTGATTTAGCGTGGTAATGGGTGATGCGGAACCAGTGATGGTCTGACCGCTGGCGATGCCGATGCGTTTCAGTCCGTAATCGAGACCTAATACGGTGCTAATGTTGCTCATTACCTAGGCGTGGCCAGCGTCATTGCTGAGTAGTTGCAGGTCAATGCCCAGCAAGTCGGCGGCGGCCTGCCAGCGTTTTTCGGCGGGAATGTCGAAAATAATTTGTTCATCAGCCGGGCAGTTGAGCCAGGTATTGTCGGCGAGTTCCTGTTCCAGTTGCCCGGGCGACCAGCCGGCATAACCTAGCGCGATAATGGATTGTTTGGGGCCTTTATCATGAGCAATAGCTTCAACAATATCGCGAGAAGTGGTTAGCGCCATACGCTCATTGATTTTTAAACTTGAACTCCATTCACCCTGAGGGCTGTGAAGTATAAAGCCACGTTCCTGTTGCACGGGACCACCGTGATAAATGAATTTATTGTGCTCACTGGAATCGCCGGGCGCTATTTCCATCTGAAGAATGACTTCATTTAAAGTGACGTCAGTTATTCTATTGATAACAATGCCAAAGCTGCCATTTTCATTGTGTTCACAGATGTAAGTAACCGTATGGTTAAAGTTATCATCCACCAGGCTAGGCATAGCGATAATGAAATTATTAGTTAGATTGGTTGTTTCCATTACTGTGTTTTAAATTGACTGTTGTTGATGAATTCCCAGCTTCTCGTAATATGTATGACATCAGCTTCCTGTTTTAGTTTATCGGGAAAGGGAGAATATGGCGCAGCCAGTTTAACGATACGTTGGGCTGCATCATCCAGTATTTTGTGTCCCGATGATTTTCGTAAATCAACTTTGATTAATTCACCTTTGGAGGTGATGGTGACATCTAAAATTAGTGTGCCGTTGAGTTTGTTGCGTCGTGCTTGATCAGGGTAATTTAGATTACCGATGCGTTCTACACGATTGATCCAGTCTCGCATGTAACGCGCAGGTACAAATTCCTTGGTGCTGGAGTTCATGTACTTAACTTTAGGGCGCTCGATTTGATGTTCGATGATATTACTGATTTCTTGAATAAGGCGTGCTGCCCTGGCATTTTTTTTGCTGCTTTCCTGTTTTTTAATAGTGGCGTCATCGGGTTTGGACTGTTGTTCCTGGGTATTTATACTGTAGCTGGATTGTTTTTGATGCAGTATTGCCACTTTTTCAGTTTGTTTTTGTCGAGAAGCTTGTTGTTCTGTTTGTAATAAGGCCTGCCCGGGTTTTTTAGCTACGCTGGGTGCTGTAAAGAGATCTCGCGGACGACTTTTCTTTTCGCTATTGCCGCCACCCTGTTGTGAAATCTGAGCCAGGTATTTTGCGTCTTTGGCTTCGGACGGATTTTGTGTTTGTACTAGAATAATATCCAGTGTTGGCGGGATTTTTTCTTCATTGACAGGAGAGGTGCTGAAAGTGATACCCAGGATAATAATGCCATGCAGTAACGCGGCAAGAAAAAAAGTCATGCCGAGGCGATCATTATCCGTAATTTTTGGTGGTCTAACCGGTTGGCTTAGGTTTATTTGAGCGGCTGTTGACATAGGTGCTAATTATAGCGATTTGTCGATTACAATGTTATCGGATTGATTTTGGCTGAAGTGAATACGCTTCGCCATTTTGGTCGTCATATGTATGGTACCCTGAGTATCGATCAGCATGACGTATTCGATGCCCATGGATTGGGCTATCTCCTGCCACCGCTCAGGGCCCGCGACAAAAAGAGCTGTGGCGGCCGCATCAGCCGTTCCGGCATTGTGGTGAATAACGGTGACTGAGGTAGAGCCTCTGGCTGGGTAGCCAGTGCGCGGGTCAAGAATATGGTGATAGCGCCGGCCGTTATATTCGTAGAATCGTTCATAATCACCCGAGGTAAAAATGCTTTCCCCATCTTGTGCTTCCAGCCAGGCAATGATGTTGTCTTCTCTTGGGTGTCGAATACCTATTTTCCATGGGCGCTCACCGTGTTGTCCGCGAACACTGAGATCACCGCCGGCATTAATTACCGCATTATTAATGCCTACGCTTTGCAGATAATCGAAACATAAATCAATGGCATAGCCTTTGGCAAAGGCACCAAAATTTAGTTGGGTGAGTGGGTTTTTGCTACGTAACTGCTGGCCATCTAGTTTAAGGTCGGTCATTTCAGGTTTGTTTTGTAACCATTCGAGAATGTCCTGATGACTGGGTGGTTGAATGTTAGGGTCGTCGATACGATGAAACTGCCAGAGGCTGATGAGTTGGTTGATGCTGGGATTAAATAATTCGTGACTGTTTTTTGATAGCTGCTGAGATTTTTTGATTAAGGGAATAATGCTGGGATGCAGCTGGGCTGTTTGTCTGGCAGCAAGTTTTTGGTTGGCTCTGGTTAATGGGCTGTCTTGCCAGGAACTCCAATTGTCATGATATTGATTAAAGTTCGCTTCGATTTGATCCAGCGCTTTTTGGGCAAGTGATGGTTCTACATCGTAAAGCGTGACATCAATCAGGGTGCCAAATTTTAAAATTGTGCGTTTAGACTCCTGTGCAGGAACCTTGTTGCAACTCAAACTGAGCAAGGTAATACATAGTAGAACAAAAAATGCGCGCATTCTTTTCATCGTTAGCCTGAGTTAATGTTTTATCTGTAGCTCGATACAATCCATTAGTTGGCCGGCAATGTTCAGATTAAATTGTTTATCAAGTTCACGAATGCAGGTTGGACTGGTGATATTGATTTCGGTGAGATAATCACCAATAACATCAATGCCAGCAAAAAGAATCCCCATTTCACGAAGTTTGGGGCCAACTTGTTGGCAGATCCAGTGATCACGTTCTGTCAGTTCAATGCCCACACCGGATCCGCCAGCGGCCAGATTGCCGCGTGTTTCTCCCTGTGCGGGTATGCGAGCCAATGCATAGGGCACGGGTTCACCGTTGATCAGTAAAATTCGTTTATCACCCGCTGTAATTTCAGGTATAAATCGCTGCGCCATAATGGTTTTATGGCCGCGCTGCGTAATAGTTTCCAGAATGACAGAAATATTTGGATCATCAGGAGTGAGTCTAAAAATTGATTCGCCGCCCATGCCATCCAGTGGTTTGACGATGACGTCTTTCTGGTCATGAATAAATTGACGAATTAATGAGGGTTTACTGGTGACCATCATGGGTGTGCAGCACTGTGGAAAGTGAGTGATGAACATTTTTTCATTGGCATCGCGCAAGCTGGCGGGGCGGTTCACAATCAGACTGCCTTCTCTTTCAGCCATTTCAAGTATGTAGGTGCTGGTGATGTATTCGATATCAAAAGGCGGATCTTTTCTCATTAAAATAGCGTCTAGTGAAGCTAATTCGATGTCAGCGGCTGGTTGTGCTTCGTACCAGTTTTCAGTGCTATCAGTGACTTTTATGACTTTTGCGCTGGCCATGGCTGTGGCGCCAAGCATATATATGTCAGATTGCTGCATATAGTACAATGGCCAGCCTCGTTTTTGTGCCGCTAGAAGCATGGCAAAACTACTATCTTTTATAGTGTTTATGGAGTCGATGTGATCCATAACGATTCCTAGTTTGATATGCATATATTGACCTTGGTGTGCTATCTGTGTGTTTCATAATAGCGGGTAGAAGATAAGTGATAATGTAACCAATATTGTCTTACCAAGCAATTTGTTAGAGAATTTTGTTAATGTACTACTCATTGATTGCTTATGGTATAAACATGGTCTACATTTGAGTTGTACCGTGCTTTAGGTAATGTTTTTTTGACGAGTTAATTTTTAATAGGTGAATGGCGGCGGCGATGACAGAAGAAGTTGTTGATTTAAAAGATCTTAAGGTGATGGTCATCGATGATAGTAAAACTATTCGTCGAACAGCGGAGAACCTGTTGAAAAAAGAAGGTTGTGAAGTAGTCACGGCGGTTGATGGTTTTGAAGCTTTATCAAAAATTGCCGAAACGAAGCCAGATATTATTTTTGTGGACATTATGATGCCGAGGCTGGATGGTTATCAGGCATGTGCACTGATCAAGAATAACAGTATGTTTAAAGACACACCGGTCATTATGTTATCGAGTAAGGATAGTATTTTTGACAGGGCTCGTGGTCGTATCGTGGGATCAACCCAATATTTAACCAAACCGTTTACAAAGGAAGACTTGCTTGGTGCAATTAAGGAGCACGCAAAGAAATAAGGTGTGTTTTTTTATAACGTTTTTAAGTGTGGTGATAAAAAATGGCAAAAGTTCTCATAGTTGATGATTCTCCAACAGAAGTGCATGTTTTAAAGACATTGTTGGAAAAAAATGGGCATGATGTTGGTGTCGCTCAATCTGGTGAAGAAGGTATTGTGTTGGCGAAGGATATGCTGCCAGATGTGGTGCTAATGGATGTAGTGATGCCCGGCATGAATGGTTTTCAGGCGACCAGGCAGCTTTCACAGCAGGCGGAGACGGCTGATACACCGGTTATTATTGTTACTACCAAAGATCAGGAAACTGACAAGGTCTGGGCCAAACGCCAGGGTGCAGTGGACTATATTGTTAAGCCTGTTCAGGAAAAGGCCTTAATTGATGCATTGAGTCGAGCGCTGCAGGGCTAAGACGGTATATTCAGGAAATATTAATAGTGAGTACAATCGATCCGTTTGATGTGTTGTTGGATTTAGAAAAGCGCTGCCGGCAGAATGCAGAACGTTTACCTGCTGCGGGTGATGTTGAAAATAAATGGGTAGGTGTTGGTTTTCGTATTGGTAATGATAAGTTAATCGCTGATATGACCGAAGTGGCAGAGATTCTGGATGTGCCGGAGTATACAAAGGTGCCAGGTGTAAAGTCATGGGTTGTTGGTATTGCTAATGTTCGTGGTAGCTTGCTACCTATTATGGATCTTAAAGGTTTTATATTAGGAACTGATATGCAGCAGCGAAAACATGGTCGGTTAATTGTTATTAATTATCAAGGTTTTAGTACCGGCTTGTTGGTTGATGAAATATATGGCATGAGACATTTTTTTATCGAAGATCAGAGTGATGGGCAGCCACATGTTGATGAAAATATCTCTCCGTATATAAAGAATATATTTAGTAGAGAAAATGAAACATGGCCTGTTTTTAGTTTTGAAAATATAGCCAAAGATGAGCGTTTTTCTCAAGCCGCATTATAAATAATTTTAAAAATGGTTCCCCGGTCAACCGGAGAAGTCGTTACGGAGAGTAGTTTCCATGAGTGCAATTAAAAAAAGATCAGCCATAGGTAGTCCTTCATTGGTGCTAGGTAGTATTCTGGGCGTGTCGATTGTTTGCATGCTGATGAGTCTGGTTTATGTGGGTTTTAAGCGAGCCGACTTGCAGAAGCACCTGGGTTTATCAGGTGAGCATCTATTGCTTTCACAGCAGATGGCTAATTTTGCGATTGGTGCCTCGTCGGGTAATGAGTTGGACTTTATTGCGTTGAACGAAGGTATGTGGCGTTTTGATGAAATTTTGCAGATATACCGCAAGGGTGGGGATGAAGCGCCGGCCTTATCAAGTGATTTATCCATCGGGTTAAGTGAGGTGGATAATAGTTGGCTCAAATATAAGAAAGATATTGGAGTGATTCTTGGCGGTAAAAGCGCTATTTCAGAAGTGCGCGAGCTGTATCAGGTTATTGATAGTTTTACACCCCAAATGTTGACCTATTCTGATGAGGTTGTTGGTGTCTTGATGAAAAAACAAGCATCAACAAGACAGATTTATCTGGCTAGTCGTCAGATGATGTTATCGCAGCGTATCAAGAATAATCTAAACAAAGTTTTAGTTGGTGGTGAGGCGGCAGCAGCAGCTGCTGACAGGTTTGGTCGAGATGCCGCTTTGTTTGGTCGTGTACTTGAAGGGCTTTTAAAAGGATCAAAGAGCTTAAATATAGAAAAAGTCACTGATAAAGAAGCCGTTGCAAAACTACGTGAAGTAGCCATGTTAATTAAAGTGGTGAGTGACAATATCGCAGGTATTCTTGAATTGTCACCGGAATTGTTTGAGGTTAAAGATGCTGCCAGCGAAGTTAGTGGTGACAGTAAAGCTTTATTAGATACATTGCAGAATTTTAAGGTGCAGATTACTGATCAGGGTAAAGCGCTAGATCAGTACCAGCTTGTCGGTATTGGTTTTGGTGGTGTGGCTGTGATTTTGATCATATTTTTGGGCTGGTTGTTGCTGAAAGAAGCGCGAAAACGTGAGGAATCGGCGTTAGAAAATAACCGTCGAAATCAACGTGCTATTTTGCGACTGCTCGATGAGATGGCAAGTTTGGCTGATGGTGATTTAACGGTGCATGCCACTGTTACAGAGGAAATTACCGGTGCGATTGCAGATTCTGTGAACTTCACCATTGATGCGTTGCGCTCACTGGTTACGACGATTAACTCGACGGCGGTTGAAGTTTCTTCTGCAACTGAAAAAACACAGGCTACAGCGTCAAGTTTGGCGGCAGCTTCGACAAGACAGGCGCGAGAGATAGCTTCTGCAAGTGCGGCGATTACCGATATGGCGGAATCGATGGAGCATGTAACTGAGGATGCGTTAGATTCGGCCAACGTAGCGCAGCAATCTTTGGAGCTTGCGCAAAAAGGTGCAGGCGTTGTACATAGCACCATTGGCAGTATGGATAAAATTCGTGAGCAAATTCAGGAAACATCAAAACGTATTAAGCGACTGGGTGAATCATCCCAGGAGATTGGTGATATCGTGGGTTTGATTACAGAAATTGCTGACCAGACCAATATTCTTGCGTTGAACGCGGCGATTCAGGCATCGACAGCGGGTGATGCCGGACGTGGCTTCGCGGTGGTTGCGGATGAGGTGCAACGACTTGCGGAACGTGCAGGTAATGCGACCAAACAGATTGAAGGCCTGGTAAATACGATTCAGGCTGATACCAACGAAGCGGTGAAATCAATGGAGGTCAGTACTGCAGGTGTTGTCGGTGGTGCTGAGATGGCCGAGGATGCAGGTGTTGCGCTTAAGGAAATTGAGGAGGTGTCATCGCAGCTTTCAAAACGTATTCATGCGATTTCTGATGCGGCGAAGAAACAGTTGAGCGTCGCGTCCAATGTATCTGGCACCATGAATGTTATTCAGGAAATCACACTGCAAACATCGGAAGGTACAGAGGAAACTTCGGCTTCGCTGGATACGCTAAATGTATTGTCGAGCGAGTTACGACGTTCAGTATCTGGTTTCAAATTGCCCTCGGTAGATGATGGTAATGTCGAAACTGTTGTACTTGAGCATCAGGCCTAGAAATATTGCACTGTTACTTAATAGTGCAAATGCTGATAAGCGCAGAATGGTGATCTGATAATGAATCCGGAAGGTACAGTACAATATAATTCGCTGAGTTGGGTAAAAAAACAGCTGGACGCTGTTTTAAATGATGCTCAGACATCGTTATCTGATTATATTGAAGATAGCGGGAACACATCTGCTCTTGAACAGTGTATTGAACATTTGCGCCTGGTCTATGGTACTTTGCAAATGGTCGAAGTTTATGGTGCTGCCATGCTGGCCGAAGAGATGGAGCTCACGGCAAGAGCACAACTCGATGGATTGATAGATAAACCAGAAGAAGTCTACGACGTGTTGATGCGAGCAATGTTGCAGTTGCCGGATTATCTTGAAGGGCTGCAAGCTGGTAATCAGGATGCGCCGATTACACTGATGCCGTTGATGAATGATATGCGTGCGGCACGCAAAGAAAAATTATTATCTGAGAGCGTTCTTTTTGTACCCGAAATAAATGCGGTTGGCATCGAGGAGCTAAACCTGGATTCCGCAGCCATTGAGCCGGGTGAACTGGCTGACAATGCTAAGCGTTTGCGTACACACTATCAGCTAGGTCTGCTCGACCTATTACGAAATAATAAGCACAGTGCAGGCTTAAAGCGTATGAACGCAGTGATTGAATCATTGCAAAAAGTTACCGTCGATGCAGCTGTTAAACGTTTATGGATAGTTATTTCTTCGTTGATTGAAGCTGTTGCAGATGATGAGTCTCTGCAAAGCAATATTTCAGTAAAAGTATTGTTTGGTAGTGTTGATCGACAAATTAAATTATTGATTGATATTGGCGAAGACAAATTCATCAATCAGTTTTCCAAAGAGCTACTCAATAATATTCTATATTATGTAGGTATTAGCCAATCTACTGGTCCACGTGTTACTAAAGTTAAGCATGCCTACAAGTTGCATGAATTGTTGACAGATGATTCGTCTGCAGCAGATTTGAGTGCAAGCATGGGTGGTATTAATGCTGATTTATTTGATACTGTTTCGAAAGGTATTAGAGAAGATCTTGCAACGGTAAAAGATACGCTAGAAATATTTATGCAAAGCAGTGATAAGGATGTTGGGCAATTATCCTCTGTTGTTAGTCAGATAGAAAAGATCGGTGATACTTATGGCATGTTGGGTTTTGGTGCAGTTAGACAAAGTGTACTAGATCAACGTGATGCAATGGAAAAAATCATCAAAGGTGAATCTGAGGCATCAGAAGAAACAGTGATGGAAATAGCATCTGCTTTATTAGATGCGGAAATGAAATTAGATGATCATATCGCAGGCAAAGCCGGCTTTGTTGATAAAGACGATGAAGATCGTATTGTGCCGACTTCCGAATATCGGAAAGTAATGGCAACTGTTGTGGAAGAGGGTCAGAAAAACTTTATTGAAGCGAAAGAAGCGATTCTTGTTTATGCGGCGGGTAATAGCGATGTAAGTCAGCTGGAATCTGTAATACAGCGCCTGGAAGAAGTTCGTGGCGTTGCCATGATGCTGTCAGCGGAGCGTGTTGAACCATTAATTTCAGGGCTTAAGAAATATGTTCAAATTGCCTTGCACATGCATCATCGTCAGCCTGAAATGGAAGAGCAGGACACACTTGCTGATCTGGTAACTTCGATTGAATATTATTTTGAGGCCTTATCAGAAGGACGTCCTGGCGTTGATCAGGGGCTGAAAACAGGTGAGCGTGCACTGGATAGTTTGAATGAAATTGTTAATCAGTATGCAGATGAAATACCGGCCGCTGTTGAATCAATTGATGTTGTAGAAGAAACTCCGGAACTTGACCCGGTAAAAGCTCCGGGTTCTTCAGTTAAAACAGAGAAGCCACAACCTCTGTCGACAAAAATAATTGATGTATCGAATGCAGTCGTTCCTGAGCAGTACGAAGAATATGAAATTTTAGCTGCTGATGCTGACGAAGAGATTGTTGAGATCTTTATTGAAGAAGCGGTTGAAGTACTTGGTTCATTGCATGAGTACATGCCAAAGTGGAAAGAGAATGTTAATGATGAAGAATCAATAACAGTTGTCCGTAGAAATTTTCATACACTTAAGGGAAGTGGTCGATTAATTGGTGCAGCACTAATAGGTGAATTTTCATGGAAAATCGAGAGTCTGCTGAATCGGTTAATTGAGAATAAGATTGAAGTGACTGATGAATTATTCGTGCTCATGGATGAAGTATTAGCTGTACTGCCACAATTAATCGAGCAGTTGCAGGGTAATCGTGAACCAATTCCGAATATCTATCAGTTAATGGCATTTGCAGACGCTTTGGCTGAAGGTCGTTCGCTCGAATTAAAATCTGTAGATGAAAATACAATAGAGGAAATCAGTCTTAATAATTCAGAAGAGTTACAGGAGGCGAATGAGGAAGCGTCTATTGAGCCTGAGATTGAGTATGATTTGGGTCTAGATGAGGTCATGGAAGTAGGAGGTGACCTCTCTGCTGAAGATGAGATGCTGCTTGATGCAATAAATGGCCAGGATAATGACGAACAAATTACTCTTGAAGATGCTGAAGAAGAAATATTGCTTGAAGTAACGGATGAGTCTTCTAATGAAGATGAGATGATTTTGGATCTCGGTGGGTCTGCATCTGAATTTGTAGAACAAGAAGATATTGGTGATATGGAAATACTGAGTCTTTCTAGCGAAGACCAGATAGTTAGTGTAGATGAGCTCGAAATTCCTGATCAGGATTTATCTCAGGATGATGATTATATTATAGAGATAGATGAGTCAGATGAGCTGAGAGAAGTTGAAGATATATCTGGGTTACAAATGGATCCGATGCTGTTTCAGATATATTATGGCGAAAGCTGTGGTCACCTGCAGTCTATAAAAAACTTGTTTGAGAAACATGAATCAGGTGAGCAAAGGCTGGATGCGAACAAAGATTTGATTAGGGCATTACATACCTTGTTTGGCAGTGCACGTACGGCTGAAATAGAGGCGATTGCAGAAATATGCGGAGCAACAGAAAAATATGTAGTTGCCCGAGAAGATGCGGATGATTCATTTATTCCTGATGATGTAGTCGAGATTATTGCTGAGGTTGTGAGTAGTACTGAGGCTATGCTTGAAGAGTTAAAGGCAGGCAGGATGCCCGAATCCAATAAAGCTCTATTAGATAAAATAAATAAAGTCATGCAGGCTGAACTGCAGCAGCAATTGCAGTATTCATCGCCCTTGAATGAAACATCTCCGCCTGATACGACAGATGAATTGCAAATCTATGAAGATTTGGGTTCAAGCGCGACGGAGGCAGTGGTAGAAGACGCTCTGTATACCTATGGTGATGTTGATGATGATCTGATCGATATCTTTCTGGAAGAGGCTGAGGAATTACTGGAAGATTGTGAAAGTACTTTGACAAGGCTGCATGAAAATGAAGCTGATGCAAACAGTATTAATGAGTTGCAACGTCATATGCATACGTTAAAAGGCGGTGCGCGTATGGCTACTTTGGTACCTGTTGGTGATTTGACGCATGTGCTTGAGTCAATGGTCATTGCGCTGTCTGAAAATAAAATTGAAGCCAGTAAGGCATTTTTTGATGTTTTGCATGAATCACTTGATACGCTAAGTAACCTGCTTGGAAATGTTAAGCAGCGAGAAGCGCTGAAATCTCCTGGTGATTTAATTGGCAGGATAGAAGCAATTATACGTGGTGATGCAATAGAGCTACGTGCAGTTGAGCGTTTTGACGTTGAAATTGAAGATCTTCAGGTTGAAGAAGCTGAAGATGAACTATTACTTGACGAAGTTATAAGTCTTGATACCGAAGCAAAAGAAGATGTAATTTCAATTGAGAAAATTGCTGTTGAGTCGAGCGAAATTACAGAAGCGCCGCATCGTAGAAAGTCTGATGAAAAAGAGAATCAGCCGCATTGGGGTGAGCGGGCCACAGATGTTAATTTCAAGGAATCGCATGAGCAGGTGCGAGTGCGCGCAGATTTACTTAACAACCTGGTGAACTATGCAGGCGAAGTGAATATTCACCATGCTCGTATGGGTAAGCAGATTACAGATATTGGTTTTAACCTTAAAGAGTTGGATCAAACAGTAGTAAGGCTGAAAGAACAGCTACGTAAGCTTGAAATTGAAACAGAAATTCAAATTCGTTCGAGTTATGAAAAAGAAGCAGACGATTATGATGAGAATTTTGATCCGCTGGAAATGGATCGTTATTCAACTTTGCAGCAGCTGGCACGAAGCTTATCTGAGACCGCAAGTGACGTAGATAGTATTAAAGATATTCTTGCTGAAATTGCCAGTGATTCTGAAATGTTGCTGGTGCAGGAATCACGAATCAGTACCGATTTACAAGAAGGACTAATGCGCACACGCATGGTTCGTTTTGGTGGTATGTCAACTCGCCTTCGCCGTATTATCCGTCAAACATCCAGAGAACTTGGCAAAGAAGTTGATGTTGAAATTGTCGGTGAAGAGCAAGAGGTCGATCGTACAATTCTTGACCGTGTTGTTGCGCCACTAGAACACATGTTACGTAATGCAGTCGCTCATGGTATTGAGTTGCCTAAAGATCGACAGGCCGCAGGTAAGTCTGAGACAGGTTCGATTAAAATCACTGTTGGACGTCAGGGTACTGATGTTATTGTTAAAGTTGAAGATGATGGTGCTGGTATTAATGCCGATGCCATTCGAAAGAAAGCGATCAAACAAGGATTGCTTGAAAAGGATAATGAGCTGACTGACCATGATGTATTACAGTTTATTCTTAAGAGCGGTTTCAGTACTGCTGAGGAAGTAACACAGGTAGCTGGCCGTGGCGTTGGTATGGATGTTGTTGATAGCGAAATAAAACAGCTGGGTGGTGTGCTTGAAATCGATACTGAGCGTGGCAAGGGTTCATGTTTTAGAGTCAGGCTGCCATTAACTTTAGCAATAAATCAGGCGCTATTAGTCAGTACGGGCGATGATATATATGCCGTGCCATTAGCTAGTATTGAAGGTGTTGTCCGTATAACCGGCACAGAACTTCAGAGTTTTTATGATAGTGGTGAGCTGGAATATGAATTTAATAATATCAATTATGAATTGAAGCATTTAGGTGCGCTGCTCATGGGGCAGCAGCAGAATTATGCAGATCAAGGACAATTATTCCCAGTGTTACTAGTACATGTTGGCGATCAGCACTTTGCTTTGCATGTTGATGATTTACTTGGTCGTCGTGAAATTGTAATAAAGCCTGTTGGTATTCAGATTAGTAAGGTGCGAGGAATTGCTGGTGCTACAATTTTAGCAGATGGCCGTGTTGTACTGATTCTGGAAATGTCAGCGCTGGCTGTTGGTGAGAGTCTCTTTAAACAGATTGTTTCTGTTGAGGATGTTGAAGAGGTTGTTAGCGATAGCGAGCCAACTATAATGGTAGTCGATGATTCAATTACCATTCGTAAAGTTACTGAAAGGATACTAGGACGTCACGGTATGAAAGTTGTTTTAGCAACTGATGGTGTTGATGCAACCGGTAAATTGCAGGAAGTAGTACCAGATCTAATGTTGCTGGATATTGAAATGCCGAGAATGGATGGTTTCGAATTGGCAACTTATATGCGCAATGAAGAACGATTAAAAGATATACCAATTATTATGATTACATCACGAACCGGTACTAAGCATAAGGAAAGAGCTAAGAGTATTGGTGTGCAGCAGTATCTAGGTAAGCCGTATCAGGAAGAAGAGTTGATGAAAAATATTAATGCATTGCTAAAACTATCTAAATAACATGGCAGAAAATATACAAGTTATAAAATGTATGATTCTAACTTTGCGAAGTCAGAATGTTCTCGTGCCCAGTGCATCGGTTGCTGAAATGGTGTCTGCGCAGGGCGCGAAAGAAATGATCGATATGCCGGACTGGTATGTGGGAAAAATGAGGTGGCACGGTGTGGATGTGCCTTTAGTATCGTTTGAAGCTGCTGGCGGAGAGGAGGTGAAAGCGGTTAACCAGAATACGCAGATAGCGATGATTTACACGGCCAGTTCTGACGAATCACGTTATCCCTATATCGGACTAGTAGTTTCTGGTGTGCCACACGTAACACAATTTAGCCGAAATCAAATTATCGTTGATCCTGATTCATTACTAGAAGCTCATAGCAGGCCGATGGTCGCTCAAAAAACTCGCATTAATGGCGCTGCTGTAAGTATTCTAGATATTGATGGTATCGAAGCTATGATATCAAAAGCTGAGATTTTTTAGGAGAAATCTCCCCACAAAGTTTGAGCCGCTGCAATACATGCAGGCCCCGCAGTTTCAGTTCGAAGTATTCTTGGACCCAGAGATATTGCAATAAAACCATGGTCGGCCGCGAGTTGAATTTCTTCCTTAGTAAAACCGCCTTCTGGCCCGATCAGGATGAAGATTTTATTGTCTGGTTTAGGTATTGTTGTAATACTTTTTTTTGCACCGGGCACCAAAATAATTTTATGGCCGGGGCTGTTTGTTTGAATGGCTTGTTTGAAATCAAGAGTAGGCTTGATCGTGGGAATAATGCACCGACCAGATTGTTCGCTAGCGCTTATCGAAATCTGTTGCCAATGAGTTAATTTTTTTTCAGCACGCTCTCCTTTTAAAATGTTACCGCTTCGTTGGCAATTAACAGGAATGAGTTCCTGTATTCCAAGTTCAGTAGATTTCTGTATGCTGATGTCCATTCTATCACCGCGTGAAATTCCCTGTAGTAAGGTGATGTTTAAAGATGATTCATTATCGATTTTTATTTTTTGCTTAATAGTTACCTGGCAGTGTTTATGATTTTCATCGAGGGTTTCAGCAAGATATTCATATCCATCGCCATTAAACAGGATGATATCGGTACCTTTTTTTGTTCGAAGTACACGAATTAAGTGATGCGATGGATTTTTATCAAGATGGATATCCTGCCCAGAGGTTAATGAAGTAGATTGATAGAGTCGAATCATGGTCTATCTTCCTGATTGACCATTATTACTTAAGTTTATTCCAGATGTTCAAAATTGCATCAGATTGATTCAGTGTATAAAAATGAAGTCCTGGAGCACCTGCGTCGAGTAATTGATGGCATAGCTGTGCAACAACATCGGTACCAAATGCACGCAAACTATCAAGATCATTTTCATATGCTTCGAGCTGTTTTCTTATCCAGCGTGGAATTTCAGCACCGCAAGCATCAGAAAATCTGACCAGATTAGCGTAGTTGGTGATTGGCATAATACCGGGGACGATAGGGATAGCTAGTTGTGACTGTTCACATTTATCTACGAATCGAGTGTAAGCATCGACATTGTAAAAATATTGTGTAATAGCTGAATCAGCCCCAGCATTCGCCTTGTTTAAAAAATATTTGAAATCTTCATCAGGGGATGCTGATTCTGGGTGGTATTCAGGGTAGGCAGCGATTTCGATATGAAAATGGTCGCCAGTTTTTTCACGGATGAAAGTAACCAGTTCATTGGCATGCATCAACTCATTATCAGCTGTGCCATCATCAGGTACATCGCCTCTTAATGTCACCAGCCGATTAATGCCCAGTTCGATGTATTCATCGAGTAGGTCAGAAAGCTGCTGTTTGCTGGAGCCCATACAGGAAATGTGTGGGACAATAATCTGATTGTTGTCGGAGCGGAGTTGTTTAACCGTTTCCATTGTGCGGTCACGGGTTGTGCCACCGGCACCAAAGGTCACAGAAAAGAAAGACGGGTTCACCGTATCGATTAACTGCTGATGTGTAGCGAGAAGTTTTTCCATGCCAGCATCGGTGCGCGGTGGAAAAAATTCGCAACTAAAGACGGGTTGTTTAGAATTAGTACTCATGTCTACCTACTATATTGTGAGTTTAATTCAGTAACCGGACAGACAGGTAGTCTGCCCGGTACGTGAAGTTAGTAGCGGTAGTGTTCTGGCTTGTATGGGCCTTCAACAGGTACGTTAATATAATCAGCTTGTGTTTGTGACAAAGGAGTCAAGTACGCACCAATCTTACCAAGGTGAAGTCGAGCAACTTTTTCATCCAACTGCTTAGGCAAAATATAAACCTGATTTTCATAACTGTCAGCATTAGCATAAAACTCCATCTGCGCCATAACCTGATTGGTAAATGAAGCAGACATAACGAAGCTAGGATGACCGGTAGCACAACCAAGATTAACTAAACGACCTTTAGCCAGAATAATGATGCGTTTGCCATCAGGGAAGATAACGTGATCAACCTGTGGTTTGATTTCATCCCATTCGTATTTTTCTAAAGAAGCGATATTGATTTCAGAATCGAAGTGACCAATATTACAAACGATAGCTTCATTCTTCATTGCCACCATATGGTCATGGTCGATAACATTTACGTTGCCGGTAGTAGTGACAAAAATATCACCCTGACTTGAAGCTTCATTCATATCAACAACGCGGTAACCTTCCATGGCTGCCTGTAGTGCGCAGATAGGATCGATTTCAGTGACCATAACAGTAGCGCCCATGCCGCGGAATGCCTGAGCACAACCTTTACCAACATCTCCATAACCTAATACTACGCAGATTTTACCGGCAATCATTACGTCAGTAGCACGCTTAATACTGTCGATAAGTGACTCACGGCAGCCGTAGAGGTTGTCGAATTTTGATTTAGTGGCTGAATCGTTGACGTTCATCGCAGGGAACTTAAGTTCGCCGGCTTCCATCATCTGGTACAAACGATGTACGCCGGTGGTTGTTTCCTCAGTAACACCTTTGATATTGCTGATCATAGTTGTCCAAACTTTGCTGTCACCAGTGATGGTGCGATTTAGAACGTTGAGGATTTCAAGCCATTCTTCGTTGTCACCCGCTTTTGCAGCAGGGATGGCGCCAGCAGCTTCGAATTCAGCGCCTTTGTGGATTAGCAAAGTGGCATCACCACCATCGTCAAGAATCATGTTAGCAGTTTCGCCATTAGGCCATGTTAGTGCCTGCTCGGTACACCACCAGTATTCTTCGATAGTTTCACCTTTCCATGCAAAAACAGGGATGCCTTGATCAGCAATGGCGGCAGCAGCCTGGTCTTGTGTAGAGTAGATATTGCATGAAGCCCAACGCACGGTAGCACCGAGTGCAACCAGTGTTTCGATTAAGACGGCGGTTTGAATAGTCATGTGCAGGCTGCCAGTAATACGGGCACCCTTTAGAGGTTGTTCGCTACCAAATTCTTCGCGCAAAGCCATCAGGCCAGGCATTTCAGTTTCAGCTATACGAATTTCTTTGTGGCCCCATTCGGCCAGGGACATATCGGCAACTTTAAAGTCGGTGAAATTTTCATTAGTAACGGCGCTCATGGCTCATCTCCAAAATAGTTAAAAGAAATGAGCGCCGTTATCTAGTTCTGAGCCTCGCGACATTAGATTGTCGCTGCAGCGCTCCTCAGAAAATATAGGGGGTGAATTATAGCCCAGCTGAATCCTTTAATGCAGCCGCTTTATCTGTTTTTTCCCAGGTAAAATTAGGCTCTTCACGTCCAAAATGACCGTAGGCAGCGGTGTCGCTGTAGATAGGTCTCAATAAATCGAGCATCTGGATAAGGCCTTTAGGTTTGAGATCGAAGTGCTCACGAACCAGTTCAACGATTCTAGCGTCATCAATCTTGCCGGTACCAAAAGTCTGCACAGAAATTGAAGTCGGCTCAGCAACACCAATAGCATAAGAAACCTGAATCTCACATTTGTCGGCAAGGCCAGCGGCAACAATATTTTTTGCCACATAACGACCTGCATAGGCGGCAGAACGGTCAACTTTAGAGGGGTCTTTGCCAGAGAAAGCGCCGCCGCCATGTCTTGCCATGCCACCGTAGGTATCTACGATGATCTTACGGCCAGTCAGACCGCAATCGCCTACAGGGCCACCAATAACAAAATTACCGGTTGGGTTAATAAAGAATTTTGTGTCTTTATTGAGCAGATTAGCTGGCAATACAGGCTTGATGATTTCATCCATCACTGCTTCACGAAGAGATTCTAGTGAAATATCCGGGTTGTGCTGAGTGGACAGAACCACCGCGTCAATGCCAACAGGCTGGTCATTTTCGTAACGGAAAGTCACCTGGCTTTTTGCATCAGGGCGCAGCCATGAAAGCGTGCCATTCTTGCGAACTTCAGCCTGACGCTTGACCAGCTTATGCGCATAGGTAATTGGAGCAGGCATGAGTACATCGGTCTCATTGCTGGCATAACCAAACATCAAGCCCTGATCACCAGCGCCTTGCTCGTGATCACCTGATTCATCAACACCCATAGCAATATCGGCAGATTGTTTGTCGATGGAAGTAATAACAGCACAGGATTCCCAGTCGAAACCCATGTCTGAATGGTTGTAACCAATGCGTTTTACCGTTTGGCGAACAACGTCCTGCATATCTACCCATGCTTCAGTAGTGATTTCGCCGGAAATTACTACCATGCCGGTATTAACCATGGTTTCACAGGCAACACGTGCTTTGTTATCCTGCTCAAATATAGCGTCGAGAATAGCGTCTGAAATCTGGTCAGCAACCTTGTCTGGGTGACCTTCTGAAACTGATTCGGATGTAAATAAATAATCGTTCATAATTTGTTACCTGCAATAAAAAACCCGTCAAAGCGCAGCTTTCACGGGTTTAGATATTCTTAATATATCATCCATCGCTTTAGCTGCATTTATAAAGCGCCCGCAATCTGAGTCAAATTAGCGCTGAGTAGACGCATTATCCAGTAATCTAGAAGCTTGTCAATATGTAGTTAGCAGGTATTTAACGGGTAAAGTGCGCTTGATATTCAGATCGCTCATCATCTGTAAGTGTTCCATCGTGGAGTTTTTGTTCGAGAATTTCATAACGATGATCATTGTGTTTGCTAGAGAGGTTGTTAATGAAGTCGGCGAATAAAATAGCCATATTTTGTTTGTCATCAGTGCCAAGAACATCACGCTGCATCATTTTTTGAAGAGCAGCGAATGCATCATTCTCGCGCCAACGCTCGATCAGGGCAGAGGGTGTAATATCTTGATGGTTAATGATAAGTGTATATATTTCGTGTAATAGAGGCAGACCCTGTATCTCAGAATATTTGAAACTATCAGGAACTTGAACCTCAAGTGCCAGAGATGGTACTTGCAATATTAAAGCGATGGCATCACGAGTAGCGCTAAGTTTAATTTCACGATTTGATCTTTTAGTTGATGTAAGAGTGGTTTTTTTAACAGCGTTGTCAGGAGTAGATGTTTGTAATTTAT
>Ga0224506_10000220_pt1 | contig 56207 bp, 71 predicted proteins | sample SF_Jan12_sed_USG_2_FD_169108 | JGI IMG/M metagenome (GOLD analysis project Ga0224506, IMG submission 169108) | Sediment microbial communities from San Francisco Bay, California, United States - SF_Jan12_sed_USGS_8_1 | ecosystem: Environmental > Aquatic > Marine > Sediment | place: USA... | reverse complement strand
CCCATCTTCTTGTAAAGGTTTACGGCTGGCGTGTTGCTAGCCCGTACCTCTAGAAAACACTCCTTCGCATTATAGAGCAGCATAGACCGCATAGCTTCCTGCATCAAAGCGTACCCAACACCTTGACGCTGATACTCCGGCAAAACCGCGATAGAAATCACGTGTCCCTTCTTCTTGATACCTATCGTGAAACCGGGCAGCCTCGTTTCGATTCGACACATGACGTAGCCCGCCACCTCTTCCTTCTCCTCCGCAACTAGGAACGTCTCAGGAAAGCGCTTATGCAAATTTAAGAAAAAGAAGTTTGTGTAATTCTCTGGGAGACACACACGGTTTATGTACATCACCTTCTCCAAATCCGAGGAATTAAAGCGCCTCAGCGTGAACGTCGTTTGCACGGTTCCCCCAGTCGCTCCCTTTTTTATCCTGTTATTCTGTAGCCTTGAAGATTGGTAGCGTCATGTTTCCGTGGGGCATAGCCCAAACTCTCGCTTTCTTGCCTGCGATGTCGAAGGCGTCGCGCAAAGCATCGTTGATTGCCCTCGCCGTCTTCAACTTAAACACGTTCTGAGCCAGATAGTCTGGCATGGCGGAAACAAGGATTATCTCAGCCTTCTGCACAGCCTTCAGCAGGTAGTAAGCTTTGTGCCCCCCGAGACGGAAGCGCCTCTTTATCTCCTTCTCCATCTGCTTTGCGTCCTTAAATTTCGTCATCCAATCGTAGAAAACATCGTGCCCATGTCCCTCAGGACACTCAGCCACCAAAACTATGACTCCACCCCTCTTCACAGCGTCAAGCGCGTTGTCAACTCCTTTGTAAGCCTGATAAAGGTTGAGGTCGAGAGGATGACCACCCGAACTCACAAGCACAACATCTGCCCTACGTTCAATGGGCACCTTGTACATCTCGTCCACAAGCTTCACCCCTTCATAGAAGGCCTGTTCCGAATCTCCCGCAAACGCCTTAACCAACTCGTTCTTGCTGTTGGTAACGATGTTCAGAATGAAATCAACCTTTGCCAGCTTCGTCGCCTCCACCATGTCTTCATGCACAGGGTTGCCCTCTAACACACCCGTCCTAGCCTTAGGATTCAAAAGCATTGTGTGATTACGTTGGATGGTTTCCGCACCCGAGATGGCGGGCAAAACGCTTTTTCTCCCACCGCCATACCCAGCGTAGTAGTGCAGTTCAACATCTCCAGTCAGAATCCTGACTTCAGATTCGGCGAAAACCTTGTTCACGTAGACCTTCGTCCCAAACTTACCTGTTGTACCGAGGTATACAAGATCCTCAGATTTGCAGTCGTGATTCACCACCTTCACTCTTTCTATTGCCTCTTCACCCACAAGCTTCTTCATCTCTTCCGGTTTCACCGCGCGGTGGCTACCGCACCCGAAAATGAGGGTGATGCTTTCGTCCTTCACACCCGCCCGATTCAGTTCGTCCAGCAGAGGAGGAACCATCAGATAGCTTGGGGTTGCCCGGGTTGCGTCATCCACAACCACAGCTACCGCTTCACCGGACTTTACGATTTCACCTAACGGATTGGTTCCAATAGGCTCTCTTAGAGCCCTCTCAACCTCAGCTCGAGAGTCTGCTACACCCGGTTTTTCCTTTGGTTCAATCGTGCCCAAGAAGTTTCTGGTGGGGATTCTCGCGCAAACATCGGTTTTGCCATAGGGAAGCCACACATCAACCATTGAAATCTCCTTCTACAAGATTCCCACGAGTTTCATTTAAGCGTAACGGACAGCACAAGCCCTTTAAAACCCAACCCGCAATAAAGTTCAGACAAGAACTGTGAAAGGAGGCTAACGATAAGTGGAAAAGAAAGCCTTGATGATAATCGCTCCAAGAGACTTTAGAGATGAAGAATATCAAGAGCCGAAAGCCATCCTGGAAAGGGAGGGTGTCAAAGTTGTGGTAGCCAGCACCGTAGCTGGAACAGCAAGAGGAATGTTTGGCACGCAAGTAACTCCTGACACAACTATAGATGAGGTTAACCCAACGGAGTTTGACGCTGTTGTCGTTGTCGGAGGATCCGGCTCCCAAACCCATCTGTGGAACAACTCAAAGGTTCACAAAATAGTTCAAGCTTTACATACAAAAGGAGGGCTAGTAGCAGCTATCTGCATATCCCCCGTGGTCTTGGCCAAAGCAGGACTCCTCAAAGGGAGAAAGGCAACAGTGTTTCGAACAGCAACCACCATAAACGAACTAAAGAAGGGAGGAGCAGTAATCTCAGACGCTCCGGTTGTGGTCGACGGTAAAATAATAACAGGAAGAGGACCAGAAGCGGCTAGGGAGTTTGGCTTGAAAATCGCAGAAAGCTTGTCAAGATAATGTTTTGAGGGAGCCGTGTTGTCGCTAAACAAAGAAGAGAAAGTAATGAAAGCCAAGTTGTGCAGAATCTTAAACAAGATCGGTGCCCTAAAGTTTGGAACCTTCAAACTCACCAGCGGGAGGACAAGCCCCTACTACATCGACCTCAGAATCGTCCCAAGCATCCCCGACGCGTTTAAAAGAATCTGCGACATCTACGTCAACATCGTAAAAACCAATCTGGGAGCCGAAAACTTCGACCGAATCGCAGGCATACCCACAGCAGGCATACCCTTCGCCTCCCTCATCGCATACCACCTGAACAAACCCTTCCTCTACATCCGCCAACGAACCCGACTGCACGGGCGAGAGCGCCGAATTGAAGGCCTTCTCATGCCCGGCGACCGTGTGCTGTTAATAGACGACCTCATTACAACCGGAGGTTCTCTAAGAAAGGCTGCAGAGGCAATCAGAGCCGAAGGCGGAATAGTAACGGACGCCGTAGTATTATTGGACCGAGAGGAAGGCGGGAAAAAAAACCTAGCGAAGGACAACGTCACACTACACTACTTGCTGAGAGTAAGCGAGGTAGCCGAAAAACTCTACGAGATGGACGCCATAAAAGAAGATCAATACAAGCTAATCTTGAAACAGGTTAAAAAATAAGAGATTCTAAGCGCTACTCATAGTATATCAGATCTTCGTCTTCAAGTCTCTGATGAAGTATGTCAACCGCTTCGTAGACATTTTCCTCCCTCTTGGCGCCTGTGCAAACCAGTTTTCCACTCGCAAAAAGAAGAATCACCACTTTTGGGCTCTCCATTCGGTAAATGAGACCCGGAAACTGTTCAGGCTCGTACATGGTTCTTCCCAGCGAATAGGCAGATTTTTCAAGGTCAATCATTCCCCCAAGACTTGCCGAGGCAACGATGTTCTGTATTTTCATCTCGGGTTTGCCGATTATGATTATGCCGCCCTTCTTCAGTTCCTTAATAACCTTCACCACCGCCCTTCTAGCCTCCTTCTCCGATTTGGCGCCCGTGCAAACCATTTTTCCCGAGTTGAAGATCAAAGTAGCGGTTTTCGGCCTCTTCAACCTGAAAACCAGACCGGGAAACTGTTCCGGACGATACTCAACTCCTGGATAACCCTTCACCACCGCGTTGAGGTCAACCTTTTGGTTCAGAGTCGCGGATGCAACAACGTTTTCGATATTCACCGAAGCCTTCACCTTCGGCATATAAGCACCTTCAGAAACCTCAATGGTAGCGAGTATCTTATAAAGGCTTGGTTTGCATAAAGAAAAAACCACAAAAATGCGTCTAGACCGTCAACGCGAACATAGACTGCACGGTTCCATTCTAAGCGGCTAGGTTGCCTCTTCAGATTTCCAGTACACTCTTCGACCAAAAACCATGATAAGGAATAACACGCATCCAGGCGCCACGAGGAGAACCCAAGTTTCCACAAACGAATAAAAGGGAGGCCTCAGGTTGCCGAGCGTGTCGTACCACCGGGCAGGCGTAATTTGCGTTATATGAAAAACCATGTCAGAACCTATGGCGACGCCCACCACGACAAACATAATGTACCACAGAATAAGGACAGTGTCCAACTCCTTCAGAATCAGGGGAATAACCAGGCTTGCTATGTACCAAGATACCAACGCAACAATTTCCACCTCATAAATTAAACTTTCACCTAACCCCAGAGAAGAAGCTACAAAGGGAATAAACATTACACAAATTAGCACATAAAGCGAAAGCTTCTGTATGTTTAGTATGTTCATGGCTAAAGTCTTAGATGCGTCACTTTTAATATGAGTTTCGATGCTGAAACTGGTACGCTGCGCTGTGAAACCCATACTATTTCCGTTTTCTAAAGATTTCTTCGCCATGAATGGTGCCTACGTAGTCGAAGCCAACTTCTAGGAGTTGACATGCCTCTTTTGGTGTTTTGGCTACTCTAATTGTGAATTCGTCGTTGCCCATTTTGAATATGGCGTTCTCTAGGTCTATGTAAACCAAGGTGTTGTTGATGTTTCTATGGCCTAGAGTCTTCATGACGTGTAAGATGTCTTTGGTGCGGTGGTATTCCATTGTTCCTTTTAGATGGCGTAGGCTTTGGAAAGTTATCTTCGATATGCGTGGGTTCCCGGTTTTCTGAGCTACTCTTTTGCGTTGCGCCCGAAAATTGGTTCTATGTATCTTGAGCACCGCAGGTAATAATCAAATTTTCCCTCAATCGCTTTTCTTGTTTCATCTCTCACGTTTTTCACCTCCCTTTTTACAGGATACATACAATGCGTTTTTTCTTAAATTATTAATGCAACTTGAAACGATATGCATAAGAAAGAAAGACTCAAGCATTATTAATACTTAAATAAAAACTGATGCTATTAACGTATCAAGGAAATGGTGATTTTACTATGCCAGAGAGAACACATGACGTTCTGAAAAATTATCTTTTAAACAAACAATCAAAGAACCAGTGAAATGCATATGGAAGAAACCCAACACTCCTACTCACGTGCAGTATTTGTTAAATAATATTTATTAATTCAAATGCATGCATGCAAACAAGTTTATAAGCAACTCTAAGATAATCATTCCAGAATTAGTGTTCTGACGAAACTAGTTCTTTCAACGAATCGGAGGTGCAATCTAGATGTCATATGGAAGAAGAGAACCAAGAGAAATGCATAAGGCAGTTTGTGCTGAGTGTGGCCAGGAATGTGAAGTTCCGTTCAAACCTGATGGAAGCAGACCGGTATACTGCCGAGAATGCTATGCAAAGAGAAGACCCCCAAGAAGAAATAGATATTAAGCTCACAAGCTAACATCTATTCTCAGTACCCAATCTTTTCATTATCCATATTTTTTTCTTTTCATACTTTATAGCATACATGCATGCAGAGGTATGAAGAGAGTATCGCTTAAACAAACAATCAAAGAACCAGTTAAATGCATGTAGAGTTAGTACTAAAGCAGAGGGCTCAGAAGAGTTCTGTCCCAGATAAGTTTTTGAAGTCGTGCAATAGTTTATGAAAAATAAGGATGCAGAAACTGTAAGTCAGGTTCTGAGTTAAGATGCTGAAAGGATATAAGACTAAATCATAATAAACGAAATGGATTTGCTGATTATGCGAAGGTCAAGGCTGGAAATGCACGTTGACATCCTTAAAGCTCTGGCTCGTCATGGACCTTTAAAGCTAACTCACATCATGTATAAGGCTAACATAAACTGTAGCATTTTGAAACAATACTTGGACTTTTTAATCCAGCAAAACCTCGTTGAAGAAGAAACATTGCACAACAGGAGACATAAAACAAGAGTTGTCTACGCCATTACACAGAGAGGTCGAACAGTACTCAAATACTTCAGAGAACTAAACAGTGCTCTCCAAATAATTGAGGAAACAAAAAAAATCCCAGCATTGCTATATTAAGCAAAAGTTGAACTATAGAAGAATTTCTGACTGTTCGAAATATAATAGGCGTTTAGAAAAAAAGAAAGGGTGTAGTGATTCTTTTGAATCAGATTTTTCTCTTTGCTAAGACAGCTCTAAAAGATTTTCCACAATGGTCGAAGAGTCCTATAGTAAGCTCTGTTCTCTTTCCGCTTTTATCTGGCCTACCAGCCATCTTCCAACTCTTTCTAGGAGTAGCTACTTCCATTCCACATTTAGGACATTTAGCCATAAGAATACCCATCCACAAATTACAGATGATAATCATAAAACATTTTCCATATTAAATAAGCGAATCATCTGTTAACCAAAAATCTCCAAAAAATCTTCAAAGGAACCATGCTTAGATTCAATGCATGCATAAGATTCGTATCGCTCATCTCTTAGAATTGGTTCTCGTGAGGAAAACACGTTTTTCGCCGTTGTGCTTTTTTTCACATTGTATCGCTACAGTTCTTCCGTCTTCGCTTATCCACACGACTTTGCCAGAGTGTCTGTATTCTGGATGAAACTTACCATCCGCTGGAATCTTCATCTTATCTCCAATCTTAATTTCCGTTATCAGCATTTCCTCCTAAACATGTGAGGATCGGTGCCAAAACAACAATCACATTTACTTATGGCACGTAATTTCCTCTTAATAAGACACTACAACTATTAAACGTTGCTCAGAAACCACCATTAACCGCCATACCCCTCTTTTTACTTAAACAAACAATCAAAGAACCAGTGAAATGCAAGTAGAGTTAATTATACTCGATAAAAAAGAGGGGATTAGCCCAAAAACAGAATGTGCTATCACAATGAGACGGCAAGTCTCGGCGAATGTATTCCACGAGAAAAATGGGGTTTTGCGGGGGATATCTCCAGACTTAGCCTAAAAGAGTGTCTAGCATAGTTTTTTTGGTTCGGCTACGTGGGCACAGCGTCAATCAAGAAACTGTATCTAATGTTACCGTTAATGTCTATCATGCTAATATTCGCCGTTGTGCTTGTAGCATTCACGACCAGATAGTGGTATTCCTTAAAGCTTGTTCCTATCGCACAAGTTGAGTTATCGCGTAGAGGTGCTCCGGCACCTCCTGTGATAACGTACTTTTGGTTTGATTGGGTAGTATTGTAACAGTAATAATGATCGTGACCACAAAACACGACTGTCACATTGTTTTCAGAAAACATCTGATCTAGTTGTGTTGCGTCTGAAGGGAATTCTTTAGATATAGTACCTGTTCTATTTGAACCGAATACTGGCCTGTGAAAGAAAACGAATTTGTAAGCATATCCCTGTTTCTGCAAAGTGTTGTTCAACCAAATTAGCTGATTAGAAGCGATTCTCGGTGAATAGGAAGGCTCTTCGGTGTTAATAAAAACGAATAGTGATTTTCCAAACTCGAACCAGTATGCTAGTTCATCGTAGTATCCGCTTTCGCCGTCTCCGTTTTGCGGATGCATCCAAACCTCACGGTATCTCAGTAGAGCATCTGAATTTCTTATGTTTTCATGGTTTCCTACAGCGTTAAAAATTGGTATATGATCTGAAATGTTCGCCATTATGTCTGTGTATGTTTTCCATGCGTCTCTTATCGCATCATATTCGTTTCCGCCTGCTGTTACTACGTCGCCTGTGAAAATTATGAACCGCGGGTTGTAATTATTGACAGCACCATGTATTAAAGCTGGAAACTGGTCTGTATCTACACCTTCACCAGAATCTGCCCTCGAGTCGCCTAAAACAACAAACGTAAAGCTCAAATTCTCATTAGCAGCGCTTTTAAAGGTTGATGAAAAATTGTTATTACATTCGCCGTTTGAATCGGTGATAGTGACCTTATAATAGTACAGGGTGTTCGGTTGTAGCCCAGTAATGTTTATTTCATGCATTGTACCGAAGGTGCTGTTGCCTATACTTTGCCCGTACGCCAGAGTTGTCCCATATTCGACAATGAAATTCACATTCTCGATTGTTTCAAACCTTACCCTTTCCGTCGTTGGGTTCGCAAACGTTACATAAGGTTCAAGGTAATACTGTGGCTTACCTGTCTCAACCTTCTGAACGTTAAATCTCAATGTTAATATGCCTATTACTAGCATTAATATGCCTATTAACAGCAGTGCTAGCGTTGTTCCCGATACTGTTTTCAACTTCATTTTCTGTTTGACTCCAACTTTCATAATTGTCTATGTATCAACGATATTTGTCATTTTTGAACAATCTGCGAAAAATTCAAAGATAGGGCGTGTGCATATGTGTTAGAATAAGCTATTTGCTTTATTTTCATTTGATTAAATCCAAATCTTCCTACGGATGCGTCTCCGCTCCAAACTTCATTTCAAAGGGGATCATAGCTTTTGGCATCTAAACAAATAGGTCAACATGAGTTGACACCTCCTCGTGCCCTCTGGGTCTATACTGAAACGTAAAACATCCTTTGAACTCTAAAAGGGTGACACTAACCAAGCATAGCTTGTATTATATTCATGGAGAAAAAAACAGAGCCGTGGAAAAGTCTTTGCTACTTGACGTAGAATACTTCTGTTTTGTCTCTTGTGCTTTCCATCAGTTCCCTTCGTGCTTTTTTCTCTTTCGCTGTCAAGTCCTTTTCGGTAAACGAAGTTATTTCTGCATCATATTCTACGAAGGATCGCGTTAGTTTACCGAGATTTTTGTTTATTTTTAGTAGCTCTTCAAGAGAAAAGTTTGCCATGATGTCTGGATTATCGGCCCATTGAAGCCAGCCTGACACGCTACGTTGAAGTGCGTGTAGAGTGAACCTGATCACTCGCACCACGTCCAAACGATCTCGCCCTTTAACATCCTCCAGCTTCTTTATTTGATCTAAGATTGTTTTGCAGTCTTGAACCCAATTTCCGCTCATTGAGATCACCTTGGATCATGACTTATGTCATGTCTTATAAAAACTTTTCTAAATATTCAATTAACTGCACTCATATAGCTTCCGCGCGCGCAAGAATTGAATCGATATTCAAGGCTTGCTTCTTTTCGATTTCTTTTCAAACAACCAAGTTCGAAAGTGAAACCTAATTATGTCTCTTGTACAAGGATTTGATGCCATATAGTCTCTAACTGATAATCCTCTTTCTTGAAGAAACTCTTGGAAAAGCGTCTCTTCACGGAATTTGCCACCAGAAAAGTCACCCTTAACTATGTATTGCACCTTGAAGCTTTGGGGGCTGGTCTGTTCAATTTCTCCTATTTCTACCTGAACAGCGCTGCTAAGGCTTTTTAATTCGTAGATAAAGTCTTCGAAGTAGTCTTGTACGCCGCAACTTTGGCAGAAAGACCCCTCAAACTCGATGGTGAAGACGTTTTCCTCGAGCTTAAGCAGTTTTGCCGCCGCTTCTGGGCTTCTATACCTGTTATAAACTTCCACTGTTCTTACGATGAGTTTGCTCAGTTCAGAGCTTAGAGCTTCTTTCATTTCCTCTTATACAACCCTTTCAACACCACTTTTTCAAGAGTATGCTTCTCGAGTTCACTGAAGAAGTTACGTTTGCTAACGCCTTCCAAGTGTTCGGTGTCAAGGGCGTAGATGGTGAAGATATATCTGTGCGTCCCTGAAGGAGGGCATGGTCCCCCGTAATCTTTCTTGCCAAAGTCGTTTTCCACCTGTCTAGCTCCCCCGGGCAAACTTCCCCTATCAATACTTCGCACATCCTTAGGAACGTCATAGACAAGCCAGTGAATCCACGTTCCTCCAGACGCATCAGGGTCTGCAACGCTCAGGGCAAAGCTCTTTGTGTCAACGGGCGCGTCCTCCCACGAGAGTTGGGGAGAAATGTCTCTTCCGTCGCATGTAAATTCGGAAGGAATGTTACGGTTGGCTTCAAAATCTTTACTCTTCAATTTCATAGCAGCACCCTGATTTTAGTGGAGATTCGGTGTTTAATAAAAAATTCGTTAGGGCAAACATGCGATGTGTGCGCAAACTGTTAAATGTAATCTGTTGATAATTCTTTCCTAGGTGTTAACACTTGCAGGAAGAACGAAGCGTTAGGTGGATTCTAATAGTTTCATTAGTTTTGCTCTTTGTATCAACGTGGCTTGGACCATATTTGTTTGGTTACTATCAGCGCAGGGACGTATTGGATACAATCATTTTCTATATCAATCGCATCGGTATTCTCTTCTCCGTAGCTACGATAACTACAGCCACACTTTTTACGACGGGTTTAGGAAATAGAGATTTGATGTTCAGGGTTTCGGTATACCTCTTCATCATTTCGATGGCGCTGTTCTTTGTAAGTACCTTGAGGTCACTGTTCACCTATCCTTGAACGACTTTTCTCTTTCTTTCCATCTTTTTTCGCGCGCGTCGAGAAAAGGAGAACCGTAGGTAAGATGTGTCTTACGATGTCGTAGCCTTACTCCCTCTTTTTGTCGGTAGGTTTTGTCGGTGTAAGTTATGCCGCCTATGATTGTTTTCTGTTAGGCCTCTTATTTCATGGCTGCTACTAGCGAGGCAATTAGATTTATACTGTATCGTTGTTCTGGGTAGATAAAGTGGGAAATGTTTGATGCGAACCTCAAAGCTTTACTCGACAAGTGTGATAGTGCTGTCTCTTTCTTCGTTAGTCGAGAACTTAGCTTATATGTTGCCAGCATCCTACTTTCCCTACTACGCAACTTCGTTAGGCGCACCGCCTGCTTATGTTGGATTTTTCTATGCGACCTTTCTGGCTACAACCGCCCTCCTATCGTCAAGGTTTGGAAGCCTCTCCGACAGAATCGGCAGGAAAAAGCTAATTCAAGCAGGGCTAGTGGCAGATGTCTTCCTTGGAACATTGACTGGTTTGATTCAGCACTGGGTTTTCCTCTTGGTGATAAGGGCATTAAACGGAGTTGCTACGGCTGCTGTCAGTCCGGCGGCTGAGGCTTCACTGGTCGATCAGGTTCCTAGGGAGAAAAAAGGAGAAGCCCTCGGGTTTTTTCTAACGGTGTCCATGATAGGCTGGTTCTTGGGTCCCCTGTTCGGAGGGTCTGTTCAGTTTCTCGCTGAGAATGGACTCGGCCTAAGGTTGGAGGACAGCTACAGAGTCCCGTATTTTGTTGACTCCCTTTTATCCATAATCGCGTTGGCTTTGGTGGCTTGGAGGGTGGAGGAGACGAGGGGAAGCGAAGTACACTCAGTTAAGGTTGTGGCAGATGATGTTAAACTGGGTGGCTCATTGTTGAGGTCGTTGAGAGTGTTGTACGTCACATCGCTAACGAACGGTTTCGCCGTCGGCTTCATCGTTCCGGTTAGTGTTTTCTTCTTTGGAGACGTGTTTCAAGCGGTTCCTCTGATTATAGGTTTGATCCTATCTATCTCTGGACTTATGGGAATAATCTGCAACTATATCGCGGGAAGAATGGCTGACAGAATCGGAAGAAAGCCTCTCATAACTTTGGGAAGCCTTTCATCCCGCCTTTCCTCCATGGTGTTGCCTTTCACCTCTAACCTTTTCCATGCGGCTGGAGTGATGGTCTTTAGGTCTTTCGGCATCAACATTGCGATGCCAGCAACCCGTGCGTTAAGAGCTGATCTAGTGCCAGCGAAGATGAGAGGTAAACTCTTCGGGAGGCTACAGGCCTTTTTCAGCTGGGGCATGATTGGTGGAACGATTCTGGGACCGTGGGTGTACGAGCTTTACAGGGACAAAATATTTAGGGGCACATGGCCTTTCGTCTTCACTGTGAAAGGGTTGGGGCTTCCCTTCTTTATCAGCGGATTCCTCGGCTTAGCAGCACTAGCCCTCCTGCTAATCTTCGTCAAAGAACCTCCCAGAGATATTAAGGCACAAAACAGGGAGTAACGGTTACTTCACGTCGCGCGCTCATTAGGTATGCACATTGACAATGTTCATCATTCCGTTTCCTGTTTCACCCAGATTGAAAATCCTTCAAATCTGTAGTCTCGTATTTTTACGCCCGTGTAAGGACACACTCCTGAACTGAAGTTTGCTTTCTCTGCTTTGATGTTTTTACAGGCTTTCTCCAATCTGACCAAGAATTCGCTTTCGGCAAAAGGCTGGCGCCTTGAATCATCGTGTGAAGGACGCAAAACGCTGATGGAGGGTGTCAGTGAGGCCAGATAGTCGGCTGTTCGGGAGTAAGCGAGGAAGTCAGATTCTGGAAGATTGGCTAAGAGAGAACTTAGATAGAATGTGTCGCCAGTGAACAACTCTCTACTCTTTGTGTCTAGTAGGCAGATGCTGCCGGGAGAGTGTCCCGGGGTGTGAAGCACTTTGAGTTTTCTGTCTCCCAGATCAATCAATTCCTCGTGTTTGAGCAGGTGGGTTGGCTTGCTCGGAAGAATCCTGTATGTTTTCAGATCGAACCCTTTTGGTAGGGGTTTAAAGAGACGCTCCTTGCTCAGCTCGCCCTTCAACTCTTCAATAGCATATCCGCGCTCCAAATTCTCTATCTCAAAATTATCGTCGAAAACTGCAATCTCGTCGAATTGATGATTGCCTCCTACGTGGTCGAAATGAGTGTGAGAGTTCACTACGGAAACCTTTAGGCGAGTAAGTTGCTCAATGACTTTTTTGATGTCTCCGAAACCCATTCCTGTGTCGAGTAGAACAGCTTTGTTCCAACCTTCAATCAAATATGATATTGCCCCATCCCAATGTCCTGACTCGCAAATCGCAAAGGTTCCCTCTGAGACTTTGTAAACTTCAAACCACGACTGAAAAGTTGCTATCTTCTGGGGCAATGAAAAGTTTGCTTGCATGAGCCTGCACACCTTCTCTACACTATCAGCAAACTTGGCATAAAAGATGCGCGCGTTGAGGCTTTTCTCTATACTAATACTTGAATTCCAAGCCTAAGTCTTTTAGTTCCTTTTTTACTTTGTTATATACTTCTAAGCATATTTTAGTCGGTTTTCCTGTTCTAACGTCACAGCATTCTTGGTATTTAGAGCCCAGAGGCGGATCCGCAATCTTATCAACGTACTTTGGTAGGAGGCTTTTGACTATATCGTTGGCGTCTTCTCTTTTCATTCCCACGGTCGCGTGAGCGACTTCAGCGGCAAACCTTGGCTCCATCGGGGTCAAATAGTCTTCATGCCTCGCCTTTCCTACTCCTACGGACTCTATGGAAATCCCTGATGAAACGGCAGCTAGACGCTGTGCCGCTATTTCGTACAGGCACATTTCGGTGCAGGGACCAGCTGCCGTGTAGTTTAGGTGCAGTGACAGTAGGTGAGTGTTTCTGCTTATCGCTTGGGCAAGAACGCTTGTGACCCATAGTAGCTCCGGGGTGCTGTTGGCTATGTAACGAATATGTATTGGGAAAGGTAAGTGCCATCCTGCTTGGCAGACGAGAATTCCCATGAAGTGGCCAGCGACTGCTGCGACAGCGGTGCCTTCAGATCCACCACAATAGCCGCCGAATATTGGGCCGAAATCTGCGCCTATACCTCCTCCAGCCCCTATAGATTTTAGAGCGCAAGCTTTGTTGAGGATGTCAAAGTTTGTTTTAAACTCTGCAAGGGTGGATACGAAGTAGCCGTCTGTTTTTCTCATTCCATAGTCGGGATAGAGTGCTGTGTTTAATGCCACGGCTGTACTCGCAGTTGCGAGGGCGTTCATGATGGGTAAACCTGGTCTTCCACCTCTTCTCAGCGCTTCTCTGGCGAGAACCACGTTTCTTATGGCTCCTAGAATCTCTAGTGGTGTTCCGGGTCTTATTCTCATTCCGCTGACTGATGTTAGAGCTGGAGTGGTTATTGCGTTAGCCAGTGGTATTGAAGCATACTCCTCAACCAGTTTCAAAAAGATTTCTTCAGAGGATACGGCTGCGCCGCCAGCCCCGATGAAACACCAAGGCGGAATTTTGCTTTCTGGTTTTCTGGGAACCAGCGTCTTGGCATCTTCTCCCTCTCCGAAAAGTAGTTTGGAGGGTGCGGTCTTTAGTGCCTCTTTGATCTCGCTTTCGTCAAATTTGATTATTCTTCCTGTGTCTGTGCAGTATGTGCCTATTTCACGGTAAAAGTCGAGGGAAGCTTCAAACACGTCGTCCGCTAGGCTGTTGTCGGATGGAACAGGGTTTTGTGGGTCGTATTTTATATCGTATTCCTTTACTTTTTCCTTCAGCTTGGTTGAAAAGATCTTTAAGTCATAATCTCGTTCTGAACAGGGTTTTCCGGTTAAGGCTCTTTTCACCACGTCCAAGAAGGTGACCATCAGACTACTTCCTTTTCTTGGTCAATTCTGATGCGCGTTCTATATATTATTATCATGTTTGCATAAAGTGGATATTTAGTTTTTGATAGAGCGCGTGCAAAGACATAAAAAATTGTTTTTCATCATATAGTTAAAACCCTCATAATCCAGAACTGGCTAGGAGTTTGGGACTTGGATAAATCTAGCTATCAGAAAATCTTGAGGTTAGGCTTTCCTTTCGAAGTGCTAAACAGAGATTTAAAACTACTTTTTCTCTCTAACCTGTTTGGTTCTTTTGGAGACGGCCTTTACGCTTATCTATTGCCCTATTACATGAAAGAAACCCTCAAAGCCAGTTCAGTGGAAGTTGGAATCCTCTATGCCGTGGCATTTCTAGTTGCTGCCTTCACATTGCTTATCGCTGGAATGATTGCGGATAGGTACGACCGCAAAAAAATCATGGTTCTCGGATGGATGATGTGGGTACCTGCACCTATAATCTTCTCTATGGCGGAAAATTGGCTTCAGATGCTGCCTGGAATGATTCTGTGGGGTTTCTGGTTTAGTGGACCTACAAACATGGCGTATATAACAACTGCAGCGGATAAAAGTAAACTAACTCTAACTTTCACTATGACTTCAGCTGCGTGGTCTTTTGGTTACATCTTCTCTCCAGCACTAGGTGGTTATCTTTCCGGGGTTGTCGGTATGAAAGTTGTGTTTTATTCAGCGTTCACTCTGTATGCCTTAGCGGCGTTAAGCCTCTTCTTCATCACTAGTCAACGCGCAAAAGGTTATGAGCAAAGAACTTTGGAGGAACGTTATTCATTTTTCAAGCTTTTGAAGACGAGAAAGCTTCTGCTTTTATCCGTCTTCTTTGCTCTACTAATGTTTGTTTTGATGCTTTTCAGACCTTTTGTTCCACAGTTTCTTGGAGAAATTCGCGGTTACGAAGATCTTGAGATAGGTATCTTAGGTTCAATTTCATTTTTCGGTTCAGCAGTTTTAGGCATTCTTTTAGGTAGGTTAGGAGACCGATGGAACAAAGCGTACGCGCTTGGGGGTTCAATGCTTCTATGTTGCGTCTCACTAACCTTCCTGTTGTTGGTTGACAATTTTTTGGTTTTGATCGTTGTGTTTTTCCTAGCTGGAAGCTCCTACATAACCTGGTCTTTAATGGCAGCTATTGTAGCGCCTCATGCTCCTGAATCCATAAGAGCTCGTTGGATATCTGTCCCGCAAACAGTTACTATGTTTGCTTCTTTTATAGCTCCCTATATCGGCGGAGTCATATACGAGGCTTCATCCTTTTACCCCTTCATCATAGGAATATTTGCAACTTTTGTCCTTGCGTTATTGGCGCTTACAAAATTCCATGAATAAACCTCGTATACTCTAAATAGGAACTATGCACACGTAAGCTTCGGTTTCTCAGCTAGTCAGAGTTTGCAGAGATAACTTCGGATAGCTCAGGAAAACTAAAACTTCACCTTATTCTCCTTTTTATTAACAACTTCTATAGGTTCTTGTATCTGTCGAGCTCCCAGTCCGTGATACTCCTCTGAAACTCCTCCCACTCCGTCTTCTTTATTTCAAGATACTTGTTGAAAACGTGTTCTCCCAACGTCTCCCTCATCAACTTACTCCTCTCGAACTCCTCTATCGCTTCCCCTAGATTTGCCGGCAAAGTTTTAATGTAGAACTTCGCAAGTTTGCTGTCGTCAAAACCGTACACATCCTCCTCCACAGGATCAGGCGACTCAATCTCTTCTTCAATCCCCTTGAGACCCGCAGCCAGCATAACAGCAAAGGTCAAATAGGGGTTGCAACCCGGATCCGGACACCTCAACTCAAGCCTTGTCGACTTCTCTCTACCCTCACTGTACCTAGGAACTCTGATCAAAGCTGATCTGTTTCTCTGACCCCAGCAAATGTACACCGGCGCCTCGTATCCGCGCACAAGACGCTTGTAGCTGTTCACCGTGGGACACAGCACGGCTGCGAGTTCTCTGATGTGTTTCAGTTGGCCACCCATGAAGTGGTAGGCGAGAGGAGACAATCTGTACTTGTCTTTTTTGTCGTAAAAGAGGTTCTCACCCTTCTTGTCAAAAATCGACTGATGAGTGTGCATCCCGTTTCCGTTGATGCCAAAGATGGGTTTTGGCATGAACGTCGCATGTAGACCATTGTCATTAGCCACAGTCTTGATGGTTTGCTTGAGAACCATAACTTCGTCTGCCATTTTCAAAGCTTCCGAGTACTCTATGTCTATCTCATGCTGGCTCGGTGCGACCTCGTGATGGGTCATCTCAACGTTTATCCCCAACCTCTCAAGAGTAGACGCCATGACTGCTCGAATATCGGTTGCAAAGTCTCGTGGAGAGAAATCAAAGTATCCCGCCGTGTCATGATAGGTTCTGTTCTCCTTCGACCTAAACAAAAAGAACTCGATCTCTGGTCCAACATAGTAAAAATATCCTTTTTCCTTCGCTTTCTCCTGAACACGCCTAAGAATATGCCGAGGGTCTCCAGCAAACGGAGTTTCATCTGGCTCGTAAACGTCACAGATCAACCTTGCAACATTCCTCCCGTCACGCAACCAAGGAAGAAGAATATAGGTTGACAAGTCGGGAATCAACAGCATATCGCTCTCATGTACCCTCCTAAACCCCTCTATCGAAGAGCCGTCAAACCACTTTCCACTGTCCAGACAATCCCGCAATTCTCTAGGCGAAATTGTAACGTTTTTCAGACCACCAAACAAGTCAGAGAACATCAGATCGATAAACTCAATCTTTTCGCTTTTCACCTTCTGTACAATCGTTTCCTTGTCCATAACGCCACAACATCCCTTTCGAAATTGAAACTCTTTTAAACAATATTATAAATTTCTCTAATCCAACTTAAAGATTTTTGCCAAGAAAAATGCAATAACGTCACAAGCTCCACCACAAAATCTCCAATCGCGCTCAAAGTTCTTTAATTAAAACATTGTGGTAGCGGGGGGTTGATTTGAACAACCGTTAGAGGCAGCCTCAGCACAAGCTGCTATCTCTGGGTCTCTCAGCGCTCATGCTTATGAGCCCAGCGGGTTCACCTGGCTACCCCACCCTTCTAGGAGAGTTCGCGTCTCTCTCGCTACGGTCTATCCCCGCCACCCCCAATTCTGAAGCAACGGTTTCTTAAATCTTTTCATATGAATGATAGCTAATACGGATCCACTGAAAAGTGGACAATGACCACAAATGCTTGGGAACGTCAAAAACCACGTTAAACAATCTCAACGACGGAGATTCTCAGTTTTGTGTCACGAATAATGTCGAGACTACATATAGCCTCCTCCCCCTACCCTAGAGAACCAGAAGAAAGCCTTCTCTCTTTTGGGTCCCAAACAATTTTTCTATATGGCACCCAAAAGACTACTATCTTCCAGAGACCACATGTACTGCAAACGCGCCGAAGAATGTTACGAATATAACAAAGAAAAATAGGGGGAGTCTGGATACAGAGAGAATAAAACCTACCTCCACCTAGATTATGCGAAAAGCCTATAGTCAAATCACGCCCAGTCTATGACAGAGGACACCAAATGCACAAAACATACTTCCGCCACCTATACCACCCAGAACTAAAAGAACCAATACTCGTCGAGGGACTCCCTGGATTCGGAAACGTGGGAAAAATAGCAGCACGACTACTCATCGAATTCGCACAAGCCAAACTCTTCACCGAACTCTACTCCCCATCACTCCCAGACTACGTCATCGTAAACAAAAACGGAATCTGCCACGCACCCCGCTACGAATTCTACGCCTCGTCTACGGGCAAAACCCACCTTATCATCCTAACCGGAGACGCACAACCCTCCATCGACGACATAGGAGCACACTACAGACTCTGCGGCGAAATCTTAGACTTTGTAGAAGAACACGGATGCAAATTCCTTGTAACCATGGGTGGAGTTCCCATGCCACATCCAGCAGGAGAGGTTTACGTAGCCGCCACCTCTTCAAAACGCGCCATAGAAATCATGGAAAAGGGCGCCGCAATCTACGGAGAAGGAAAGATAATGGGCGCCACCGGTCTACTACTGGGACTCGCAAAAAGCCGAGGTTTGGAGGGCGCATGCCTGCTAAGCGCGACAACAGGCCTCAAAGCCGATAGGGAAGCCGCGTTTTCCGTGTTCAAATTCTTGATGAAGATGCTGGGAACAGATGTGGGAAAGGTCTCTAAGGGAAAACTTAAGAACAACCAGTAACCTATTCACTCGCTAAAACGTGGTTGTTACATGACAAAAGAAAGAGAAAAGCGGATTTCCAAAGAATTTGGGCGTCGTGTTCTACCGTTAATTCTTATCGTAATAGGCATAGGCGTCACAGTAATCTCATCAATAGTTTTATGGCGGCAAGACCCCGCCGCCTCTCCGAGAACGATAATCTCGCGGCTCATAGATCGTCCATATGTTCCTGGGGCCAGTGTCGGTTTGACGCTTTTAGGGATGGTCATGATGTTCTTTTTTTCGTCGAAGGAGACGCAAAAGAAAAGCGTTAAAGCGGGGTTGATGGTTCTCGCTGCTTTTCTTGTGTTTGGGGGTCCCACCTACTTGCTGTATGCTCTTCAACAAATGGCTATTCCTTATCCTTTTCTTGCCTTCTTTGGTCTGGCTTCTTTTGTAGTTGGTTTGTTCCTTTTTACGCGTTTGATGAAGGGAAGAGAGTAGTTTTGTTGGATTTTCTCTCTTCGTGGTGTTGAAGTTTTTAAGACGACGCTTTCTGTCCCCATTCCAAGGTACGCCGTTTTTCGAAAAATTCTGCTTTCAACATTTTTCTGTTATTTGAGTCCAGATAGGAGAATCCCCATATTCCGCTTTACGATGTTTTCGCTGTCTTGAACATTTCTGCAGAGGGAAGATGTTACATGTTCGTTATCGGAAACAAGGAAAAACATATAACATATGCCAATAGATATAATTAGTATGCAAAGAGGGCTGCATATGTCCAAACAACCAGTTAAAAGAACAACCGTCATTTTGGAAGATGAAGAACGAAAGTACATTGACTCACTCATTCGGGAGGGAAGGGAACCCGGCATCAAACCGCTCATATCCAAGATGCTGGACATCTACCGCAGCATGATGATCTACGATTGGAAATACCCAGGAGAGTATTACTGCGGTATCAGCCGCGTCGCTTTCATCAACGTAGAATTCATTAACATACTGCTTCAATCTATCCCTAAGGAGGAATGGCGAGAGGTCGGTCGGAAGGCTGGGGGAGCCGCCAAGATTTCCATGGAGGCAACGTTAAATCTCAACACCACTGATCAAGAGAAGCGGCCGGACGTATTCAAGCGACTGCGTGTTCAGGGTTTCGGCGACTTTTATCTGCGGGATAAATACTTTATAATCAGGACGCCGTTCATCGCTAATCCTGAGGTGTTATGTGGCTTCTTAGAGGGTTTGCTTGCTGTTCGGTTAGAGGCTAAAACGTTGACTCCGCCGCTGGTTTTCGAGATCGTTGGGTAAGCTTTGGGTTAAATCGACTCTTAGTTGAAGCGCATGTGCAGTACATCAATTGAAGCTGGTCAGTTCAAATTCAGGTTCTGAGTACAGCTGAGTACACTCTAGACCTTCGCGGCGGTTATGAAACCTTTTTGACTCAAGGGATGGTGATTTTTACCACGGCATTTTGAAACGGCCTATTCGTCTTTCGTGCTTTCGGAGGAACGCGCTTTCCACGCCGGTTAGCACTACCATGACATTAGCTTTCCCTTGTAGTGCACTGCTCACTCTCGCTCCCCAAATCACTTTTGCCTTAGGTGGGATAGACCGTTTGACCAGCTCTCCTGCGTGATGGACTTGTTCAAGGGTCATGTCCTCTCCGCCAGACACGTGTATCAGTAGCCCACGAGCTTTTGTTACGTCTTCAACGTCAAGCAGACGCCCGTTCAGAGCTTTTTCAACAGCTTGCTCCACTCTGTCTTCCCCTCGTCCGTCACCAACTCCTATCGAGGCAAGCCCGCTACCTACCATGATCGCCCTTAAGTCAGCGTAGTCTAGGTTGATTAGACTCGCGGTAGTGATGGTTTCAGTCACACCTTTGACGAATCTTCCGATAGTTGTGTTGGCTACACCCAAAGCCTCCCTGAAGGGTAGGTTTCCAGCGAGTTTAACGAGTCTATTGTTGTCGATTACAACGACAGTGTCACATGCTGCTTTGAGCCGTTGTATCCCCTTCTTCGCTACCTGCATTCTCGCCGTTTCGATCTCGAAGGGGAGGGTAACCACGCCTACAATCAAATGCGGAGTCTCATCTGTAGCATATCGTTTGCGCAACTCTTCTGACAAGGCTTGGACGCCGCCGGTTCCGGTGCCTCCACCCAAACCAGCCAGTAGAAACAGAATGTTTGCTCCGTAGACTTCATCGATGACTTCGCTTAAGTTTTCACGCATCGCTTTTTCTCCTAGTTCCGGGTAGCCTCCGCATCCGAGTCCCTTGCATAATTTGTCTCCTATCAGGATCTTTCTGTTAGCATCGCTGATTTTGAGATGGTTCGCATCTGTATTCACGGAGACGAGTCTGCCGCCAGTTACGCCCTTCTCCTTCACCCATGATATGATGTTGCAGCCAGCTCCGCCGATGCCCACTGCCATGATTCTAGGCTTCGCAAACTTGGCAAATTGGTCGATTCTTTCCTCGTCTTCAACTGCACTCACTTTTCTTTCCAGATCTTTTTCCATCTTTGCGATTTCTGGTTGATCCAACTTTGCAAGCGACATTCTCAAGGTAATTTCCCTCTCTATTAACTAAGTATCTTATATGACAGACAAGCATATAAATATTACGTCGTACGACTTACGATATGATATTACCATTTCCGATATATTCCATCTTCAGAAACATTCCTTAAATCATAAGATACACTAAACCTTTTCAGGTGACCCTTATGGACAAAATCGACCTAATGAAGCAATTCATGAACACCTTTGTGGGAAACGGCTTCCACCTGATCATTAAGGACGGCGAAGGCTGCTTCCTAGTTCACACTATTGAGATAATACAAAAAATTGACAATTCCTGCCCAGTCAAAGAGATTCAGGTGGGAGACTACTTCCTCCGCCTTTTGGTCAGGGATGAAAAAGACCGAGAAGCATCCATCTTGTGCAATTGGAGTGAACAGCTCTTACAAGACTTATTGGGTCAACATACTCACGCCAAAGAGGCGGGATACAAAGAGATCGCGATGCTTAAAGCATCACCTAATAATTCAAACAACTGGTTCCTAACTTGGGGCTCTGGATCCAAACGTAAAACATCAGAAACGTTACAAAGACCTCAGCCTTTGGCGTATATCAGTTAGCCAATCATTCATGTCCTTCGTTTTCCATAGAACTACGATTAGCACCAGAAAGCATAAGCTCTAGCAGAGATGTAGTTCCTAACTACAAGTTCCGTTGTACTCCGGCGTCCACGTTCACTCGTTTAGATCCAGTTCTCCTTTAGAGAAGAACTATACCCGCTTGATCAATCTGTCTATAAGACATTAAGATGGTTAAACCATATCTGACTGACAGAATTTTCACTCTGGTAGAAACATAATTCTGCCGGGGAACGAGAGACTCACTGAAATGACTGTAGCTGTCAAGGCCAGCAAAAGTTGGTTCGCCCATGCAGGACTAAAATCATTCTATTGTAGTAAAGTTCGATATGCACGCTCCTAATATTTTAGTGAAAATTGTTTTCGAAGTTTATTCCAAAGTCTCCTGAGTGTTGTTGAAGTTCTGATTCATATTCTAAATTCATACAAGCTAAATACGATTATCCAGAAAGTTCCGTGTCAGATCAAGAATGCATTGGGTGAAAATATCCATTCGGTCGATCGATGGCTCAAAGTGGAAAGTGCGCGTGTAGAGTAAAATAAAGTGATGTAAAGTGAAAGTGGAGAAAATTTCTAACACGTGTGTGAGCAGTATTGATACTAAGAAACGTGAAGTTGGCTTAGAAGGTAGCGAAGTCGTATATCGCTACGCTGATGTTTCAATGATTCTACTTTTACAGAAAGCAATGACGAGGAAAGCGACTTTCATCATCAAGGACCGCGTAATTAGCTGGATAGAGCTAGAGGAGGAGGTGCACGCGCGCTCAAGATAGAGAGACGTGCTGTCTATAAGTCTTCGTGAGGAATTGGAGAAGTTGGCGTCTGAACTGTTGCCCGAGTTCTTTGCGCTTTTGGGAATCGACCTATTCCTGATGCTAAGCCTCCTCACGTGTCTCTTGGACGACAGGATGCCAAAGGCCCTTCCATATGTTTACCAGATTGCTGCCCTCGTAGGGTTTGGACACCTTCTGGTCAGCCAGAATTTCTTCACTGTCTTTGGAGATTACATGCGTTTTTGGTACTGCTTCATTTACCTGCTCGTGTCCTTGGCCAACATAGTGGCGGTTAACATCTATTTTGCTGCTGTGAATAAGCAGTGGACGTTGGCTAAGGTTTGGTCTGGAGTAGTTAGCTTTCCGACAATTCTGATTTCCATTTTCTTCGTGTTTAGTTACAGTTATTTGCACGGGGTTCCTTTTCCCCTGTTTTTACAGATCGCCTTGATTGTCTCGGTGATCATCATGGGCACAAGTGTTGCCATATTCCTCAGCCCTGAGGCCTTGAGGAACCGTTTGAGAGGAAAAGGAGGTGGCAATTAGTGAATTTGAGAGAGATAGCGTTCAAAAAACCTTTGAAGCTGTTGATGTTGCTGATGACATCGGTGCTTATCGCCACCGCAAGCGCGACTATATACTATAGCCTGACTATGCAGCCTCAAGTGACTGTTATTGCGCCAGTCTTAAAGTTCAGTACCGCTCCTGACGAACCAACGGGCTCAAATGTACAGGACTCGTGGTGTAGCCTTAATGCCAGTTCGTATCCAAACGCTACATTGACGTATGAGAAAGCGGTATACATCAACAACACGGACGGTGGAAGTGCACATTCGTTTAGGTTGAGACACGTTAGCATCACGCCGGCCAATGGTACTGCGACCGTCGGAAACTGGACTAGCATAAAATTCTTGGTCTACAACAGCAGCGGCTACGTATTCTCATTGAACTACACCGTGGACAGTACTAACTGGATACTGAACCCGAGCAGTGGTCAAACGAGTTACTACTCTGTACCACAAAGTACAGGATGGTGGATTAGGCTTGAAACGCTCTCACCGGCGACTGCTGGAACTGGGAACAACTGTGACATAAAGATAGCAGTGGACGTGGAACAATAATCTCTTCCCTCTTTTTTTTTGGGATGTCTCCTTCGAGTTGAGAGTATGGTAAAGTATAGTAACCACTTTAAAAGAATTCGCAATCGGATTTTGGGAGCGGTAGCACTCTCGATTCTCTTAGGCTTCTTACTTCAAAACGTAGCAGGAAGCGCTTACTATTCTTTATTGATGGAACCCAGCACGACGGTTACGTCTCCTCCAGTCGAGCTTCAGAATGGTACCGCTGGGACAAGCACGATCTACACGAACAGCACAAGCGCGAAGGTCAGTGTTGTGTCCTCCGGAGACTTTAAATATGTACTAAATATGACCGAAAAACGCGGCTCCACCTGGACTGTTAGGCTAAACGCTTACAACCTGTCAGATTTAAATTCACTGAATTGTTCTATATACATTTACGACGGCTCCGACTCCACCCAAATCGTCATCCTGAACGGAGCTTACGTCAACCAAACCGGCCCATGGAACAATCTCAATGCCTCAGATACGGAATACATCTGGATGCATGTCGAAACGTCAGGTGCCGAAACCTACTATGTCTACGTCTATCTAGAAATTTGCATTCCAGGCATCACAACCTATGCCAGATACATAATAACCTTTGAAATCACTTGACTAATAGTAAATTCAAAACTCCATATTTGTAATCCTTACGCCGGATTCATTAAATCTATATTTGAGTGGCTTCACCATTGAAGCTTGCAGTGAAAACTATGTTTCCCTTTGAACCGTCCTTCATCGGCATCGCTTTACTGGTGGCAATTACCGTCATCATAATACTCTACGTAACTCTTCTTCTCAGACTAAAACCCCCAACCGAAACCACCATTAAGAGACCACCCAAAAGAGAGTCCCCTACTAAGGAGCCGGTAACGCCGCCAACAACACACCCAGAGTTATCCGTCGAGGAACAAAAAAGCCCAAAAAGGCCTACGGCACCTGGTGAAACATCAAAGTCAGCGATATTAGTTGAAATATCAGAGACACCAGAAAAACCCCCAGAACACATTGAAGCCCCTGAAAGCACAGAAGAAACACCTACCTCAGCAAGACCTCCCGAGTGTCCCCACTATTTCGGATACTTAAAAAAGCTTCCGAAAAACGCCCAAATTCCTGACGAATGCTTGGGTTGTCCTAGATTAGTAGAATGTATTCATTCAACACCTATGCTTGAACAAAGTTAAGAAAACCCACAAATGGCTCAAAATGATCCTCTGTTTGCAAATTACTTTCTGTCGATATTGTTCAATTTTCTGCATTTCTGAAGATGCACTTCCGTCATGTGCCTCAGACTATCTTAGACTCTGAGAAAAATTAAAACATCTACTGCCTGTGTATCGTGCTTTATCCTCTGTGAAACTGAAAAATACTGTAAATCTGTACTTCGAATTCATAATCTATTTTAAAGAAAAACGTTGACAATCGACATGAAGAGAAATTATCGTATTGTGCTCTGATATTGATAAGCAGCTGGTGCGTCCATGTCGCTGAAGGTTGAAGACATAATGATCAAGGATGTCATAACGGTGGGGGCGGAGGCAACCGTTAGGGAGGCTACGAAACTCATGTACAAGCATGACATAGGGTGTTTGGTGGTGATGAGGAGGGGGAAGCCTGTTGGAATAGTAACTGAAAGGGACATGCTGAAAAGGGTTTTACTCAAGTCTAAAGATCCGCGAAAGACGAGAGTTGATAAGATAATGTCGAAGCCCCTCGTGGTTGGTGAGCCTCAAACCGACATTCGTGATGCTGTGAGACTCATGATCGAAGGAAAAATCAAAAGACTTCCTATAGTTGAAGATGGCCACCTTCTTGGCCTAGTAAACTTCCCAGACATCGTTCGCTCATCGGCCTATTTCGAACATATTATTTCCTCATTCTGCTCCAAGTGTCCTAGGAGAACATCTCACTCAGATTCTCACTAACCAGACGCAGGTTTTGAATCAGCACATGTATACCTAAAATACGTACTCACAGTTCATACATGTTAAATATGGTAGCCCCCACAACTTCTCTGTCAAAGGGAGGAATTGCTTTGGTCAAAAAATTGGCATCTAGAAAGGGAATATCGCCGATCCTGGCAACGCTTCTGCTGATCGTTATCGCTGTTGGCGCCATCATAATCACCTACGCCTGGGTCATAACATTCACAACAACGCAAACAACTACTGCTGGTAAAGCGATAAAATATGATTCCAAAGTTATCAATGCAACTTCAAACATGGTCACTGTTTACGTTAGAAACTGGGGCACGGAAGATGTGACTCTCGACAAGGTTTACATAGATGCAGTGGATCATACTGACTCTGTAACTTCGCCTGCAGGTTTTCCGACAGCTGGTGCTTCTCTCAGCGTTGACGCAGTCATTAAAATAACGGTAAATGGTACTGATGCTGGGCTTGATTTCAGTGCCGGCAGCACCTACAAAGTGAAGGTTGCAGGTCCCGGCGTGGAATGGGAAGATAGCGTTAAGGCCTCATAGTCTCACTAAGCAGTCATCAGGTATATGCGGGTTCCAATGCCTTTGATTAGTTCTATGTTCCTCAGGATCTGCAGAATTATGATCTCCTTTTATACCGATTCTAAATAATTTCATAATGGGAGACGCACTATGAATGGAATACTTGACGGTGCACGAGTTCTGCTATGTTTGTTCTTTATGATTTTTGCTTCGTGGAGTGATTTTAAGAAACGGGAAGTGAGCAATTGGGTGTGGGCGATTCTTGCACCCTCAGCCTTCGCTTTAACCTCTCTGCAATTCTTTTTGTTTGCCCCGGAATTACTGCACATTTATGCTCTATCCTTTGCTGTAACGTCGGCTCTTTCCCTAGCTCTTTTCTACTCGGGGGCTTTTGGTGGAGCCGACGCCAAAGCTCTCATGTGTCTTTCTCTCGCCCTACCATCCTATCCCACTTCTTTTCCTCAAACCTATTCCGGCTTCGTTTCTCCGTTTTTTCCCATCACCGTATTCTGCAACGCTGTTCTTTTGGCTGCGCTGAGCGTGTTCTACGTTGTTGTGCGCAATTATCTTTGGAAGCACAAAACCGGAAAGAGACTTTTCGAGGGGTTTGAAGAAGAGTCGGTATGGCGAAAGATTCTAGTGTTTCTCTGCGGTTACAAGGTTAATATCACTCAGCTGGAAAAGAAGGAGCACTTGTTTCCGCTCGAAGACGTCAACGAGAACGAGAGGAAGCTGCTTTTTGTTCCAAAATATGAAGATAGGAGCGAAGTTGTTGGGAGAATTCAGAAAGCCGGGCATGAAGGAAAGCTTCAAAATGAGGTTTGGGCGACTCCTGGCTTGCCCCTGCTCATTTTTGTCACGGTTGGCTTGATTTTTGCCCTAGTCTACGGAGATATTGTGTGGAGTGTTCTGTGGTCAGCCTTAGGTTACAGTTGAGTTGGCGATCACTTTGATGTTTCTAGCATCAACTGCGGTGACCTCTACGCTTGAAGGCTGTGCGAGAATGGAGTCGCAGCGTATTTCGTAGATAAAGGAGTCATATGTTCCGCTGTAGTATTGCGTTACCGTAAAATCTACAGAATCGTAACCGGCAACCTCAACCTGAAAGTTGCTCTTTTTTAGGTTTGTTACGGGTGTTAAGCCTTCCCTCTCAACGGTTAAGTAGATCGATAAATCCTTATCGCTAGAGGACCAGGCAACGTCAAGGATCCTCATCCTCAGAAAAGCAATCGCAGTAAACTCGTATCCAGACAGCCCAACCGAAGTGATGTCAAGGGTAAAGGTGACGTTCGCAACTGAGAAAGAAGTCTCATTGTACCAGTAGCGGGCTAACCCACAGGAGTAGTTGATGTTCACGTCATAAACGTATTGTGAACCCGAGGCATTGGAGTATGCAAGGTTGAGTCCAAAACCGGGGTAAGCCTTTGTTATGTTGCTTCGCCACTGATCCAGATTATTCTTTAACGTTGCATTATCCAAGGTCAACGTGTGACTGGCTAAGCTCATCTCAACCAGACGGTGTGAGCCCAACTTCACGTTGTCAATAATCGCCAGATATTCCTCCCATCTCTCGTATCTGAAGTAGGTCACAGCGCCATACATTATAGCTCCTATAGAAACTATCATAATAGAAATCATCAAGGCCGCTATGACTATGAATTGTCCCTGTTTCTGTTTTACAAGTCTTCCCATTATCATTATTCCCTCACGAGTTGCAAAACCAAGATTTTGGGGTCATAGTTTGTCTGATATCCAGGGACGATGTAGGATACAGACGCTACTGAACCTGAGGTTTCAAAGATGTTGGGGTTGCCGTAACGTATCGGCACACCCTCGTTGACTACGGTGTCGTTCAGATAATATACGGTTAGATCGAAGTATACGTCTGGGGGTAGAGAGGTCATCAAAGCGGCTGTTAGGTTTTCCCATTCTTTATTGTAAACGAACCGGCACAGAAGCCCTTGTTCATCTAGATCATGCAGAACATTGTATCCTACTTTTTCTGATTCGCTGGCTTCATACATGGAACTTGATGGAGCGACGGCGAAAACGTTGATGAAGGTTATCGCGACTAGGATAACGAGGGAGGCCAGTAGAGCCTCGACGACGCGCATCTGTCCTTTGTTGCTCTTTGTTTTTCTCAAGTGTTCTCTTCCTTGAGTGTGTGCCATGAGATATATAGAATGTCGTAATACTTAAGATATATGCATTGCGCCTACTTATAGCAATTATCCACGATTTACTTTGATCATTCTTTCCACAGCGTCAGCTCTACGATGTAGGTCATCCCTGAGATGATAACGGTTCTGTGAAGGTTTACCGCTGTCTTGCCAGCGTGTTCCAGAGCACCGCCGTACTGTATAACTCTCGACCCCATCCAGTTTGGGTATGGACCCGCGACTAGAATTTCCCTTCGAGCACTAGGACCAGGGTCAACCGCGAAGAAATTGAAGATCAGCAAAGTCGGATTGTGGTACTTCAGGTCGTTAAAGGATTCAGTCCAAACTTTGTATCCCTCTCCATAAGTTAGTTTGTCCTCATTACTGCGAGTGCCGTTATAAAGGAACGTGAGTTTTTCTTCTCCGTACATGACTAAATTGTCAACCCATCTTGCTCCTCTAGGAGTCGCATCAGGCACGGTGAGGATTAAATTGTCACCGACTAAGTTCACATTTGCAATGTCTTCTGGCGGATTTTTCTGGTAAGTGACAAATATGGTTGCTAAGTCAGCTACGGTCACTTCAAAAACCACTATTATATCTGATATTCCCTCTGACGGATTTAATGTCTCATTCACTTTACACGTTCCTAAATCGCCTGTGAAAGCGGTTTCAGCAATGGTAACGTGGAGCGTCGAGTTTACCCCTTCTTGTGTTGAATATATTATCGTGGAATCAACGATCGCGTTTGGTACAGGCGTTCCGTAGTTATCTGAGACTTTGACCTCGAACTCTAGGTCAGGAGGCTCAAAATCTAGTTCTTCTATCGTAACGTTGAAGGGTGGAAGGATGCAGATGCTGAAGCCGTATCCCTCTAATCCCAGCAACTCGCGCATTTTGTCGTATTCCACGTATCCTATCGGGTTGTCTACAACTAGTCTTTGAACCTTATCTGAATCTAACACGTAGGATGAGGAACTTTCTGCGCAGGCTAACCCGAACCTGCTAACGCTGTCTTGATTAAACGGGTCCTCGGAACCCCAGCTAGCGGGGGAGCCTGCTTGCAGAAGTATTGCTTTCATGGTCTCTAAAGCAGTGTTTCTGAGTTGCTGCTGGTCGACGTAAAGCAGATTGACGTAGCTCAGGTTTGGTACGACAGCCACTGCGGATATGAAGATTATGCCTGTTATTACTAAGCCAATTATGTACCCGTATACTTCTCCCGCCAACCTCTCACCTCTTTTTTGCGGCTTTATGGTTGGGCAGAACTGTTTACTTGTTCAGGTGTTCTTCTGTTCTGCCCCTATACATATATATGAAGAACTCTGTATTAAGTATTATGTCTCACGATACATATTCTCCCTAAGTACTTCACATCTCCTTCCACAACGTCAGCTCCACAATGTAAGTCATGCCCGATATGTTAACGGCCCTCGAAAGCGTCACGGATCCCCCAGAGGTGAAGCTCTGACGGTCACTACCATAGTGCGTAACTCGACTTCCCATATGGTTCGGATAAGGACCAACCAGAAGAGCGCCTTGTCTTCCACCGCCTTTCTCAACCGCATTGAAATCGAAAACCATAAAAACTGGACCCATGCTTTTCAAACCGTTAAAAATTTTATTCCAAAGATCCTTGGAACCGTAATTTAAATTATCGCTTTTCGTTCCGTTATAAAGACGTATCAACCCGTCTTCTGTGATCATCGCTATGTCGCATATCCAAATGTTGGCGTTTGGATCATATTTTTCTGGCCGGGTGAGATTAAGACTATCGCCGTATACGTTGATTTTGGCTAGACCCTCCGGTGATGAGCCTTCTTTGTACATCATGGTTACAGTTGTTACATCTGCTACAGTTGTTTTGATAATTATCAGAAGATTTTCCTGAACTCGACCCAGAGGGTCATCTATCTGCGTTTGAATATTGCATTTTCCGAGCTCATTGGTGATTCCTTTTCCCTGAGTGTAACGTATAGCATATTTATTATCTAACTCTGTTTCTCCCGGATCCACTAGATACGAGTACACAATGTTCGCTTCAACAACGGCGTTTGGAATCGGTTTTTTATCGTTGAACGTAACCGTGACTTCAAACTCTTGATTTTTCAGTCCAGGAGGACTGATGTCTTTCACCGTAACATTGAATGGGGGCAAAATTCTGATGCTGAAGCCGTAGCCTTGTAATCCCAACAGCTGGCGAACTGTTTCATACTCTACCCATCCTAAAGAGTTATTTACAACCAGTCTTTGAACCTTGTCCGGATCCAGCATGTAAGAAGAGGAGCTGTCTGAAAGCGCGAGGCCAAATCTTTCCAGGTTGCTCTGGTTGAAGTCGTCGTCTGATCCCCAATTTAAGGGATAGCCTGTGTCTAGAAGCATGGTTTTCAACGTTTCTAAGGCTACGTTTCTGAGTTGCTGCTGATCAACGTATAGCAAATTCACGTAACTCAGGGTGGGCACTGCAACTACGGCGGCTACGAAGAGTGCGCCTGTAATGATCACTGCCGTTAGATGGTCGTAGAGGGTGCCCGTCATACTGTTTTTCTCCAATAGTCTACGTATTTATACTATATATTAAGTCTTACTATTGAGGATTTATATCTTAGGTCAAAAACCGAAATATGTCAAAAACTAGACATAACAGACATCGAAACGCAAACTAAACTTCGTAAGCAATCCACACGTAGACACTCGTAGAATCGCGTTTACACCCAGCAATCACCGTTTTCCCCCCGCTTTCAACCGTTTCGTATTGGCCATCAAGCCTTAAACCGGGGAGAATCCATGAAGTAGCGTCGATCCAAGATTTGCCTTTGATGTAACCGTGTACATGTTGAGCGACACGGGTTGTTTCATTGAACTCTATTTGCATGAGGTAGGTTGAACCTCTAATAGCTGAAGGCAGGTTTAGCATCTTCTGGAGTACAACGTTACGATTGGTGGAGTTTGCCAGAAAATACAGGTTTGCCAGCGTGTCTGAAACGTAGTCGGCGATTTCCTTCAGCTCTCTCCTAGTCATCTCCGCGCTGATGTTGTCAACCACGTAGAAGTAGGAAAACTGCATCACGAAAATTAATGCAATTAGGGCTGTGGTGCATATGACGTGACTCATGGTCGGTGCTGGCAATTTTGCCTCTCCTACAGAGTGACTTCTACCTCGGCGACTATAACGTTAAAGACGACCTTTCCAGGATCTAGCGGAATTACGGTTGAATCTGATTCGCCTCCTGACTGAACGCGGATTGTGCAGTTTTCTACACCAGCGTCTACACTCAGAGCACTCGTTTTTACGTCGAGACACCTAGCTTTAAGGTCAAAAGTGTGAATATGAGTTGACCATTGTCCAATCAGGACCTTAACTATCGACACGTTCACGTAATTAACATCCGTTCCATTAACTTCAATCACAGAAGCTCTCATAGCCCGTGTTCTATAGCTCAGGGTGATATTGACCCAGCCTAATTCTTGCCCGATGAGTGCTCTGCCAAGGCTTTCCGTGCCTTCAGTGACTATGAGACTGGCGTCCCCTAAAATGTAGGACTCATGTCCCTCGCCGAAGTTCACGTAACTGTTTTTTATGGAATATCTCGCAAGCCCCGTTGAGGTGGAATTTAGTAGGTACTCATTGCTACCTACGGTTGCACTCACGTTTAGGATTGAAGCGTCAGGCATCAACTCCAAATTACCATACTCAATCGTGAACCTCACCGATCGAGAAGATTTAGGCTTCCAGGCGACGTTTTCCAACGCGTCGTTAAAAGCCAGAATTGACTTCTTGGCCACCTCAAACTCGGCTGCACCTCTCTGTCGCTCCAAAACTTGGTAAGCATATACGGAGGTCGCAATGACGAGAGCAACAGTGACAGCGGTGATGATGATGGCTGACATCGTGTATGAAACAGCCTTGTTGTGGCGTAAAAGAGGTAATGGCAGTCTCCTCATGTGATCACAAGCTCACAAGCTGTGGGACCAGAACAGATGCCAGTAAGGTAATGACCACGAGCAAGGCGGAGTGCTTGAATCCGGCGGATATGGATTCTTCGCTGATCTTACCAGCCACCAGTCCAATCATGTAGGTGTGGAAGATAACTGAAACGGTGAAGATGGTGGTGATGCCGGCTAGATCGATCTGCTGCGAGGATTCGGCTATGCTCACCGTTTTAGTGACGAAAACCAGTGTCAAAAGCGTTGTAGCCGTGAGCAAAATCGCGGCGAAATAGGGCACTATCATGTAGGGTCGAGTGCTCATCCTCTTCTCTTTCTCCACTTCTTGGGTCATATGGTTGAATCTCGCGAGTCCCTCAATCATGGAGATAGTCCCGCCTCCTACGTCAATCGTCTCTACAAGCAGAAATACGACGATCTGCGACAACCAACTCTTGGTTCGTGTCAGAAAACTCCTGAAAACTTGCCTCAGTGGAACTCCCCAAGAAAGCTCAGACGAAATTTGTTGCAGCTCCTTAGTGAATTTTCCGTAGTTGCGCTTTGAAAGGCTTTCGATACATCTTTCCGGAGCTAAACCGGTTTTTCTAATTTCAGTTAAATCACGAAGAAAGTTGGCTATCCCCCGCTCAACACTCAACTTCTTCCCTGCAGCTTTTATTTGAATGAGGGCTGGAGGTCCAGTGGAGATAAACAGTGCGACGGCGAATGCCGTGGGTAGATCAACGGCGCTGCTTATACCATAGAGGAACGGAACCTGAACCATGCCCATGAAGCCGGTGAGCAAGAGAAAAACTACAGCGCCGACTGATAGGCAGATGGCGAAGGCTTTGTACGGTTGCCAATCTGTGATCGGGGTTTTAGGTTGCATGTCATGGGCAAGGTAAATGAAGACAACTGAGAGCATGGGTGCGAAAATGTATGTGTACAGTAGTATGCTGGAGTAAATTGAGATGCCAGTGCTATAAATTGTTTCAACGCTGAACAGAATGTAGAAACAGAGAGACATAAGGACCATTATGATTATGAAGGATTCTAGAAGCATTCCGAGGCGTTCAGCAGCAGCTCTAATCCTCATGGACCGGGTCTTAAAGATGTCAGATGTTTTTGTTTCCAAATAATGCGTGATGTCGCCGCCAGTTATGACCGTTGAGGCATACCCTGAAAAAAAATCTTCATAAATGTCCAAGGGGTTCTCTTTAGCTGATTTCCCTAAAGCCGAGAGCGGGTCCATGCCAAAGATTTCTACATCCTTAATCACTTCTTTGGATTCTTTGCGCATTGCAGGCATTAACTCCACATTAGAAAGCCTCTTAATGCTCATGTAGGGTGAGATGCCGCCCGTAGCCATAACGGTCACGTACGCAGCGACGAATGGCATTTCTCTCTCTAGGGCATGGGCCCTCTCGCCAGCCTTCATAATAGGTGTAAGCATAAAAACTATCATGATCCAGATCGGTGTGGGAACAAGAAAAATCAAAGGAATAAACTTAAAAAAATACAAGAGCACGATTGCCGTGATGGTTACTGGCATGGTCAAAAAAGCCACGAAAAACATTAGCGAAACGTAGGTGTCTGGATAAATTTTTATCCCTGCCTTCCGCAGGTATTCCTTTAACTCGAAGATGTTGCCTAAAAATTTAAGCGAAAATCGTCCGAAGAGACGATAGGACCAGCCCTCAAGGAGATTTAGCAGAGACAACTGGTTCCACCTTCTTTTCATAAAATTCCTTTGGTCTGGAGTAGTACTCAGTTATGACCTGCGCGACATCCCGATAGCTTCGTATGTTGCGTCTTCGCATCCAGCCCAACACGTTTTTGCGGCGTTCCATTTCCTCAGTTAGGTCATGCTGACTAACACCAAGGCGTTTTGACATATCAGAGAGCAACAGGCTTCTGCTTAGGGAGGAACTAAAATTGTCGCTGGCTGGTTCCCATTCAAACACTTTTTGGTATTTTTCATAATCAGCGATTTCATCTACGGAGGTTATCCTTCTGTAAGCCTTCATTTCGCCAGCTTTTGGTAGGTGCACCCTTCGAATGATTCCAACCAAGTTCATGAGAGGTATGTACGCTGGCGCTATGTCCATGGGTTTCTGAGTTAAACGTCGGACAGCGGAATTAAGGCTTTCCGCGTGCATCGTGCACATGCCACCGTGACCTGTTGCCAACGCTTGGAACAGAACGTAAGCTTCGCTTCCTCGAACCTCACCTACAATCAGATAGTCTGGACGGTGTCTCATTGAAGCCTTAACCAAATCAAAGAGTGAAACCTCACCTGCTTGATTCTCCCCTAGACCATAGCTTCGCCTAGAAATGAATGAAACCCAGTTTTCATGGGGCAAATTGAGTTCAGCAGTCTCTTCAATCGTGAGGAGCTTGCTTCCAGGCTTAATGAGGCAAGCCAAAGCGTTTAGAGCCGTGGTCTTGCCCGCCGCTGTTCCACCGAGCACCATGATAGAGGCCCGGTTTTCTAGACCCACCCAGAAATAGGCCGCTATCTCTTCAGACAAGGTTCCAAGGTTGATCAAGTCAATGATGGAGTAAGGATCCTCCCGGAACTTTCTGATGGTGAAGGTTGTTCCGAAAGGGGTTACCTCACGTCTATAGCAAACGGCGAGTCTGTGCTTACCCGGCAGAGAAGCGTCAACAATCGGAAACGCGGAGCTAACGTGTTTACCAGCCATGTGAACCAGTTTAACCATAAGATTGTCCAGCTCCTCGTCCTCTCTGAAGAAGAGGTTTGACTCAAGGTTCTCATACTTTCTGTGCCAAACGTAAACTGGCTTGCCAACGCCATCGCAAGAGATATCCTCGATGTTGGCGTCCCGCATCAAGGCGTCGATCTGCCCGAAGCCGACTAGATCTCTTTCCGCGTGATACAGAATCTTGGACCAAGAAACGTCGGCTAACCAACCTAGGCTGATACGATATTTTTCAATGATTTTTTTCGCTTCCGTGTCGAAAAAGACTCTAGGGTCCTTTATTTCTTCCTTCGGTGAACGGATTTCCGCGAGCAGAATTTCCAAGATTCGGTCGTATATGCCCTGTTCAAAGGGATCGAGTTGAAGCTCGTCTAGGATATACTTAAACTCGCCCGTTGCGGGGTTCTGTACAATGACGGCGTGAGCAAAGGGCTCGTATAAGGCGGTCCTCTCAACCGTCCGATAACCTCTCGGGATAGGGATCGGGGGTGCGGGAGGAATGACTTCTTCTTTGCGTTTTCCCCAAAACTTGAGTTTCTTCACAGCCTTCAGTTTTTTTCTTAATTTCGCTGTGGTTCGCTTAATGTGTAGCATTGTGCTCCTCATATTCAATAGGACTCATTTCTATGTATTAAATCTTGTGTCTTACGAAAGCTAAGTATTGTTAAACCTTAGCACCTTAAGACAACAGACTTCTTGAAGTCTTGTGAGACGAGAGTTATTTCAGAAATCGTAATATAGGTTAAATGTATTAAATGTGAAGATATACTTAAGATAAAAGATGGAGAGTCGGGGAAAAGTTGACTGAAGAAGAAAACGTCAAGCGCATCCTCACCGATGAGAAACTTTCCGCGATCAAGTCGATGTTGGAGAAAGATCACGCGATCGACTGTATCTTTCTCTTGCACTTGGACAGGGGTCGGTGGAAAGCGGCTAAGGAGTTCATGCAGGGGCTGGGTCTAACACTGAGTGACGGGACGTTCAGGTCCAGGATGATGGAGATTGAGAATCTAGGGTTGGCTAAGAGCGTGCCCATCGATCCGTTGAAGAAGTATTACGTGAAGACCGAGTTCGGTGAGAAGATGGCGAGGCTTCTGTTGGAGCTTTTTGAGGCGGTTGTTTAGGGAAGCCTCGTGGCGGCTTGCTTAAGTTTCGTCCAAATAGATAGTCGTAAGTAGTAAGATTTAAATCTCCATACTCTATTATCCCCTAGTGAAACTCCAAAAGGAGGGATAAGAACAAAAATGAAAAGAATCTGGAAGGGAAAGAAGGCGTTGAGCCCAGTTGTTGCAGCGATCATCCTGATTGCAGTGACCGTCGCTGTTTCAATCGCCGTAGCCGCATGGATGGGAGCACTAACCTTCACTTTCATGGCAACCGAACAACTTGAAATCCAAGGATGCGCCTTTAGCACAGGTAATGTAACTTTAACGGTTCAGAACACAGGGACAGCAGATTTGACTGTTAGTAAGTACAAAATAAGCACCGGTGCAACACCAGCAAACCTACCACAAGAAGTTCCTGTAGCTCAAGGAGCCACTGAATCTGTCATAGCACCCCTATCGTGGACTTCTGGAACCACTTATGACCTATACTTGATCACATCCACCGGCAAACAATTCCCGTACAGAGCTACAGCGCCCTAGTGGACGTAACCAAAACATCAGCCTGAGAATTGGGGTAGGGAAACCCAACTCCCTTTATAACATTCCTTTGGAGGTGCTAGTATGGTTGTGGAACTAAAAGAATACGAATCAGCAGCCGACATTTCCAGAACTATAGACGACGAGATAGCTCGGACAAAAAGCGTGCTAGGCGAATACCTGCGCCGGCTCGACGAGATACGCTCGTTGGCTGAGAGGTCAAAAAAGATTCGGGAAGTAGTCTACAAGCTGGCTGGCCAAAAGACAGCTCAGAACACCCTTGGAGAGATCACCGTCGGAGACCTCGACGTTGTGTTAGACGCCAACCCGTTCCACGAGTTAACCTGTATCGAAGAGGTCGTTCGAAGCCAGCAGGATAGACTCCTAGTCTTACAGAAGGCTCGTGAAGCATTGAAGTGGGTGGACCAGATCGGAGACACTGAAGGGGTCAAGTACCTAGTGCTGGAAAACAACGGGGTTCCAGAAAAAATCTTACTCAAGATCTCGTAGGGCCGCCCCTGGAAGTGAAAAGATGAGTAAAGACATGTACGCAACAGCGCTAAAGAACACCCTAACAGAAATCAAAAAAATGTGCCCCGACATCAAATACTCCTTCATCTTCACAAAAGACGGCTCCATAATTACAGGAGACGGGGAAGCTGACCCATTAATGAAAAAAACAGTGCACTCCTTTCAAAGTCTAGCTGAAAAGGCAGTTGCAATTGGCGGACTCGACGCATTGTCTGTCAACGGGGAGAACGGCAAACTACACATCTCACGCGTTAAAGACATGTACATGGTTGTAACGACCTCCCCTCGTGCGAACACAACTTACCTACTCTCCATCACGAATGTCATAGTTCCAACGGTTCTAAAGCTGCTGGAGAACATCGTCCCTACCCCACTCAAATTCATGCCCTCACAACAACTCGTTGTCGACACTCTCACCGGGTTCTTCACTGGCGACAACGTGCAAGTCGATGGAGTTCATCTAAAAGAATGGTCTCAGCATCTTGACGGAAAAGATGTTAGCAAGGTTGAAATCGAAACTATTGGCGGGAAGAAAACCCAACGCGGAGTGAAGGAGATAAACGATCCAAAACGGCAAGGACAAGGACTGATACTAATACCGGAGAAAACCTGCCGAGCGCTTAAAGCGAAAAAGGGAGAGCTTGTAAAAGTCAAACCGATAGCATCATAAAGGAGATTCAAAATGCCAGCTAAAAACGAACTTGAAGAAAAGGAGCCTGCTAAAAACAAACTTGAAGAAAAAATCGAAAACCTGCATGTTAACCTGGAAAACATTAAGACCAAGGAGGGAATTATCGGATACATCCTCAGAGACCCAAAGTCTGCTTCCGTAGACATTAAAGATCCAAGCAAAATAATTGACTACGCGATCTTGTCGTCCACAGTGCTAAATTCAGGAGAATACATGATGAACGCGTTTAAACTGGGCAGGATCAACCATATCGTTGTAGAGGGAAGAAACGTAAAGGTCCTATCACTGACAATTGGTGACCATCGTATCAGTGTTTTTATGAACAAAAAAGTTGATCACAACATAGTATACAAAGACTTACACCTGAAGTGAAGACACGCTGGCGACGCCTCCCAACGCGGGGGAAAAGGGGGTTTGAGGGGAAAGGCGTTTTAAAACCACCCCATCTTCTCCTTTCTCTTTTCTCCTCAACCTCATCCCCAAACGCAAAGGCAAAATGTGGGGTCGAACCAGCGAGTTTATACAACGTTTTAATGGTGAATCCAGTTTATTTATCTGTTATTCCTTCATCAGACTATATCAGGTTCTAAGTTGTCGTAAAATCTTAAATATACAGAAGTATATAAAACAAATATGTCAGACGCACCTTTTGGTGTCTTGTATGATTCACGAGAGGAAGTCAAGCTCTTTGCATCGAAGTCAAGTAGACATAATTGCAAACATTTTGCAAGTGGCTGTTGAAGGTGCAAAGAAAACGCACATCATGTACGGATGTAACCTCAGTTTTCGCCAGCTCCAAACATACTTAGGTTTTCTTCTCGACAGGAGGCTTTTAAAAACCGTTTCAGAAACGGGAGGAGACGGCAACCCGGCTTTTTTCCAAACCACGGCTAGGGGGCAGAGCTTCCTAGATGTCTATCATAATCTCAGAGGCCTTCTAACTACTTAGCGTATTTTTGTTGTTGAGATGTTGAACCTCTTTAAGGAACTTGAGCATTGTGGGGTTGAGTTTCGCTTTTTGTTGTTCTTTGTTTAAAGCAATGAATTTGTACTCGGCTAAGAAGCTTAGAATTGTTTCAACTTTAGATTCATGTAATCTAGACTTCTTCACAACTTCCCTTACGTCGTGCCACCTTCCGTTTTTTAAAAGCTCTAGAATGTCATCGATTGCCGACAAGGCCTAAGACTCCCTTGTAGATGTTTAAAGGTATTATTGTTGAGGTATAAATGGTTTCTGAGGAATTTGTTTAGAAGATTTTTCTAAACTTGAAGGTGACAAACAGCGTGATTTTTTTTGTTTGAAGCTGCATGAAAGTGTTTATCTTCATGTTAGGGTTCTGGTGTGTTTTCAAGAATCGTGTTGCAAAGTTTTATTTCATACTATAGTGGTATATTGTAGACTAACATTTGGTGTCACTATGGGTATTAGGCGGAGTCGAATAGAGGTTATTAAAGATATTTTGACCGAGGCCTCAAGGGGGGCGAATAAGACGAGGATCATCTATAGGGCGAACTTAAATTTTGTGAGGTTCAACAAGTATTTTTCTGAGCTGGTTAAGAAGGGGTTGATTGTGGGGGTGAATAATCCTGGTGGTGGGGTTGTGTATCAGACAACTGAGAAGGGGAAGGCTCTGCTTGAGGTTTTGAGGGAGGCGGAGCAATTTATTCTTCTATGAAGCCTTAACCTGTCTTAGCTACTCGATTTTGCTTATTGCCAGTTCTACGCGTTTTTTGCAGGCTCTTATCCAGAGTTCAATGTCTCTATCTGTTGCGTTGGTGATGTGGATGTTTTGTATGCTTATGCTTCCTTGGGTGGGAATGATAATGGTGGCAATGGATGGCTTGTGCTCCATCTTTTCTTCTTCCTGTTCTTCTTGAACAAGGAGGGGCTTCCACTCTGGATTGAGTTTCACCCATTTCAATTTTTCTTCGTATTGAAGGATATCTTGTTCTGATAGAAATTTTGAGATTTTGGTTAGTTGGTTGAGGGGGATGTTCAGTTTTTTAGATAGTTTGGTGAAGTTGTGCCATGTTCCGTCTCTGATGGAGTTGAGGAAGTCGTCGAGTTTTGTCAACACCGCTTGCCGTGATTTAGTTTTGTGATTGTTATTTTTTTAGGCTTGAGAACGTCTGGTCTGATCCTCTGGTCTGGTTTGCTGGTTCTTGGGTTTTTAAATACAACTAAAAGGTATACCAAAAGTCCGTGGCGGTAGTAGTACCTGCCAGCTGTCAAATCGACCGTGCTTGATCTAGGGCACGCTAAAGATGCTGGATCCGGGGGACTAGGCTTGGGAGCCCCCGTTAAAGGGTTGGACGTTGGTGCGCGCCGACGTCTGGCCTGATGATAGCCCGAATTTAGAAAGGAGGTCGAGCGAGAGATGAAGACAAAAGTTATGGGAATGTTTGCACTATTAGTAATCGCTTTGAGCGTGGCAGGCTTTGCATACGCCCACTGGAGTGACATGGTTACTATCGATGGCACCGCGGAAATGGGCAGCCTCACCTTCGGGTTTACGAAGATAGTTGCTTCATGGGATTCCGAGGATTATAACCAGTATCCGCCAGAAAAACATGTGGCGGAAGGCGTTTGTACGTTAAGCGAACCAGAAATTGATGTCCATAGCAATAAGACTGTGTACAAGTTGCTGACATTTACGATCACCGGAGGCTACCCACAATACTGGGCTATAAACAAGTTCACGCTTGACAACGCGGGAACCATACCAGTCAAGATACAGAGGGTTACTATAATCCTACCACCTAATTTCACTGCTGTAGAAAGTACTGTGTATCCTAGTGCTATGTGGGAGATTTACGACGACAGAACGCCAGCACAACTAGTGCTTAACCTTTGGCTTTACAAGCAGCCATTAGACTGGGGTTTCACTCCGCCTGATTGGGGAGAGGCTCCCCCATGGGAATTCCCTGGTCCGTTCGGTGACCAATTTGGTGTGAGGGCGCTTAAAGGCAACCAGATTGAGCCTTGCAATGAACTCTTGACAGAAGTATGTGTAGACATCAAACAGCCTGCAGAAATGTGCCACACCTACACGTTCAGCATTGAGATCGAAGCCATCCAGTGGAACAAATACACGGATCCGTAAGACTTTGAGGTGAATGAAAATGTGGAACAGAAAGATCGGAGCAATGGCACTAATAATAGCCATAACACTAAGCATATTCGGATTCGCGTATGCCCACTGGAGCGACACGGTTACTATCGAAGGCACGGTACAAATGGGTGGCATGACCTTAGCATTTGATCCCGATGAAATCCTTGATTACGTAGACAACGAACCCTTACTGCCGGAACCAAAAGACGTAGGATGGGCCGAAATCTACTATGATCCAGCGAGCTACGTTCAAGATGTACATACGAACAAATCTGGCTACAAGATACTGGTTTTCAAGATCCACGACGCTTATCCACAATACAGGGTTGACTTCACCACCGTTGTATTACACAACATCGGAACCATACCACTCCACATAACAGGCGTTAATGTGTGGGATCCCACAGGCGAGCTTAATTGGACATGGACAACTCCGCCCCCGACGAGTCCCGCCTTAGGTGTCTTCTGGAAGGACTTCGACGGTGATGGCGTATATGATGTAGACGACGAAGAAATAATGAATGTAAAGTTTGTAAACTTCGTATGTGTTCAACTTGAACCATGCGAATCAACAAAGGGCGAAGTAGACATCGACTTCAAGCAACCTGCTGAAGAATGTCACACATACTACTTTGCGATCAGCTTTGAAGCCATCCAGTGGGACAAAGCCCCATAGCCCACGCTTTAGGCACACAAGATTTCACAGAACAAAATCCCCTTTATTTCCCCTTTTTGATCCCACAATAAGTGAGTAGTTGAAAAGTATGTCCCGTAACGCTTACGCAGTCCTTGCGTTACTCTTAACCGTTTACACAGTTTTGGCCATATTTCATCCGGGAGGGCTAATGGCCTACGCCTTACCCTCCATCTGCTGGGGTCTCCTAGCCCTAACAACTCTATGGATATGTGGCTTGAAAAAGATGCAATCTTGGTTTAACAAGCGAATATTTTTCATGGCGGTACTCATAGCCGTCTTCCAAATATTTGCCCTCATAGACGCCGGCCTAATCAATAGCTTCGGCAAAAGTCCCATCTCGTTTACACCAACAAGTTTGATGATCAATCTAATGCTCGTCCTTTCAACCCTCCTCGGCACCGAACTCTCCAGAGCATACCTCATGAAAAACTTCGCCAAGAAAAAACCATTCTTAACTCTCGGGCTGGTAACCTTTCTATACACGTTCATAAACGTATCTGTGTTTGGGTTCCTAACTCTTCTAACCGCTAACGAACCCCTCAGATTAGCCGATTTCTTAGGTGCCAGCTTCTTGCCGATAGTAGCCGAAAACCTTCTGGCCTCCTACCTAGTTCTCCTCGGAGGTCCTACAGCCTCCATAGCATACCGTGGGCTTCTTCAAGCCTTCCAATGGTTCTCCCCTATTCTACCAGATCTTCCATGGGGTTTCGAAGCCCTCATAGGCGTCATGATTCCAACGATAGGCTTCATAACCATTAATCAAGTCGCCCTGCCACCAACACTCCTGAAGAAAATTGGTATATTCACCCAAACCAAAAAACTTCGCAGATTTGCCAAAACCAGAAAACCATCGATACGAGGCTGGACAATCGTATCTATACTCTGTGTGTTAATGGTATGGGGCTCAACAGGACTTCTAGGGTTCTACATAACCATACCTCTCAGCGGAAGCATGAGACCAACCGTAGACACCGGTGACATAGCCTTAGTCATATCAACCGATCCATCCAGCATTCAAGTCGGAGACATTATCCAATACTGGCAGGATGGAGAAATGACTCTGCACAGAATCGTCGAAATCCAGCATGAAGGTGGCATAAGTTCCTTCGTAACCAAAGGAGACGACAACCTACAACCAGATACAGATCCCATACTCGCGGCTCAAATTAGAGGAAAACTTGTCTTCATAATACCAAAACTAGGCTGGATACCCATATACTTCAGAACAACTATCGCTAACATCTGGTCATTCTTCTCAACTAGCGCTATACTAGCATACGCGACTCTGAGCGCCGTCATAATTATGACTTCAATTTATGTAATTCGCACAATCAAAAGCCGACCGCACAGGTACTGGCAGAGAAAAAGAGGCTGGTGAAAAAATGAAAGAAAAAGCCCTGATACTCTTCACCTGCGTCATCATAGCAATGAGCATATCCGGCTTCGTCTACGCCCAGTGGAACGACATAATTGTGGTCGACTGCACAATGGAATTTGGCGACCTCAACATGGGTTTCGTAGAGCCTCTAATATGCACAGAATACTACACGGACCCGGTGACAGGTCAATTGTTCCCAGGCGAGTACCTAAACAAAGACGTAGGAAAACCCGAATGCAACTACACTGACCACGTAACAGACATCGACACAGGGAAACAAGGATACAAGACGCTTACCATTACAATCACGAACGCCTACCCAAGCTACAAGGTCCACTGTAACTTCACACTTGAGAACCTCGGAACTCTGAAGCTTCACATTAACGAGACGGAAATATCCGACCCTGATGGCGTTCTCACATGGGACCCCAATCTAAAGGCCCTCGTAGACGCTGGGGGCAAACCAATACTCAACATAACTATAACACCAGACCTCGTATGCAAATACCTTTGGGCTAACGACGATCCCTTAACCCCTGATGTTGAACCAGTCAAGCTACAAGCTGAAATCGCTGTTCACATAACCCAGAATGCTCAGGAATGTCAAACATACTTTTTCCAAGTAAAAATAACGTATGAGGTGGCTTAAAAATGAAAACAGCCAAAATCTACGCACTTTTCATGGTGTTGGCCATCACCTTGTCAATTGTTGGATTCGCCTACGCCCACTGGGCAGACACCATACAAATAGAGGGTAGCGTAAAAATTGCTCATCTCCTCATATCAATTAAATCCGAGAAGGTCCTCACCTCCAAAGAAGTCGAGAAATATTCAGAAATAGAATATCAGGTATCCCCCGACGAACATACTCTTCAACTTCACTGCACAAACGTAAAGGAATGCTGGTTTGTCTGGATTGGACTAGTAACCCAGAATCAAGGAACTCTACCAGCCAATGTAAAGCCCCCAGTGTACAGCTATGAAGATCCAAACGGCTTCATAGAATATTTTGAAAACAAAACCTATATTTACGGTCCCTATCCTGAGGAAACAGGCTACGGCAAACTCGAAGTATGGGGCAACGTAATGGTAGATAACCAACTTAAGTTAGATGGCACCGTAAACTTTCCAACAGAGGTCCCCACACCTACACCTTTTGTCGCGTATCCAGGCGAGAAAGTTGTCATATGGATATGGATACACTGCAAAGGAAACTTGCCAGATTCAGCTATAGGAAAAGACATCAAATTGTACATAGAAATAGTCGACGACCTAGCCATCTAGTCAGCTCCTAAATTTAAAATATTCAACTTGGAACACAACTTCTCATAGAGTCACTGGATATAAATACCAGTTAAACCTATATTCTGAACATGCCCACCATAGAAATGCGATGATCTTGAGGGTTCACTATGGCTAGAACCAGGCTCACCGCGCTACTCGTTCTTTTCGCACTCCTCAGCGTAGCCTCAATAGTTACGATATATTTCACGCATCAGCTCCCCACCGAAGAAGCAATAACTACAACATTGTGCGCTTACGAACACAGGGGAAGATACGATTACATCGCAAAACTGAAGCCCAACAACCTTTACAATCAAACCACCCTAAAACTGGGCGAGGGAACCCTCTACACCCGAGTCATAGAGCACATAAACATCACCTTCTCCTACACGTTCTTAAGCAGCCGCACCACCAACACAACAATAGAATACCTCGTCAACAGAGAACTAGAGTCACCCGGAAAATGGGTAAAGAACCTTGAAGCAACCGCAAGCAACACTACCAACTTCACCGGAAACACCGGAGGCTTTACAACTACCCTCCACATCAACATCGCCGAAGTTAAGGGGCTCGTCAGCGTCATAGACGAAGACACCGGAACCAGCTCATCAACATTCAACCTAAACGTTAAACCTCAAATCCACACAGTGTCTGAAACAGACGCAGGCACCATCAACGAACCTCTCAACCCAACCCTAACTATAACGTTCCAAAGCGGCTCTGCCCAAGGAGACATCATCATAATAGAAAACTTGGACCACACAAAAACCGGCGGAATCACTAAAACCGAAACAATATACCAACAATGGGTAACAAACCAAAGATACGCCTCCTATGCAATATTGCTGCCAGCACTCACCGGACTAGCATACATAACATGGGCTTTCATAAGAACCAAACCCACAAAACCAGAAAAACCATTAGAGAAAATAATTGCTTCATACGAAGAAATCATCGCGGAGGCTAAAGAACCATCCTACGAGGGGAGAAAAGCAACTGTAACGATGAAGACTCTGGAAGACCTCGTCAAAGTGGCCTACAGCCTAGACAAACCTATTCTCCATAGCAAAAAAGAGTCAATTCACACCTTTTACGTGGTCGATGGCTCAACAAAATATGAGTACACCTTGACCGCTCAAATAATCAAGAAAAGTTAACACTAGAAAAAAAGCGCATCCAAGTCTCCCATGTCAACTTAGCCTTGCTTACAACAATATTCCGTGTCTTAGAATATTTTCCCCTTAGGAACACTCCTTTTAGGTATTGATCTTCATTAATCCTATAGACGAATATTATAGAACAAGCTTAGCGAGGATTTGGGTTGATCGAAACAGAGTGGACGAACACGCGTAAACGCAGAGATCGCCTACACATAATGGCAGAGGTTTTGGTAGTAGCTAGAGACGGCACCCTCAAAACCCAGATCATGTACAAAGCAAACCTAAGCTTCGCACAACTAAGAGAATACTTATCCCTCCTTCTTGAACTAGGCCTCCTCAAAATCATAAAGACAAATCAAAAAACAATCTACAAAACAACCCACAAGGGCATTGAATACCTCAAAAGCTATGACGAAATTAGAGTCCTCTTAGAGAAGGAGGAGAAAAACGTTAAGAGGAACTCGCTGATTTACTTGACAAAATCAGCGTGGTAAGTTTGTGTACAGCAAACGCTTGGTTACCGGCTACGCCAACCATTGAAAGCATTTTCAACCTCTGATTTTCGTGGGAAATTTTCTTCAATTTAAGCAATTGCTACGAGATCGCTATGCCAGTGACGCCGTCGATTTTAACGGTTTTCACCTTTCCCGTTCTCGCATTCTTAAACGTGAGTTTGTAAAACGGTGTGTAGATCACTGAACGTTCAGATACGTTAAACAACTCTTGAACGACTCGTTTTACGTCTGGAGGTCTCTTAACTATCTTAGATCGGAGGACATCAACATCCTTGTTTGGGGCTGCTTTTAGCTTTTCCATGTTTTCTTTAAGGTTAGCTAACGCCTTCTCTGGGTGTTCCTCAGAGGGGGCGGAGGGCACTCTTTTTGGATCAACCTCATGTCCAGCTTTGTCCAGAATGAGACAAGCTCTATTTTTGTGGAGCAGGCGTTCTTCGCCGTCAAGGGTTACCGTCTTGTAAGGGGTCTTTGTGATTTTTTTTGGTAGATCTGGCTTAAGCGTTTTTTCGAGTATGACGACCTCTTGGACTTTTTCGTCGATGTTAAGCGTGTAGTAACGCTTTCGATAGTAGTCGATGGTGTAGTCTCCCTCAACCAGAAAATACGACTTGTAGTGTTTCTTGACGGACACATTTTGTATTTCTTCGGGTTTAGGCTTACAAACCCAGAGTTTGGTGAACAATCTGGCTTTCATTTTCTCCCCAGCGATCTTTATCGCGGCGGGATCTACTAGAGTTTTATAAACAACAGTCTTCCTTCTAGGCACTTTCTCAGGTGTAGGTGTAATCTTAGCCAAGGTTAAACTCCAGTTGTAAACATAGTCAATTCTCTATTAATCATTTATGAATTTGCACTCAATAATTTCAGTATGTTTCAGACATCCAGCCATGGCGGTAAAAGTGCTTGAAAATTTGAGTGAGAAAAGTTGGAAAACTATAGATTGTGGTTGGTTATCTAGCCTTGGCGGCGACGCAAACTCAAAGTTCAGTCCTTTAGGTATGCTTTCACCTTTTCCTTCAGGGGCGGAAATTCATCTAGAAGTGCCCTGACGATTTGCCAACGAACTTCGTCGTGTGTCATTTGTTTGCCTCCGTGTTAATGTTCTGAATCGACATATTAAAACGTCATGTCGAAAGTCTATATATTGTCTATTACGATATAATGAAGAAGAGCCTTGGCGGATTCTGTTTCAATCCAGAGAACATTGATGCTTCTCTTCACCTGGCGACGAAGGTAACTATGGTGAGGTGAACGTTTTGACATAGACAATGGCAAACTTTGTGAAATACTATTTAGTTGTAGATGTGAGACAATCTGGGCTATAGAATATTCTTGCTTAAGGAATACTCCATTTATGTTAAGAAACGAAGAGAAAATGTTGGTTAGAGCAATTCTAATAAAGGGATGTATAGAAAGTATGCCATATTACCTCGCTGAGATACGGTTTAATAAAACGAGTAGAAACGCGAGAAGGGAGAGAAAGATGGGAAAGCGGTTAATCAAGCACCTTGTCATTACACTCTTGGTTTGTGTGCTGATTTTTACACCAATCATGATTGTCTCAGTGGCGGTGGGCTCAGACGGCTCAGACCAGTCGGAAGTAATCACAGATTTGGAAAACCTCTGTAAAAATATTTCAGAGTTACCCGATGAAGCTTTCGACAAAACTGGACCGGTGAAAGGTCAAAGAAAGGCTCTATGCAACAAAATCAGGGCGGTGATCAATCAGATTGAAGCTGGAGCGTCTGAGAGCGCCGTAAACAAACTGAGAAACGACATTGAAAATGCGATTATGAACTGGATTAACGATCCGTGGAAAAGCTTACTCGTCGAAGAGGTGGAGGACATCATTGAAAAGATCCTTGACACTGAACCTCCTGTGATTGTTGAGGTGTGGATAGAACCCGAAACACCTGCTTACAACGAAACCGTTTCGGTCTTGGCTAATGTCACTGACGAAGGAAGCGGGGTGGAAACGGTTATTCTCAGCTATTCAAATGATACGGGTAAGTGGGTTAACGTAAAGATGGACTTGGTTGAAGAGCTTTATGTTGGTGAGATTCCAGCTTTCCCCTATGACACAACTGTGTTTTACAAAATCTGCGCTTGTGATAAAGCGGGTAATCCTGCGACTGCGGGACCGTATCTGTACACAGTCATTGATCCTTATCCTCCAACAATTTCGTATGTGGATCATTCGCCAGAATCCCCAAACTACAATCAAAGCGTTTCAGTATTTGCTGAAGTAGATGAGCATCCAAACGCTAGCGGCGTTGAACTGGTGATCCTAAGCTACAGGAACGGCTCTGATTGGACAAACGTCACTATGACGCTGGAGAACACGTTATATACAGCGACCATCCCAGCATTGCCGTACGGGACAACGGTCCAATACAAAATATTCGCTCGCGACTTTGCGGGAAACTGGGCTGGCTCGGACGTTTACTCCTACGGTGTGACCGACAAGTACGTGCCGATAGCTAGGATTGACAGTCCCCCTCAAGGAAGTTATGTGGCTAGTGAGGTCAGCGTAATCGTTTACGTGTACGACGACAACTTCGACAGAGCCGAGCTAACAATCGACGGCATGTTCATGCCACCATGGATGGAGACAGGACAACATACGTTTGACTGGAACACAACCACCGGCCCAGACGGCGTCTACACTATTGATCTGATAGCATACGACATGGATGGAAACGTCGCCAAGACAAAAATAACGGTGACAGTAGACAACACGCCACCCTTAGTTGTCATTAACGCACCAGCAGACGGAAGCTACGTAAAGGGCACAGTTCTCGTTAGCGTAACTGGCAACGACGCCAACTTCGACAGAACGGAACTGTATATCGATGACATTCAAGTGCGAAGTTGGACTGATTGGGGAAGCCAAGACTACGGTTGGAACACAACTGACTATCCTGACGGGCCTCACACAATTACGCTGAAGGTTTATGACATAGCTGGAAACTTCAATGAAACAGCTGTTACAGCTACTGTAGACAACACTGTACCAACAGCGTTAATCACTGCTCCTGCGGATGAAAGTCTTCTAAGGGGCACGGTTCAGGTCAGTGTTACTGGTGACGACGCCAACTTTAGGAATATGGAGCTGTACATAGGTGGCAGTCTCGTAGTCACCTTCGACGAAAGCGGGACGAACAACTACAGGTGGGACACCTCAACTTACGCCGACGGCTTCTACAAGATTACCCTGAAAGTCCACGACAAAGCCGACAACCTAGCAACCGCCGAGATAACGGTCACAATCGATAACACCCTTCCACTTGCTGAAATAAGAAAGCCCGCCGAGGATGCTTTTCTAAGGGGTAGCAGTGACATTGTTGTTTACGGATATGACGCCAATATTGAACAAATAGAGCTATACATTGATGGAGACTTGGTTGAGACTTGGACAGTAAGCGACGTACAGACCCGTACGTGGGACACCACAACGTTTACTGACGGTTCCCACACGATCAAGGTTGCCGTCTCTGACAAGGCTGGGAATGTCGGTGAGGAGACGGTCAGAGTAACCACGGACAATGAATTGCCCTCGGCAGCCGTCAACGCGCCAGCAGACGGAAGCTACGTAAAGGGCACCGCTACGGTTAGCGTAACAGGTGACGACGCCAGCTTCGACAGAATGGAACTGTACATTGACGATGATCTAACACAAACTTGGACCACATCGGGAAGCCACAGCTACGGCTGGGATACAACAGATTATCCGGATGGCTCTCACACGATTGAGCTGAAGGTTTTCGACGAAGTTGAAAACACTGTTGAGAAAACCGTCGCGGTAAATGTGGATAATACGCCGCCGTCGATTGGCACTCCTAGCTGGTTGCCAGAGGAGCCATACGCCGACAAACAGGTCAATGTCAGCTCGTTGGTGAGCGATCCTGCGCCTGGTAGCGGTCTCAAGAGTGTTATCTTGCGGTACAAAAACAATGCAGACGGCGAGTGGCAATCCATAGAAATGGTGGAGATATCCTCGGGAAACTGGACAGCCACAATCCCAGGGCAGAGCGCGGGTGAGAATGTCACGTTTTACATAGAATCCCTTGACAACGTAGAGAACAGCGCCGAAACACAGAAGTACAGCTACACAGTCGGAGCGCTACCAGTACCGTGGGCCCTGTACGCGGCGGTCGGTTTGGGTATTGCTGCGCTGGTCGCAACCGCTATCTACCTTTGGTACAGGAGGAGAAAGAGGAAGTCTTCTGCGAGCACAGCCGCAGGTGCGGCAGCAAGCTCTTCAAAGCCCCCAGCCAAACCAGTTGTCACTCTTTATGTTCCGTCGGGTATATTGGCTGGCTACGAAGAGGAACGTTCGAAGAGCGGATAAAGACTCCAAGATTCTAGGCGAAGATTAACTCCTTCTATGCGCTGATGGTGCACCTATATATTAAAAGAACACACAATAGAAGTGATGACTAACCAATGGAAGAACTCACGTTAACTCCTAAGGATAAGCAGGATGCTCGCATAGCCTTGCTTAAATACTATTCATCAGAGTGTGTGGCGCATGGTGCCTACCTCATAGCGTTAGCTGTTGGCTTCTTTGGCCTTGTTCAGGTTGCTTCCCTTATAACAAGCGTCGATTTTCTTTCGTTCACGGAGCTTGCGGGAGGCATTATAGCTAACCTGATGCTGAGCATTTTCATCGTTTTGATCATTTACATTCTTGGGCGAACATTTTTTTGGGGGTACCTAAGAACGGTCGTACTCAACGTGAAGCCGAAGGAGGAAAGTGAAGTAGAGTTTGAAGCGAAGAGAACCACAGTGACTTTTATCCAACGCTTGCATGTGGCTTGCTTTGAATACGTGAGGGAGAAGCACAAGTGGTCAACAAAAATCAACACGTTGAAAATCAGCACCTTAGCTTTGATCTGGTTTTATCTTTTTGTCGCGTTCACTATCGTTTCTCTGGCGCTACTCTACCTACTTTAGCTTTTACTGCGCGCGCGGTTGGCACGGTGCAAGTGATGGGTTTTTCCAACACGCGTGCTAAAGATGGCAAGAAATAAGATATTCACTCCTACTCTTCGTGTTTTCTCTCTCTTCTGAACATCTTCATCATCTCTGGCATCTTGGTCATAGACTCTTTCAAAACTTCCATTAGTGCTTCATTGATCTCTATTTCGACTGTAATCTTTGCGTGACCTTTCTTTTCTTGTGCCATGAAATCACCTCCTGATCCTTTTGAATATTTTAATCATTGAGTTCCTTGCTTGTTCTGGCGTCAAAACAAGATCCATATCTATTTTGTAATGGAACTTCCCAATTCTTCCTGTCTTAACCGAGTAGTCATCGATTAATCGATTGTCTTTCCATTCCCTTAACCTTCTCTCTAAAGAGAAAGAGACAAAACGAGGTGTTAACGGTTCAAAAACGAAAAGTATTCTCATAAGAAACGGGACAAATCTTTCGTCGATCCACGTTTCCATTCTATCTCCAACGTTGATGCAGTTAAGCTCACTAAAGAACCTTCCTCAAGCTTCAGCGTTTGTTTATGAAAAGCGCCTTGCACACGCCTGCCCCTTATCTACGGTGAAAGTTTCGGCACGCTTTTTCTTCGTGCTACTCGGAAAAGGCTATTATTTCCCTTTCCTATGCCTACTAGGAAGCTCAACCTTCTTTTTCTGTTTCCTCTGCATCTTCTTAGCCCTTTTCATTTGTCTATGCTGTTCCCGACCTTCCGCTTTCTTTTTCTTGCTTTTTTTAGCCATATTTTGGATCTCCACTTTTGGCATAACCACACGATACTTACTAAAAAATATTGCTATCCTTTCCAGTCACTTTGTTGCGCGCGCATAGAATCTTTTAAATTCTGATGCTTGAAACTGTTTCATTGGTGTGAAAATTGGTTCTGCCGGTGAAAATCTTCGAGATAAAAGAGAAAGCTGATCTTGGACTGATGGTTTGGAAGCTCAAGGATTTCCGTGAAGAGGAGCCTTACGAAACTGAGAAGGGAGAAACGATAGATCTAGCAACGGAGATTTTGGATCTGCAACAAAAGGAGAACTCGATTGCAGGAGTTTTCAGCAAGGATTTCGTGCGTAGACGTTACTACAAACGTAAGCTAGTTGAAGCCCCTGTTACAGAGGAATCTCCTTTCTGGATCAAACGCTTCGAGGATAGAGTTTTCTTGATCGTGCTAGCTCCATCTGTGGCTCGCGGAGTAAAAAAGCTATTGACAAGTCACATAGCGAATAAGCTCAGCAAGGTTCTTTTCATTACGTCAAGAGCGATTGTCAAGTTAAGGATTCCCCATGAGACTCTTAAGAAGCTTCACGAGTCGAACCCACAGGCGACGAAGCTCATATGGTTTGACGAAGTTGATATACCGGGTGTAGAAAAACTTTGTTTAGCAGGGTCAGATCTTACTGACACCAAGCTCTACCATGATTATCTTGAGCATGGAAAGATCTGGTACGTTGTTTTTGAGGTCCAGAAGCGCGGAATTGTAGTTGGGATTGCAAGGAATTGTGTGGTAACTCTCTTCAGCAAAAGCACTATTGACGAGTTCATAAATTACGTCTTTGAAGATCTTCTGATGCTAGTTGAGTAGACGGTGAATAAGAAGTTTAAACGGTTGCGCGCACCTTGTAATAGGGCTCACGTCTCTTCACAGCCTCCAAAAACAGTCTCCTCAACTCCTCATCATCCGCTCCATTCCTCAACGGCGTAAGCACATCCACCAAATTATCGTTCCTCATCAAACAAGGCTTTAACCGCCCATCACTTGTCACCCTCAACCGAGTGCAACACAAACAAAACTCCGTGTTCTCGATTGGACGAACCACCTCTACCTTCACCCTAGGCAGAAAGTACACCCTGCGATTCTGCATGTCCCCACGAGTCACCACACGCCTAGCCTGTTTCTTTAACTCTTCTTCAACAGCGTCCAGAGCGCGGTGATAACGTTTATAGTAGGAAGCGCTAATGTTCAGCGGCTCTAGCTCGATCAACTGCAAAATCGTGATGGTTCGTTCCGCAAAACTAATCATTTTAGGAATCTCATGGTCGTTCACATTCTTCAAAACCAGCATGTTCAACTTCGTCGGAAAAAGTTCTGCGTCCACAGCCGCTCTTATTCCCCTCAGCACATCTCTTAAGTTTCCACCCATCAGCGCCCGATATGTCCTAGCATCCAAAGAGGGAATGCTAATGTTCACTCGGTTCAGACCGCTCGCGCGAAGCCCCTTTGCCAGAGAAGCTAAATTCGTTCCGTTGCTGGTCATGGACAGGTCCCGCAAACCCCTAAGCCCCGCAATATCTGTCACAATTTCTAAAATGTCCGAGCGAAGCAAGGGCTCACCCCCAGTCAACTTCACTCGAGAGATGCCGAGCCCAACGGCAACCCCAACGATTCGAACAATCTCGTCCTTAGTCATCTCAGTTGAAGGATTTGCTACTTCGCCTTCCCTGTGACAGTACGGGCATCTCAAGTTGCAGCGCTGAGTAACTGAGATTCGCAGGTTTAGAACCGGTCGCCCATGATCGTCACGAATCATTTTAGGTCCAGCTTATTTTTCGCGGGCGTGTTTCAGTATGTGCCCCACTTCGGGCAAAATAAGCTTTTCTAAGACAAGCCTTACAGCCTGCGGCGAGCCCGGAATACAAAAAACAGCCTTCCCTTGATCTGCGACACCAGCCAAGGCACGAGTCAAAACAGCAGCAGAACCAATCTCGTCAAAACTCAACTTTCTAAACAGCTCTCCAAAACCCGGCAAAGTCTTAACCAACATCGGCCTCACCGCCTCAATCGTCACGTCTTTAGGGCTAATCCCGGTTCCACCGCACACAATAATTGCGCCTACCTTCTCTGATCCCAGAGCTCTGCTAACATATTTTCCAATCAAAACCTTGTCGTCAGGCACTATTTCTCTAAAAACCACGTTGTGATCAGCTTTCTGCAAAGTTTCAACGATTAAGTCACCTGAAGGATCATCAACAGGCTTTCTCGCCTTGAGATCCTGATATCGAGAAGAGCTGCAAACAACTACCGCAAAGCCAACGCATGTAGGAGCCTCAGCCTTGTGCCGACGTGAAGTCTCACTCATCTGCCCTTTCCCTTCACTTTACGGGCAACATGAACATTCTGAATCAACGTGTACGGATACTGTCCCATCTCATCCTTCTCGTACTGTTTTGTCATGTCCCAAATTGTCAGCAACGCGGTCGTAGCCGCCACGAGAGCCTCCATCTCCACTCCAGTCTGCGCCCTTGTCTTAACGGTTGCAGAAACCTCTACCCAAGAGAAGCCAACGGTCTCCATGCTGATCTCTACGTCTGTCAACGGAAGAGGGTGACACAGGGGGATCAAGTCGCTCGTTCTTTTAGCGGCCAGAACCCCGGCGATCTTAGCCGCGTAGAAAGGGTCGCCCTTCTCAATTTTTCCCTCTTTAATCAGCTTTATAGTTTCCGCTCTCAGCCTAATTAGGCCCTTCGCCGTTGCCTCGCGGTACACCTCCGGCTTCTCCGTTACATCCACCATAGACATAAACCATCACTCAACCAAAGTTTACGACCTTGATAGAGAAGGCTGCTTCTTTTGAGTCCAAGCCGCCGATCCTTTCCCCATAGTCCTTGTGAATCATTTCTTTGCACCCATCTGCTACTCATCTGTTGATTCAGATTTATTTATTGCCCAAGCGTCCATGAGCGTCTTGATCATTTTCGCTCGAGGGTTTGCCTCGTTGAAGCGGAAGATGCGGATTCTTCCAAACTTTTTGTGTTGAATCAATTCGAAGTTTTCGAGAAGCTGCAGGTGCTGGTTTGTGGTGGCGTAGTTGAGTCCGGCTCTTCGGGCGATTTCTGAGATGTTGAGTTCTCCGATCTCTGCTAGAATTCTGAGGATTTTCACTCGTCCCTTTGAAGAGAAGACTTCTTCGATCGACACGGAGTTTTACATCCTCCTCTTGTAAAGAACCCTGCTTAACTCTTGCTCTAGGTCAGAGGCGGGAACCCTCGGCAGACTTATGAGGGTTGTCTTTCCCCGCTGTCCCGCACCCGAAGGCTCTGCCTGGATTATGCCCAGAGCAGAGAGTTCTTTTACATACTTCCAGAGTTGGGTGTGCCCCCGTTCCCTTTCGTCCAACTCTTCGCAAACAACTGCGTAGGCATCCTCAGCCTCTCCCATGGACATGTAAGCCGCTCCGGTTTGCTTGAAACGTCTAGCAACGCCGAGGAGAAAGAGTTTTTCGTGAAGGCTGAGAGAAGAGACCGTGTCCTTTCTTACAACCGGGTAAATGCTGACTGCCGCCTTTCGAACGTATTCAGGCAGAACTTCAGGTGATTCTGAAGCTTCCGCGTACTTGCCAGCTCGCCACAAAAGCTCGATGGCGTAACGTGCGTCTCCCTCCTCTGAAGCTGCCAACTCGGAGATGAGATCCAGGGTTTGTGTGGAAACGGCTCCATGTCTGAAGGCGAGAGACACTCGATCGTCTAGGATGTCTCGAAGCTGGGGTGTTGAGTATTCTTGCAGATTGATGACGTTGCGTTGAAGAGTGCTTCTCGTGCTGGCATCCAACTGGTTTAAGTATTTAGGTTCGCGGAGAACGCAGATGAGGGAGAGCCTATTAGGAGCCTTGAGACGCCCCTCTTGGATGCGGGTGAGACTGTAGAGAGGATCGGATCCCTCTCTCCGGATGAGCGCCTCCAGCTCGTCCATCACCAGTATAAGATAAGCCTCACGCTCGTCAAGAATCTGCATGAGCATCTGCATGAGTTCTGCCTCGGAATAGCCTCGCCTTGGAAAATGAGGATAGAACGTCAGGATTGTTCGATGAAGAATCATAAAGAAGCTTCCACCGCACTCGCGACAGTTGACGTGAACGTAATTCAGGTTTATCCCTCTCTCCTGCGCTTCCCTTGCTATGCTGAGCCCGAAGTGCTGGGAGAGAACCGTTTTTCCGGTTCCGATCTTTCCGACAATCAGCACGCGTTGCGTCATTTTTCCGGGAGTTTCAACTGCAAAGCGGAAAAACTTGTTGAGAAGGTTTAGTTGAAGCTCTCGGTGGGGTAGGCGGGGCGGCACGTAGTTGATGTCCAGTTTGCTTTCGTCCTTGAAAACGTTGGAGTATCGGCTCATAGTGGGTCCTCTTAGTCTTCTTGTAGATTGATAATTTATGGTTTTTGTCCGTCAAATTGGACAAGAATAAAGTTTGTTGGTGAAAGTAATGCAAGAAACTGGAAGTTGATGCGCGCGCCGTTTTCTCCCTCAGGTATAGATGCGCTTTCGAAATCCAAACGTAGACTGCCATGACATTGCCTATGATACATACCACTTCATGATCTCTTCTATGGCTTTGTCGGAATAACCACGTTTTCTTAGCATGTTTCTGATTTCTTCTGCTTTGTTCGTACCTTGCGCGTGCTTCATGGTGCTTGACACACATTTATATGGTCAAACCAAGATTTAATACCTCTGATTTGTACAGAGCGTTCAACTTCTTGAACAACCTCACATGTGTCACAGAAAGAGTGAAAGCTTAAGGCGCGCAGCCTTCCCTAAGACGTGTGTGGTGCAATACCGTCCATAATTCAATCTTGAAAATATGAGTGCACACGCGTATACAAAAGCAACTGTTGCTGTATTGCAGCAGTCACATACATTTAAAAGCTCAACTTCCAAAATCATAAGACTGCGCGAATGCAAAATGAATGAGCAGAAGCCTATCTG